>WNGD01001443.1_pt1 | contig 28412 bp, 36 predicted proteins | sample 5400671 | NCBI WGS metagenome assembly WNGD01 (sample SAMN13153369, study PRJNA577476) | soil metagenome | isolation source: 40 cm soil or saprolite under grassland replicate 2 | place: USA:California | collected 2016-06-15
CAGCGAGGCAGCCATCGAAAGCTCGTTCATCCGGATCGGGACGACTTCCTCATCGTGGCCTTTCATCGAACGGTCGGCCGTAACACTGTACGAAGAATCCTGAAGGCAGCAGGCATCGACGAGGAGGAATTTCTCCGAGAACTGTAGCCTGGCCATCGCCCGCAGCAGGTCGTGGTACTACCATGTCGACGGCCTCGGCAGCGTGACGATGCTCACCCGGTCCGACAAGACTGTGGCGAACCGCTATGTGTACGATGACTACGGAGCCTTCCGGTCGCGAACGGAAGGAACAACGAACTACTACGCATTTTCCGGGCGAGAATATGATCCCGCCGTGGACCTGATTTTCTACCGGGCGAGGTACTACGACCCGCTCATCGGGCGATTCCTGACGCGGGATCCGGCGGGGATGGTGGATGGGGCGAATATTTACGTGTATGCGGGGAACAATCCGATTACCCGAATCGACCCGAGGGGCACAACGCACTGTGGAGGGTGGGAGTGGTGGACAAACTTTTGGGGGTGCCTTCGTTGCGACGCCTGCGCTGGCTATGTGTACATGATTTCGGTAATAGGGTTCATACAAGCCCCCGAGAGTTACGGGGATCTCGTCGTAGCGCTGATCGAGGCGGCAAATTGGATATGCGGCATCTTGTTCGGACTCACGGGAATCGGCTTCTTCGTGTGTTTGGGCGTCGTACTTACGTTTGTGTTTATCCTAGCGGCGGTGGTCGTCTACTATCTTGCAGACATTTTCCGGGACCCGTACAAGCCGTGCAGAGCGGTAGGACTTTGTCCTTGAAAGGCTTGCCGCCGAGCGTGAAGAGAATCAGCTGTCAGACTAATCCTGTCCGCGTGACCCTGCTCTCCCGTAAGGATCCGTGCCGTTGAAGTTACCATTGCGCTGAACGGATATCAAACCGCATGTCTCGGGGCTGTCGCGTCTTCAAGAAGGGGGGTGTTCAAGATGCTTTCCGCGTGGTGTTGATCTGAAAACCGTCAAAGGCGGACTACGCATAGGTGGTCGGCATTCTTTCGCGATAAGGACCAAAAAAGGCCGTATGGGGGGTGCCTGAGGTTTCTGGACAAGAAATCACGCAACTCGGGGCCCTCGGCTCTGAAGTCGCGCCGAGATGGCCCGGCGTTTTGGATGCCTCTCCAGGCAGACTTGTCATGTTTATGCCAGCGCGCAGATATACACACCCAGCACTGGTTGCGGGAGTCTCAATCGGCACCGGTTACCTTGTCCTCGCAGCCTATCTGCTTAGTGTGATCGGCCTGAACCAGTATCTTTTGTCAGGTTTGGTAGCAGGCGGGCTCGCCCTGGCGTACATCGTTGGCTACATGGGAGACGCGGTGTTCAACAACGCGTTCATACGCGCCACCGTCAGGCATCCAAAGGTCGTTCTTTCAATCGACCTGCTCTCGACGAATGGTCAGAGAATCCATGCCTGGTACAGATTTCCAATTCGAGTAGCAGGAGAAGGCACGTACTCTCGGGAGGCTTCACACCTATGGATTCATGCGGACCTGAGAAAAATTAACGCAATCATTGGATTCATGGCTTGAAAGCACGGCGCATCGCCTATGGTGGAATCGGCGAGCGGTCGTCGCACACGTGGTTCGTCCTGAAGTACCTCCTCGGATACCCGGACGTCCGGAACTACGACGGCTCCTGGACGGAGTGGGGGAACCTCGTGCGGACGCCGATCGAGAAGTGAGGATCGGCCTAGTACCCCTCGACGGTCAGACCCACCGCCTGGGAGATCTCCGTGAGGTCGCGATCCCTCGTGACGAGCGTGTGCCCTCCTTGGATCACGATTCCCGCGATCATCGTATCGAGGTGGCCTTTCGGCCTGCCGAGCCGCATGAGCTCGGCCCGGATCTCCGCGGCCTTGACCGAAGCGCTTTCGTCGAACGGCAGGACGGTGAGGCGGGAGGCGAAGGCGCGGAACGCAGCGGCCTCCGAACGGGATCGCGCGAAGAGGAGGCCCGCGGTGATCTCGTAGAGGACCGGAGCCGTGAGGAACCGGGTGTCGCCGCGCGTCTCGATCTCTTTCGCCTTCGCGACAGCGAGTCGGTCCGACCGGAGCAGGTCGATGATGAAGTTCGTGTCGAAGGTGATTCCCACAGCCTCACCGTCGAATGGGAGGCCGGTGCTTCTGGGCCTCGACATCCTCCTCGCGCATGCGAGCGATCGCCTCGGCAAGCTGATCGACGGACTTGCGATCGAACAGCCCGCGGAGGTCGAGCAGGGATGGCTCTCGGCCTCCCAAGATACGGTTGATTACGTCGGAGAAGCTCTCCCCGGCTCGTTTCGCCGCTTTGAGCTTCACGTACGCGGAGTCTTCGAGGGAAATGGTCTTCGTACCCATGCACCTGTGCATGTGTATCTGTGTATATAACCGTGTCGTGGACAAGCCTACACGGGTGACACGGCCGCAAGGGCCCCATCACCGCCCCCCGGCTCCGGGGGCGCTCGTCGCGCACGTGGTTCGTCCTGAAGTAACTCGTGCCTGCGGCCGCGGGCCACTACACGGGTTGCTCGAGGTCCTCCGCCTTGAATCCGGAGAGTTCGTTCGTGGGCACCCCGAGCGGCTTCCGTCCCGCCATGGCGCCCCCGTTCTTCGGCGGCGCGAAACGGTACGATGCGGGACGTCCCAACCGGGTCCTCCGAGTCGCCTCGACACAGCCGTTCTCGATGAGGTAGTCCATCATCCGCTCCTGGCACCCTCCGGACATGTCGGGGAACCGTCCGGATGCCAATTTCGATAGCGCAATCGTAGATATTTCCCTCCCGGCGAGATCCCGGGCGAATTCGAACAATCAAAAGGCCGGTACCGATTCGACGGTGGTGGAGCGGAGGTCTCCGTGATGAACTCACCGGCTCGATCGATTCTCTCCTGGAGCTTCAGGAACTTCTTCACCCGAGAGTTGCCCCGGAGATGTTCGAGTTCTGCTGTCCAAGCCTCCAGCTGAGGCTTGATGACGCTCACAAGATCCTTCGGCAACGACAAGACCATGTCCCGTCCCTTCTGCCGCCTGGCATCGCATAGGCCATATTTAATAGTGACTATTCGATAAATGGTAGTGCCTATGCGATAGGTGGACCTTATCTAGGCCCTATGCGATATACACCATGAGATTCATGTACCGATTGGCTATTCCGGGGCGAGGCGGGTTCCGTTTGTATCGAGTGATTACGGTCTTCGGCAAGAAGGAGTTCAAGGACATTGCCGTCTACTGCAAGCGCAAAAAACTCAGCCTCTACGGTCTTGCCAAGGCGGCTATTCGAGAATACATCGTGCAGCATCCCTGAGGAATTGAGACCGCCCGCGAGTTCCGTCGTTGGGCCTTGACGGCCCTCGATGAATCCACCGTGGCGGGAGCGCGTAACGTTAAGCCCTGTACTCGATTCCTCCCTCCGGTGATCCGATGGACCGGAAGGCGAGTGCGCAATGGACGGGCGGCCTGAAGGAAGGGAAAGGCACGGTATCGACGACGAGCGGCGCCTTGAAGGCTATTCCGTACAGCTTCGCGATGCGCTTCGGAGACACGCCCGGAACGAATCCCGAGGAACTCGTCGCCGCCGCGCATGCAGGCTGTTTCTCGATGGCCTTCTCGGGTGAACTTGAGAAGCTCGGGTATCGCCCGGAACGCATCGACACGAAGGCGACCCTGAACTTCGACAAGACCGACGCGGGCTGGACGATCAAGTCGATTCACCTGGACGTCGCCGCGAGGGTCCCCGGCGCAGATCCCGCGAAGTTCCAGGCCGCGGCGAAGGCCGCGGAGAAAGGGTGCCCCATCTCCCGCCTGTTGAAGGCGGAGATCACAATGTCGGCGAGGCTCCTCTGAGTCCGCACGGCAATTCGGGTGGCTCGGTTCACCAGCCCGCAAGCTGGCTTGTGATCCACCGAAGGACGGCGTCCCAAACCTCGGGGAAGGTGTCCCGCTTCGCCCCGCGGGACTCGAACGAGTGACCTGCGTTCGGGATTACGACGAGCTCGTGCGGCGTCGGCAACCTCGTCAGGTCCTCCCGGAGGCGCCCAAGGTCGCAGAACGGATCGCGGTCGCCCTGCACGAACAACGCGGGCTTGATGAGCAACGGCCACTCGGGTGGGTTGCGGACCTCCGGACGGAACCGGGGGTGCAGCGGATAGCCGAGCGCAATCACGCCGACCACATCGGGATCGCTCGACGCTCGGGCGCAGACCCGGGCGCCCATCGACGCCCCGGCGACGAAGATCGGTCCAACATGCAGCTCGCCCCGGAGGAACCGGATCGCGCCCCGAAGGTCCCCCTCCTCGCCTGACAAGTCCCTGGACGCCATCGTGCGCTCTTCCACATACCGGAAGTTCATCCGCAGCGCGAGGAGTCCGGCCTCCGTCACGGCCCGCGCGACGCGTGTCACGAGACGATTCCTCATGTCGCCCGAACGGCCGTGCGTGACGACGAGGGCTCCGAGGCGGGTCCCGGCCGGCCGATGGACGATGCCGCTGACCTCGCCCGCTCCGTCAGCCGAGAGGAATCGCACAGCGACTTCCTCGATTCCCGCCACGGCGTGAGGATACGCGGAGAGTCGCATCAACCTACCCGCATCGGTAGTCGGAGCGCACACCGCCAACCGCTTGCGGCGGAGTTCCACTCCGAGGAAACTCGCCACGCCTCGGCCACGCCGGCTCGCTCGGTATCCGCCTTCGAGAGGGGCGCGCCTAGAAGGTGCCGGAAGCCGTGACGATGTCCTGTTGGCTAATCGTCGTGGGCACGAACTCGAACCCGAACCACCACGTCACCGACTGGCGGTTGTTCGTGTCCGTCCAGACCGCGTGGAAGGCGTTGTCGGAGCCGACCGCCAGGCTCGTGTAGTCGCCGATGAACCCGCCCCCGAATCCGTGGCGCGAGTTGATCGGGTTCGTGGTCACGGTCTGCGTGACGGCCGTCGTCAGATCCGTGACGACGTAATCCAGGCGAGCGTTGTGCACGTAGTTCCCAAGCGCGAGGCAGTTGATCCGTCCGACGGCGGTCGGGCTCGCGGGCGTCTTGCACGTCTGCCACGGCGAGACCACGTCGGCCGCGTACGCGGACATGTAGACCTTCCCCGACGGGGTGACGCCGACGGCCGGCCAGAACGAGTCGACGCGGCGCGCGGTGGGCGCGTTGAGCGTGGTCCCGTCCGGCTGCGTCACGGGATAGCCGGTCGCGGTGCGCATCGATCCATCGAGCGTCGATAGGATCGGCACCGGCGTGCTCCATGTGGCGCCGCCGTCGGTCGATTGACTCCACACCGCGGACGAATGGCAGTTCGTGTAGACGGACGCGGTGCCGGAATAGAAGAACGCGCAGACGGGATCGGCGCCGTACGTCGTCGCGTCGTTCTTCACCTCGGAGGACCACGCGGCATACAGCGTCCCGTCCGGCGCGATGTCGGCCGCCGGGAAGCTGTTCACGCGGAACGCGGTGTTGAAGGGCGGGATGATGTCGGCGAGGGGAGCCACCTCGACGGGACTGCCCCAGGTGACGCCTCCGTCCACGGACTTCGCCATCCAGATGCCGTTGAACGTCGCCAGGCGCGTGGAGCCCTCCCAGAAGACGTACACGGTGCCGTCCGATCCGACCACCACGCGCGACCCTTGGTCGTAGAGGACGTTCCCGACGATGAGCTGCCCGTCGCTGAACGTCGAACCTCCGTCGCTCGAGAAGGCGAACATGATCGGGCCCTGGATGTATCGCCCGTTGTGCGGGTTGAAGAGGAAACGCGTCCAGCTCACGTACACGCGGTCGAGGAACGGACTCCCGGCATGCGTGTCCACGCCGATCCACTCCTTGTCGTTCAGGGTCGAAGGCGCGGTCGTCTGACCGATGAACGTCGGCGGTCCCCAGGTCAGCGCGCCGCTGCCGTCGAACGTCCCCTTGTTGACGGCGACCGTGTTCGGCGGTGCGGTCCGGTCGAATCCCAACCCGGCGAAGTAGACGTGGCCTTGGCTGTCGAACGCCAACGAGGGATCCCCGCCGGCATCGTATTGTCCCCCGGTCAGGCGCTCGACGCCGGGGATGATCGTGCCGAGGTTCGACGGGTCGCTGGACGTGCAGCACCACGTGGCCCCGCCGTCGTTGGAGTAGTACGTCCCCGAATAGGCGTCGCCCAAGGCGCTGCAGGGGGTCCCGCCCGCCGTGCACGTCCACGTGCGGGAGGCGTAATCGTTCGATCCGACGACGATGCGCATCGGATTGTTCGGGTCCACCGCGATCGCCGGCTCGTTCTGTGGTGCGCCTGCCGTGTCGACGTTCACGGTGACGGCCGGAGCCGCGACGGACGTCCCGTCCAGCGGACTCGAGAGAACGTACGTGGGCGTGATCGGCGTCAACGGACCGGGAGCGGCGACCGCATCGGCCGCGTCGGCTTCGTCCTCGAGGAACGCGGACACGCGGAGATACAATCCGTCCGTGGCCCGGACCGATGCGACCTTGCCCGCCAACGTGGTGACGTCAAACGTCGGAGCGGATGATCCCGCCGCGGCGAACGTCGGCATGCCGACGGCAATCAACGCGAAGCCCACAACGAGCAACACGACCGGAGCGGTGTATCTCATCGCCTTCCCCCACTTCCTTCGCCCCGTATGGGCGAGCGCCCCTTAACCGTGTCGGACGCCTGCCCGGCGAACCTTCAAGCGAACGCAGTCGATGGGTGCCCCGGCGGGTCCGTCATGCGCTACACCTACACAGGCATCGAGGTCAAGGATATGGACCGATCGATCGCCTTCTATCGCGACGCCCTCGAGATGGAATACCTCGGCCGCCACACGATCGAGGCGACCGGCGGGGAAGTCGCCGCCCTGAGGAGCAAGGGCTCGGAGCACGTGCTCGAGCTCAACTGCTATCCGAACGCGACGTACCGAGAGGGGAGCGAGTTGGACCACCTCGCCTTCGAGTGCGAGGACGTCGAGCGGGAGACCCGCCGCCTCCTGAGCGCGGGCGCGACCCTCGCGAGGCCGGTCGAGGTCCGGCCGAAGTACGTCGTCGCGTTCGTGAAAGATCCGGACGGCATCTGGCTCGAGCTCTATCAGGCGCGGACGTGAGCGCGCCGGCCGCGCGCATTAAATAGACCTCGCGGGATAGGTCGTGCCACAGGGGGAGCCTCGATGCCTCATTACATCAGCCTTGTGAATTGGACGGACCAGGGAATCCGAACGGTGAAGGAGTCGACCAAGCGCGTGGACACGGTGAACGCCCTCGCGAGCAAACTCGGAGCGAAGATGGACGTCTTCTATACGATGGGCGAGTACGATCTCGTCGCTGTGACGGAGGCGCCGAACGACGACGCCGCCATGCAACTGATCCTCGAGATCGGCAAGGTCGGGAACGTCCGGACGAAGACGTTGAAGGCGTGGACGGTCTCGGAAGCGACGAAGGTCCTCGCGAAGCTGCAGTAAGCGCGCGGTCGCGAATCGCCGTTGCGTCCGTCTTGCGCGATAGCGCCAGCTTGCACGGGTACAGGCTCGTTCGTCGCGACGGCGGGTCGCTAGCTCACCGCAATCGTGCCCGTCATCCCGGAGGATCGATGCGGGATGCACCAAAACGCGATCGAGCCTGCGGCATCGAAGAATACGAGGAACCGCGTCGTGGTCCCCGGTAGGAGATCGTGGCTGTACTCCGTTCCTCCGACGACGTACGTGAACGTGTGAAGGGTCGTATCCTTGTTCACCACGACGATCTCGGTGAGCGTCTGCCGTGCGACGGTGAAATCGGCCGGCGAAAACGCGAAGTTCTCCGCGGTGATCGTCACCGACGCCTGCGGCTGGAAGTCGTAGGCGCCCCCCGCCGACTTGCTCGCGGCGTAGTTGTAGGCGGCGACGCTCGTGAGGGCCGCGCCAATCGCTAGGAGGGCGACGCCGACCGAGTAGATGCCCTGCCAGCTGCGCCAACCCTCACGGGCCAAGAGTTGCGGCCTCCCCTTGCGCGCTTGCAGGAAGGCGAGGACACCCGCGGGGAGGGACCAGGCGACAGAAAGCAGGCCCAAGACGGTCCCCGCGTACTGATACGGATCGGCGGGGTTCGCCAGGGCCGGGATGATGAACGGGAGGAAGACGATGAAGATGTAGGAAATCCCGATGCCGGCGGCCAGATGGACCCACGGCCTCGGCCTCCACAACAAGAGCCCGGTGAAGACGGCTGCCGGGATGAGGAACGGCCCCACCAAGACGAAGAGGGCCGCCGAAAAGCCGCCGATGATGACGAACGTGATGAGCAATTCGACGAACGCCATCACGATGAGCATGCGGTTGAACGTCCACGGCACACGCGGCTTCTTTCCGGCTTCGGTCTCATTCGCGTCCATCGTCGAACCCCCGATGGGTCCCTGCCGAGCCAGATTTCCAAGCCTGCCTTCCCCCAGTCTTCAGCGGACCCCCTCCTCCCGCACGAGTGCACGATGCGACAAGTACATTTCGGTCCGGCCGCAGCAGGACAACCGGATGCCCACTCCCTCGGTTGTCTCCCGGGCCAAACCGTTTTGTGCCGGGCCCCACTTTCGGAGGGCGTGCGTGCGATTCGGTTCGAGCCGGGTGGAGCCGTAGAGCTCGTCCAAGTGCCGAATCCGAAACCCGGACCGGAGGACGTCCTCGTTCAGGTGCTCGCCGCCGGCGTATGCCACACGGACCTGCATCTCCTCGACGAGGCAAAAGCGGGCGACCTTCCACCCCTCATCCCGGGCCACGAGATCGTCGGTCGAATCACGAAGGTCGGCGGCGACGTGTACGCCGCCAACGTAGGGGACCACGTGATCGTCCACTTCGAGCAACCGTGCGGCCGGTGCCGCCAGTGTCGCCGCAAGCGCACGAATCTCTGTGAGGAAGGTCACACACTCGGCTTCGACAGCCCTGGCGGCTACGCCGAGTTCGTCGTCGCGAAGCAGTCCACGGTCCTCCCGCTCCCGCCGAGTCTGAGTCCCGCCGTCGCAGCGCCGCTCGGGTGCAGCGGAACGACCGCGTATCGGGCGGTCGTGACTCAGGGCCAAGCCGACGAAGACGACCTCGTCGTCGTCATCGGAGCGGGGGGCGTGGGGCTGTCCGCCGTCCAGATCGCCAAGGTCCAAGAGGCGAAGGTCCTCGCGGTCGACACCCGGGAGGAGGCGCGCAAGGCGGCGCTCGACGTCGGCGCGGATGATGCGGTAGTTCCTGGCGGAGCCGCCGAGGCGGTCCGCGGACTCGCGGGGGATGTCGGGGCCGACGTGATCGTCGACTTCGTGGGGAAGAAGATCACGTTCGACCTCGGTCGCTCGCTCCTAGGGCACGGCGGACGATTCCTGGTCGTGGCTCCCGGAGCCGAAACGACGACCGTGAGCGCCAACGACCTCGTCGACGGCGGCAAATCGTACCTCGGAGTCTACTCGTCCACGATGGCGGACCTCGCCCGGGTGATCGCGCTCGCGGAAGCGAAGCGGCTCACGCCCGTCGTCACCCGGAAGGAGCCACTGGCGAACGCCGCGAGCGTCCTCGAGGACCTTCGGAACGGCCGGATCGTCGGCCGCGCGGTCTTGTTTCCCGGTCCGATGGACCCAGATTAGGTCCGGATTCCCCGGCACGTACCGACGTCCAATCAACTCGTCTTGCGGACGAGGAAGTGGTAGAGGGCGCCTTCCTTCCGCGTTTCGAGGACCGGTTGGTTCGCCCGGTCGGACCACCGCACCATCTCGATCGGAGCGGTCGGATCGTCCGACACCAGATGGACGACATCTCCTGGTTCGATCCGGCCGATGAGGTCGTCGAGCTTCGTCAGCACCGCGGCGCACTCCGTCCCGATTTCGATCAGGTCGTGATCCGGGAACGCGGCAAAGCAACGGACGTGCAGCGCCCGGATCTGGTCCGAGAGCCGGTCCTTCGCGGCTTCCGCGGTCCCGAGCGCCTGTCGATCCGCGGCGAGGTTCGTCGGCCTCAGTCGAGCGATCCATCCGTCGCCGTAGAGGGCATCCGTCACGAGGCGCGGACGTGCGAGCGCAGCGGCATTGATTTCCTGGAGGACGCCGCCGATCGGCGCGCGGATCGGCCCGAAGAACTTCGGGCTGTCGAGGGTCGCAATCGTCCGACCTCGCCCGTAGGTTTGGCCGACCGGCTTCGCCGTGATCTTCGCCGGCCGACCCGCGATCGCGGCGTGGATCGAGGTGATCCCGACGAGGGCGTCGCCGTCCGACTCGATCCGGGCCCATTGAAGACCGTCCTCGTCATAGAGCAGTCCGTCCGGGAACTCACAGCTGTCGATCTGCATGTCGGCCCCTAGGCGACCGGGACGTCCACGAGGAGAAGTTCTGCGTCGTCCACCGAGACGACATCGAGGCGTCGCTCGTCCGTCACCTTTGCGGCGCCCAACGAGGGGATCTTGCGGTCGTTCACGGTGACCGGCCCGCCACCGAGGACGTACAGATACGCGCCGCGCGAACCCTCGAACGGATACGAGACCTTCTTCCCTGTTTGGAGGAACGACGACAGCACGCGCGCGTCCGAGAAAATCGGAAGGGCGTCCCGGTCGTCCGCGGAGACGAGGGGCAGGAATCGGTCCGTCCGCTCGGCCCTCTCGACCGCCTTCTGCTCGACGCTGGGCTCGAGCCCGGGCGCCGACGGCATGAACCACATCTGGAGGAACCGCATCGGAGCGTCCTTGCGGTTGTTGATCTCCGAGTGCCACATGCCCCGCCCGACGGTCGTATGCTGGACCCATCCCTCCTTCAGCACGCCACCTTCCCCGTTCTCGTCCGCATGGCGGAACTCCCCCGCCGCGCAATACGTGACGACCTCGATCTCGCGGTGCGGATGCAGGGGCCACACGGCGCCCGGAGTGAGCGTGTCGTCGTTGAACACACGCAATGTGCCGAAGCGCACCCACTCCGGGTCGAAGTACCGGTCGAAGGAAAAGTGCCAGCGGCCGTGGCACGAGCCTCCCTCGATTGGCACGTCCGTCTGGAAGATTGACTCCGGCTTTCGGACCGCGATCATCGACGGATTCAAACGCGGCGGATGACTTTGAAGGTTTGGCGGCGCCGGCCTCCCGAACAATCGACCGAAACCCTTTAGGGCTCCGCGACCGCCTATGGGATGGAGTCGTATGGCCCGTCGCCGTTCCCCGCCGGCCGAAGGAGGAGAACGCGTGACCGCCGTGTACCTGTTCTATCGGACCGGCGAGCCGCTCGTCGCCCTCGCCGCGGGCCGGACCCTACCGATCGAGGCGGAGCAGCTCGAAGGCCTGCTGTCCGTCGTCGGGAACTTCGTGGAGACGAGCGTGTCCGGATCGCGCGGCTACGCGACGACGGCGATGCGATACGAGAACCTCGGGATCATCGCGGTCCGCGGGGAGTTCACGATCGCCGTCGTGGTGTACGACGGCCAGGCGTCGGAAGCTTTGCGGGCCAACCTCCTCCGGACCGTGCAGACGTTCGAGGAACGTCGGTGGCGGGACCTCGGGACATGGGAGGCCGCGACGAAGGTCGCCGAGGACGCGGCGGCGGAGCTGTCGAACTTCCTCGGCCCTCGGGCGGGGAAGGCGACGACGCGATTCCGGAAAGGGCCGCCCGCGGACGCCGGGCGGTAGGCAGAGGCCTTATCCCCGCGCGGGCCATCGTGCCGGCATCATGGAGCGACGTAAGATCGCCTCCGGGGCGAAATGGGAGCCGATCGTCGGATATTCGCGGGCGGTGCGCGTGGGATCGTGGGTCGTCGTCTCCGGCACGACGGCGACGGATCCCGACGGCCGGGTCGTGGCTCCCGGGGACGCGTACGGCCAGACGGTGCACGTCCTCCGCAAGATCGAGGCGGGCCTGGAGAAGGCGGGGGCTCGTCTGGAGCACGTCGTCCGCACGCGCATCTTCGTGACGAACATGGACGATTGGGAGCGCGTGGGCCAGGCGCACGCGGAGTTCTTCCGGGACATCCGGCCCGCCTCCACGCTGGTCGAGGTCGGCCGACTCGTCGAGCCGGAGGCCCTCGTCGAGATCGAGGCGGATGCCGTGATTCCGGAGGCGGGTCCATGAGCCGCGGCACGGGAGAGGTCGCGTCGATTCACATCTCCCCGGAGGCGGAAGGCGCGATGCGCTCCATGCGGACGGTCCGCGCGGTCCCGGGGCGGGGCCTCGAGGGAGACCGCTATTTCCGTGCGGTGGGCACGTACTCGGACCGGCCGGGCACCGGCCGCGAGGTCACGCTCATCGAGCTCGAGGCAATCGAGGCGATGGCCCGCGACAGCGAAGCCCAGATCGCACCGGGGGACGCCCGCCGAAACGTCGTGACGCGCGGGGTCGCGTTGAACCACCTGGTCGGGCGGGAGTTCCGGGTGGGCGACGTCCGCCTGCGCGGCGTGCGTCTCTGCGAACCGTGCTCCCACCTCGAGAGCCTGACGCGGCGTGGCGTCCGCGAAGGCCTCGTGCACCGGGGCGGGCTGCGCGCCCAGATCCTGACGGAGGGCGACATCCACGTCGGGGATCCGATCGAGCCGCTGGAAGGCGTCCCGGTAACCCCCGGACCCGTCGGCGTCGCCCCCGAGCACTGACCGAACCGAGCGTCGCGGCAAGCACCATCCTTATTTTCCGACGCGCGCTCCGCCATGCCATGCGGGAGCCGCGGACCGAGACGGAACGCGCCGTGTTCGACCTATGGACGGAACTCCGGCCCGATGAGGCGTTCATCCAGGGGGTCGACGGGTGCGCAGGCCGGTTCTTCGTGCCGACCCCCGCGAGAGTCCGCCGGATCCTGGATCGGATCGCACGGACGCAGCGGTCCACGGAGGATCCGACGGAACGGAAGCTCCTCGCCTCGTTCCGCGCGCGGATCGAACTGCGGGAGCCGGCGGGCCTCCCGGAGGCGCTCGTCGAGTCCCTGTTCGGCTACATGGTCAAGGAGGGCGTGAACGCGGAGCACATCCGCGGCCTCGCGGCCGACGGGCGCCGGGCGCTCGACGTCCGGCGGGCGCAATTGCGGGGCCGCACTCCGGCCGGGATGCGCGCCCTTGTGCAGCTCGCCTGCAACGGGCTCTCGCAGATCCTCGAGACCGTCGACTCGCAGCTCCGCGAGCCGAAGGCCCGAGCGGCAGTACGGACGCTCAGGGCCGCGAACGCGCGGTACGCCAAGGCGTTCAATCTCCGCGGCTTCCGACCCGAAGGGACGTTCGACGAGACGTACGCCTTGTTCCGGAAGACCGGCGCGGACCTCGGCCGATCGCGGTCGTATGCGCGCGCGTTGCGGGACCTCTGGGACTACGACGAGACGCCGGCGCAGGTGGAGGCGGCGGGCCTCCGGATGCTTCGGCGGGAGCTGCCTCACTTCAAGGCCCTGGTCCGCCGGTCCGCGGAGGAACTCCGGTGCGATCCGACCGCCGAAGCGGTCACGGAGCGACTGAAGGTCCGTCGCGGGCTGCGACCCGATCAGATCCTCCCCTTCCTCAACCAGGTCCGGGGACCGGCGATGCGCGTCGCGCACCGGCACGTCGTCGCAATCAATCCGGAGTACACCACGGAGATTATCGAGACGCCGCCCTACATGGTCAACGTCACGCCGTCGGGCGCCGCGTTCGAGGTCGACGCGCTCACGGATCACTCGAAGGAGATCTTCCTCGCGACGACCGATGAGCGGAGCGCCGCGCGACCGGCGCCGGGAGAGCTCCTGAACCTGCTCATCCACGAGGAGTACGGCCACTGCGTCCACGGATCCAACTCGGCGCACGCGTTCGCCGCGACGCCCCGGGTACTCCACATTATCAGCTCCACGTTCGTCTGCGTCTCGGAGGGCATCGCGTTCCAGCGGGAGTTGGAGTTCCTCCCCGTCCTCCAGGAGATCGCAGCGGGCAAGCTGTCGGGCGAGGCCGAGGACGCGTTCGCGGAGGCGCTCGAGCCCTGGGGTGGGATCACCGCCGCGAGCCGCGAGTACGAATTCCTGACGCAGCTCTGGCGGATGGTTCGGTTCCTGCGGGTGATCGGGGACGCGCGGATCAACTCCGGGAAGCAGGACCTCGCTCGGTTCGTCGAGTGGGCGCACCGGACGACCGGCCTCGAGCGGGCGACGGTCTACTACCAGCTCTTCCCCGCACACCAGGTGATCGGACCCGGGTACGCGTCGACGTACGCGATCATCGGGGAGCGAATCCGGGAGTTGCAGCAGGACGCGTTGAAGCGCGGCAAGACCCTCCGGGACTTCAACGCGTACGCGAGCTCGCTCGGCTGGCCGCCGAAGTCCGTGTTCGAAGCGGAACTCGCGGCCTGGGTTCGCGGTCCGTGAACCGATCCGCGGCCCGCGCCGTCTCGGATGGAATTCTTTATTGGCCCTTCCCCGATAGCGGCGCGCTCCCCGAGCAGGGATATCGGAGGAAATTCACATGGCAGCGAAGACCTCGAGCCGCACCGCATCGTCGCGGCGACGGTCATCGCCGAAACGGAAGGCGTTCGACATGGCGCTCATCCAACGCGGCGCGCGCCTCCGGCGGTCCCCGTTCTTCGACAAGACCCTCGAGGCGGGCTGCAAGTCGTACACGGTCTACAACCACACGTTCCTGCCGAGCTACTACTCCGATCCCGTGACGGAATACTGGCACCTCCTGAAGGATGTCGCCTTGTGGGACGTGGCGGTCGAGCGCAACGTCGAGATCAGCGGCCCCGACGGATTCGAGTTCATGCAGCTCCTCACGCCTCGGGACATGTCGAAGTGCCGCGTGGGACAGGGGAAGTACGTGCTGATCACGGACGAGGACGGCGGCATCCTGAACGATCCCGTGTTGTTGAGGCTCGCGGAGAACCGCTTCTGGATCGCTCTCGCGGACAGCGACATCTTGCTCTGGGCCAAAGGGGTCGCGCGACACGCCGGCATGGACGTCCGGATCTCGGAGCCGGATGCGTCCCCGCTCCAGGTGCAAGGCCCGAAGTCGAAGGCCCTCATGGCAGACTTGTTCGGCGACAAGGTGACGTCCCTCGCGTACTACTTCTTCACGCCAATCGACCTCGACGGAATCCCACTGCTCGTCACGCGGACAGGATGGACCGCGGAGATTGGCTACGAGCTCTACCTGCTCGACGCCTCGCGAGGCCCCGACCTGTGGGACGCCGTGCTGCGGGCCGGCAAGCGGTACAACATCCGACCGACGGGTCCGTCGGACATCCGGCGGATCGAAGCGGGCATCCTGAACTACGGCGCGGACATGACGATCGAGAACAACCCATACGAGGTCGATCTCGACCGGCTCGTGGATTTGAACAAGACGGATGACTTCGTCGGGAAAGCAGCCCTCCAGCGGATCAAAGAAGCGGGACCGACGCGAAAGCTCGTCGGGATCGAGATTCACGGGACGCCGATCGAATTCAACATGACGAAGTGGCCGGTCCGAGCGCGAGGGAAGGCCGTCGGCCGGGTGACTTCCGCCATTCACTCCCCGCGGCTCAAGAAGAACATCGGCTACGCGATGGTGCCCATCGAAGACGCGGACATCGGCATCGAGCTGGAGATCGCACACCCCGACGGCCGTCGGACCGCAACCGTGGTGAAGAAGCCGTTCATCGACCCCGCCAAGGCGATCCCGAAATCGTAGATCCGCCCCCAGGGAAAAAAATCACGCGCGAGAACGGGGCCGGGTTGATTTAACCCTCCGTCTCCGTTACCGCCGCGTGGAGGCCGGCCGCAGCAAGGCCAAGGTGGCCGTCATCGGGGGCCACGACGTCGGAAAGCAGAGTTTGGTTCACCGGTCCGCGTTCGACCCGGTCAGCGACCGATTCGTCTCGAGCCTCGGCGCGAAGGTGTCGAAGAAAGAGATCGTCCTCCCTGTGCAGCTTCGGGACGGCACGTTCATCGACTTGATCCTCTGGACCGTCCACCCGCGGGTCCTGACGGAACGGGAAAGCGCCCTCATGCGCGGGGCGAGTGGAATCCTCGCCGTGTGCGATTCGACGCGCAAGCAGACGCTGGAGGAATTGGAGGGACTCACGAAGGCGGCACGGAAAGGGGCGGCGGACGCCCCGATCGTCCTTGCGATCAACAAATGGGACCTCGGCGGCGAACGACAGATCGAAGCCGACGACGCCCTACGGTTCACGCAGGCCTACGCCGCCGAGTGCTTCTTCACATCCGCGACGACCGGCGAGAACGTCGAGGCCGCGTTCCAAGCGCTCGGAGAACGGGTCGTCATCCACCGCAGGGGAAGGGCCGCGGACATCGCAAAGGGATAATCTGCGACCGGCCATGGCTCCCCGTGGCGCGCGACGCACGGGCCGAGTTCGTTGACCGCGTGAAGGCGATCGACCCTATCTTCAAGCGAGGCGACCTGAAGGCGTTCTGGCCGTTATTGCGCTCGCTGGTCGAGTTCGCGCCAGAACGAGTCGATCTTTCGAAGAAGAAATCGCACTACCTGGCAAGCCTCGCGGCGCGATCCCTCGCACGAGGGGCCCCGGAGGCGGCGCTCGAGTTTCTGGAATTCGCGGAGCGAACCCTCGACGCAAGCCACCTCACGCCGTTCCTGATTGACGAACGGGCGGATTACCGTCTTCAAGCGCAAGCGGCGCTCCGCCTCGAGTCCGACCCGTCCTAGCGGCTAGGCCTTCCCGCTCCGCAGGATCTCCGCGACGTTTTCTCCGCGCCTCGGTTGGCTCGCGCGTCCCATCCCCGGAAAATCGACTGTCTTCACCGGGATGCCTCCGAGGTCCGCCGCGTAGCCCGTGACGGATTCACGGTACTCGAGGGAGAGGAGGTCCACCACCGTCTTCGGCCGGACCGCACGCACATAGGCGGCGAGGATGCCGGGGAGCCCGTGGTCGTGCCACCAGCGGTTCAGCTTGCCGAACGGCGGCATCGGCTCCGCCATCGAATGAGCGTACGCAGGCAGAGGGTCGCGGGAGGCAGCGAGCCCGCGGAAGCCCGAAGCGATGACGACCTCCACGTTCGGCGCGCGGTTCTCCCACGCATCGTCCGGGATGTATCGGTACATGTTGCCGTCGAACCGACGGTAGGCGGGCAGCAGGACCGCGTCGTCAGGCGCGCCTCGCAGACTCTTCGCAGCGATCTCGTCGCGGAGCCCCTCCAGCTTCTCACGGGGGCCGCCCGGGAGGGCGTGGGTAATCGCATCGGCAGGGGCAAGCGCGGTCCCTCCTCTCCGCTTGCGCGTACTCTCGGGGATCAACACGATGATCTCGAGGGATGCCATCGCGGAGGCAAAAGAAGCCAAGGTCCCATAGCTGTTTGGACGACTCCATAGGCGGTCGGCGACCACCGAGATTCTGGTAACAAGTCACCCTTATCCAGCCGGTGCGTCTTCGACCGCCCGGGAGACACCCACTATGGTCCACATACGAGACGACGGAGTGTTCGACGCGCCGATCGACAAACTTTGGAAGTACATCCAGGACAACAACGCCCATCAGCACGGGGCGTTCGTCGTGCAGAAGGTCCTGGATCAGAAGGGCAGCGCGATGACGGTCGAGGCGAAGCTCGGCAATCCCGACGGGACGTTCAACGTCGAGAAGCTCCGGCTGGACTATCACCCGCCGAAGGGCTTCGACCTGGAGTACCTCTCCGGGCCGATGAAGGGCTCGAAGCACACGCACACGTACACCCCGCTGGGCAACAAGACGAAGGTCGTTGTCGAGGGCGAATTCGTCGTGCCGCAGGGGATGACGGAGAACGCGGTGCGCAAGAACGTGCTCGACTACTTCGCGATGACCTTCGAAGAGGACAACTCGGCGGTCAAGAAGTACCGATAGGCCGGATGCGCCGCGGACGATGGATCTTCAACGGGTCGATTCGGCGGCGGGGCGAGTCCCTTTGGAACGAATTGCGAGCCACCGAGCCACGACGTCTTCGTGGGCGCGGGCGTATCCGCTGGCTGCGAGCGTCCGTGGATCGCGCCACTCGAGTTCGCGGTACCATGCCGGAGCCCGCGCCTCGTACGTCCTCGGCGGCACTGCGTCGACGAAGAACCAGATGTCATAGTGCGTCTCGCCAGGGCTGAACTGGGACGGGTACGCATCGACTTCGGTACGCGGTTCCGAGTATTGCGCGCCTTGCATGAGGAGGATCTGCTCGCCGATCCGGCGAGCGGTCTGCCGCGGATCCTCCCCGAACTTGAGGTGACTCGCTGGAATCGTCCAGCCGTTCGCGTTCGTCCGCCGGCGGCCTTGGTCCAGCCCGGCGAGCTCCTCCCACTTCGGGTCGTCGGCGTATTTCCCGAGTAGAATTTGATCGTCCCGGGTGACGAACAGGAACGCGCACACGCACATCCCGCCTCGCGGTGGCTCGGTGAACCCTGCGGGCGGCGAGTGCCTCGAAATCCAGAGGAATGGACCGCGATCGCTCATGCGGTCGGCACTGCGACGAAACGGAAAAGCTTTCGGTGTGTGTGGCTTCAGAAGTCAGGTAGATGGAGGGCATCGCATCCTCGGGGGACCGGATGCTGGAGGAGACCAGAAACGAGCGGCCAACCGGGTGACCCCGATGTTGGTGATCCTCGCCCTCGTCTCAGTCGTCCTCGCTGCAATCTTTGTCCCGCTACCGCGAATTCGACTCACGAGCGTCCGGTACGAGACGACCTCCTGCGATCCGGTGACTATCAGCTTCATCGCGAGGGCCGTCGTGACCCTCTCGAATGAGGGTACCGGCGATGGGGCCGTCGTCGTACGCTTCTACGTCGACGGCCTATTCCGCGCGGAGGCCACCTACGTCGTATCCGCGCGGAGCACGATTGAACGGGCACTGGACGTCGTGATTGAGGATTGCTCCCCGCATCGGTATTCCGTCGACACTTACTTCCCTTCGGATGGCTAACAACCCGTTGCTCTCCCGCGCGGTGGCCAGGTGAACCGGATCAACCCTGGCCGACAAGATTCGAAATCGACTCGTAGAGAAAGGAGATCTCGGGGAGGTGGCCCCCATTGCAATAAATCGAGCCGCTTCGGTAACCAGTGAACACGGTCTTCTCGATTCGCACACGCCAGGCCTCATGCGGATTCTTCAGGTCCTTGTCTTCAATCGCGCCTCGGCGGAGTAAGAGCTCTCGAACCCGTGCGAGCGCGTCTGGAGTCGCGCCTTTCCAAGTTCTCCCCTGCACGGACCGACATGCCGTCGGACCCACTAGGCAGTTCCGAAAGGCGCAGGGCGGTAAGGCACCGGACCCCCGACCCACGCCTCACAGAAAGCCGAGAATAACCCAAGGGTTAAATAACCAGAACATCATACAGCCTTTGGAGACGAAACCCATGATAGAGAAACTGACGCACGTGCCCATCGTTGTGAGCGACCAAGAACAAGCCCTGCATTTCTACACGGAAGTACTCGGGTTGGAGAAGCGCGCGGACTACCAGCTGCCCGGTAACCCCCGCTGGCTCACTGTTGCGCCCAAGGGAGAGGAACTCGAGTTTATCCTCGCGCAGGGCAAGCAGAAGGTCGAGATGGGCGTAGGTCCCGAAGCGGGCACGGCGGGGAACCACATCGCGTTCCTCACGGAGGACTGCCTCAAAGGTTACGAGAGGCTCAAGGCACGCGGAGTGGACTTCCACGTCGGCGCGTACAAGGAGCCGCAGAAGCAAGCGTGGGGCATCTCGGCATCCTTCAAGGATCCGGACGGCAACCTGTTCACCATGCTCCAACCCAGCCTCGCCGGCAAGGCGTCCACGACCGATGATCGCATCTTCCAGAAGACGACCCACGTGCCGATCATCGTTGGCAACCAGGACCGGGCGCTGAAGTTCTATACGGAGGGACTTGGCTTCGAGAAGCGCCAGGACTACCAGCAAGCCGGCCGCCCCCGCTGGCTCACCGTCGCGCCCAAAGGCCTCGAGATCGAGTTCATCCTCCTGAGAGGACAGTACCTCGTCGATCCGCGCACGCCTCCGGATGCGGACAGCGGCGGGAACCACTGGGTGCTCCGAACGAACGACTGCCGCAAAGACGTCGATCTCTTCAGGTCCCGCGGCGTGAAGTTCCAGGAGCCCGCGCCGAAGGACGAGCCGTTTGGCGTCTACGCCAACTTCACGGATTCCGAAGGCAACCATTTCTCTTTGCTGCAGCCGGCCCAGAAGCGGTGGAAGGGTTGATTCCATGCTCGGAATGAAGAAATACCCGAAGGATTACATCGCGGCGTGTCGAGCGAGGGTCGATGCCGACCTCCGGGCGTACCGAGACGGGGTCGGCAAGGCCGCGACGAAAGAGTTCGAGGCTCGTTTCTTCAACGACCAAGTCCTCCTCCTGGACTACATGTTCGTGCACCGGCTCACGGGCACCGAGGGCAAGGACGGCAACCCGTTGAACGAGGTCCGCGTCCTGTGCAACTCGCTCCTGCTCAACCGAGGCAGGGTGCAAGTCGACCGGCTGCCCGGGTGGCCCAACTCCGCGAGTTCGGGAATGACTCTCCCTCCGGAGAAGTCCGTGCTGAAACTCGAAGCGGGCGACGAGGTCCGGTTGAGCGAAGCCGACTTCGCGCGGCTGTACAAAGCCTTCTTCGCGGAGCTCGAGAAGAGGTTCGGGTGAGGACCACCGTGACGCGAGACGTCTACTTCGCAATCTCGGACCCGACCCGCCGAGCGGTCCTCGATCTCCTTGCGAGCGGCAGCCGGAAGGCCGGGGAGATCGCCGCGCGGTTCTCGCACCTCACGCAGCCCGGTGTGTCGCGCCACCTCAAGGTGCTCCGCGACGCGAGGCTCGTGAACGTCGAAGTGAAGGCGCAGCAGAGAATTTACAAGCTGAATCCGGAAGGCCTCGCGGAACTTTATGAGTGGATGGCGAAGTACCAGGCCATGTGGCCGGAGACGCTGGACGCCCTCGAACGCTACCTGAACGCGAAGGTGCGCGCGAAACGGAAGAGACCTCGATGAGCGCCTCCCTCGCATTGCGCGCCGGCCGGGTGTCGTACGAGCGGGGCTCAGCGACGCTGACGTTCGAGCGGCTCCTTGGTCATCCGATCGAGGACGTGTGGGACGCGATCACGGGCTCCGATCACTTGCAGCGTTGGTACATGACGAAGGCGATCATCGAAGGTCGAAAGGATGGGCGCATCGAGTTCTGGAGCGGTGGCGCGGAGGTCCACGTGACGGGACGCATCCTGACGTGGGACCCGCCGCGCGTCTTCGAGCACGAGCGCAACATCGAGCCGCGAAAAGGCATCCCGACGGGCGAGAGGAGCGTCATCCGATGGGAGCTCACACCCGAAGCCGAAGGCACGCGCCTACGCTTGATCCACACTCGACTCCCTCCGGAGCTCGCCGTTCAGATCGCGCCCGCGACCCATGCCCTCCTGGATCGGCTCGAGGACGAGCTCGACCACGCGCCACTTGCCGATTTTCCCCGCAGAATCGCAGAAGTCAAGAGCCTCTACCGGCCGCGCCGCAGGTGACTCGCAGGCCACGGCCGCCCAGGCTCGGTGCCCCCACATTGACTCAGCCGGAGAGGTCGGTCGAACGGCAACGTAAAGAACGGAAACGCGATGGACCGGGAGGACGGTGATTCGCGTGAGAAAACTGATCATGTGGAATCTCGTGACACTGGACGGCTTCTTCGAGGGTCGGAAGAGTTGGGACATCGACTGGCACAACTCGGTCTGGGGAGAGGAGCTGGAGCGGTTCTCGACCGAGCAATCGAAGTCGATCGGGATGCTCTTGTTCGGTCGCGTGACCTACGAGGGCATGGCATCATTCTGGTCGAAGGAGAAGGGCGAAATCGCCGATTTCATGAACACCGTCTCCAAGGTCGTTTTCTCAAGGACGCTGAAAGATGCCGCGTGGAACAATTCGAGACTGGTGAAAGGCAACGCGGAGGAAGAAGTGGCCAAGCTGAAGAAGCAACCCGGCAAGGACCTGTTCATCTTCGGCAGCGCCAACCTCTCCGCAACCCTCACGCAGAAGGGGCTGATCGATGAGTACCGCCTTTGCCTAGCCCCGGTCGTCCTCGGCGGCGGAAATCCTCTGTTCAAGGAGAGCGCGGAGAGGCTCAACCTAAAGCTCGTCGAATCGAGGCCGTTGAAATCGGGCGGCGTGATTCTCTACTACCATCGCGGGCGGCCGACGTCGCCCTAGAGCGGGATCGCGACATCGGAACGGGAGCGGATTCAGGGAGACCCGATGGAGCCGACCAGCGATAAGAGTAATGTGGCCCCTCCGGGGCTGCACCGCGTGATCACGCTCCGGCACGCGGTTGCCATCTACGTCAGTTCGCTGCTCGGATCGGGCATCTTCGTCATCCCTGGACTTGCGGCTCGGATCGCGGGCCCTGCATCGATCGTTTCGTGGATGCTCCTGTCGCTCGCGAGTTACCCGTTTGCGTACACCTTCGCGAAGCTGTCGGCGAGGAAGCCGGAGTCGGGAGGGATCTACGCCTTCGCGCGAGAAGGCATCGGCCTCGGCGCCGGCGCAGCGACCGCCTGGCTCTTCCTCGCGTGGGCGGTGTTGGGCGCCCCCGCGGCGACGGTGGCCGCGGCCTCGTACCTGACCTTCGTCCTCCCCTTGAACCGACTGGACATCTTCCTCGTCGCCGCAGGCATCCTCATCGCGGCGTTCGTCGTCAACTACATCGGCATCCGCTTCACCGGGCGCGTGCAGCTCGCCACGGTGGCCGCCATCCTTGTCTCCCTCGCGATTGCCGTCGTGGCGTCCGCGCCAAGAATCGCGCCCGCCAACTACACGCCCTTCCTCCCGAATGGAGTGACGTCGATCGGCACCGCGGCCGCCCTCATCGTGTGGTCCTACCTCGGCTATGAGAACACCTCGAACGTGGCGGAGGAATTCCGGAATCCGGAGCGGGACTTCCACCGCAGCGTCGTCATCAGCGTCCTCCTGATCAGCGGCCTCTATCTCGCCGTGGCCGTCGTCACGGTCGGCACCGGGGCATACACCGTCGGGGGAGGGGCCACCCCTTTCGCGGCGATGATGTCGGACGCTTTCGGGTCCTACGGCGGGACGATCGTCGCACTCCTTGCGGTCGTCGTCACGTTCGGGACCGTCAACGCGTACGTCGCGGGGATGGCGAGGGTCTACTACGCCGCCGCGCGGGACGGGGTGTTCCCGAGGGCGCTCGCCACGGTGGACCGCCGGACCGGAGTCCCCCACCATGCACTCGTCTTCCTGATTGCCCTGGTCCTCTTGAGCCTCCTCGCATTCTACATCCTGAACATCGACTTCGTGTCCGCGTTCCTCATGGCCAGCGGCGCTGCAATCCTCACGTACGTCATCGGGTCTGCCGCCGGAATCCGGCTCCTCCAGGAACGAGGGATGCGGCGGGTCCTCCCCTGGATCTCCCTTGGGGTCTCGGTGGCCCTCCTGCCTTTCATCGGCACGCTCTTGGCGGCGAGCGTTGCGATCGTCGGCGTCGGACTCCTCGCCAGTTGGGCGCTGTCGCGACGGCGAGGCGCGAACGCGGGAACGTGAGACACCGTAACAGACCGCGATTCAGGACGGAGACGGAGTCGTGTCGGGGCTCGGAGTCGGATTCCTCTTCGGCCAACGCGACGGGTTTGAAAGACCCGCCGTCAAGAATAAGAACCGGCGAAGGGTAGCCCATCGCTCGGAAATACAAGGAGCGACCCACATGCCGACCCGGAAGAAGCCGACGACCCGCGACGCGAAGCCCGCGAAGGAGAGCATCGTCCCCTGCCTCTGGTTCGACGGCCGGGCGGAGGAAGCGGCGAGATTCTACACCTCCGTGTTTCCGGACTCACGGATCGTGAAGGTCGTCAAATCGCCTACAGACACCCCGAGCGGGAAGAAGGGGGACATCCTGTCCGTCGACTTCACGTTGATGGGCCAGAAGTTCAGCGGCTTGAACGGTGGACCGTACTTCAAGTTCAATGAGGCCGTCTCATTCACGATTCCGTGCGAGAGCCAGGCCGAGGTGGATCGTTATTGGAAGACGCTTTCGGCCGTCCCCGAGGCCGAGCAGTGCGGCTGGGTGAAGGACCGGTACGGCCTCTCGTGGCAGATCGTCCCGACGATCCTGTACCGGCTCCTTGCGGATCCGGACCGCGCCAGGGCCGGGCGCGTGATGGAAGTCATGCTCAAGATGAAGAAGCTCGAGATCAAGACGCTGCAACAAGCCTACCAACACGGCAAGTGACTGAAGTTTCGGAGTTTCAATCAACAAGTACCGGCTGTTCGCTTACCCCTTAACCAGGGTTGGGGACTCAAATGCCCGAATCGAGCACCGTCTTGGTCGTAGGCGCCACGGGGGACTTGGGAGGTCGGGCGGTGGACGCGCTCCTGGCTCGCGGGAAGCGCGTCCGCGCGCTCGTCCGCGAGGGAACGGACCCGAGCCGTCTCGCGGCGAAAGGTGTGGAGATCGCGCGAGGGGACATGCTCGACCCTGCGTCGTTGGAGAGGGCCATGAGCGGCTCCATTGCGGTCGTCACGACAGCCGCTGGATACACGCGCCGCCGAAAGGGCGACTCGCTGGAGAAAGTGGACGACCTCGGGAACCGGAACCTCGTTGACGCCGCGAAGAAGACGGGGATCCGTCGATTCGTCTTCACGAGCATCTTGACCTGCGATCAGGCGCGCGATGTCCCCCATTTCTGGCAGAAGAAGCTCATCGAGGACTATCTCGAGGCGAGCGGCACTCCGTTCGTCGCCCTGCGCCCCGGCGCGTTCCTCGGAGGTGGCAGCGCGAGATTCTTCCTCCGCGGGCTCCGGAAGGGTCGGATGATGACCTTCGGCTCCCCCACCGTGCGGTGGACGTACGTCCACCCTGACGATGTTGCCCGATGCCTCGCGCTCGCGGTCGACGACCCTCGTGCGGTCGGATGCCGGATCGACCTCGGAGCGGACCGCCCCGTCTCCGCCGTCGAACTCGCGGACATCTTCACGAGGCTCCTCGGTCGCGAGGTGAAACCGAGCGTTGGTTCGTTGCTCGTGCTCAAGACCTTCGGCACGATCGGAGGCCTGTTCCTTCCTTTCATGCGCGACATGATGGCCATGGGCCGGTACTTCGAGACGGGAAAGTACGTCGCCGATACGAAGCTGCAGGCCGAACTCTTCGGTCCCGTACCAACCATCGAAGATATGGCTCGACGAGCCCTGGCGGATCTCGAGCTTGTGCCTCGAGCCGCGTGAGAGAATCGTGCGGCGGCGCTCGGGGGCGAGCCGCAAATGGGGTTCAGCGACAACTCGTCGTTCGTCAAGGCGTCGTACTTTAGCGTTTGGCTGCGACTATCGCCGGCGATTCTCGAGGGCATCGGAAGATATGCGTGGCTGACTATGCCGAGAGAGGCTTCGAGGGACCATGAGGGCGTCGAAAATCGCGGTCCTGTCATTGATTGGACTCTTCTTGATTGGTGCGGCAGCGGTGCTGCTCCTCCGGATGCCGAAGCCGGCCACGGTGAACGACGGCATCGCCGCGAGATATCCTGGCGACGTCGGCATCGAAACCGATCCCGATGTGTTCTTCGTCGAGAGGTTCGACGAGGGCACGATCGCCTCGCTCGCCGCGCGGTACGAGGATGTCCTGAACCAGGGCGACCTGTCCTTCGTCGCGGACGTCCCCTCTGGGAGCGGTGCCTCGAGTTCTCTCATGATGACTGCGGTCGGCGGCGTGCGTTCCGGCGCGCATCTATTCAAGAACCTCGCGGCGGACGGACGGGCCCAGGACGACACCGTCTACCTCCGGTACTATGTGAAGTACCGCTCCCCCTTCACCCCGCACCACAACGGCGTCTGGATGGGCGGGGCGAACCCTCCTGTGGATTGGCCGAATCCCCAGGCCGGGACGAGGCCGGTGGGCGACGATCGGTTCATCGTTGCCACTGAAGCCGTCACCTCCACGATGCGCCTCGACAACTACGTCTACTGGAAGGACATGCACGCCGACCCCAATGGCAACTACTGGGGAAACGATTTCCTGCAGGACGCTGGCCTGAGGGCACCTCTCGACACATGGATGTGCGTCGAGACGATGGTGAAGCTGAACGACCCGGTGACCACGTCCAACGGCGAGCTCGCCTTCTGGATCGACGGCGCGAAGAAGAACCATCTCGGCCCCGGCTTTCCCAGGGGAAGCTGGATCTGGGACAGCTTCTATCCCGGCAATGGCAGCGCGTTCCCCGGGTTCCAGTGGCGCACGGACCCGGCACTGAACCTCAACTGGATCTGGCTCGAGCACTACGCCGACACCACCCCGGCCGGGCAGGAAAGCCAGATGCAGCTCGCACACGTTGTCGCCGCGAGGTCCTACGTCGGCTGTCTCTCCTAGGCCCCGGGGGGCGAGGTGTAGTGAATTCACGGCCCCAGCGAGCAATAGAGCCGCAGGGGGGAATTGAACCCCCGACCTGCGCCTTACCAAGGCGCCGCTCTACCCCTAAGCCACTGCGGCAGCGGTGCGGGCCAACCCGGGGGAGGCGCATAAACGTTCCCGCGCACCCGCGGTTCTGGAATTCGATAACTGGGCGACAACGTTTATTCCGGAAAATCCGGAGTCCCGCGGGGCGATATTCCCTGAGCGATGCGAGCCCTCTCCCCGCTAGTGTTCCGGCCGGCGTCGCGGACGAGCTCCGACGGACCCTCCGCGAATTGTCCCGCGTCACGGGATGCCGCTCGGTCGCGGTCGCTCGGCGCGACGGCCTGCTCATCGTCCACCATCTCTCACCGGGCCAAGAACCGGAAGCGATGGCGGCGATTGGCGTGGCGGCGGTCGAGGCGGTGCGGAGAATCGCCGAAGGACTCGGGCAGGGAGAATTCGAACAGGCGGTCATCAAGTGCGCCGAGGGCACCATCCTCGCCGCGGAAGCAGGGTCCGATGCCGTCCTCATCGCCGTCTATGAAAGGGAAGCCGACCTGAGTCTCGCGGGGTTTCGGATCAAGGCAACGACGCGCACGATTGACGAGACCTTAGCGAAAGCCTAGCTTCGTGGACCAATGATTAAGTAACGCACGGGTCTTCGCACCGCCAAAATGAAGACATCCCTGACCTCCTTCGATCTGCGCGCTCTCGTCGCGGAGTGGCAAGGGCTCGTCGGCGGCCACGTCGACAAAATCTATCAAAGCCAGGACGAGGTGATCTTTCGAATCAACCTGGCCGGCGGCGGGAAGGCCGAGCTCTACTCCAAAGCGGGCCGCTGGCTGTGCCTCCACGAGGTCGAGACGAAACCGGAATCTCCACCGCCGTTCGCGCAGACGCTTCGGCGGCTGCTCGACAACGCCCGCATCGTCGCAATCGAGCAGCGGGACTTCGACCGGATCGCCGTTTTCGCCGTCGAACGAGGTCCTGACGCGCTCCGCGTCATCTTCGAGACCTTTGGGAGTGGAAATCTCATCGTCACGAAAGGCGAGACGGCCGTGGCGGTGCAGTTCCCGCAGGCGTTCAGGGATCGCAAGGTCCAGGTGGGCGAGCCGTACGCGTTCCCTACGGCGGGCGTGGACCCGCTCGAGCTCGACCGCGGTGGGTTCGCGGAAAACTTGCGGGGCGCGAAAGGCCAGGTGGTACGGGTCCTCGCGAGCATCCTCAATCTTGGCGGGACGTACGCGGAGGAGTTGTGCCTCCGGGCGGCGGTCTCGAAAGAGACGAAGGTGCGAGAGCTGACGGATCCGCAGATCGATGCGCTCTACACGGCGCTCAACAACCTTGCGGTCGCGGTCGAGCAGGAGCGCCGCCCGGCGGTCGTGTTCCAAGCGGGCCGGGCCGTGGACGCGACGCCCATCGAGTTGATCCAGCACCGCGGCCTCGAACGCCGCGAGTTCCCGGCGTTGAACGAGGCCCTCTCGCACTATCTGACGGTCGCGGAGCCGGAGGCCGAAGGGGCGAAAGTCGAGGGTGCGGCGGCGAAGTTCCTTCGGCGGATCGCGCAGCAGGAGGAATCCTTGGCGGCCCTTCGAGAAGACGCGACCCGCCTCGAAGCGCAGGCGGTCTTCCTGTACGGCCACTACCCGGTGTTTGACGAGCTCCTCAAGGCGGTCCGGGAAGGCCGGGATCCGCCGGAACACGGCCAAATCAAGGCGATCGACCGGAAGGAACGGACGGTCACGCTGTCGATCGGCGACTTTGACACGATCACCCTGGATTACGAGAAAGACGTGACCGCGAACGCGCAAGCGCTGTATGACCATCGACGCGAGGCACTCCTCAAGGCGCAACGGGTTGAGGAGGCGATCGCGGCGACGCGGGCGGAAATGGAAACCGCGACCGCGAAGGCAGTCAAGGCCGCAAGACGTCCTCGCGTGAAGGCGACGAAGGCGTTGTGGTTCGAGGCGTACCGCTGGACGCTGTCGTCCGAGGGCTACCTGATCCTCGGAGGCCGCGACGCCCGCACGAACGACCAGCTCGTGAAGAAGCACCTGAAAGAAGGAGACCGGTATGCGCACGCCGACGTCCACGGCGCTCCGTCCACCGTGATCAAGGACGGGGCGAAGGCTTCCGAGGCGACGCTGCGGGAAGCGTGCGAGTTTGCCCTCGCGTACAGCAAGGCGTGGTCCGCCGGCCTCGCGGGCGGCA
>WNGD01001199.1_pt1 | contig 28404 bp, 31 predicted proteins | sample 5400671 | NCBI WGS metagenome assembly WNGD01 (sample SAMN13153369, study PRJNA577476) | soil metagenome | isolation source: 40 cm soil or saprolite under grassland replicate 2 | place: USA:California | collected 2016-06-15
GGAACGAACACGATCAACGAGCCCGCGCAAGGCCCCTTCTGCGTCGCGCCGGGCTGAGGGGGCGGACGATGCTGGCCGAAACGAACACCACCGGGATCATCCTGGTGGCGCTCGGGGCGCTCGCGATCGCCCTGTCGATCGTCGCGTTCGTCCTGCGCAACCGTGCCCGCGGCAAGCGGGCCGAGGTGCCGAACGCGCTCCGTCCCGGGCCCGCGGACGCGGCCCTCGAGACCCCGCTGCTCAACCGGCTGCAGGGCTGGGGTGTCGTGCTGATGACGTTCTTCGTGATCTGGTTCCCGCTGCAGTGGCTCTTCGAGCCGTCGCGGAACCTGAGTCAGGAGAACGAGCTGCGGGCACTCGCGACGGCTCGTGGCGCCCAGGCCGTCCTCCCCTATTCCGCGGACAACCAGCTCGGGGTCGGGTGCACCCGCTGCCACGGCAACGAGCTGAAGGGCGGCGTGATCCCGTACACCGACCCGACGACCGGTACGCCGGGATACGGGTACCCGCCGAACCTGACCACGATCTGCATGGGCATCCTCGACCCGGCCGGAGGTCACCCGACCATCGTCAGCGTGGACGACATCTACCAGGTGATCCAGCAGGGACGTGGCGATATGCCGTCGTGGAGCATCCGGTACGCCGGGGCGCTCGACGACCAGCAGATCAACGACATCGTCACCTACCTGATCGATATCAGCTCTCAGGTGGTGCCGTACGACAAGAACATCTGCACGAACCCGGATGCCCAGGCGAAGGCTCTCACGCTCGCGCAGAAGAACCAGGTCGTCACGGAGAAACCCTGATGCTGGCCGACACCTGCCTCGGATTCAACGTCGCGTGCGGAACGCTGTTCAAGGGCGGCGGGGTGGTCCTCGCCGGCTTCATCCTGTTCATCGGCAGCGTGTACGTGCTGCTCGCCGCGGTGTTCGGGCGCTGGATGGGATATCTCGTCCTGATCATCGCCCTCTCCGGCTGGCTGATCATCCAATCGTCGATCTGGATGTTCGGCTTCTGGTCGCAGGGTCCGGACACCAAGACCAACCTGGGTCCCCGAGGATCCGAGCCGGCGTGGCAGGTGATCGACGCCGGCCTCACCCCTGGCGACACCTACGTGGAGTTCTCGCAGTACCCCAACCCACCGACATGGAACGCGCCGGACCCGGTCACGCAGGCGGCCGACATCCAATCGGTCCAGGGCGCAGCGACCAGCTTCCTCGCCAACCAGGCGAACGCCTCGCTGGGCCGGAGCGCGGACTCGCTCGACGCGATCCAGACGACGCAGTTCGCGGTCGACTCGCTCAAGTTCTCCAAGGCCGAGGACGGCACGCCGATCGCGGTGGTCCAAGCGCACTTCGTCGGGGGCGGTCCCGAAACGGTGCTCTCGATGAAGTACAACAAGGGAAGCGTCGACCGCTACTCGCGGATGTTCCTCCTCGGCTCGATCCTCTTGTTCGTGATCCATCTCCCGCTGCTCGATCGAGCCGAACGTTCACGGAAGGCGTTCCTCACCGGGGGGAACGCCCCTCCCTGGTACGGGCCGGCGTAAGGGAGGAGGAAGGACCGATGCTCGGGATCGAGACGCCCCTCCTGGATCAGGGCAGCATCCAGTTCATGATCCTGGTGGTCATGCTGGTGATCGTCGCGGTCGTGATCTGGATCACGATCCCGCGATAGCGCCGCCCGGCTTGCTCCCCGATCCCTTGAGCTCGTGGAGCGTGTCGCGCTGCTCGTAGTACGACAAGATCTGTAGCTCGATCGCGAGATCGACTTTCCGGATGGTCACCCCCTCGGGGACCGTGAGCATCGCCGGCGCGAAGTTCAGGATCGAACGGATCCCCGCCTGCACCATGCGGTCGGCAACGTCCTGCGCGTCCGGTGCGGGGGTCGCGATGACGCCGATCGCCACCCGCTCCGCGCGCACGAGCTCGGGCAGATCGTCCAGATGCCGCACCTCCATCCCGTCGACGGGGGTACCGACCTTCGCGGGATCCACATCGATCAGCGCCGCCACGCGGAACCCGCGCTCGGCGAACCCCTTGTAGCGTGCGAGCGCCTGCCCGAGGTTGCCGACACCGGCGATCAGGATGGACCAGTGCTGGGTCAGCCCGAGGGCCCGGCGGATCTCGTGGATCAGCTGGGCGACGTCATACCCGATCCCACGCGTCCCGTAGGACCCCAGGTGGGAGAGGTCCTTACGGACGTTGGCGCTCGTGACGCCGGCCGCGTCGGCGAGGACGTCCGATGAGACCGTTGCTTCACCCTGATCGGCCAGCTCGACGAGCACCCGGAGGTAGAGCGGAAGCCGGGATACGGTCGCGTCGGGGACGGGCCGGGTGGTCACCGGGATCCGCCTCGCTCGGCCATGGAGCTAGCGTATCTGGACGAGTCCCTCCAGCTCGTCCTCGTCGACGGCGATCTCGAACCGCTCCTCACCGTCAACGGTCACGACCGGGATCCGGATCCCGTAGTCGCGCACCAGATCGTCGTCCGTCTCGATGTCCACCTCGTCGAACGAGAACGGCTGGCGAGCGAGAACCGACAGGATCGCGCGCCGCGCCTCGTCGCACAGGTGACAGCCGCGGCGCGTATAGAGGACGACGCTTCGCATCGGCTGGGAGGATACGGTCCGTGCGCGATGCCGACCGCGAGGATCTCGATTTCCACCGGCGACTCTCCTCCGGCGACCGAGGCGCGTTCGATGAGCTCTATCGGCGGTACGCCGGAGCGGCCTACGGGCTCGCCTATCGCATCACGGGACAGCAGATCTTGGCCCAGGACGTCGTCCACGATGCCTTCATGGCGCTCTGGCGGGCGCCCGAGGCCTACGACCCGGCACGAGGACCATTCCGAACGTTCTTCCTCGCCCTCGTGCACCATCGGGCCGTCGACCTCGTCCGACGCGAGTCCCGCCTCCGCGCGAGGTCCGAGCGCGCGGCGAACCTCGAGCCGCTGGTCGGCGAAGACCATGCGGAAGCCATCGCCGAGGAGTCCTACCTCGGCGTGCGCCGGAAAGAGGTTCACGAGGCCCTCGCCGGCCTCCCTCCCGAACAGCGACAGGTGCTCGAGATGGCCTACTTCGGTGGGAAGACCCAGGTAGAGATCGCAGAGGAGCTGGCGATCCCGCTCGGGACCGTGAAGACGAGGACGTTCGCGGCGATGCGGAAGCTTCGCGCGGCGTTGGAGGAGACAGGGTGATCGACGGCCACGGCGAGACGCAGGAGCTCCTCGCCGGCTACGTGCTGGAGAGCCTCTCCGGTGAGGATGCCGCCGAGGCCGACCGCCTCCTCACCGAGCACGTTCCCGGTTGCTCGGAGTGCCGGCTGATGCTCGACGCGTTCCAAGCCGTCGCGGGCGAGCTCGCGTTGGATGCCGAGCCGGTCACACCTCCGGATCCGCTCCTCCCGAGGATCCATCGGGAGATGGATCCGCGAGGCCGTTCGGGCATGCGGTGGACCCCGGGACGGCTCGTCGCAGCGGCGGCGAGCGTCGTGCTCGTGATCGGTGTCGGCGGGATGGCGCTCACCCAGCTCGAGGATCGGAAGACGGCGCAGGTCCCGGCGGCCGACGTGCAGAACGCGCTCGAACTCGCGATGAAGCCAGGGGCCGTGCAACAGCCCCTCGGCGGGAACGCATCCGAGATCTCGGCGCCCGGCGTCCAAGAGCTCTACGTGTACGGCAGGGCCGTTCCGTTCCCCGCGCCCGGCCTCGTCTACCGCTTGTGGGCCGTTTCGGCGAAAGATGCCAAGCACCTCGGCGATTTCCTCCCGTACCCGGATGGGACGGTGCTCGTCCGCCTCGCGATCGACCCGTCGACCTTCGATCACCTGCTGGTGACCGTGGAGCCCGCAAGCTCGGAGCCCTTAGAGCCGGGCGAGCCTGCCTGGCCCGAAGCCGGCTGAGGCATCGGGGTCAGAGCGCCGACGCCGCTCGGCCGGCGATCGCCAGGCCGGCGATCACGATCGCGACCGCGGAGATGAGCGGAAGTGCGAGGGCGACGCGATCGGACGCCCTGCGGGCGATCGCGTCGCGCGCACGGAGGGCGCCGATCCCAACCCCCAGCAGCGCGCAGGCCAACCCGGCGCTGAACGCCGCGACGAGCGCAAGACCGTAGACGACCCGGTGCGCCTGGATCGCGGCCAACATGGCCAGCAACGCGCTCGGGGCCGGAAGGATCCCTCCGGCGAACGCGAGGGTGAGGATCCCCTTCCTCGACAGCCGGCCATCCTCCTGCAACACGACGTCATGATCGTCGTGGTCGTGTCCGCGCGCATGATCATGTCCGTGGGCGTGGTGGCGTCGGTGACGCCACACGCCAGATCGGGTCCACACCAAGTAGGCGCCGAGCGCGACCGCGGCGACGCCGGAGAGGGTGCCGAGCCACGGGTAGAGCACCTCGGGACGGAAGGTCTGCTGGAGCGCCACGACGGCGAGACCGAGCGCGATCACGGAGGCCGAATGCATCGAGGCGACCGCCGTCGCGACCGCGAACGCCTGCCGAGGCCGCGCGCCCGCGCCCACCATGGCGCCGGCCATCAGGGTCTTGCCGTGGCCGGGCAGCAATGCGTGCCACGCACCGAACGCGAACGCGAGCACGAGCCCGAGCAGGACGAGGGGTAGCCCGCGGCGACCGAGGACGCCGGCGAAGCCGGCGGCCTCGGTCGCCGGCCGTGCAACGGCCGGTGCCACGTCGTGGCCGGTGCCGAGGCCGGCACCGGCCTCCTCGACCACCGCGCCGGACGCCGAGAACGTCGCGGTCATCGACGTCACGTCGAGCGGGCTCGACAGCATGTCTTGCGGATACGCCCGAAGGTCGTCGCTGGGGCTCGTCGCCGGAACGTTCGAGCCCTGGAGCGCGACACCATCTCCGCTCACGGTGACCTCGCGCCAGCCGATCCGACCGTCATCGGCGTTGCCGTCCCGGTAGGCGATCGACCCCGAACCGGCCGCGACCCGGCCGGAGAACGCGCCCTCGAACCGGAGCGTCTGGAGCCCCGCTTGTCCCGGCAAGAGCGCGGCCGTCGAGGACGTGGGCGAGAGCGGCACGGCGGTCCCGTCGACCCGGAGCTCCAGGCCGGGCAGGATCGTGCGGGCTTCGTGCTGAGCCCACGCATCGAGCTCGCCCGCCGACGCGATGCCGTCGCCATCCGCATCGATCGTGGGCAGCTCCTGATACGTGGGGATCTCCGCCATGTCGATCGTGTAGTCGACCTCGGCGCCGCCGGGCATCAGCCGGATCGCGCTCCCGCGGTTCACGGTGAAGTTGCCGAGGGGGTGTGCGATCGCGGCGGGGGCCAGGAAGAGCACCACGAGCACGGCACCGACCGCGACCACGAGCATCCGTGCCGTTCGGGGTCTCACCGGGACCCTCCCGCTCGCGCGAGTGCGCTGCGGGCAGCGGGCACACCGAGGATCGAGAAGTGCGGGTTGATCGCGAGGGCGGCACGGACGTCCCGGATGCCGGAAGCGCTCCGGCCGAGCGCGAGCTCGATCATCCCGAGGTGATAGCGGAAGAGCGCGCTCCTCGTCCCCAGGGCGAGTGCCCGGCGCTCGTAGCGGAGCGCTCGAGCGTCACGGCCGGCGGCATGCAGCGCCCACGCGTACGCGTCGGCCACGAGGATGCTGTGCCGACGCCCCCACTCGATCCTGGCGGCCCGAAGGGCCGGATCCGCGCGTCCATGGTCCGCGTCGAACAACGCGAGCTCGAGGTCGACGTTGACGCCGTTCGCCCGGAACAGGGCGGCTTCGGCGTGCGCGAGGCCGTACTCCTCGCGCGCGGACGTACGGTCTCCCGTCGTCCAGAGGAGATCGCCCAGCGCGACCACGTACTCGGGCAACGGGTAGCGGGCGACGACCTCGCGGTACCGAGCGATCGCCGTCCGCACGTGACCCCTCGCCCACGCGACCTTCGCCATCCCGGCCCGCGGCGGGATCCAGACCGCGTCGAGCTGCTCGGCCTCGCGATAGCGTGAAGCCGCTCCGGCGACGTCGCCCGTGTTCCACGCGAGCTCTCCCAGCTGGTTCGCGGACCACGAGGTGTCTTGGGGCGTGCCGGCCACGTCACGCGCCGCCTGCATCGCGAGGATGGCTCCGGCGACGTCACCGTGCAGCTCCCGGAGGTAGGAGACGCGAGCGTACGACGAGAGGCCGGGCGCGATGTCCACCATCCTCTGGAACGCGGCGCCGGCGGCGGCGTACCGACCCAGCTCGACGAGCGCATCCCCGATCACCCCGTAGACGGCTCCCCCGTAGGGATCGAGTCGCCGCGCGCGCTCGCCGTCGCGGAGCGCCCCGGCGAAGTCGTGGCGGGCCGCCGCGAGCGCGGCGAGCCCCACGTACGCGCCGGCGTTGTCGTGGGGATGCGTCTGCAGCGATGCGGCGAGCACGGCCTCGGCCTTCGGGTAGTAGCTCGGATCCGCGGTGACGCGCGCCTCCTGCACGTAGGCGAGTCCGAGGTCGTTCGCCGCGTTCCAGTCGCCGGGCACGTCACGCAGACGCTGCTGGAGCGTCGCGATCGCTTCGGCCTGCGAACCGGGCGCGACCGCGAGGGCGGCGGGGTCGGGCGCCGCGGGAGCGGCGGCCGACCCCGCGACGTCGCCGGGCCGGCGGAGCAGTCCCACGCCGCCCACCACGAAGAGCGCAACCGCGAGGGCGAGCGCCACGACCGTGCGTCCGGCTCGAGTCATCGGATGTCCTTCTCTCTTCCGAGGAAGGGGCGCGGCGGGCGCCTCCCGCCCGCCGCGCCCCCGACCGGTGTCAGTGCGGGCTCGCGTCCGAACCGCTGTGCGGATAGGCCACGAACGGGAAGGTCGACAGGAAGGACGACTCGTTGGCGTCCACCCCGTCGCCCAGCGTCTCCGCTGCGGCGTCGTGGTTCGGCAACAGGACCCCCATCGCCACGCGCAGCGCGATGTCGATCGTGTCGTCCGAGAGCCGCCGACCGTTCGGGAACCCCTGGACGTCACCCGCGAGCACCCCGAGCCGGCTGCATGCGGGTGCGCCGCCCGTCCCACAGAGCGGCGTATCCATGTTCAGCCGGAGCATCTCCGAGGGGATCAGGTTGGTGGGCCGGTTGAGCCCATCGAGTCCCTTGAGGAACACCGTCACCAGATCCGACCGCTGGACACCGTCCTTGTTCGCGTTCGAGTCCAAGACGGTGGGGAACGCGCTCGGGTAGACCGCGTTCAACAGGTGCGGCAGCTCGGGATCGTTGACCGCGGGAAGGAACTGGGCGTCATCCTTCGGCTTCGAGGCGTTGAAGTAGTCCTTGAAGCCGACCGGGACGACGACCTCGTTGACGAGCGGCATCCCCAGCCGTGAGACCTGCACGTTCCCGCCGGTGAAGGTCTGCGTGCCGTCGTTGTGCTGCACTCGCATGCTCGGACGGGACGCCGTGTTCCAGATCCCGATGACCGAGTCGTTGGGCCCGCGGAGCTGCGCCCGCGGGACCGACAGGACCATCGTGTTGACGTTGAACCCCGAGAGCGTGTCATCGCCGGCCTCGCTGAAGTTGCCTCCGTACAGGAGGTCGAAGACCCGCAGATCGAGGAAGAACGCGTCGTCGGACTGACCGACCCAGGAACGAACTCCCGTGTCGGTCGTCGTGACGGCTGCGTCGAAGAGGTCGGCGTTGTAGTTCGGCATGGAGCCGGCACCGACGTTGCTCGGCGCGACCTTCGCGTTGTGGACCAGGACAACGCTGTGCCCGTTCCTGAACCGGGTCAGGTCGTACGTCTGATAGATGTTCAGGTTCGGATCGTCGAGGCTCGTGACCTGACCCGTCGCGTAGAGGAACGTTGCCCCGGACCGGTAGTGGGTCGTGAAGGTCCACCGGTAGATGATGTCGGGGCGTGCGTCCCCGTTGTTGTCGATGTTGACGTCGTAGTTCGTGTGCTCGGCGAACAGGTAGAAGTTCGGCCCGCCGGCCGGCTCCTCGAACGGGATCCAGGAGCTCACGAAGCTGATCGAGTTGGGCTGATCCGGAGACCGGAACGCGTAGAGGTCCGTGTTGTCGATCTGCGGATCGGCCGCGGTGAGCGGCGCCTCGCGGTGGCTCGACGCGCGGGACACGATCGGTGCGAGACCCGCGAACAGGCTCGCTCCGAACGCGACCACGGCCGTCCCCGCGATCAACGCCTTGCGGAAGTTGGGCATGGCGAAGCTGACTCCTTCCCACTTGGAGAACGTCCGACGACCCCGCGCACCCGGCTCCGGCGGCCCTCCCGCCTCGGAGCCGCCACGATCCCCCTTCCTCATGGCGCCGGTCCGAGGATGCTTCGCGCTGCGCGGCGGATCGGATGACTCGTATCGGGAGGCCGGCTTAGGACGTCTGCACGGGCGCAGGCAGCGGCTTGCGCTGGCGTGAAGCGCGGAGGAAGCCGACGAACATGACGGTGACGCCGAGGGACAGCATCAGGGCGAACAAGAACAGGTCACCGGCAGCGGCGAACGCCGACCCACCGACGGCGACGATCGTAGCGCCGAACGCGATCAGCAGCGTGCCGAGGAACCGCTCGCGCAGCTCGGGACGGCCGCGCATCTTCCATGCCGACCACAACGTGCCCACGATCAAGACGGTATACGCGGGGATCGACACGATCTGCGGCAGCCGGTGCGCGGGGGTCCCATCTCCGAAGACGTCCTTGCCCGAGGGGAGTCGCTTCGCCAGGGCGATGGGGTCGTACGCGGCGTGGCCAAGCACGGCCACCGTGTACGCCGCGATGAACACGAGCAGGAGCACCGTGACCCACAGCACCACTCGATCGCGGAACAGCAGTACGACTTCGCCAGCGGCCAGGAGCGGGACGGTGAGAACCGCGCCAAGCGCCCAGTAGATCTCGTACTCGAGCTTCGTCCATCCGCCGACGGCGCCGATCACCACGACGAGCGAGGCAACGCCGTACAGCATGAGGGCCAAGGCCCAGAGCGCGGTATAGGGGCGGCGGCGCGCCACGAACTCCTTGGCGAGCATGACCGCGAACCCGAACGCGATGGCGGCCGCGATCAACGCCATGATCATGGTCAACAGGATATCCGGCGAGGCACGACCGCCCGAGGCGGGTCGCGGACGGCTAGCCTTGGGTCACCCATGGCCGGGCCACGTCTGCTGTTCTCCACCGCGGCCTTCTTCGCGCGTCCCCTCGGCGACACGTTCGGGCTCGTTGCGGCGTGCGGGTACACAGGCGTCGAGGTGATGGTCACGAGGGATCCCGCCAGCCAAGACGCCACGGTGATGCGGAAGCTGGCTGCCGAGCACGGACTGGAGATCGGGGCGATCCATGCGCCGTCGTTGTTGCTCACCCGTCGGATCTGGGGAACCGACCCGATCGGCAAGATCGAGCGGGCGGCCGAGGTCGCCGCGGACGCGGGCGTTCCGATGGTCGTGACCCATCCTCCGTACCGATGGCAGCGCGGCTACCGGCAGCGGCTGCACGAGACACTTCCCGCGGTGGAGGCGCGCACCGGGGTCACCGTCGGGATCGAGAACATGTTCCCCCTGCACGTGGGCTCGCGCCCGTTGATGCTTCACACGAACCAAGATCTCGACGAGCTCGAGGGCATCCCGCATCTCGTGCTGGACACGTCGCATGCGGCCGTCGCGAAGCACGATCTGATCGACGTTCGCCGGCGCTTCGGCGATCGCCTCCGGCACGTCCATCTGTCGGACAACGCCGGGCGCGGGTGGGACTCGCACCTGCCGCCGGGCCACGGGGTGCTGGCCCTCGACGACTTCCTCGACGACCTCGTGCGCTGCGGCTTCACCGGGGCCGTGTCGCTCGAGGTCGATCTGCGCCGCTACCTCACCGAGCCGAAGCGGCTGAACGCCATCCTGGTGCGGATGCGCGAGGATGTCGGGACGAGACTGGCCGGCTCATCGCGGTAGCCGCCCACGGCCCCGATATCCTCGGAGCGTGCGCCGCGGCACCGCCATCACGTTGATCGTCCTGTTCGTGCTGCTCGCCGCGGCCCTGACCGCGCAGCTCCGCCAGCGCGCACCGACGCAGCCGTACCCAGGCCCTGCGAGCGGAACCGAGCTTCCCTCGGTTCCCGCCTCGCATCCGGGCTGAGATCGCTACTCGAGGACCACGGTCGAGCCCTCGCCGAGATGAAGCATCTCGGCGGCGCTCCCCTTGTTCACCACGAGTGCGACGAACCCCTGGGAGTCGACGATGACCCCCAACCCGCGCTCGGGAAGATCGGTGAACGTCTCGACGAGCGGGACGCGCGATCCGGTGACGCCGACCGTGCCTCCGATGCCGGCGTCCACCAGATGCTCGCGGGTGACGTTGAGCTGCACGTTCCCGAAGCCGTCAACCCCGATCACCCGGGCGCCGATCGCCCCCGGAGCGACCATCGGTCCATGCACCTCGAGCACCTGCAGGTGCTCCGTGTCCAGGCGCGAGCCGATCGTCTCGAGCGGCGTCCCCATCGCTAGATGTGCGGCGGCCGGCGCGAACACATCGCGTCCGTGGAAGGTGTTGGACACCGGATGGAGCACGATGCCGGGCGACGAGATCTCGTACGCGGCCTCCGCACCACCGAGGACGGCCCACGCGAGGGACAGCAGACCGTTGTCCGGACCCACCAATAGCGCCCCGGTTCCGGTGCGGATCGCGACGGCGCGCCGTTCCGAGCCGACGCCCGGATCGACCACCGCGCAATACACGGCGTCCTCGGGCAGGTACGGCGCCGCACGGGACAGGACGAGCGCGCCCCGCATCACGTCTTGTCGCGGGACCGCGTGGGTGAGATCGATCACCGAGGCGTCGGGGGCGATCTTCAGCATGACCCCGTGACACACACCGACGAACTCGTCACGCAACCCGTAGTCCGTGCAGAACACGATCGGTCGGGTCACGACGTCCCCGGGGGACGCAGGTACGTCGCGAGCCAGGCGTCGATCAGCTCGGAGACGTGGGTCCCCTGGCTGCCGGAGAGCAGGTCCGTCCCGTGATCGTCGGCCGTGACGATCTCCAGCCGCTTGGGCTGTGGGCTCTGGTCGTAGAAGTACTGCGCCGCCTCCGCCGCCCCCGAGGGGTCACCGAGCCCGGCGATGAAGAGCTTCGCCGCCGTGATGTTCGTGAGCACGTCCGGGCCCGCCGCGAGCGGATCCAGTACCTCGGGCGCAGACAGCGTGATCACGGCCTGAACGTCCTGCTGTCCCGAGCCATCCACGAGCGAGGCGGTGCCACCGATGCTGGCGCCGATCAGGGCCACCCCGGCTGCGCCGTCTGATCGAAGGAACGCGAGCGCCGCCCCGAGGTCGGTCGGTGCCGCGTTCACGTCCTTGCGCCCCTTCGAACACCCCCCGTCACCGCCCGGGCAATACCCACGCAGATCGAAGGTCAGGACACGGTAGCCCGCCTCGGCGAGATGTGCCGCCTCCGGGAACCAGGAGGTCTGGTCTGCCGGAAGCATGTGGGAAAGGACGATCCCCGTCACGGCATCCGGCGGCCCGAAGACCCGACCGGACAACCGAACGCCGTCGGACGTCGTGAACGAAACGGGCGTAGAGCCGAACGCGGAGCCGGACATGGCGGGCGACCCCGCGGAACAGGACGAGAAGAGAACCGAGAACGTGACCGCGAGGAACGGCAGCGACCAGGGGCGGATCCGATCGCCCACGGAGGGCCCGCGGTCTACTTGCCCAGCTTCATACGCTGGTGTCGGGTGCGCTTCAGGAGCTTCTTGTGCTTCTTCTTCCGCATCTTCTTCCTGCGCTTCTTGATCAGGGACGGCAATCCATCGCGCCTTTCATTCGGTCCCGAAGAGGTTCCGGAGATCCACCCGCTTGACGCGGTAGGTGTCCTCCATACGAACGGAGCCCAGTCTAAGCGCTTTGGGAGGCTCTGCCACCGGTGAGAGCAGCCGTAGCCCGCCGTCGCCCGGCACGTGCTCCAGGACGCCGAGTCCCGTGAACCCGCCGTGGCCGTCGGACAACCCGACCAAGAGCCGGTCGAGGGTCTGCAGGTCGAACATCGGCGGCAGGGTCGGCATGAACACCGTCGGCCGAACGCGGAACCGCTGCAACGGGGCGCTCTCGAAGTACCGCCCCATCGCCTTCTCGCGCATGGCCATCCGGTCCTCGACGCTGCTCGGCTTGACGTCGGGGTGGACCGGCGCCGTCACCGCCTCGATCCCGAAGAACCGGTCGACCACGCCGAGGATCGGTTCGAGCTCCTCGCCGCGCTGGAGCCCGACCACGAGGTCGGGCTCCAGCACGTCCACCTTGTAGTACTTCACGAGCTGGCCCCGGATCCCGGATACCTCGCCCCCCGTGTCCACGATCAGCAGCTCGGCGCCCTCGTTGCGCGCTCGGTCGCGGAGGCGCCCGAGCGCGCCCACCAGCGGGACGAGGTGATCCTGCGGCGAGATCGAGCCGACGAACCCGAGCGCGTCAGCCTCCGACATCCGCTCCGGGATAAGGTCATCCGGTTCGCGGATGTGCTTCATGCCCACCGTCGCCGGCGGACCGACCGTCTTCTGGGCCACGTCCGCATCGATGTACGCGACGCGCCTGCCGATCCGCAACGCGAACGCGGCGGTCGCCCGCGCGAGCGTGCTCTTGCCTGCGTCGAGCCCGCCGAGGAACAGGACCGAGCGGGCGTGCCGCGCTGCCTGATCGACGAGCTGCTCGTGCTCGTTCATCGTGGGTCCTCCGTACGATCGCGGAGGTCCCGGCTGTGGGTGGCAGTGGCTACATCGCTTCGGTGTAGCGCTTGCTCAGGTAGTCGTCGACGTCGTCCTCGCGGAGGCGGTAGCTCCGGCCGACCCGGAGCGCGGGCATCTGCCCTTCCTTGATCAGCCGATAGACGGTCATCCTGGATACGCGCAGGAGGTCAGCGACCTCGTTCACGGTCAACAGCCGAGCCTCGGTGAAAGGTGCTCTCATGGTGTGTCGCGATGGTAGGGGCTGATGTGTGACGGCGTCTAGCCCCGGGGACATCGCCGCAGGTCAGGCGTCACTGAGTTGCCCGATGTGCGGAGCCGCGCGATGATCGGAAGTCGTCTGCGGCAACCCGGATCACGGGTCTCGATGGGAGGACCTGATGCTGCCTTCTCGGTTCGACTACCACCGCGCGTCGTCCGTCGACGAGGCCCTCTCGCTCCTCGACAGCTACGGGGACGATGCCAAGGTCCTCGCGGGGGGCCAGAGCCTGATCCCGTTGATGAAGCTGCGGTTCGCGTCGCCAGCCCGCTTGATCGACATCAACCCGATCTCGGGGCTCAACGGGATCGAGGAGCGTGACGGGTCGCTCGTGATCGGTGCGCTCGTACGGCACAACGAACTCGCGAGCTCCGAGACGATCTCGAACGGATATCCGACGCTCGCCGCGGCTGCGCCGCAGATCGCCGACCCGATCGTCAGGAACCTGGGGACGATCGGCGGGTCCCTCGCCCATGCTGACCCCGCCGGTGACCTCGGATCGGTGATGCTCTCGATGGGCGCGAGCGTCGTGCTTCGGAGCAGCTCTGGCGAGCGGGTCGTTCCCATCGGCGAGTTCCTGGTCGACACGTTCACAACGTCGATCACCCCGAACGAACTCCTCACGGAGATCCGGGTCCCGACGCCGCCACCCAGGTCGGGAGGGAGCTACCTGAAGCTGGAGCGCAAGGTCGGAGACTTCGCAACGGTGGCCGTCGCCGTGGCCCTCTCGCTCGAGGACGGCGCGGTCGGCAGCGCAGGGATCGCGCTCACGGGTGTCGGGCTGAAGAACATCGAGGCCGCCGACGCGGCCGCATCGCTCCGCGGAACGGCTCCGACCGACGAGGCATTCGCGGAGGCGGGACGGCTGGCGGCCGCGGCCTCGAACCCCGTGACCGATGTCAGGGGCACCGACACGTACAAGCGACACATGGTCGAGGTCTACACGCGTCGCGGTCTGGCCGGCGCGGCGGCGATGACCGCGGGTTGAGGGAGGCGATGGCATGGAGATCTCGGTCACGGTGAACGGCGCCGCGCGGACCGCCAACGTCGAGCCCCGGATGCTGCTCGCGCACATGATCCGGGAGGAGTTCGGTCTGACGGGCACGCACATCGGCTGTGACACGACGAGCTGCGGAGCGTGCACGGTCCTGTTGGACGGCTCCCCGGTGAAGTCGTGCACGATGTTCGGTGTGCAGGCCGACGGTCGCGAGGTGACGACCGTGGAGGGTCTGGCGGGTGCGGACGGCCTGCATCCCGTGCAGGCTGCCTTCCAAGAAGAGCACGGGCTCCAATGCGGCTACTGCACGCCCGGGATGATGCTCGTCGGAGCGGCGCTCCTCGAACGCAACCCCGACCCCACGGACGACGACATCCGTTGGGCGATCTCGGGGAACATATGTCGTTGCACGGGCTACATGAACATCGTCAAGGCGATCCAGACCGCCGCGAAGGCGAAGGCCTCGGTACCGACCGCCACGGCGACCGCCTGAGGCGGAAGGGAGCTCATCGGCATGGCCACCGAAGCCCACGAAGACCAAGCGCAGATCCGCGGGATCGGGCACAGCGTCAAGCGGAAAGAGGACGCTCGCTTCATCCGCGGCAAAGGGAACTACATCGACGACATCCATCTTCCCGGCATGCTGTACATGTCGATCCTGCGGAGCCCGTTCGCTCACGCGAAGCTGAACGGGATCGACGCTACGCGAGCGCAGGCCGTTCCCGGCGTGATCGCGGTGGTCACCGGCGAGCTGATGGCCCAGCACAACCTCGCGTGGATGCCGACGATGTCCGGAGACACGCAGGCCGTCCTCGTCACCGACAAGGTTCGGTTCCAGGGCCAGGAGGTCGCGGCGGTCATCGCCGAGGACCCCTACGTCGCGAAGGACGCGCTCGAGCTGATCGACGTCGACTACGAGGCGCTCGACGTGGTCGTCTCACCGCAACAGGCGACGGCAACCGATGCCCCTGTCATCCGGGACGAGAAGGAAGGACAGACCGACAACCACATCTACCACTGGGAGTCCGGGGACGCGGACGCGACGGACCGAGCGTTCGCCGCGGCCGACCGAGTCGTCAGCCTCGACACGTTCTATCCGCGGTCGCACCCGGCACCGCTCGAGACGTGCGGGTGCGTCGCGGACGTGGACGGGGCCACCGGACAGGCGACGATCTACATGACCTCGCAGGCGCCGCACGCGATCAGAACCGTGTTCGCGCTGGTCGCCGGGCTCCCGGAGGAGAACATCCGGATCGTCTCCCCCGACCTCGGCGGCGGCTTCGGGAACAAGGTGCCTGTGTACCCGGGATATGTGGTCGCAACGGCCGCGTCGCTCCTGCTCGGTCGGCCGGTCAAATGGATCGAGGACCGCTCGGAGAACCTCATCAGCACCGGCTTCGCCCGCGATTTCCATATGCACGGGGAGCTGGCCCTCAAGGACGACGGGACGATGCTCGGGCTGCGGACCTCGTTGCTCGCCGACGAGGGAGCGTTCCACGCTGACGCGCAACCCTCGAAGTTCAAGGTCGGCCTGTTCCACGTGGTGACCGGCTCCTACGACATGCCGGCTGCGCACGTCGCGGCCGACGGCTACTACACGAACAAGGCGCCCGGCGGGGTCGCCTATCGCTGCTCGTTCCGGGTGACGGAGGCGTCGTATCTGATCGAGCGGCTCGTGCAGAACGCCGCGTACGAGCTGGGCATGGATCCGGCCGACCTTCGGAAGAAGAACTTCATCCGCAAGGAGCAGTTCCCGTACGAGACGGCGACCGGGTTCGTCTACGACTCGGGCGACTACCACGGGGCGATGGAGCTGGCCCTCGAGAAGATCGGGTACGCGGAGCTTCGAGCGGAACAGGAGCAGAAGCGGTCGGAGGGGAAGCTCTGGGGCATCGGGCTCGCGTCGTTCACCGAGGCGGTCGGTGCCGGCCCGCACAAGGACTACGACATCCTGGGCCTGAAGATGAACGACGGAGCCGAGCTGCGGATCCATCCCACGGGGAAGGGGATCCTGAAGATCAGCTCGAAGACGCAGGGCCAGGGCCACGAGACGACGTTCGCGCAGATCGTGGCCGAGGAGATCGGGATCCAGCCCGAAGATATCAAGGTCCAGCACGGCGACACGGACAACACGCCCTACGGGTTGGGAACGTATGCGTCCCGCTCGACGCCCACCGTGGGCGCCGCGACGGCGATGGTGTCGCGTCGCGTGATCGAGAAGGCACGGAAGATCGCCGCCCACCTGCTCGAGGTGTCCGAAGAGGACGTGGACTTCACCCGGCCGACATTCTCGGTCCGAGGGGCGCCGGACAAGGCGGTCACGATCCAGGACGTCGCGTTCGCCGCGTACACGAACTTCCCCGACGGGATGGAGTCCGGACTCGAGGCAGCCTACTACTACGACCCGCCGAACCTCACGTTCCCGTTCGGGACCTACGCGGTCGCCGTCGAGGTCGACCCGGAGACCGGCGTGTGGGAGGTCATGCGCATGGTTGCCGTCGACGACTGCGGCGTCCGGATCAACCCGATGATCGTCGAGGGACAGATCCACGGCGGGCTGACCGAGGGGTACGGGATCGCCGCGATGCAGCAGATCACCTTCGACGAGGCGGGCAACTGCATCGGCTCGAACTTCATCGACTACCTGCTTCCGACGGCGATGGAGACACCCCGGTTCGAGCTCGGAGAGACGGTGACGCCGTCGCCGCACCACCCGATCGGCGCGAAGGGGGTGGGCGAATCGGCCACCGTGGGCTCGCCGGCCGCCTACGTCAACGCCGTGATCGACGCGTTGTGGCCGCTGGGTGTTCGGAACATCGACATGCCGCTGACGTCCGCGAAGGTCTGGGAAGCGATCGAAGCCGCGAAGGCTCCGGCGTGAAACCTGACGTCCTCGCGGCCGCGAACAGACTCGCCGAGCATGGCGAGCCGTTCGCGCTCGCGACGGTGGTCTGGGCGAGGGCGCCGTCGTCGGGGAAGCCCGGTGCGACGGCGCTGATCACGCCGGACCGCAAGGTGATCGGGTGGATCGGAGGTGCCTGTGCGGAACCGACCGTGATCCGCGAGGCGCTTCGGACGCTCGAAGACGGAACCCCGCGACTGCTCTTCCTGGGGACCGACGATGAGCTCGCAGATCACGAGCGCGACGGCGTCGTCACGATCCCGATCGCGTGCCAGAGCGAAGGCGCGCTCGAGGTTTACGTTGAGCCCGTGCTCCCTTCCCCCCACCTCGTCGTGATCGGTCGGTCGCCGGCAGCCGAGGCGCTCGCCACGATGGCGCTCGACCTCGGTTGGCGCTCGAGCGTGTACGACGCCGAGGCTTCCCCCGGCGGTCCACGCTTCGTCGATCATATGCTCGACGAAGCGTCCATCGGACCGACCTCGATGGTGGTCGTCGCGACGCAGGGTCACTACGACGAAGACGCCCTCCGCGCGGCGCTCGCGACACCGGCCGCCTACGTCGGCTTGGTCGCATCTCGCAAGCGTGCGGGGTCCGTCCTCGGCTACCTCCGGGACCGCGGCGCGTCCGACGACGACCTCGCGCGCGTCCGCGCTCCTGCGGGGCTTGACCTCGGGAGGGTCGAACCGAGGGAGATCGCCGTCGCGATCCTCGCGGAGCTCGTGCAGCTCCGAGCGGTAGGGGCGTTCCCCGTCCTGGCCGAGGAGCCGGCGTCGCGACACGAGGAGATCGACCCCGTGTGCGGGATGACGGTCGATGTGGCGGCTGCGCGGTACCGGTCGACGTTCGACGGGCGCACCTACTACTTCTGCTCCTCCGGTTGCCTGGAGCGGTTCTCGGCGGACCCGGCCGCCTACGCGGTCAACGCGATGAACACGGGCCAGTAGGCGTTCGGATCCACGTGGTCGTCGAAGACCAAGACGTGCTCGGTTCGACCCTGGGCCTTCGCGACCAGCAACGCGGTGTCGTTGACGTCGGCGATCGAGATGGTCTCGACGCCCGCCTGGATCGCCGCTCCGGCGAAGCCGTGGTCGGCGAAGACGAGCTCGGGCCGGCCCTCCCCAAGCATCCGCTCCATCCCATCTGGCTTGTGCGTATGACGAGGCACGCGTCCGTCGGTGAGCATCGCGACGCCGTCGTAGTGGTCGATGAACCAATCGTGATCGAGACCGTCGTCGCGCCATCGCTCCCCTCGTCCGAGGGTGAGGATCTGGGCACCGCGCTTGCCCAGCTCGATCGCGAGCTGGTGGTACAGGTACGCGAGCCCCGTCGGATGACCGGTCGCCAACACCAGGGACTCGCCCCGGGAGCAGGCCTTCGCGAGCCGTTCGCCCGCCGCGAGGCTCGCGTCGACGACGGGACGGGCGTTGATCTCGACGGGACCGAACCGGGCGTCGCGATCGATCGGGGCGCCGGCGGCACGTTCCACGAGCCCGAGCACGCGGTCGAGCGTCATCCCCTCCTGCAGCCCCGACAGCCCGAACGCTTTGTCGGGATCGTTCGCGAGCAGCATCTGGATGTTCCCGCGCACGTTGTCGACCGGATGGGTAGCCGTCCCCGCGACGCCGCCGGCCAGGAGCGCACGTTCGAGGTCAACCCGATCGACGACGCGTGGGATCCAGTCGTCGTCCGTGAGGGGCGGCAGACGGCTGACGTGGGCTTCGATAACGTCGGAAGGCACTGGGTATCAGGGTAGGTGAGGAGGTCGTGTGGAGCTTCGAGGCAAGGTGGTGGTCGTCACCGGCGCATCGGCGGGGATCGGCGAGGCGACCGCGGTGGCGTTCGCCAAACGGGGCGCACGGTTGGTACTGGCGGCACGTCGGCGGGACCGTCTGGAAGCCCTCGCGGACCGGATCGATCGCGCCGGCGGGACGGCCCTCGTGCTCCCGTGCGATGTCGGGGACCCCGAGCAGGTTCGACGCCTTCCCGGCGTGATCGAGCAGGCGTTCGGATCGACCGACGTGCTCGTCAACAACGCCGGCATACCCGGCGGTGGTTCGTTCGGATCGCTGTCGTACGAGCAGATCGATGCCGTCGTTCGGGTCAATCTCCTCGCGGTCATGTACTGCACACGCGCGTTCCTGCCGGGCATGATCTCGCGACGGGGCGGGCATATCGTGAACATGGCGTCGCTCGCCGGTCGGTTCGCGACCCCCGGCTCCGCGCTCTACACGGCGACCAAACACGCGGTCGTCGCGTTCAGCGAATCCCTCAACTACGACACTTCGCCCGAAGGCGTCCTCGTGACGAGCGTGAATCCCGCCTTCGTCGTCACGGAAGGGTTCTCGCACGCCAACGTCCCCTCGCCCGTGCTCCTCGAGGCGGACCGCGTCGCCGAAGCGGTCATCAAGGTCGTGCGGAACGGCATCGCGCCCGAGTACTCGATCCCCCGCTGGATCAGCCCGTTCCAGGTGTTCCGCGTCCTCACCCCTCCGCTCTACCGGTGGGGCGTCCGGCGGGCACGTGGGCAAACACCACCGACCCCGTCCGCGCCTTCGCCCGACGCCACCGCCGAGGACACGCGACCGTGAGCGGCGGACTGGCTCCCGTCGAGGTCCGACGGCCACGATCCGAGGAGGTCGTCGAGCCCGACGTCCCGTGGATCGTGATCGTGTGGAACGACCCGATCAACCTGATGTCCTACGTGACGTGGGTGTTCCAGAAGCTGTTCGGCTATCCCAAGGCGAAGGCCGAGAAGCTGATGTGGGATGTCCACACCAAGGGGAAGGCCGTGGTCGCATCTGGCGAGAAGGAGCAGTGCGAGATCCACGTCTCGGCATTGCACGGCTACGGGCTGTGGGCGACGATGCAGAAGGACCGGTGAGCCGTGGGCGACCGAGGCTCGCTCCGTCGTCGCTCCGATGGCACGTTCGGGTGGGACCTCGCGAAGAACGAACGCGAGGTATTGATGCACGTTGCGAAGGACTTCCGCGCGCTGCTCACCACCGAGACGCCGTCGTCGGACCCGAGTCTCCAACGCCTGTTCCCCCCGGCCCGGACCGACGACCCCGTCGAGGAGCTGGAGTACGAGCGGAAGGTCGGTGACAGCCTCCTCGCCGCGAAGCTCGAGCAGCTCACCGTCCTCGAACGATGCGCGGGATCACGCGTCCTGACCGAGGAGGACGTGCTCGCATGCATGCGCGCTGTGAACGATCTGCGGCTCGTGATGGGCACCCGTCTGGACGTGCAGGAGGACTCCGACCCGTCGGACTTCGCCGCGGATCCCGAGCGGCGCTCCACGTTCGAGCTGTACGCGTACCTCAGCTGGTTGCTCGAGTCGTTGATCGACGCGATGGGCGGCTCAGGTGCGTGAGGTCAGGCCGGTCCCTCAGCACCCGGACCCAGCGTCCGCACCGGCTTCGTTCGAGCCGTCACGGCGCAACACCTGCGCGAGCGAGCGGACCATCGCGCGGGCGGCCGCATCCCCCTCGCCCGGCCCGAGGGCCGGTTCCGACAGGGTCGCCGGCACGTCAGCTCGGAGCCGGCGCTCGGCCTCCTCGATCCAGGACTCGGGGAGCTCGTCGGGGAGGTCGGCGTCGCACATCTCCGCGAAGTACAGGGTCCACGCGCGCGGGGCGACCCGGGCCCACTGGTAGCCGCCGCCGCCGGTGGCGACCCAGCGGCCACCGGCGGCGGTGTGCGCCAGCCGGTGGAGCTCCGCCGCCGTCGCCCGATACGCGGCGGTCGTGAGCTGCAATTGAGCGAGCGGGTCGCTGTGGTGCGTGTCGCATCCGAGCTGCGTGACCAGCACGTCCGGGCCGAACGCCGTCACGGCGGACGGCACCACGGCATGGAACGCCTCGAGCCACGCCTCGTCGCTCGTGAAGGCGGGAAGCGGAACGTTGATCGCGCTGGCGGGCGCGTCCGGCCCTCCTCGTTCGCTTGCCGAACCGGTCCCCGGGAAGAACCACGAGCCGAACTGATGCAGTGAGATCGTCAGCACACGGGCGTCGTTCCAGAACGCGAACTGGACCCCGTCACCGTGGTGGACGTCCACGTCGACGTAGGCGATCCGTTCGCAGCCGTTCGCGAGCAACCAGGCGATGGCGATCGCGGGGTCGTTGTAGACACAGAAGCCCGAGGCCCGGTCGGGCATCGCGTGATGCAGCCCGCCGGCCGCGTTGAACGCGTGGTCGGACCCCTCGGTCAAGACGGCCCGGGCCGCCGCAACGGAAGCTCCCGCCACGAGTGCGCCCGCCTCGTGCATCCGGTCGAAGATGGGGTTGTCGCCCGGCCCGTACCCGAAGCGCGCCCAGTCCCCGTCCTCGCCGTGGCCGGCGCGCCGGGTCGCGTCGATGAACGCCGGGGTGTGGACGAGCTCCAGCGTCGGATCGTCCGCGGGCGCACAATCGAGCGGCTCGACGTTCGCCCGCTCATCCAGGCCGTAGGCGTCAACGAGGTCCCAGGTCAGGAGCACGCGATCGGGCCGGAGCGGATGTCCCGGACCGTGATCGTAGATCCGGGTTTCGGGGCACCGGACCAGACCGACGCGATCGCTCACGCGACGGACCGTACCGCGGCGACCGTCCGCTCGACGAGGAGCTCCGCTTCGTCGTCCGTCAGGATGAACGGAGGCCCGAGCATCACGAGGTCGCCGTTCCTCCCGCCCACGTGGCCCGTCGATGAGTAGAGCAGGACCCCGGCGTCGCGCGCCGCGGCGAGCACCCGCTCCGTCATCTGACGCTCGCGGGCGAACGGCTCCTTCGTTCCGCGGTCGCGGACCAGCTCGATCCCGATCATCGTGCCGACCCCGCGCACGTCTCCGACGTGCTCGACATCTTCCAGTTCCCGCTGCAGGTCTCCGAGCAGCCTCGTCCCGAGCTCGCGCGAGCGGTCGACCAGCCGATCGTCGCGCAGCCGCCGGAGCGTGGCATGGGCGACCGCCGCCCCCAGTGCGTGGTGCGACCACGTGAAGCCGTGGACGAACCCCTTCGGCGCGATCGTCTCGAAGAGCTCGCCGGTGCACGCGGCGAAGCCGAACGGCACGTACCCGCTGGTCGCCCCCTTGCCCGCCGTCACGATGTCCGGCCGGACCGACCAGGCATCGATGCCGAACCATCGGCCGGTGCGGCCGAATCCGGTCATCACCTCGTCCGCGATCACGAGGATGCCGTGGGCGCGGCAGACGTCGACGATCTTCGGCCAGTACTCCTCGCACGGAACGGCGGCGCCGAGCGTGGCACCGGCGACCGGCTCGGCGATGAACGCCGCGATGGTGTCCGGTCCGTACGATCCGATCATGCGCGTGAGCTCGGCCGCATGCCAGTCCCCGCAGCCATCGGGGTGCGCCGGGTTCTCGCAGCGGTACTCGTACGCGGCCGGCGCATGCAAGAACCGCCCGAGCCAGGGGGTGTACGGCTTGCGCAGCGCTTCCTTCCCGGATGCGTCCAACGCGCCGAGCGTGTTCCCGTGGTAGCTGGAACGCCGAGCGATCACGGTGACCCTCCCAGGGGCACCCCGAGCCAGGTGGTACGCGCGCGTCATCTTGAGCGCGGTCTCCACCGACTCCGAGCCGCCGCTCACGGGGTAGACCCGGGCATCCGAGAGCGGGAGCACCTGCGCGACGTCGTCCGCGTATGCCTCCACCGCCTCGGTGGTGAACATCGTCCCGTGGACGTACTGGGTGCGGCGGAGTTGCTCCTCGGCGGCGGCGATCAGCGACGCGTCCCCGTGACCCACCCCGACGACGATCGCTCCCCCGGAACCGTCCAGGTACCGCCGGCCCTCCGCATCAACGATCCAGGCACCGTCCGCCGAGACGGCCGTCGGGAGGGTCCGTGTCAGCACGCGTGGGAACACGTGGCTCACGGAGCGCTCAGGGCTCCTTCCGATCGGGATCCTCCAGACGGTCGGCCAGTCGCTTACCACGCTCCGATCGGAGCCGGCGGATCTCATCTGCCCAGTCCGGTTCCGGCTCGTCGTCCGACGGGATCGGCGCGTCGTCGTCGGGACCCTCGCGCTCCACCATCGTCCTACTTCGTGTAGACCCCACGCGGGTCGAGCTCCTCGCGGATCAGCGCGAGCTCCACAGTGGTCGGCTGCGGCGTCTCGCCGAGATCGGGCGATACCTTCGGCTCCCAGCCCATGCTCGCGCGAACGTCCTCCAGGGTCGTGCCGGGGTGAAGCGTCATGAGCGTCATCTCGCCGGTGGCGCCGTCGAACCCGTAGGTCCCGAGGTCGGTCACGACCGACGTCGGCCCGCTTCCGTGCCAGCCGCGCGCGGCGTCGTGGGCCGGATCCCCGCTGTGTCCGGGCGAGGTCCGGAAATCCAGACGGTCCACGAACGAACGACTCGCCTGCCGCATGATCACCAGGATGTGCCGCGCGTGGATCGCGATCTCGCAGGCTCCGCCGCTGCCGGGGAGCCGCACCTTCGGTGTTTCGTACCGGCCGATCACGGTCGTGTTGAGGTTCCCGAACCGATCGATCTGCGCTCCGCCCAAGAAGGCCACATCGATCAACCCGGCCTGCAGGTAGAACGCGAAGAGCTCGAACATGCTGGTGATCGCCGTGGCCCCGGTCGCGAGCGTGGGATCGCCGATCGACAAGGGCAGGCGTTCGGGCCTTGCGCCGAACACGCCCGATTCGTAGACGAGCTGCAGGTCGCGTGCGACCGTCCGCTGTGCGAGGTTGCACACGATGTTCGGCAGACCAACACCGACGAAGCAGTTCTTCGCTCCTTTTAGCCCCCGAGCGGATGCCGCGATCATCATCTCGGTCTTCGAATACCCGAGATCGGGCGCGGCCGAGACGCTCACGCGTACCTCCCGTAGTTGACCTCGCCCGACATCGCGTCGCCCGGCCGCAGGGCGTCCCAGTGCGCGGCGCCCCATTTCTCCCGGTAGTCGGCGTGGGTCCCGAGATCGAAGACCCATCCTTTCAGCCAGGTCGCCAGCGTCTCCGGATCGCGGGCGATGCGGTCCCACTCGAGGTAGAAGGCATTGTCCCGGTCGTAGTACCCCTGGGCGAAGCTGGGATGACAGGCGAATGGCTCCTCGACGACCGCGTCGACCACGACCCCCGGGATCACGGTCCGGTTCGGATCCTGACGGATCACCGACTCCTCCACGATCTCCTCGCACACCACGATGACCCGCTCGCCGGCGAACGCCGCCTCCTTCTGACACCCGAGCAGCCCCCAGATCTGCGCGTCGCCGCTCGCGTCGGCGCGTTGCGCGTGGACGATCGAGACGTCGGGGCGGAGCGGCGGGACGACGTACACCTCGGTCGCGTCGTCGTAGGGCGACGTCATCGGGACGATCTTCGGGTTCACCGTGGGGATGTCGGACTCGTGATAGCTGCGGATCGGGAAGAAGGGCAGGTTCGACGCCCCCGCGACGTACCGGCAGACCATGCCGAAATGCGAGTACTCCTCGATCTCGAGCGGGCCCGGGTCGTGGTCCTCGATCCGGCGTCGGATCGCGTGGAGCGATCCGACGCCGGGGTTGCCGAGCCAGCTGAAGATCAGCTTGCTCGCAACCCCGCCCGCCACCATCTGGTCGTAGATCACGTCCGGGGTCATCCGGGCAAGCGTCAGATCGCGCTTGCGCTGCCGGATGATCTCGTGGCCCGCCGCGAAGCAGATCAGATGGGTGAACCCCTCGATCGCGACCGTGTCGCCGTCGCGGACGAGGTCCGCGACGGCGTCCCGCATCGTGGTCTGCTTAGAGCTCATCCGGCGACCAGCCGTCGTCCGGCCCGCGCAGGACGCAGAACTCGTTCCCCTCGGGATCGCGCATCTGCGTCCAGAAGCTGCCTTCGACCTCGATGAAACCGCGCTGGGTCGCGCCGAGAGCTTCGACGCGTGCGACCTCCGCCGCCATCGAATCATCGGGCCGAACGTCCAGATGGATCCTGTTCTTCACGGTCTTGGGCTCGGGGACGTGGACGAGCGACATCATCGGGTCGCCGTCGCGCGACCCGATGATCTCCGCCCCGCTGGTGCCCGCCCCGAGCTCCCGGTACCCCAAGGCGGCCATCCAGAAGTCGGCGACCATCCGCCAGTCGTCGCAGTCGATCACCAGGGAGTCGAAACCGGGTCGGTCGCGCTTGGCGCCCTCACCGACTCCGCGCAGGACGCAGAACTCGTTGCCCTCCGGGTCGCCCATGACGGGCCAGGACCCGTGACCCTCGTCGACGAACCGGATCTCGTGTGCGCCGAGCTCGCGCATCCGCTCGACCTCCGCCGCCATGGTGGTCGGCGCGCGGAGATCCAGATGCACGCGGTTCTTGACGATCTTCGGCTCCGGGACGGGCTGGAAGAAGAGTCCTCGCGAGCGTCCCGTCGGATCGAGCACGAACGTGCCGCCGGGGTCCGGATCCTCGAGCTTGAAGTCGAGCGACGCGGCCCAGAACGTCGCGACCCGGACCGGGTCGGCGGTGTCGAACGTCAGGGTGTCGGGGGTGAGCGCCACTCAGGCCCCCACCGACTCGACCTCGGCGACGACCTCCTCGAAGATCCGCAGAGCCTCACCCGCCTGATCCTCCCGGAAGACGAGCGGTGGCGAGACCCGGATGGCATCGTCGCCGCACGAGAGCATCAACAGCCCGCGCCGGAACGCGACGTGCTCGATCGCCTCGGCCACCTCGTGGTCGGCGAAGCCGAGCCCGATCCAGAGGGCCTTCCCCCGCACCTCCCGGATCAGGGGATGCCGCGTCTGCATGGCGCGGAGCCCGTCGAGCAAGAAGGATCCCACGCGCTCCGCGTTCCCGAGGAGGTCCTCGTCACGGATCACGTCGAAGGTCGCGAGCGCGGCGGCACACGACAGCGGGCTGCCGCCGTACGTCGACCCGTGCGCCCCCAGGTCCCAGACCATCAGGTCCTCGCGAGCGATCATCGCCCCGAGGGGCAGACCGCTCGCGATGCCCTTCCCCGAGATCAGGATGTCCGGCTCGACCCCTTCATGCTCGATCGCCCACATCGTGCCGCTGCGACCCATACCGCTCTGCACCTCGTCGCAGACGAGCAGGATCCCGTGACGATCGCAGAGCTCACGGAGGTACGCGAACCAGCCGTCCGGTGGGAGGACGTAGCCGCCCTCGCCGAGCCACGACTCCACGACGATCGCGGCGACCTCGGTCGGCGAGACGAGCCGCTTGAAGACCACCTCCTCGAGGTAGTCGAAGTCGCCGTAGAACGTGTGGTACACGCTCGGCAACATCGGTCCGAAGTTGGTGCGGTACTTCGCCTTCGACGCCGTCAGCGTGACGCTCCCCATCGAGCGTCCGTGGAAGGACTGGAACATGCCCACGAGGTACTGACGGCCGGTCGCGAAGCGGGCGAGCTTGATCGCGGCTTCCACAGCTTCGGTCCCCGAGTTCGTCAGGAACGATCGTGCCGGCCGGCCGCCGAACGGCGCCATCCGATCGAGCCGCTCGCACACCTCGGCGTAGACCGGAAGGAAGAAGTCGCTCGCCGAGTAATGCAGGAGCTCGGCCGCCTGGCGGTCGATGGCCTCGACCACCGTCGGGTGACAGTGCCCGGTGGACGTCACCGCGATCCCCGCGTTCAGGTCCAGGAAGATGTTCCCGTCGACGTCTTCGACGATGGAGCCCGCTCCCCGCTTCGGAACGAACGGGTACGCGCGCGGCAGGGACGGCGAGGTGACCTTGCGGTCCCGCTCGACCCACGCCATGGCCTCGGGTCCGGGGACCTCGGTGATCAGCTTCGGGCCGACGAACGCGGCGAGGCCGTCGTAGGCGAGCCGGGACTCCCCGGCGCTCACTCCGCGATCACCGTCCGGGACTGCTCACGCAGGTACTGCATCACGTAGTACGGACCACCGCCCGCCTTGCCCGTCGTCCCGGATCCCTTCCAGCCACCGAACGGCTGCACACCCGGCCACGCGCCGGTCGTCGATCCCGCGCGACGGTTGACGTAGATCACGCCGGCCTGGATCCGGTCGAGCCATTCATCGATCTCGGCGGGGTCCTCGCTGAAGAACCCGGCGGTCAGTCCGTACTCGGTGTCGTTGGCCTTCTGGATCGCGTCGTCGAATCGATCGAACGGCGCCACCGCGACGAACGGGACGAAGAGCTCCCTCTTCCAGATCCAACTGTCGTCCGGCACCTCGACCACCGTCGGCTCGACGAACAGACCCCTGCCGAGCTCGCCCTCGGTGATCCGCTGCCCGCCGGTGACGATGTTGCCGTTCTTCCGTGCCTCCTCGGCCGCCTCCTCGAACGTGTCGAGCGCCGTCTCGTTGATGATGGGACCGAGGTATACGTCGCGCTCCAAGGGGTCGCCGACCTTGATCTTCTCGGTCTTCGTCTTGAGCTGCGTCAGGAAGTCGTCGTAGACCGGGCGTTCGACGAAGACGCGCGAGCATGCAGAGCACTTCTGTCCGCCGAAGCCGAACGCGCTCCGCAGGACCCCGTCGGTCGCCTTGTCCAGGTCCGCGTTCTTCGTCACGATCGTCGGGTTCTTGCCGCCCATCTCGCAGATCACGGGCTTGGGAACGTTCACCGCGAAGTTCTTGTAGATGTCCATCCCGACGTTGTACGAGCCGGTGAAGGTGATGCCGCCGACGTCGGGATGCTTCCAGAGCGCCTCACCGGCGACGACGCCTCGGCCGACCACCAGGTGGAACGCCCCGGCGGGCACGCCGCCGTCGCGGTAGCACTCGTAGAGCTTGTACCCGAGCAACGCCCCCTGGTTCGACGGCTTGAGGACCACGCAGTTGCCCGCGACGAGCGCGCCGGAGGACGGTCCCCCGGAGAGCGCCATGGGGAAGTTGAACGGGCTGATCACGGCCCACACGCCGTACGGCCGCATCACGTCGTAATAGTCGCCCGGCGCACCGAGGCCGCTCATCGGGGTCCGGAAGCCGTCGTGCTTCTCCACCTCATCGCAGTTCCAGCGGATCAGCTCGGCGGTCTCCTGCACGTCTCCGAGCGCCTCGAGACGGCTCTTCCCGACCTCGTACGCCATCAGCGCCGCCAGATCGAACAGGCGCTCCTCCATGACGTCGGCGACGTTGCGCAGGATACGGACCCGCTCCTTCCAGCCCATCCGGTCCCACTCGAGCGAGAAATCCTTCGCGGCTCGAACGGCTTCGTCCACGTCCTCCGCCGTGGCCTGCGAGAAGCTGCCGATCACGAGGGTTTCGTCGATCGGCGATGGCTCGACGTAGCGATCGTCCCGCCAGCGCTCCTCACCGTTGACGATGACGGGGTACTCCTTGCCGAGCTCGGCCTTCACGCGCTCGGCGGCCTCGTCATAGCTGCGCTGCAGGTCCTCGTTGTCTGCGGACAGGGTCGCGTAGGTGATGCGGAACTTCTGTGCCATGGGAAGCGGCCTCCTTCGGTACGGATCGGCCTGCCGGCCGCCCGGAATCGTAGCCGTTCCCTGAGAACGACGCCCATGCGACATGCGACGGATGGATCTGTGGAAAACCGGCGTGTCCTGCGTGATTCATCCGGCCGGCGGGCGTACGCTTCGGCTCCCACTGATGAGGCTCGTCACCTACGACCGCGGGGGGCAGCGGCGACTGGGAGCGATCCTCGAGGGTGAGGTGGTCG
>WNGD01001201.1_pt1 | contig 28362 bp, 24 predicted proteins | sample 5400671 | NCBI WGS metagenome assembly WNGD01 (sample SAMN13153369, study PRJNA577476) | soil metagenome | isolation source: 40 cm soil or saprolite under grassland replicate 2 | place: USA:California | collected 2016-06-15
CTGCATGCAAAAAGCGAAAACCCCACGTGCCCGAAATCCATGATCTGAGCGCCGTCGAGCTGCTCGAGCTTTACAGGAGAAAGGCGCTCTCCCCGGTCGAGGCCACCCGTGCGGTGCTGGCCCAGATCGAGCGCTGGGAGCCGACGCTCTGCGCGACCTATCGGCTGGATCCCGATGCGGCGCTCGCGGCGGCCGAGGCTTCCGAGGCGCGCTGGCGCGAGGGACGAACCGGCGCGCTCGACGGCGTGCCGGTCATGATCAAGGACAACATCGCCACCAAGGGCGTGCCGGTCCCGCTCGGCACCGCCGCCACCGCGTTGCAGGACGCCGCGGAAGACGCGCCGCCCGCCGCGCGCGTGCGCGAGGCCGGCGCCGTGATTCTCGGCAAGACGACGATGCCGGACTACGGCATGTTGTCCTCGGGTCTGTCGAGCTTCCATCCGCTCACGCGCAATCCGTGGGATTTTTCCAAGAACCCGGGCGGCTCCAGCGCCGGCGCCGCGGCCGGGCTGGCGGCCGGATACGGCCCGCTGCACATCGGCACCGACATCGGCGGCTCGATCCGGCTGCCGGCCGGCTGGTGCGGCGTGTTCGGGCTCAAGCCGAGCCTCGGGCGCGTGCCGATCGATCCGCCGTATATCGGCCGCGTCGCCGGTCCGATGACCCGCAGCGTGGCCGATGCGGCATTGCTGATGAGTGTGCTGTCGCGACCGGATGGCCGCGACCACATGAGCCTGCCCTACCAAAGCTGCGATTGGCTCGCGCTCGAGCGCGACCTCACGGGGCTCAGGCTTGGACTGCTGTTGGACGTCGGCTGCGGCCTTCCGGTCGAACCGCAGGTGCGCTCGGCGGTCGAGGCGGCGGCCCACGCGTTCGCGGCGGCGGGCGCGATCGTCGAGCCGATGCAGCCGTTCCTCAGTCGGAACATGCTCGACGGCGTCGACTATTTTTGGCGCATGCGGGCGTGGGCGGATCTCTCGGCGCTCGAGGCGGCGCGCCGGGCCGAGGTGCTGCCCTTCATTCTCGATTGGGCGAGCGCCGCCGCGAACCTCTCGGGCCTCGAGCTGTTCCGATGCTTCAGCCAAGTGTTCGTCATGCGCCAGGCCGCCCACGCGGCATGCCAGGCCTACGATTACGTGCTGTGCCCCACCGCGCCGATCCCGGCGTTTGCGGCCGAGCTGCCGTGCCCGACCAACGACCCGGCGCGGCCGTTCGAGCACATCGCCTTCACGGTCCCGTTCAACATGTCGGAGCAGCCCGCGGCTTCGATCAACTGCGGCTATACTGCGAGCGGGCTGCCGATCGGCCTGCAGATCGCGGGCAAACGATTCGACGATCTCGGCGTGCTGGCGCTCGCGCGCGCTTATGAACGTATGCGGCCGGCGCAACGACCGTGGCCCCGGCCGCCGCGATCGGGCTGAAGAAATTTTTCAGCGGGGCGTGCGGAGCTGTTCGTTGGCGAAGCGATGCCGGTGTGCGTCGAACGCAGGGGTCAGCATCCGACCGCCAAAAAAGAGGGCCCCAGAAATATCCTGAGGCCCATGAGCACCGGGAGGAAAATGCCATTCATTGCCACGAGACCCGAAGCGATCTCGAACTGGCAACGTGATCCTAACGCTATGCGTCCTCCGAGGTTGTGATATTTGCGCCACAGATCACGGAAATCGGTGCACTGCGAATTACCCATACCGTGATCCGCGGGCGCTTTTGCATCGGCGCCGGCCCGGGTGTCTCGAACGGTCGCTTGCTTCGGGCGCTCCCATTCAGCGCCCCGTCCGTCTTCAATCTTTAATCAAACCGAATAGCGAGGGACTAATCTTTGCGTGATTCCCGGCGTTGGCCGGCCAAGCGCGCGATTTCAACTGCAATGTCGGCGTTTTTTGTTAGGAATTAACATTTGCGTGGAACAAAGTCGTCGCAGGTCGAGTTCGAAGCGAGCGATCCGGGGACCAATTTGGCCAGGCCTATGGCAATTCAGCCGAGCGCAGGCATCGCCGCGAAGCATGCCGCCGCGGTTCTGGCTGCGCGCGTCATGCTGGCGTCGAGCGTGACCTTGGTGGCTTTGGCGTGGCCGTGGGATCGGGCCGACGCGGCGCGCCCGCACCTGTACCGGGGCAAGAGCGCGCCGGCGGGCGAGAAACATCGTCAAGAGCCGACGCCGGCGCCGAAGGGCCCGCTGCAGATCATCATCTCCATCGCCGACCAGAAAATCTCGGTCTACAGCGGCGACGTGCTCGCGGCGCGCTCGGCGGTCTCGACCGGGGTTCCGGGCCACCCGACCCCGATGGGCGTGTTCACCGTCATCCAGAAGCAGCGATGGCATCGCTCGAACCTCTACAGCGCCGCGCCGATGCCGTACATGCAGCGGATCACGTGGTCGGGCGTGGCGCTGCATGCCGGCGTTCTGCCGGGCTACCCGGCTTCGCACGGCTGCATCCGGCTGACCGAGGATTTCGCCATTCACCTGTGGCAGCTCAGCAAGCTCGGCAACCGGGTGATCATCGCCCGCGAGGACGTGAGACCGATCGAGATCTCGCATCCGCAGCTGTTCGGGCAAAAGCGCAAACCCGATCTGCCGGTGTCGCTCGGCACGCCGGGCGAGGTGCTCAAAACCGCGCAGACGACCACGGTTCCGGCAGCCGACGACTTCATCAAGCCGGTGAAGGTGGCCGGCATAGCCGCCGACGCGAGCCCGCCGTCCGCGCCCGCGACGGCGGCGCAGCCTTCCGGCACCGAGGGCGGGCCGAAAGTCGAGCCGAACCCGCCGACGCCCAAGGTCGAGCCGATTTCGATCTTCATCAGCCGCAAACAGGAAAAGCTGTTCGTCCGCCAGGGCTACGCGCCGCTGTTCGAGTCCGTGGTGACGATTCGCAATCCCGAACGGCCGCTCGGCACCCACGTCTTCACGGCGATCGAGCTCAAGGGAAATTCCGGTGCGATGCGCTGGACCGTGGTGTCGTTTCCGGACGAAGCCTCGAACAGGAGCGAGCGCGTTCGGATCGAGCCCGGGCAGAGCCGGCGTCCGGAGCGCGAGACCAAGCGATCAAAACTCTCCGCGCCGCCACCGCCATCCCCGTCGCGGTCGGTCGAGCGGGCGAGCGCGGCGCTCGAGCGCATCGAAATCCCGCCGGAGGCGGCCGATCGCATTGCCGAATTGCTGTCGCCCAAATCCTCGCTGGTCATCTCCGACCAGCCATTGAGCGACGAGACCGACAGCGATACGGACTTCATCGTGCTGGTACGCTGAATTGCCGCGCTGAGCCAAACGGCGTCGCGCCAGGCTCGGAGGCCTGGCGCGATGCAGATTGGGCGGGACCTGGGTTTCTCTACTGCGTCTTCGGCCCCGGCGTCATGGCGCCGCCCGGCCGCGGCACCGCGCCCGGCCCGCCGGCCACCGGAGGCCGCGGCGGAGGCGGCATCAGCGGCTTGAAATCGGGTGCCTGCTGGAGCTCGTCCTTCGTGAAACGCATCGCGATCTTGTCGTTGCCGTCGGTGTCGCGGCTCAGCTCCAGGGATTTGAACGGGACGGCGACGTTCTTGGAGCCGATGCCCAAAAAGCCGCCGACCCCGATCACGGCCGCGAGGACGTTGCCGTTCTTCTCCATCAGCAGGTCGTTGATGCTTCCGACCGTGGCGTTGTCGGGACCGCCGACCTTGGCGCCGATGAGGTTCCTCGAGGCCAGCCATTGATCCTTGCCCTGCTCGGCAACGAAGCCGGGCTTGGCGCTCTCGGGCGCGGTGGTGGTGGCGCTTGACGTCGCTGCCGGAGCCTGCGCGCTGGGCGCCGGCGGCGTCGGAGTTTGTGCGAGCGCCGGCGCCAGCAACAGAAAGGCGGCAGCGCTCATCATCAGGGATCGTTTCAGCATGATGTTCTCCCGATCTTGCGCGATCGAAATTCTCACAGCGGCAAAACGTCTCGGATGCCCGCGGTGTTCCTTGCATCGGCGGATCGGGCCGGGGCGACCTACAACGGTTTCAAATCGAGCATTTATGGTCATAATGCCGTGCTGCAGCACGATCGGCGCGCGACCGATTTCCGTCTGCGACGGCCGAACCGCCCGCCGTTTCGCTCTGCTCGAACCCGCAAATGCGGCAAAGCGAAGGGACCCATGATCGAGCCCGGCGTCTATCGGTATCCACGGATGGATCGCGTCGCCTTCGGCCGGCCTTGGGAACAGGTTCTGGCCGAGGAGGTCGAGCGGCTCGGCGCAAGCCGCGTATTCGCGATCGCGGGCAGCACGCTGGCCGCAACCGTCCCGCTCGCCGCGGCGATGCGCGAGGCACTCGGCGAGCGGCTCGCGGGTTTCACCACCGGCATCCGCGCGCATACGCCGCGCGATGACGTGATCGGCGCCGCCGCCAAGGCCCGCGAGGCCGGCGCGGACTTGATCGTCACGATCGGCGGCGGCTCGGTCACGGATGCCGGAAAAATGGTCCTCCTATGCCTCGCCGCGGACGCCAAGGAGCCGCAGGCGCTCGATGCGCTGCGGCCCGGCGAGCCGGCACTGGAAAAAATCCGAACCCTTCCGGTGCGCACGGTCGCGGTCCCGACCACGCTTTCCGGGGGCGAGTTCACCCCGATCGCCGGTTGCACCGATGTCGTGAAGCGGCTCAAGGAGGGTTTCTTTCATCCCGAGATGATCCCGCAGGCCGTCATTCTCGATCCGCGGATCACGCCGCACACGCCGATGCGGCTGTGGCTCTCGACCGGGATCCGCGCGGTCGACCATGCGGTCGAAACGCTGTGCTCGATCCATCCGCAGCCGCTGTTCGAGGCGACCTCGGCGCATGCGCTGCGCCTCCTGCCGCAAGGGCTCATCCGCACCAAACGGGACCCGGCGGATCTCGAGGCCCGGCTCGAGAGCATGCTGGGCGTCTGGCTCTCGCTGATCGGCATCCAGTCGGGGGCGCCGATGGCGGCAAGCCACGGCATCGGCCACGTGCTCGGCGGCACCGCCGGCGTGCCGCATGGGTTCACCTCGTGCGTGATGCTGCCGCACGTGCTGCGCTGGAACAAAGCCGTGAACGCCGATCGCCAGGCGCTGGTGAGCGCGGCATTGGGACAGCCGCAGGCCGATGCCGGCGATCTCGTCGCGGATCTGGTTCGCAAGCTCGATTTGCCGGCGACGCTGCGCGAGGTCGGCGTGACCCGCGAACAGCTCGATCTGATCGCGCACAACAGCATGCACGATCGGGCGATCGCCACCAACCCGCGCCAAATCCGCGGCCCCGAGGACGTGCGCGAAATTCTGGAGCTCGCGTGGTGAGGCGAGCCGGTTGAGATCGGGCGACCGCGATTGTCTGTCGCCATGCAAGCTCGACAATCCGCCGCAAAGCCCGTAATCCCCGTTTGCCCAGCCGATGATCTGCAAGGGATTGACCATGATCGATCTTTACACCTGGACGACGCCCAACGGCCGCAAGGTTTCCATTCTGTTCGAGGAGCTGGGGCTCCCCTACACGCCGCATGCCATCGACATTTCCAAGGGCGAGCAGTTCCAGCCGGATTTCTTGAAGATCAGCCCGAACAACCGCATCCCCGCCACCGTCGATCGCGACAGCGGTTTCCATCTGATGGAATCCGGGGCCATCCTCATGTATTTCGCGCAGCAGACCGGGAGGCTGATGCCCAGGGATCTGCACGTGCGCTACCGCGTCATCGAATGGCTGATGTGGCAGATGGGCGGGATCGGGCCCATGCTCGGCCAGGTCCATCACTTCGTCAAATACAACAAGGGCAAGGCGCCCTATGCAGAAGAGCGTTATCTCAAGGAGGCGCACCGGCTCTACGGCGTGCTGGACCGCCGGCTCGCGGACCGCGAGTTCGTGGCGGACGAATATTCGATCGCCGATATCGCGATCTGGCCGTGGATCTCGCGCTACGAATGGCAGACCATCGAGCTCGACCAATATCCCAACGTGAAGCGCTGGTACGTCGCGATCGCGCGCAGGCCCGCGGTCGAGCGCGGCTATCATGTGCCCAAGAAGGTGAACGAGATCCCGATGCCGTGAGCAGCGATCGGTGATCGGAAGTCGGTAGTTGCAACGGATCAGCCGGGCCCGCGATCTCCGGCCCCCGGCTTTTCCAGCATCAGGCGACCCTGGCGCTCGATGAACGGCTTGACCTGTTCGGCCAGCACGCCGAGCAGCCAAGGTAGTTGCACTTCGACGCGCACGTGATCCTCCGCAACGTCGATCGTGCCGGTGGTGGTCTGGCCCAATACGCCGGCGCGAAAGTCGAGATGGTCGCCGGACCAGGTCTCGTCGATCACGGCGAGTTTTTCTCCGAAGGTCGACCGCGCGCGGCCGAACCCGGATTTCAGCCGGCGAGCGGCTTCCTCCTTGCCGAGCTGATGCGGAATGGAAACGACGAGTGGTCGGGACATGACAGGGTTCGGTGGTCGGAACTCGTAGGTCAGATGGCAAACTTGTAGCGACTGCCCGGGGATCAAGCGCTCATCCTTTGTTTCGGTTCCTGACTCTGATCACTGACTACGGATCACCGCCCGGCCGCGTAGCCCTGCATGCCGCGCGGATTGGCGGCGGCGCGGCGCCGCCCGCCCTCGCGCGAGGCGGCGGTGAGCCGGCCTTCGGACCAGTCCGGCGCGACCTCGACGATATGGCCGCGGCGCTCGAGCTCGCGGATCGTTGCGTTCGGCACGCGGCCCTCCACGACGAGCACGCCGGGCCGCGCCGTGCGCGGCCAGAACGAGATCGGGAAATGCTCGGAGTGCCACGCCGGCGCGTCGATCGCCTCCTGCAGGTTCATGCCGGCATGGACGTGGCGCAGGAAGAACTGGGTCGTCCACTGGTCCTGCTGATCGCCGCCCGGCGAGCCCCAGGCGAGGTAGGGTTCGCCGTCGCGCAAAGCGAGCGTCGGCGAGAGCGTGGTGCGCGGGCGTTTGCCGGGCGCGAGCGCGGCGGGGTGGCTCGCCTCGAGCCAGAACATCTGCGCGCGCGTGCCGAGACAGAATCCGAGCTCTGGAACGACCGGGGAGGACTGCAGCCAGCCGCCGGACGGCGTCGCCGAGACCATGTTGCCGGCGCGATCGACGATGTCGAAATGCACGGTGTCGCCGCGTACCTGGCCGAGCCGCCCGACGGTCGGCTCGCCGGCGCCGAGCGCGCTGACCGAGGCGCGCTCGCCCGTGTCGCGCCGCAGCTCGACCACGGCGCCGAAGCCTTCGACCGAGCCGGGTCTCAGCTCCAGCGACGCCGTCTCCCCGATGAGCTTGCGCCGCCCGGCGTTGTAGGCCGCCGAGAGCAGCGTCGCCATCGGCACCTCGACGAAGTCCGGATCGCCGTAGAAACTCTCGCGGTCCGCATAGGCGAGCTTGGCGGCTTCGACCTGGAGATGGATGAAATCCGGCCCGGTGGGGTCGAGCCCGTCGAGCTCGAAGCCTTGGAGGATCGCGAGCTGCTGGAGCATCACCGGACCCTGGCTCCAGGGCCCGGCCTTGCAGACCGTGTAGCGGCCGTACGCGAACGTGAGCGGCGGCTCGACGCGGGCCCTGAACCGCGCCATGTCCTCGCCGGTGAGCACGCCGGCGTGCGGCGTTCCGCTGGTGTCCATCGCCGGCGCGCGGCAGAAGCTGTCGATTGCCGCGGCGACGAACCCTTGCGACCAGGTCTTGCGCGCCCGCTCGATCTGCGCCTCGCGCCCGGCGCCGGCGCTCTCGGCTTCGCGCAGGATGCGCCGATAGGTCTGCGCCAGCGTCGGATTGGCGAACAGCGTTCCAGGTTCGGGCACGCTCCCGTCCGGCAGATACACGGCCGCGGATGTCGGCCAATGCTCGCGAAACAGCTTTTCGACGGCGGCGATGGTGGCGCTGGCGCGCTCGACCAAAGGATAGCCTTCGCCGGCGTATGCGATCGCCGGAGCGAGCACGTCGGCAAGCCGCAGCGTGCCGTAATCGCGCAGCAGCAGCATCCAGGTCTCGAACATGCCGGGCACGCAGGCGGCGAGCAGGCCGCTGCCGGGCACCATGTCGAGGCCCAGCGCGCGGAAATGCGCAATGGTCGCGCCGGCGGGGGCGGGGCCCTGGCCGCAGATCACTTCGGTCCGGCCGCGGCGGGCGTCATGGAGGATCAAGGGCACGTCGCCGCCCGGACCGTTGAGATGCGGCTCGACCACCTGCAAGGTGAACGCGGTGGCGACCGCCGCATCGAAGGCATTGCCGCCTTTCTCCAGGATCGCCATGCCCACGGCGGTGGCGATCCAGTGCGTCGAGGCGACGACGCCGAAGGTGCCGTCGATCTCGGGACGCGTGGTGAACGGATTGGGATTGATGAATCTCATGGGGCGCGGGGCACCTGCTATTCAGACGGCGGACGACGGACGATGGACCGCAGATAGGGCAATTCGACTCTCTATTTGTCGTCTGGCGTCAGTGGTGCAGCCCCGACGGGCTGACGTCGCGCTCGGCCCGAAACACGTTGCTGTAGAGGTTGGCGATCCACTGCCGTCCGCTCGCGGTCACATTGAGATAACGGATGGCCGTCTCGATCCGCGGCGAAACGCTGTTCCAGTAGAATTGCGGATAGCGATCGACGAGGTCCGCGGGCGAGCCGTAGCCGAGCTGGCGGTTCAGGCCGGCCTCCTCGAACTCGTAGTAGAGCGCGTTGGCCTTGCGCAGATAGTGCGGATCGCCGAGCTGGCCGATGAGATCGGCGGCGCGCAGCAGCGCGCCCTCCTCTTCGATCTCCTCGTGCTCGGGCGGAATGGAGACCGGGAAGCGCGTGCACTCGACCGCCCGCGCGATGCGTTTGGCGTCCAGAAGCTCGATTGGCTCGATGCGATCGAGCACGAACAGAATCGAGCGATCCACGTGGTGCGTCAGCAGCGCGGCGTCGGAAGCGCCTCGCGGCAGCTTCACCCTGCCGCCCGCCGCATCGACGACGTAGCCCTCCGCGTGGTCGTCCTTGAGAATGCCGCGCACGTAGCCGATGTCGTGCAGCAGGCAGGCGACGATGAGGTGCGCGTAATCGGTGGCCTTGGTCGGGGCCAGCAGGGCCCGGCCGCGCAGGATGTCGCGTCCGGCCAGCGTCACCAGCATGGTGTGCTCGACGTTGTGGTAAAGCGCGTCGCTGTTGCCGATGCATTCGAGCGCGAGCCGGGCAACGTAGGGGACCAGCTCGGTCAGCCGCGCGTTGGAGGAGCCGAACCGCTGTTGCATGTCGGAGCTGAGGAACGAGCCCAGCGCGTCCGCCGCCAATTCCGGAACCGTGATCATGGTGGAGCCCGGCCGCATGTTGATGCATCATAGCAGACCAAGGAGGTCCGGGCGTCAAGGCGAGCGAACCGCGGACAATGGACGACCAATGACGGACGGCGGGCGAGGGAAGCGGCCGGCGATGGACGGCGGTGCATGGATCGCCGCCAAAACCGTCTTTCGTCGTCTTTCGCCCGTGGCCTGCTTCGTGGTCGTCCTGGCGTTTGCCTTCCCGGCATTCGCCGTGCCGTGCGGCTCGGGCAGCTTCGAGAGCTGGCTCGAGAGTTTCAAGCGCGAGGCTGCCGCACGGGGAATCTCGCAACGCGCCATCGCTTCGGCGCTCAGCGGCGTGAGCTTCGATCCCGGCATCGTCTCGCGCGACCATGCGCAAGGCGTGTTCCGGCAGAGTTTCGAGCAGTTCGCCGGGCGCATGGTGTCGGCGGATCGGCTGCAGAAGGGCGCGAGCCTGCTGCGCCGGCAGGCGGCGCTGTTCGGCGGCATCGAGCAGCGGTTCGGCGTACCGGGACCGGTCCTGGTGGCGATCTGGGGGCTCGAGACCGATTTCGGCGTCAACCAGGGGCGGTTCCCGACCATCCGGTCGCTGGCGACGCTCGCCTACGACTGCCGCCGCTCCGAGCTGTTCCAGGGCGAATTGCTGGACGCGCTGCGCATCGTCGAGCGCGGCGACATGACGGCCCCCGAGATGCGCGGCGCCTGGGCCGGCGAGATCGGGCACACCCAGTTCCTGCCGTCCTCCTATCTCAAATACGCGGTGGATTACGACGGCAACGGCCGCCGCGACCTGATCCACAGCGCTGCGAACGCACTCGCCTCGACGGCGAATTATCTCAAGGGCTACGGCTGGCGGCGCGGTCAGCCCTGGACGCCGGGGTCCGCCAATTTCGAAGTGCTGCTGCAATGGAACAAGTCGCAGGTCTATTCGAAGACGATCGCCTATTTCGCGACGCGGCTCGCCGGCGGGGAGTAGGGCGGCGCGGGGCCTATCTCGGATAGACCAATATGCCCTCGGGGGTCCTTCGGGCGGCGGGCGTCAATTTCGCCGGCTCGATCTTTCCGGCTGCGAGAATGTGGAACACGGTATCGCCCGCGGCAATCAGATAATCGGCAACGATGCGCCGATGACAGCGCCACCACAAAGCTTCGGCGCACATGATCGCGGTGCACTGCTGCTGTCCGAGCCTTCGCAGCCGCTCCAGCCCGGCGCGGAACGCTGGCGTCCCGGCATAATCGGCGTAATTGCGAAAGCTCGCGTGCTCCCAAAACTCGTTGGGCGAATCGGCGAGCGCGCGGCCGCGGCGGCCGCCGAGTTCGGGGAAGTGCTCGTATCCCATGCCGGTCGCCGCAAGCTCGGGCGGCAGCGCCTCGATATTGAATTGCGGGTTGGTTCGGGAGCGCGGGATCGACCGCACGTCCGCCAGCAGCTTCACGCCGGCACTTTGCAACAATGCGACCAGCTCGGAAACCGAGCGGGTGGAATGGCCGATGGTAAAATAAGCGGGCATCGCGCAAGAACAGACGACGGATGATGGACCACAGCGGCGTAGATCATGAAGAACTAACGACGAAAACACAGCGGGCAAGCGGCGCACAAGTAATGCTGCGTCTTTGTTGTCTCCTTTTCCGCCATCTCATTTTCCGTGCACCGATCCGAAATGTCCGCTAAGGTAATGGCAGCCGGCTCCGATCGGGATGCCGCACGGCAATTGGTCGGCGCAAGCCGCGTCCGGGAGGGGATTCATCATGTCAGCTTGCATGTCAGCTTGGTCGAATTGCCTGAACAAGTTCCGCGCGATTGCGGCCGGGGCCGCGCTGGTGGCGTTGTGGAGCGCCGCATCCCCTGCGTCGGCCCAGGACCAGCAGCAACCGCAGATTCTCAGCGGCCAGCAGCTGCAGCAGCTCGTTGCGCCGGTCGCGCTCTACCCCGACCCGCTGCTGGCCCAAATTCTGACGGCCTCCACCTATCCCCTGGAAGTGGTCATGGCCGCGCGGTGGTCCAAGGACAATCCAGACCTCAAGGGCAAGGACCTCGAAGATGCCATGCAGCAGCAACCCTGGGATCCGAGCGTCAAGGGATTGACGGCGGTTCCCCAGGTGCTGGCGATGATGAACGACAAGCTGGATTGGACCCAGCAGCTCGGGGAAGCGTTCCTGGTGCAGCCGGACGACATCACCAAGGCGGTCCAGGCGCTGCGCGCCAAGGCGGAATCCACCGGCAACCTCAAAACCACCAAGGAGCAGCGCGTGAGGCGGGTGGCGGCGCCGCCGCCGTCCGCCGGCGAGGTCGTGGTGGTGCCCGAATACATCGCGATCGAGCCATTCGAGCCGGAAGTCATCTACGTGCCGGTTTACGATCCGGTGGTCATCTTCGGCGTCGGCTATTGGCCGGCCGCCTACGTGCCGTTCTTCTGGTATCCGCCGTGGTGGACGGTCGGGCCGGTGTGGGGCTTCTGGCCGGCGTACTACGTCGGGCCGGCCCTGTGGTGCCAGTACAACTGGGGCTTCGGCTACGTGCAGATCAATGTCGTACAGTTCAACAAGTTCAATCACACGCATCTCGTGAGTGCCGCCGCGATCACGAAGTGGCAGCACGATCCCCAACATCATGCCGGCGTGCCCTACAAGCACACGGGCCTCCAGCAGAAGTACGGCAAAGCGAGCACGCTGGGTGGCGGGCCGAAGAGCGGCGGTCCCAAGCTCGGCGGCCCCGGCGGCCCCAAGGGAGGCACGAAGACTCTCTCCAGCACCAGCGGCGGGGGCGGCCCCGGCCACAAGCCCGGCGGGAGCGGTCGCAAGGGAGGTACCAAGACGCTGTCCAGCACCAGCGGCGGCGGCGGCACCGGCCACAAGCCCGGCGGGAGCGGTCCCAAGGGAGGCACCAAGACTCTCTCCAGCAGCGGCGGCGGTGGCGGCACCAGCCATAAGCCCAGCGGCGGCGGCGGAAGTGGCCCCAAGGGCGGCAAGACCTTTACCAGTTCCGGCGGCGGCGGCGGCGGTGGCGGCTTCAAAGGTGGCGGCCCCAAGGGCGGGGGCGGCGGCGGCGGAGCTACCAGCTTCCGGAGTGTGGGCGGTGGCGGCGGCGGTGGCGGTGGCGGCGGCGGCGCTGGCCCGAAGGCCGGTGGGGGCGGGGGTGGGGGCGGCGGCGCTCCGCCCCGCAAACACCCGTAATCGTGTGACCGATAAGGGAGGCCGGATGAGCGATCGTCCGGCCTCTGTGTTTTTGCAGGCGATTGCCGAACTATTCGGCTGCGCTCGGCAGCGGCGGCACCTCGCAGCCGGTGACGCAGCAGCGGCCGGGCTGTTTGGAGACGCGCCGGCCGTCGGCGAGAACGCCGCGGTCGAGCAGATCCTCGATCAGCGCCGCCTTCTCGGTCACCGGATAATTGCGCCAGATCTCGCGCTTCATGGCTTCGGGCGAGCCGCCGCCGTGGAGCGAGATGAGCGAATACCAGCCGCCCTGATGCGAGGCGGTCAAATCCTCGACCAGGCGGGCGACCTCGAGGCGATGCGCCGCCGGAATGTCGGCGCGCCCGGCAAGCACGGCGGAGAGCGAGGCCTGCGTCGCCGGATTGTGGTCCTCCTCGGGTCCCGGCAGCGCCACCACGAGGCCGCCGGAAAGATCATGCGCCAGCCGGTGCATGTCGTAGATCTGGGTCGAGAGCAGAAGCTTGCCGATGTTGGCGAACACCATATCGGGCGCGATCGAGCCGGCCGCGTTCCGGGCGCCGTAGACCGAGGCCGCCACCCCGCAGGCGAAAAAGCCTTCGACGATCTTGATGAGCTCGACCATGGCGTCGCGCACGTGGGCGTGGTGCTCGGGATCGAGCCCGTTCGCCTCGACCATCAGCGCGGCGGCGCCGATCAAAAGATCGCCGAACCCGGCGCGCGCGCCGATGCAGGAATGGCGGTGATGCGTCGCATAGGAGGTGGTCAGCAGCCCCGCTTCCTCGCACTCGCCGGCGAGAAACACCCGCTCCCACGGCACGAACACGTTCTCGAACAGCACGATCCCGGTCGATTGGCCGTAGCGCGCCGAGAATTTCGCCGCGGCTTCGCCGGGCCGGCCCGCCGGCCGCGCCGCAATCGTCACGCCGGGCGCATCCACCGGCACGGCACAGCACACCGCGAAAGCTGCATCTTCCGCCCGCATCCGCCGGCACGGCATGACCAGAAACTCGTGCACATAGGGCGCCGCGGTCACGATCGCCTTGGCGCCGCGGATCACGATGCCGTCGTTGCGGCGCTCGGCGATATGGACGTAGACGTCGGGATTTGCCTGCTCGCTCGGCCGCTTCGAGCGGTCGCCCTTGGCGTCCGTCATGGCGATTCCGAGCGCAAGGTCCGCGTCCTGGACGCGCTCGAGATACGCCAGGAACCGCTGATGATAATCGGTGCCGTGCGCGGCATCGGCCGCTTGCGTCGCCTCGAAGCCGGCATTGAGCGCATCGTGGCTGAGATAGCGCTGGGCGCAGCCGCAGCGGCGGCACAACAGCCGGACCGCCTCGAGCTTGTAGAGCAGATCGGTTGAGCTTGCGTCGATCGCCAGCATGCGCGGCACCGCGCCGCCGCCGTTTCGGCGCGCGATCAGCAGCGCCGCGTGGTCGGGATTCCTGGCAAAATCATAGCTGATACCGATCGCGGCGATGCCGGGGGCGAGCCGCGGGTCGTCGGCGACGCTTTCGACCGCATGCCCGTCGATGAATACCCGCGGCGAGTAGCGGCGCAGCGATTCGCGATAATCGGCGGCCGACATGAACATGGGAGCCTCCTCAACCTTCGCGGCTGGATTCCTAACATTGTTGCGGACCGTGAGATAGAAGCGAGCCTTGCTCCCTGCCGGGAGACAGCGCTCAACGTCCCGTGAATGCCGGCTTGCGCTTCTCGACATAATGGGCGACGCCTTCGCGGAAATCCTCGCTGGCAAAGCTCGCCGCCATCGCCCGGTCGGCGGTGTCGATCGCTTCCGCCAAGCTCTGGAAGCGGGCTTCCCACAGCTGGCGTTTCATCACGCGCATCGAGCGCGGCGAGACCGCCTCGGCGAGCTCCGAGGCATAGGCGCGAACCTGGTCCATCAGCTCGCCCGGCGGGGTGACGCGGTCGACGAGCCGCAAGCGCAGTGCCTCCTCGGCGCCGACGCGCCGCGCCGATAACAGCAGATCGAGCGCCGCGGAGAGGCCGACCAGATTGGGCAAGGTCCAGCTGATGCCGTGCTCGGCGATCAGGCCGCGGCGGGAGAACGCGGTGGTGAACTGCGCCTCGGGCGCCGCGAAGCGAAGATCGCAATAGAGCGCGAGCACCAGGCCGAGCCCCGCGCAGGGGCCGTTGACGGCGGCGATGATGGGCTTGGGCACCGCGGGAAAATACGAGTAACGCTTTTGAAAATCGGGCCGAGACTCCGGATCGAACGGCGGCGGAGCTTGCGACGTCGCGCTCGAGCCGCGGGCTTCCGTGAGCCTCGAGAGCGTCGCCATGTCCGCGCCGGCGCAAAAACCGCGGCCCGCGCCGGTGAGCACGATCACCCGCACCGCATCGTCGTCGGCTGCCCGGCGCGTCGCGTCGCGGACTTCCCCGCCCATGTTCGGCGTCCAGGCGTTGAGCCGCGCCGGGCGATCGAGCGTGATCGTCGCGATGCGCGCGCCGGTCTCGTAGCGGATCTCCTGATAGGACATGTCTCTCCTCTTCGGTTCGGGAACACTGGTCGACAAACGCGCGATCCCTCGCAAAGGCCGCGGCCGGGCGACGATAGCAGGTCCCTTATCCGTCAGCCGCGGATGCGCCCGGCTCGCCACGCCGGCGCGCGAGTTCGTTCCGCAAGGGTTGCCACAGTCCGAGCACGATTGTGTGGCGAGTGCCGGCCGGACCCATATTTCCGAGGCGGGCACATGAACCTGGTTTCCAAGAAACGCACGCTGCTGCCGAGCACGATCGTGGTCGCCGCGCTGGCGCTGGGCTGCGGCTCCCTCGCGGCGCAGGTCGCGCCGTCGATTCCGTCGTCCCAATTGCTGGCACAGGCCGAACCGCAAAAGCCCGGGGAGGAGCGGCGCAAGGAGCAGCAGCCTGCTCCGCCCAAAGGCGCGCAGCCGCAAGTCCAGCCGCAACGTCCCGGGCCCCAAAGCGCTCAGCCGCCGCAAGGCCCCCGACGCGATCAGCGGCAAGACACGCAGCAGGATCGCCGCCCGCCCGGCGCGCAAGGCCAGCCGCAAGGTACCCAGCAGCAGGAACGGCAGGAACGCCGTCCGGCTCCCGGCGGGCCGCAGCCCGGTCAGCCGCGCACGACCCAACAGCCGACCCCGCCTTCGGGTGCACAGCGCGAGCCAATTCAGCAGGAGCGGCGCCAGCCTCCGGGAGCGCAGCCAGGCGGCCCCACCCAGCCGCGAACCACGCAACAACCCGGCCAAGCTCCGGGCGCGCAGCCCGGTCCCGGTCAGCCGCGAACCACGCAACAACCCGGCCAAGCTCCGGGAGTGCAGCCCGGCCCCGGCCAGCCGCGAACGACGCAGCAACCTGGCCAGCCGCCCGGCGCGCCGGCTCGGCCGCAAACGACCCAGCAACCTGGAGGCCAGCCGCCCGGCGCGCCGCAACGCGGCCAGCGCCAGGATACCCAGCGCCCGCCGGCGCCCGGCGTTCCGATCGGGCCGCAGAATGCGCGGCCGGGTCAGCCGCAACCCGGCGCGCCGGGGGCGCCCGCTGTCGGTGATCAGCGCGGGCCGCAGCAGTTCGAAACGATGCGCCAGCAGCGGCAGGAGCGCACCGAGAACAACGGGCAGCGCACCGTGATCGAAGAGCCGGATCACCGCATGATCATCCGCGAGAACGGCCGCGCGTTCGTCCGTCATGACGAAGTCGCGCGTTTCCGCCTGACCGGCCAGGACGTTCGCGTCGAGCGCCGTCCGGGCGAAATCGTCACATTGGTGCGGCGTCCGGGCGACGTGGAGATCGTCACTTACGTCGACGAGAGCGGCCGCCTGCTGCGCCGTGTGCGCCGGACCCGGGACGGCCGCGAGTTCGTCCTGATCGACAACCGCATGCGAGGTCCCGCTGGCGTGGAAATCTTCGTGTCGCTGCCGCCGCCGCGCATCGTGATCCCGCGGGACGAATACATCGTCGAAATGGAATACGCTCCGCGGGAGCGAATCTTTGCGGCGCTGGAAGCGCCGCCGATCGAGCCGATCGAGCGCGCCTACACGCTCGACGAAGTCCGCTTCAGTCCGGCGCTGCGCGACCGCATGCGGCGCGTCGATCTGAACACGATCACCTTCGAGTTCGGATCGTGGCAAGTCGCTCCGGACCAGATCCCGCTGCTCGCGAATATCGCCGAGGCGATCAATCAAGTGGTCGGGCGCAATCCCAACGAGGTGTTCCTGATCGAGGGCCATACCGACGCGGTCGGCAACGACGTCGACAACCTGTCGCTGTCCGACCGCCGCGCGGAATCCGTCGCCGTCATCCTCACCCAGAACTTCCAGGTGCCGCCCGAGAATTTGACGACGCAGGGCTACGGCGCCCAGCAGCTCAAGGTGCAGACGCCGGGACCCTCCCGCGAAAACCGCCGCGTCACCATCCGGCGCATCACGCCGTTGTTGACCGGCTCCTCGCAATGAGGTGCGGCGCGGCTCATCGTGCCCGGCCGCACCGACCGCGCATGATGATTTGTCAGTTCGTCTGCTGAATCGCCGAGAGCAGCCAGGGACCGCCGGGCGCGCGCCTGAAAGTCCATAATTCGGTCGCCTGGGTGGGCCGGATCGGATCGCCCTCGACGGCGCGGCCGCTCGTGCGCTCGACCGTCTGGTCGATGAGCGAGAACCGCATGGCGACGGTCGCATATTCGCCATCGCGCTCGCGCCAGGCCTCGGCGAGGTCGCCTTGCAGGAGCTTCACGTCGGAGATGCGGTTGACGACGCCGCGGCTGGCGTTGGCGGCGAGACCCTCTGAGAAATACGCCAGCATTTCCGGCGTCACTCGCTGCCGCAACGCACCGAGATCCTCGGCCCCATAAGCGGCCTGGACTTCGCCGAGCAGCCGCTCGAACGCGTCATAATCCGCCTTGCCGACGGTAACGCTGCCGCCTCCGGCAGGCGTGGCGCCGCCCGGGGTGCCAGGGGCTGCGCCCGCGCCCGGCATCATGCCGCGCAGCATCGATGCGCCGCCGCCGGCGTAAGCCGGCGCATTGCGCCGCTGGTACCAGCCCCAGATCAGCCGGGCGACGACGACGATCAGCGCCAGCTGCAGCAACAGGCCGAAGATCGAGGCAAAGCCGCCGAGATTGCCAAACATTCCGTGACCGAACAGCAGCCCGAACAGACCTGCGCCGAGGAATCCGGCGGCAAGCCCGCCGAACAGCCCGGGCCGGCTGAACCATCCGCCCGCTGCCGGCGAGGTCGCCGGCGCGCTCGGTTGCGTCATCGAGCGCTCGATCGGCGAGGCGGCATTGGGCGCGGTTTGGGTCGGCGCCGGCGGGCTGAACGTGCGCATGCCGCGGCTGCCGAAACTCGATCCGCCGCCCGCGCGCGCGTTCGCGTCCGCCGCCACGAAGGCAAGCGCGGCGAGCAGCGCAACCAGCACCAGCAAGGAACGGGTGAAGCGGGCCATTGAATTTCTCCTGCAGGCTCGGCAGCGTATATCGGTATTCCCGGGTGCTTTGGTAAGGCATGGAGCCAAAATGGCCGATTACCTGCGGCTGCGGCAGATTTGCCTGGTCGCGCGCGAGCTCGAGCCGGTCCTCGCCGACGTTCGGGCGATCCTGGGCCTCGAAATCTGCCATCGCGATTCCGGGGTCGCTAAATACGGCCTCGTCAACGCGCTGTTGCCGATCGGCACGAGCTTTCTCGAACTGGTGGCGCCGGTCGAGGCGAACACCGCGGCCGGGCGCTTCCTCGATCGATCCGGCGGCCACGGCGGCTACATGGCGATCTTCGACTGCGGCGACCCCGAGCGGCGGCGGCGCCACGCGGAGGCGCTCGGCATCCGCGTCGCCAACGTGATCGAGTACGCGGAATATCTGGGCATTCAGCTGCATCCGCGCGACTGCCGCGCCGCGATGATCGAGCTCAATCATACGCGCGGCGGCGACGCGCTCGCCGGTGCCTATCACCCGGCCGGCCCGGATTGGCGCGCCGCGATCCGCACCGATCAAACAAAGGTGCTGGTCGAGACCGAAATCGAAACGCCCCAACCGGAGGCTCTCGCGCGGCACTGGGGAAACATTCTCGAGCTGCCGGTCGGCGGCGGCGGACATGATCCGACCATCGTGCTCGCGCAGGGCGCCATCCGGTTCGTCAAGACGGCGGACGCCAGGACCGAATGCCTCGGAGGACTACGGATCGAAGTCGCCGACGTCGGCCGCGCCTGCGCCACGGCCGCGGCGCGAGGCTATAGGATCGATGGAAATTCCTTTCATCTCGCCGGCGTGCATTTCCGCCTGCAGCCCGCGGGGTGAAGTCGGGAATACCGAATCGGTCTGAAGAGTTCGAAATGAATCGGCTTTTGTGATTCAGGCCGCGCCGCAAACTCTCTTCACCTCCCCTTGAAAAGGGGAGGTCGACCGCGAAAGCGGTCGGGTGGGGATCGTTTGAGACCCCCTCCCGGCTCGCGTCTAGCGACGCTCGCCCGACCTCCCCCTTTCAGGGGGAGGTGAAGCGTGAATGCCTCACGCTGATTGCCAAACGAACCGCGGAAATGCTCGGCGCTTCGAAGTAATCAGTCGGACTCCCTACAACCCCGCGGCCTTCAAGTCTGCGCCCAGCGCCTTGGTTTCCTGCTCGGCTTTGTCCGCGATCTGCTTGTTGTCGTCGACGTCCAGCCGATATCGCGCGGCCTCGAGCTGCTTGGCTGCCCCCTTGGCTTTCGCCTCGGCCTCTTCCGCATATTTGCGATAATTCTCCGCCCGGTCGGCCAATGCCTTGATCCAGGCTTCGACGTTGGCTTTCACCAGCTGCTTCTGGGCGGCAGGATCCGGCGAGCGCGCCCGGACCACGGTAAGCGCGGCCTCGGTCTCCTTGACCTCCTTGTCGAGCAGATCGATCACGGCCTGGATCTGCGGCTTGGTGGCCGCGGGCTCGAGCCGGAAACTGTTTTGCGCCTCGCGCCGGCGGCGCTTGCGATCGGTCAGCTTGCTTTTCAACCAGGAAACGTTCGCGGCGAAGAGCGCATCGTACTCGTGCCCCGGCTTGGAGGTGTATTGCAGCGGCGGCCCGAATCCCGGCGGCACGTTTTGCTGGGCCTGAACCGAACCGTCGAGCAACAGGATCGTTGCCGCCAAGATTCCCGCCGCCAGGGTCTGCAATCGCCCGCTCAAGGCCATGGTGCCCCCATCCGTCCGGATTCCCTGCCGTTCGCGAGCGCGCCGTCCTGCCGCGCTAGGCGTTCGAGGAACTGCCGCTCGCTGCCGGGGCTCCGCCTCACGCCGAGTACCGGAGCAGGTTCTGGATCTCCTTGTACATCCCGCTCACGATTTCTTCTTCGCGGCCTTTCGTTTCCTCCGGTTGAGCGGCGGATGCGATCTCGGCCGGTGCTGCTTCCGCATGCGCCGCCATCCCCGGCATTGCCGGCCCGGGCGGCACGACGGAACCTGCCGAGAGCAGCGCCCGCGCCTTGGTCAGGGTCTTCTTGACGTCCGCGAACTCGCGCGAGCGCTGGCTGTTGCCGATCTCGACCATCGCGCGCAAGGTTTCGGTGAGCTCGGCGATGCGCGCCTGCGCATTCTGCAAGGCGTCGGCCGCTTCCAGCAGCAGTTTCCCCACCGGTTCGGCGCTCACGCGCAGCCGATCGATCAGGTCGTTCATGGCCACCCCCACGCTCGATTTGTCCCGCCTATAGAACAATATCGGGCCCGAAGATACCAGCGCCCGCTCCGTCGCATGGACAAGATCGGGCCTGCTGTGGATTTCGGGTCGCTTCCGAGGAATCGCGCCACCGGAGGAATCCCGCGGCAAGAAAAGGACTTGGCCGCCGGGCATCGATCCCATAGAACCGCGCCAAGCAGGGGCCCCGGCCGGGCAGGCGCGACGCCGCTCGCGTTGACCGCACCGGCGGGCTCGCCCTAGCCTGAGCATCGGCCGAGGCCGGCCGATGCGGTGGCGGCCGATTGCCGGCATCGGCAGCCGGCCCAACAACAAGAACACCTCGGAGGAAACCTTGCGCGCCGTCGCGCCGAGCATCGAACTTGCCGGCAACGTCATCACGGTCCGAGCGCTGTCGAAGCGCTACGGTGCCCTCGACGGCGTCGAGGCGCTGCACGAAGTCGATTTCTCGGTCGGCGAAGGCGAATTTCTGGCAATCGTCGGCCCTTCGGGCTGCGGAAAATCGACGCTCCTGAAAATTCTCGCCGGATTGATCCCGGCAAGCGGCGGCACCGCCTTGCTCAACGATGTCCCGATCGAAGGCCCGCGCCGGGACATCGGCGTGGCGTTCCAATCTCCGGTGCTGTTTCCCTGGCGCAGCGTGCTCGGCAACGTGCTGCTTCCGGCCGACGTGCAGCGCCTGGGGCGTGCGCGCATGACGGAGCGCGCGATGGAGCTCTTGGCGCTCGTCGGACTTTCCGGCTTCGAGCACCGCTATCCGTGGCAGCTCTCCGGCGGGATGCAGCAGCGCGTCTCGCTGGTGCGCGCGCTGATCCACGATCCCGCCTTGCTGCTCATGGACGAGCCGTTCGGGGCGCTCGATGCGTTGACCCGGGAGGCGATGAACGTCGAGCTGCAAAGAATCTGGCTCGAGCGCCGCAAGACCGTGGTGTTCATCACCCATTCGACCGCCGAGGCGGTGTTCCTCGCCGACCGCATCGCGGTGATGACGCCGCGCCCGGGCCGCATCGCCGATCTGTTCCCGGTCGAGCTGCCGCGGCCGCGCTCGCTCGACGTGATGACGCATGAAAAATTCGGCGGCTACGTGCGGCGGATCCGTGCCGCGCTCAACGCCGGTGGAGGTATCGAATGACACGCATGACCGGCGGATTGGTCAATTTCGTGCTGCGCCTGATGCTGATCGCCGTTACGCTTGCGGTGTGGGAAGCGCTTGTGCGCCTGCTCGACGTGCCGGCCTTCATCCTGCCGACGCCGTCGAGCATCTTCACCGCGCTCTACCGCGGCATCGCCAGTGCGCTCTATCTCAACCACATCGGCATCACGCTCGCGGAGACGCTGATCGGTTTCGTGGTCGGCACGGTGCTGGCCTTCGCGCTCGGCATTGCGGTGGCGCTGAGCCGCTCCATCGAATATTTCCTCTATCCGTTCATCGTGATGTTCCAGGCGATGCCCAAGGTGGCGCTGGCGCCGCTGATCATCGTCTGGTTCGGCCTGGGGCTGACCTCCAAGGTCGTCAACGCGGCGCTCGTCGCGTTCTTCCCGCTGATGGTCAACACCATCGTCGGCCTGCGCTCGGCCGAAGAGGAGAAAGTCGACCTGATGCGCTCGCTCGCCGCGAGCCGCTGGCAGGTGTTCTGGATGCTGCGGCTGCCCAATGCGATGCCCTATATCTTCGCCGGGCTGGAAATCGCCATGATCTTCGCGCTGATCGGCGCCATCGTCGCGGAGTTCGTCGGCGCGCAATCCGGGCTCGGCATGCTGATCCAGAGCATGAATTTCACCATGGACGTTGCCGGCCAGTTCTCGGTGCTGCTGATCCTCTCCGTGCTGGGGCTGATCCTCAACGGCATGGTCAACGGGGTGCGGCGCCGCGTGCTGTTCTGGGATGTCTCGCAGAAGGTCGATGCCGTCGCCTCGGCGCAGAAAAAGGGAGGAACCCTGTGAAACATCTAAGGCTCGCCGCGGCGCTCGCGGCCTTGCTCGCCGCAACGGGCGCGCAGGCCGAAACCACGCTGCGGGTCGGGTTTTGCGCGCGCACGGTCAGCGCCGCGGCGGCGCCATTCGCCATTGCGGCCAAGATGGGCTGGTTCACGCAAGCGGGATTTCGTGTCGAGCTGGTGCCGTTCCCGGGTTCGACCGATTGCGTGAAGAGCGTCGCGACCCGCGACGTCGACTACGCGCTGCCGTCGATCGAGCCGCTGGCGATCATTCGGCCGCAAGGCGTCAAAGCCAAGAATTATTACACCGCCTATCAGGGCAACGTTTATGGGATTGCGGTTCCGGCCGACAGTGCCGTCAAGCGCTTCGAGGATCTCAAGGGCAAGCGGGTCGGCGTGATCTCGATGTCTTCCGCCGGGGTGATCATTGCGCGCGCGCTCGCCGCCAATCACGGCATGGATCCCGATCGCGACATCTCGATCGTGGTCGCCGGCGAAGCCGCGCAGACCGCCGCGCTGCTGCGCTCGGGCGAAGTCGACGCGCTCTCGCAGTTCGACACGCAATATGCGCTGGTCGAGAACGCGGGAGTGAAGATGCGCCCCCTCGACAACAGCGAGATCGCCAAGTTTCCGTCGAATGGTTTCATCGCGTTCGAGGCCACGCTCAAGAGCAAGCGCGCGGAAGCGGTGGCGCTGGCGCAGGGCTATGCCAAAGGCACCGTGTTCGCCATCGCCAATCCGGCGGCGGCGGTGCGCGCGTTGTGGGAAGTGTTTCCGCAGACCAAGGCGACCGGCAAGGACGAGGCGACCGCGCTGAAAGACGACGTCAAGGTGCTGGAGGCGCGCGCCCGCAACTGGCGGCTCGAGGCGGGCGGGGTGACCAAATGGGGCGAGAACTCCGAGGCGAATTACGCGGCCTATGTGGACTTTTTGCTGAAATGGGGAGTGCTCAAGCAGAAGGTCGAGGCGAGCGACATCATCACCAACGAGCTGATCGAGGACATCAACAAGTTCGATCCCGCGGAGATCACCGACCTCGCCAGGAAGCAGGCGGCGAATTAGCTGCGCTTTGCTCGGCTCGTCGTCCCCGCGAAAGCGGGGACCCATGATCACGGATCAGAAAATTACAGGGGCGGTGATCATGGGTCCCGGATAGCCGCTTGGCGGCTTCCGGGACGACTGGGAGTTTGTTACTTGCTGCCGATCACCCGCACCGGCTTGCCGTCGAGCCAGGCTCGGATGTCGTCGACCGTCTGCCGATAGAAGATCCGGAACGTGTCCTGCGTGACGTAGCCCAGATGCGGCGTGATCACCGCGTTGTCCATCTTGCGCAGCGGATGGTCCTGCGGCAGCGGCTCGACGTCATAGACGTCGAGGCCGGCGCCGGCGATGCGGCGCTCGCGCAGCGCAGTAACGAGCGCGGCCTCCTCGACGATCGGCCCGCGCGAGGTGTTGACGAGAAACGCGCTCGGCTTCATCAGCCCGAATTCCTTGGCACCGACCAGTCCCTGCGTGCGCGGGCTGAGCTGCAGATGGATGGTGATGAAATCGGCGCGGCGGAACAGCTCGTCCTTGTCGACGCGGGTAGCGCCGGCCTCGCGGGCCTTGTCCTCGGTGAGGTTCTGGCTCCAGGCGATCAGCTGCATGCCGAACGCACGGCCGATCGCGGCGGCACGCGAGCCCAACCGGCCGAGCCCGACGATGCCGAGCGTCTTGCCGAACAGATCGATGCCGATCGTCTCCTGCCACCACGCGCCCGCCTTGAGCCGGGCGTGCTCGTGGCCGATCTTTCGCGCCAGTTCGAGCATCAGCCCGAACGCCAGCTCGGCGGTCGGATGGCCGGTGGATTCGGTGCCGCAGACGGTGACGTTGCGCTCGCGCGCGGCCGCTAGGTCGATCGCCGCGTTGCGCATGCCGGTCGTGACCAGGAGCCGCAGCCCGGGCAGGCCCTCGAACACGGCTTTGGAAAACAGCGTTCGCTCGCGCATCGCGCAGACGATCGAGAATTTTTCGAGCGCCCGGATGACGTCCGCCTCGTCCCCGAGCGGCCGATGGAACACTTCGATCTCCACGTCCTTGGCGATCGGCGACCAATCGGCCATCTGCATCGCGACGTTCTGGTAATCGTCGAGCACGGCACAGCGATGTTGCATGGATCACCTCATCGTGGAATTCGCCGGCGGCTTCGCGATGTGCTCAAGCTTTGCGCCCGCCGGCCTTGCGGATACGGAATACCAGAAGCCCGGGGCTCTCGCTGTTGGATTCGAGAACGTCGCCGGTCTCGCGGACGAGATTGGGGATGTCGATGGCGGTCAGCGGATCGGTGCATTCGAGCACCAGCGCGTCGCCCGGAACGAGCTTGCCGAGCACCTTGCGGGCCTTGAGCGCGGGGAGGGGGCAACGCAATCCGCGCAGATCGAGCGTCTGTTCGGCCATGGATCGTCACCAGCACGCATCGCGCAGCGGGTCAAGGGCACGCGCTTGACCGCGGCTCGCGTGGCGGCAAAGGTCCGCAGACGCCGGATTCAGTGCACCTCGCCCAGGGAGTCTCGCGTCACATGCGGCGGCTTGCGATCGCGGCTTGCATTATTTTGTCGCTTGCATCGTCCAGTGCGCAGGCGCAGCTGCGCGGGCACGGCGGCCCGGTGCGGGCGCTGGCGATCTCGCCCGACGGCAAGACCGCGATCTCGGGGAGCTTCGATCAAACGGCGATCGTCTGGTCGCTTGCCCGCCAAGCGGCCGAGCAGGTGCTGCGCTTCCACGACGGCGCGGTCAATGCCGCGGTCCTGCTCGCGGACGGCCGCGCCGCCACCGCCGGCGAGGACGGGCGCATCGCCGTCTGGCGCTTCGGCCGCGAAGAACCCGATGCCGTGCTGGAAGGACACAGTGCGCCCGTGGCGGCGCTCGCGGTCTCGCCGGACGGCGCGAGCATCGCATCGGCGTCCTGGGACCGCACCGTCCGGGTCTGGCCGCTCGCCGGCGGCGTGGGCGGCGGGGGCGGCGCGCCGCGCGTGCTCGAAGGCCATGCGCAGAACGTCAATGCTGTCGCCTTCCTGCCGGATGGGCGCGTGGTGAGCGCCGGCTACGACGCCAGCGTCCGGATCTGGTCGGCGGCGGCGCCCGCGGAGGCGCCGAACATCATCACCTTGCCGACCCCGCTCAATGCGGTGGCGGTCGCGCCCGACGGCGAGATCCTCGCGGCCGGAGCCGATGGCCGCGTGCATTTGCTGCGGCCGGGAGGCGAGCCCAACGGCGAGATCGAAGCCCAGGCCACGCCGATCATTGCCGTCGCGGTCTCGTCCGACGGCAAGCTGGTGGCCGCATCCGGCATCCGCGGCTCGGTCGCCATCATCGATCGGGCAAGCCGCAAGCTCGTGCGCACCCTGGTCGGCCCCGGGCTGCCGGTGTGGTCGCTCGCGTTCTTTGCCGACAATCGCACGCTGCTGACCGGCGGCACCGATCGCATGATCCGCCGCTGGGACGCGGAAACCGGCGAGCAGTTCGGCGCGATCGCGCTCGGCGGGCTCGAGGATCCGCTCGCGGCCTTCGCGGGCGACCGCGGCGCCGAGGTGTTTCGCGCCTGCGTCGCCTGCCACACCTTGCGGCCCGAGGAAGAGAACCGCGCCGGGCCGACGCTCTATGGAATTTTCGGCCGGCACATCGCGGCCGTGCCGGGCTATCGCTACTCCGAGGCGTTCCGCCAGCTCGATATCGTCTGGACGCCGGAAACCGTCGCAAGACTGTTCGAGCTCGGGCCGGCGACGTTCACGCCGGGCACCAAAATGCCGGAGCAGCGCATCGGCTTGGCGGAGGACCGCGCGGCGCTGCTCGAATTTCTGGCGCGCGCGACCAAGCCGAAGTGAGAACCGTATCGCCTAAAGCTTGGCTGCTGGTGCGCGGTAGAGTAGTGCGGTAGGATAAAGTAGTACTGAATCGGAGGAAGTTCATGCGATCGGCCGCAAAGCTCAGCATAACCCTGCCCACCGAAATGGCCAGGATGGTGCGAAAAAGGGTACAGCGTGGGGCCTACGCCTCCAACAGCGAGGTCATCCGCGAAGCCTTGCGGGTTTGGGAGGAACACGAGAGCGAACGCGAGCACCGCCTCTCGACCATTCGGAAGAAAATCGACGAGGCTTTGAAAGATCCGCGCCGATTGAAGGAAGCGCAGGTGGAGGCGCATTTCAGAACGCTGCACAGGAAGACGAAAAAGGCCAGGGCTCGTGGCACGTGAGCTCGTCTACGCACCGCAAGCAGTTGCTGACCCTGGAAGAGATTTATCGTTTTATGGCGGAGCACAGCCCGGATCGGGCAGCAGCCTTCATTGCAGACATACGCCGTCGCTGTCGTTGGCTGCTGGATTCCCCCGAACTTGGCCCTGTTCGGCCGAAATTGGGAAAGGGCGTCCGAATCTATCCGATGCGACGGAGAGTCGTGGTCGTGTACGCAATCCGGACCTCCACTGTCGACGTGCTGAGGGTGTTCTATGCAGGCCGGGACTATGAAACCTTGATGGCCGGCAACTGAGCCGAATAAGCGGTGCGCCCAGCGCATGGAGAACAAAACGGAATGCGGGATCCCGGATTGCGCTACGCTCCATCCGGGTTGCGGCGTGCCTTCCCTTCCCGCTCGCGCAGATAATCGTCGCTGGTGCGCGGGCGCGGGCGCTCTGCCGCCGCGTAGGGATCGAAGCCGGCGGTGGTCACCGCCCCGACGCGGCAATCCTCGCACATTTTCAGCACTTCGAGCCGGCTGGCCGGACCGCTGAACATCCAGTGTTTGCCCTCGAGCTTGGCCGCGATCCGCTCGATCGTGCTCTTGGTGCCGAACGGCTTGCCGCAGCGGGTGCAGCAGAACGGCTCCTCCTCTTTCAGCAGGCGCGCGGCGGCGCTCGCGGCGCGAAAATCGAGCTGCGGCACGAGCGTGATCACCTTTTCGGGGCAGGTCGCCTTGCACAGCCCGCATTGCACGCAGGCATCCTCGACAAACCGCAGGCTCGGCCGTTCCGGATCGTCCATCAGCGCGCCGGTCGGGCAAGCCGACACGCACGCGAGGCACAGCGTGCAGCCTTCCGCGCGGATTTCCACGGCGCCGAACGGCGCGCCGTCCGGCAGCGCGACGACATCGACCGGCGCCGGCGCGGCGCGATGCAGCTCGCGCAGCGCAAGCCGCAGCAGATCGCGTTTTTGGCCGACCGGCTCGAAGCTCGCGGGCCGCGGGGCCGGGGCCACGGCGCTGATGGCGCGCAGCGCCTCGCCGAGCGCGAAGGGATCGTCGGTCTCGATGGTTTCGACGCGCCCGTTGCCGAAGCCCAGCCCCGCCAGAATCGGGTCGGCAAGCGCCAGCGTGCGCTTGAGACCCGTCACATCGTGGCGCGGCTTGGCGCGCAGCAGCAGGCGCAGCCCGGAGGCGCCATAGGCGAATGCCGCGGCGATCAGCTCGAGCCCGACTTGGGTGACTTCGTTGACCGCGAGCGGCAGCACGTTCGCGGGCAGTCCGTCGTCGTGGCGCGCGAGCGCATCGATCAGCTCGCCGCCGTGCTCGCCGTCGTGGACGAGCAGGACCGGATGCTCGCCTCCCGCCGCGCGATAGACTGTGAGCAGCGCGCGCAGCTTTCGCACCAGCGCGTCCACGGTCGGGAGCGCGTAGGCGGCGGCGCCGGTCGGACACACCGCCGCGCAGCTGCCGCAACCCGCGCACACGTTCTCGTCGATCGCGACGTGATCGCCGGCGGGCGCGATCGCCCCGGTCGGGCAGAGATCGAGGCAGCGCGTGCAGCCGACGATCTTGGAGCGCGAATGGGCGCACAGATCGTCGGTGAACGTGATGTAGCGCGGCTTGTCGAACGTGCCGACGAGATCGGCCGCGCGCAGGATTTTTCGCAGCACGCCGGCTTCATCCCTGGGATCGGCGCGCAAATAGCCTTCCCGCAGGTCGGGGGCGGGGAACAGCGCGGGACCGCCGGAGAGATCGAGCAGGATGTCGCACTGGGAGGTCGCGCCGTTGCGCGAAACTCCGAACGCGAGGCTCCCGCGCGAGGAGGGATCCGGAACGGCGTAATCGTCGACCAATATTTCGAAGGCGCCGAGATGGCCTTTGGCGGATCGGATCGTGCCTTTCGCGATGGGAAATTCGGTTGTTTTCGGTGGCGCCACCGCGCCGGGTCGGCTCAGCAGCACGGTCACGTCGAGCCGGTCCGCAAGCAGGCGCGCCGCCTCGATGGCGCGCTCGTCGCTGCCGTAGACGAGTGCCGTTCCCTCGCTCTCCAGGCTGAGCAGCGGCGTCGCCGGCATCGGCTCGGCGGCGGCCGCCAGGAGCGCCGCGATCTTCGGGCCGGCGGCGGCGCCCTCGGTCGACCAACCCGCCGTCTCGCGAATGTTGGCGAATGCGATCTCCGCC
>WNGD01002745.1_pt1 | contig 28352 bp, 31 predicted proteins | sample 5400671 | NCBI WGS metagenome assembly WNGD01 (sample SAMN13153369, study PRJNA577476) | soil metagenome | isolation source: 40 cm soil or saprolite under grassland replicate 2 | place: USA:California | collected 2016-06-15
GCCGCGCTCGATCCGATCGAAGCCCTCCGCTACGAATAGAAACAACCCCTTGACCGCGGATGACGCGGATAACGCGGATCATTTTACTTTTATACATCCGTGCCATCCGCGTAATCCGTGGTTAGATTTGGGTATGGCTGAGCACGCGCGTTTCCAAAAACTCGTCGCCGAAGCGAAGAAGAACATCACCGAGATCTCGCCGCAGGATGCCGTAGCGAAATCAAAAAGCGGCGAGGCTATCATCATCGACGTTCGCGAAAAAGACGAATGGGACGAGGAGCATATTCCCGGCGCGATGCACATGAGCCGCGGCACGATCGAGCTGGATGTCGAAGACAAAATTCCTGATTTGAATCAAATGATCATCACTCATTGCGGCGGAGGCGGCCGTTCCGCGCTCGCGGCGGAAAGTTTGCAAAAGATGGGCTACAAAAATGTCCGCTCCATGGCCGGCGGCTTCAAAGCTTGGAAAACCGCAGGTTTGCCGACGGCCTCGTGATTCTAAGGCGCCTCTGTGAGACCGCATCCGTTGGGCTCGACGGCAATCTACGTTCTTTGTAAAAAGCTGAAATGCTTGGAACGAGCGAATACGCCGACAATCTCTTTCTCCGGCTCTGGTCTTATTCACAACGCAAGGGCCGAGATCCGCTCGAAGACTTCTGTTCGGAGGCGCTGGTGTGGTGTTTGCGCCAATCCGTTACGTTTCGCAGAAGGTTTTTCAACCTCACCAAATTGAATTTTTTAAGACGGAATATCGACTTAACAATCCATTCACAGCAAAGCTACGAAGAAGAAGATGGTGAGAGAGCAGCAGCACGGAAACGACATCCGCGTGGGCGGTTTGATATTGCGTTTGAAGGTAAAGATTTCTTCGTCGCGCTGGAAAGTAAGGTAGGGTCGGCATTCGGCCCGAATCAGATCGATAAATACATGCGGAGACTCGAGTGGATTAAGAGACTCGATCCAACAATAAGATGTGCGTTAATAACATTGACGAATGTGCGAGAAGGACCCCTCGAAAACGACGAAAATGTAAAACACATCTTCTGGGGGGACGTTCACAAGCAATTACAAATTTCTTGTCGTGCTAACCCGAATGAGTCTGCCGGTGAGTCTAGGATGTTATTCAACATCTTGCAGCAATTCGCCGACTTTCTAAAATTGAAATCGCTAGCCCACATGAACATTCCACGTGTTACTTCAGCCGCGTTGCGAGAATTCATCGAACTGCGTAAGGGCATGGAGGAGATCCTTGCGAGTTTGAAAACCAGCAAACACTTGAGGCCGCTTCTCAGCAAGAAGCGCATGATGTTCGAGCCGGAGAACGACGGCGCCTATCTCGGCATCCATGGTAATTGGACACCATCCTTCTACATCGGATTCGCGCTGCACCAAATAACCGCCGGCCCCAAAATGAGTCTTTATATCGAACGGGCACTGAAGGGAAGGCGAACCGATGTGAAGATTCCTAGGGAGTTGAAGAAAAGTTATAAGAAGCATTTAAGCTGGCATGGTGGTGGAGAGACCGGGTTCGTTTTTGAACAGCCGGTGGATAAAAAGTTAAACGGCGATGCCGAAGCAATGAGACTCTGGTTCCATGAAACCAGCAAGCTTGTGCTCGAGATTGGCAAGAAGTAGCGCTGCCAGTGATGCCAGGCTTCCCGGGCGGCGTGGACGGTGATTGCCACAATGTACGCGCTCGCCGCATAGCGATCAGGGGTTTTCCGCTGAACTAATTTGCTTACGTGTCCGCGATAATTCCAAGCTCTTTCCAAGCTTTTTCTGGCAGCAATTTACTGATTCTGCGCTCGAATTTCAGCAGTTCCTTTTGGGCTTGAGCCATTAGTGCTAAGTCGTTTCCTGGCAGGCTCAGCTGATTCTCGTTATCCGGCTTCCTTTTCAACTCTGATAGCGCCTGAAGCCCGCGGTCAATGGCGCGCAGGGCCCGGGCAAGATGGATTTTAACAATTCCGCTCAGTGCATCGCGACGAAACGGCTGCTCCAGCGGCATGTGTTCCCAGGCGTTAGTCGCATCATACCAGCGACGGACCCGTGAGTAGTATCGAGCAAGCGCAGTGAGCAGCAGACTTTGCTCAAATGCATCTGTCGCCGATTCAAAGGCTTTGCTGCATTCGACAGCCAGTGTTTTGGCGTCTTGGAGGTTATCGAGCTCAAGCAGGGCCTCCATCCCGAAAAACATCTCGCTAGCGCTTGAGGGCTCTCGAACTGACAGAAATTGTACCGCGGTTTCCCACTCTCCGAGAGATCCATACAGCTCCACCATGTACGGCCGCACCTCCTGCTTGAATTTTCGGGACTGCCGATTGTATGCTGCTTCCAGTTGGGATTTCCATTTTTCGAAATCTGAGAAGACCCCGATGGCTCGATGAGCTTCGGCGAACTCTTCCGGGCGAATACGACGTTTCGCCAAGACTGTATGGACCGCTCGCAACGCTTCCTTTTTCATTCCGATATCGGCGTAACCGCGAATTTCAGCGGCAGTGGTTGATCCTTGGATCGAAGTCGTATTCCGCTCACTTCGCGGTTCTTTCGGATTCACTGGTTCGCTCTGTTTCATTGGCTAAGCTTACTAAAATCCGTGTGTTAAAACCCGGACAACATTTGGGGACAAATGTGATGGAGCGACCAAACTTACGAAGATGTTCCTCTCTTCAGAGTGACCTAAACCGTCTTGGTACGCTGGCATATCACCGGCTCGAAAACAGCGGAGATCTGGTTCGAAGATTTCACCGTTTCCGCAAGATCAATCACGCCGATTTCGATCATCTCCAAAACTCTACGAGTGGCTGTTCGTTCCGATCACGCTTTGGCCTATCGACATCGAGAAATTGCTCCGCGCTGCGCTTGATCGCGCTGCCGCTCGCAAACGGCTGAGTGAGACCATGGTTCTGCTTATCGATCTGATTCCGTTGCCGCCGAGTGACAGAACCCGACGCGCAGTTTCCGAACACGAGCACTAGGTTCAGCATGGCAATTACGAACCTTTAATCCGGGCACGTCACAAATACGACCAAATCGAATCTCAGCTCGCGCGCGATCCAATATTTCAAGCGCAGTGGAATTGTATTAAAAGCTACTTCGATGTGATGAAGTTTACTGATCACAAAGGCATTATTCGACGCCGACTCGTCACTGAGCGCAGTATGCGCGAGGACTGGGCATTTAGGTGGGCGAAAGCGGCAGACCGTTTTCATGCCGTTTTCGATGTGTTTTGTCAGCGATGGCATCTTTATGGAATGCAGAGAGATCGTCCATTGCTCCTCAAGCTGACAGCGAATCTAACGCCGTTTGGAACAATGATTTTTATCCCGGCCTACTGGAGTTTCGATCCGAAACGCGATTTGAACTGGCGCACAATAACAGCACTCCACACGGCGCGCGGCGTTCGCAAGCAGGGACCAAAGCTCAGCGCAAATCAATTGGCCGCGCGCTCGGAAGCAATCCGCGCTGCGCAACTCCGGAAGGAAGCCGACGTGCTGAAACTTAAAGGCGAGGCCCGGACCACTTGGATGCTTCAACAGCTCGGACGGGATTTACGAACCGATGAACGGGAACTCCGTAGAATTCTGACGAAGTCTCGCGACGGAAATTGATGTCGCTGCTATGAAGACGATTCCCGTTTCCGAGTTCAAGGCCAAATGCATCGAGCTGCTGAAAGACGTGCAGAAGACAAAGGAGCCGATCCTAGTGACGCTGCGCGGGGTGCCGGTCGTGCGGATAGAGCCGGTTGTAAAGCCGGCGAAACGTGTGCGTCTCGGAGCACTCAAGGGTTGGATGCAAATCAAAGGGGATATCATCAAAAGTGATTTCGATGACGATTTCCTAGTGCGATGACGAACGCCATATTACCGGTGCCTTCAATCAGCCCAGCCGCACGTCTGCACAATCTCACCCTAGTTTGGCCCGGCGGTCATAGACCGCTGCTACAGCATTGTTTCTTTATCCGCCGACGGCTTGATAATGGCCGAGGCCGCGTTTCCACATGGCGCGCGCGGCGGCCCACGTGAGCAAGAGCCAGCCGGTTTGAATCATCAGTGCTTGAACGAGATCAGGGCCTTTCAGTCGGCCAAGGAAAATCGCGATTGGGCAAAACAACTCGTAGTAAAAGGGCAGCCATTTCATCACCGCTTGCACGGCGTTTGGCATGATGTCGATGGGAAACATTTGGCCCCCGAGGAAATATTCGAACGAGTAAACGATGAAAACGATGGTGGAGATTTCCAAGATCCAGAACGCCATCATCGCCAGGCTATAGGTGATGAAGAATTGTATGAGTGCGGACATTAACATCGACAGCGTCGCGAAGAGGTAAATCAGCGGATCGTGCGGCAGCACAATGTAGTCGCGAAAATAAATGAAGATGAGTGCGATCGGCGGCAGCGTCACGAGTGTGTAAACGAGCCGTGCGCTGCAAAAAATGCTGAACCGGTAGGCGAGATAACTCATCGGTTTCGTCAGCAACGCATTGATCTGGCCTTCGCGAATATCGGCGGCGATTTGCCATTCGTCCTCCGTGGGCGTGACCAGGTTGCTCACCAGAAGCGTGAGCAAATAATAATAAATCATCGAGCTGTAGTCGTAGCCGTGCAGGCCGCCACCACGCTCTTTGAAGATGGCCCGCCAGAGAAAAACTGTGCCAGCCAGCGGAATCAGACCGAAGAGCGCGCGCAGAAAATAATTCCAGCGATAAACGAACGTGTTCTGCAACCCGATGTTAAAAACCGAGAGGTACTTTTCGATCTTGGCGTGCGTCATTTTTTCTCTGCGAGCTGCACCGCGAGATTGATCGCCGCGATCATGCTATCGGGGCGTGCGATTCCTTTGCCGGCAATTTCGAACGCAGTACCGTGATCCGGGCTGGCACGCGGGAACGGAAGACCGAGCGTTACATTCACACCTTCGTGAAACGCGTGAAGCTTCAACGGGATCAACCCTTGATCGTGATACATGCAAAGAACGGCGTCGAATTCGCCGTCGACCGCGCGATTCGAGTTTCAGCCGTTCAACAGCTGGTTTTATGATTTCGATTTCTTCGCGGCCGAGTTTGCCGGATTCGCCCGCGTGCGGATTTAGGCCGGCGACGGCAATTCGCGGCGCGTTTTTAGATCGATATCGAAGAAAATCCGCTAGCAACAGGCCGACGCGCACGATCTCGGACTGTTCGAGCATGTGCGGAACTTCACTCAGCGGGATGTGCGTCGTGACCAGCGCGACAGTGATTTTTCCGCCGGTCAAACACATCGCGAAATTTTTTACACCGCAGCGTTCGGCGAAAAATTCGGTTTGCCCGGGGAATTTAAAGCCCGCCTCATACATGCGCGCCTTGTGAACCGGTCCTGTCACAATAGCGTCGACTTCGCTGCGTCGCGCGAGCGTGACCGCCTCCTCAAGCGCGGCTGCGGCCGCTCGCGCGGTTTCAACCGTTGGCTTGCCTGGTTTACAATCGGGTTGGCGGCCGATGATGACGTATTCGACTGAATCGGTAACCTGGCCGGACTTCAACGCAAGATCGACAATCTCCGGCCCGATCCCGGCACAATCACCAAGCGTGATCCCGATCCGCATTGCCCATCTTCGTCAGGTCTGCGTGGAGCCGCAAGCGTATGGGGTTAAATGGTAGCGACATTGCGCTACGATGTCTCCCACGTCTGCGGGATAGCGCGGCGTCCCTACTTTTTTTCTGAAAGTGCCGCGACGCCGGGAAGTTCCTTGCCTTCCAGCAATTCCAAGGCCGCACCGCCACCGGTGGAGATGAAGGTCATTTTGTCGGCGAGTCCAGCCTGCTTAACAGCCGTCACCGAATCGCCGCCGCCAATGATGGTGGTGGCTCCTGATTGGGCGAGGGCTTCGGCGATCGCGATCGTTCCCTCCGCAAACTCGGGAATTTCAAAAATGCCGACTGGCCCGTTCCACAAAATCGTTTCTGCTTTCGCGATTTCGTCCTGATAAAGTGCGATCGTCGCGGCGCCAATATCGACGGCCTGCCATCCCTCGGTGATCCCGTGCTGTTGTGAGAGGCGGCTCGTGTTCCGCATCCGCGCGCCCGGCTGAATTTCCTCCGCTTCCACGGCATCGATCGGAACCAAGAATTTCACCCCGCGTTTCTTCGCCGTGTCGAGGAGTTGTCGCGCCAGATCGAGTTTATCGGATTCGACGCGGCTCGCCCCGACGGGAATTCCTTCCGTTTTAAGAAATGTATTGGCCATCGCGCCACCGATTAAAATGGTGTCCGCTTTTTCCATAAGCGCGTTTAAGACACCGATTTTATCGGAGACCTTCACACCGCCCAAAATCACCACGAACGGTTTGGCAGGTTTATCAAGGCCGTCGCGCAAATGCTTCAATTCTTTTTCCATCAGAAGACCCATCGCTGATTTTGCCACGAATTTTGTGATCCGCGCTGTTGATGCATGCGCGCGGTGCGCGGCGCCAAAAGCGTCGTTCACATAAAGATCGCCCAGCTCCGCAAGCGCCTTGGCAAAGGCGGGATCGTTCGTCTCTTCCCCCGGCTGGAAGCGGAGGTTCTCCAGCAGAGCAACATCTCCGTTCGCCATGTGCTCAACAATCTTTGCGGGAACCTCTCCGATGGTGTCGTGACTGAAAATGACCGGCTGATGGATGAGCGAGTGTAAATAATCGCCGATCGGCCGGAGCGAATATTTTTCCACTGGCTTACCTTTTGGGCGGCCAAAGTGCGACATCAAAATCGTTTTCGCGCCGTGTTCGCGCAGGTAATTGATCGTCGGTAAACTTTCACGAATGCGCGTGTCATCGGTGATACGGATCTTCCCGCCGCGCGTCTCGATCGGCACATTGAAATCCACTCGTACCAGCACGCGTTTCCCGCGCACGTCGAGATCACGAAGGGAAAGCTTCGCCATGCGAGCTATTTCCCAAGCATTTCCAGCAATTCGACGCAGCGGTTGCTATAGCCCCATTCGTTGTCGTACCAGCCGACGACTTTCACGAACCGATTGCCGAGCATAAGCGTCAACTGGCTATCAAAAATGCAGGAGTGCGGATTGCCAACGATGTCCTCGGAAACGAGTGGCTCATCGTTATATTCAACCACGCCTTTGTAACTTTTGTCCGACGCTGCTTCCTTGAACGCGGCATTGATGGCCTCCACTGTCGCGTCTTTTTCCAGCACAGCGGTGAAATCGGTGACCGATCCATCCGGAGTCGGCACGCGAAAGGCGCCCCCATTCAGTTTCCCTTTCAATTCCGGAATCACTTCGCCGATCGCCTTGGCCGCGCCGGTCGTGGAAGGAATGATGTTGATTGCCGCGGCGCGCGCCCGCCTCAAATCTTTATGCGGAAAATCGAGAATGCGCTGGTCGTTTGTATAGCTGTGGATGGTGCTCATGAAGCCGTGCGCGACGCCGAATGTGTCGTTTACAACCTTGGCCATGGGCGCGAGACAGTTTGTGGTGCAGCTCGCGTTGGAAACAATTTTGTGCTTTCCAGGGTCATAGATGTCGTCATTCACGCCAATGCAGATCGTCACGTCCGGATCCTTTGCGGGCGCGCTGATCAGCACCCGTTTCGCGCCCGCCTTGCTTAAGTGTAGCTCGGCTTTCTCGCGGCTGGTGAAAAGGCCGGTTGATTCGAGCACCACATCAACATCCAGTTTCTTCCACGGCAGATTCACTGGATCGCGCTCCTTCAAGATTTTAATTTTGTGGCCGCGCACGATGATGTTTTCCTCATCGTAAGCGATCTCGCCATCGAACTTGCCATGCACAGAGTCCCATTTCAGCAGATGGGCCAGCGTGCGTGTGTCGGTGAGATCATTGATCGCGCGAACTTGTTCCACTTGTTTTTGCGTCATGGCGCGAAGCACGTTGCGCCCGATGCGACCGAAGCCGTTGATAGCGTAATTTGCCATAGGAAAATTAAATAGTTGAAGAGTTGAATCGTTAAACCGAAAACGCGCAATGCTCAACCCGCCTTTGCCCCAGCGTCGGCGTGGCAAGCGTTCAACTCTCAACATCCCAATCCGGAGTCAATTGGCATTGGAGTTTTGACGTTGGAGATTTATGTAATGAAGAACGCCATCATATCGATCGCGGCGATCTTATCACTCTTGTGTACGCAGGTCGCCAACGCGGCACAAATGAAGAGAATTCTCGTGCTGGGCGATAGCATTTCCGAGGGATTTCAGCTCAAGCCCAGCGAAGCCTATCCTATGTTGCTGGCAAAAAAATTGCGCGACGCCGGGCTGAACTTGGAAGTGATCAATGCCAGCGCAACCGGCGGCACCACCGCGGGCGGCCTGGAGCGGCTGCCGACCCATTTGAAACGCAAGATAGACATCTTCATTCTGGAGCTGGGAATCAACGATGCTTTCCGCGGCATCCCGGTCGATCAAATCCAAAAGAATCTCCAGCAGATCATTGACAAAGTGAAAGCCCGAAATCCAGAAGTGCGCATAGTGATCGCGGGAATGCAGCTGCCCAATTATGCGGCAGACGATTATGTTTCCGCGTTCGGAAAGATGTTTACTGATCTTGCGGCAAAAAACGGAGCCGCTTTGGTACCGTACCTCCTCGACGGTGTTGCGGGCGATCCTGCATTGAACTTGCCGGACGGCATCCATCCCAATGCCGCTGGCCAAAAAATTCTGGCTGAGAACGTCTGGCAAACTCTTGAGCCGATTGCGCGTGGCCTGTAGACGCCGTCCTCTGTGCGGCGCAGGGCTGTTGACCGCGCCGGTACCGGATTTCGCAGAGCGAAGCGACCACAGCGCGAGAGACGACCGCTGCGCCGCTGTCGCACGTTAAATAAATGAAAACGATGGACCCTGCACGACCAAACGATCCCGATCCAGCCGACCCCTTCTATCCCGAGCGCGCCGATCATGCGATTTTGGAGACGATCGAGATCGCCACCGAGGGCGAGAATCACCATCGTGCTGTCCAAAAGCTCCGCGCGCCTCTCATGAAAATTAAGGGAGTGCACGACGTAAAAGTCGATCTCAGGCACGAGCGGGTCATCGTCACATTTGATGCGCGCAAAACACACCCGCCCGACCTTCACGACGCCATCTTAAGCACCGGTTACAAGCCCGGACCGAGGGCGGAGTGAAAGGCAGGGGCGGTTCCCCAAACCGCAGGCGATTGAGGTCCAATCGCCTGTGCCTCAAACGGCTGGCTGCTGCTGGGTCAGGCAATGAAATGTGCCAAGGCCCCAGATTAGTTCGCGGGAATCGATCCCGATGACGCGACGATTTGGAAAAAGCGTCCGCAAAATCGATAATGCCGCTTCGTCGTTTCGATCCGCAAACGTCGGCACAAGGACGCAAGTATTTGCGATAAAGAAGTTCGCGTAGCTCGCCGGAAGCCGCAGCCCTTCGCGCACGATCCTTTTCGGCATCAGCAAAGTGACGATGTCGATCTTGCGACCGCCGATTTTCATCTCGCGCAGGCGCGCAAGATTTTCCTGGAGAGGCCTGTAGTTCTCGTCATCAGGATCTTCTTCGACGGCCGCTACCACGGTCCGTTCCGAAACAAATCGCGCCAGATCATCAATGTGGCCATCGGTATCGTCGCCGGCGATGCCGCTGCGGAGCCAGAGAATTTCGCGCACGCCGAGAAAATCCCGGAGGCGCTGTTCGATTGCGTCGCGACTCAGAGTCGGATTCCGATTTGGATTGAGCAGACACGATTCGGTCGTGAGCAACGCGGCGGCACCATTCACCTCGATCGCGCCGCCTTCCAAGATCATGCGCGGATAAAAAACCGGAACATTGAGAAGTTGCGCGAGACGTGTCGGCACAACTTCATCAAGATCGAACGGCGGATACTTGTTTCCCCAGGCATTGTAATCCCAGTCAGCAACTGCGAGCTTTGGCTTGCGATCGCGGGTCAAAAAAATTGGCCCGTGATCGCGGCACCACGGCTCGTTTGTCGGAACGAGATGAAACGAGATTCGTTCCATCGATAACCCGCGCACGACTTGGCGCGCCTCGGCTTCATGCGCACCGTTGCAGACATTGATGCAAACCCGCTCCGATTCAATCAGCGCTTCGATCATCGCGCGCAAAGTCGGCATAACGCGGTCGAACGAATCCGGGAAACTGATTCCTTCGGGTCGCGGCCACGAAAGCCATGTCGCGGCATGCGGTTCCCATTCCGCTGGCATGCGATAGCCAAGCGCAGCTGGAGTCTGTGATGTCATTAACAAAAAGTCGAACGCCCAGCTAAAATTCGCAATCTCTTCAGCATTGCGTCAGCGAAATTCTGGGGAGCGCAGGCTGGCAACCTGTGCTCCCCGATCAAACAGTGCCGCGCTACCCGGAGAGCCATCCCCACCTAGCTGCGCCTGTAGAAAAGCGGCTCAGCCGCTAAGTGGACATACGCGCGGGTGCCGGCTTGTAGATCGCAGCGACAATTGCCCCGACAATGATCATTTCGATTAGACCGCTGATACTCCCGTAAACGATCAATTTTCCGGGAAACGGCTGCACTGCGTAAATCGCCAGGCGCATGCCGATCGCTGCGATTTCCAGCACGATACCAAGGCGGATCCCTGCGATTACGCCCCCGCCGGCGAAACCGCTCGCATAGATCATCACGAACGCAAAAATCACAAGCGCCTGGCCGATAATGATCCAGTGAAACAAGCTCATCATTTCACTTTGTGGCCGCCACAGATTTGGCGTTTGCGCGTAGATATCTTTGAGCAGCACGCCGTTAAGCAGCCATCCCCAGAAGAACATGAAAACGTACGCGGCAATGAACGCCACGATGAATCGTTTCATGAATTTAGAATCTAACTCGCCGTGGGTGAACTAGGCTTGTAGATCGCGCCGATGATTGCGCCGGCAAACCCGAATTGGATCAAGTCCCCAACAATCCACCCCCAGAGAATTTTCGTCGTCAGCGGCTGTACTGCGAACACGATCACGTTGTTACCCACAAATAGCAGCGCCAACAAAATACCGAGGCTGAACCCTGCACCAGCGCCGCCAGCCGGGACGAAGTGTGCGTAAAGCATGGTCAGGAAGAAAGCCACCACGATATGACCCAGCACCAGCCAAGGGAAGTGACTGCCAAAATCTGCCTGGGTTCGCCAAAGCATTGGCACTTCCTTGTGGATCGGGTCCATAAACTTCCCGTACCACAGGAATCCAAATACGAAGAGGAAGATGAACGCTGCGATGAATGCGATGAAGAATTTTTTCCAGTTCATAATTTCTTTCTGTTAAGGTTTTTACTGCGCAAGAACCCTGACGCTTTCATGGCAAAATGTCGGGCCAATGTCGATCTAAAATTTTGTCACCAACGAACGACGGCTAGGAAGCCGTCACTCCTTGGGGCTGTAACCCGAGTTCGCGCAAAAGGACGACATCGACATCAGCCGCAGGATTTTTTGCGGTGAGGAGCTTGTCACCGTAAAAAATCGAATTCGTGCCGGCAAAAAAACAGAGCGCCTGACCTTCGCGCGAAATGCGAGTGCGCCCCGCGGCGAGACGAACGCGTGCTTTGGGCAACGCAATCCGCGTAACAGCGATCAGGCGGACAAGCTCGAAAATATCGACTGGCGGTTGATCGGCCAACGGCGTGCCCGGCATCGGCATCAAACAGTTGATCGGCACGCTGTCGGGAGGCGGATCGAAATTGCTCAATACTTCCAGCATGCGCAGCCGATCGGTCTCCGATTCGCCCATGCCGATAATCCCACCGCAACAGACCGACATCCCACTCTTCTGCACCGCGGCAATCGTGTCGAGCCGATTTTGAAACGTGTGGGTGCTCACGATTTCGGGATAAAATTCCGGTGAAGTATCGATGTTGTGATTGTAAGCGGTCACTCCGGCGGATTTGAGTTTGCGCGCTTCCACCGGGCCGATTTCACCCAGCGTGACGCACACCTCCATGCCGAGTTGGCTCACTTCGCGAACGATCTCGAGGACGCATTCAAATTTTCCGGAGCCGTCCCGCACGCCGCGCCAAGCCGCGCCCATGCAAAACCGGGTGGCGCCTTGGGAGCGCGCCCGCCTGGCCGCGGCCAGCACATTTTCCAGCGACAGCAATTCTTCCCGCTCGACGCCGGTGAAATAATGAGCCGACTGTGCGCAATAAGCACAATCTTCGCTGCAGCCGCCAGTCTTGATGCTAAGCAAGCTGCACCGCTGCACTTCTTCGCCGGGCCAATGCTGGAGATGAACCGCCCGGCTTTGCGAGATCAAATCGAACAGGGGCTGATGATATAGCGCGCTTAGTTCCGCAAATTTCATTGCAATGCGCGATGTTCAATCGCCAATCGAAAATCGGCCATTGAAAATTAATTAACCCATTTCCCGTCTTCGGAAATGAGGATCGGCAGCTCTTCCATCATGAACTGCGTTTTCCCGATTGCGCCGATCATGTGCGTGCCGGTGGCGCGATACCACTTCTTCGACATGCTCTCCCCCGTATGGCAGCCCCAACTCCTCACATAGGCCCCATGCGCGAAATCCCGCCGGTCGATTTTGGTTAGTTCATTCTCGTGCAGCCAAGATTTACACGCGCTGTCGATAAGGTTGCTGTAATCGAACATGAAACAGGCGCGATTCGAGTGCCCAAAATATTCAAATCCGGCAATCTTCACCCGGTTCCGCGGCTGGCCGTTGTTTAAGTAGTCGATCACCTCCGACCCGGCATTAAACCAAACGAGATTGAGGTTAAATTTTTCGCGCACCGTATCGATCAACGCGACCAAATCCTGGTGTTCCTGTTTCGTGCGATCCAAATAGCCCTGTTTGTAAACCAACCAGGTAATCTGCGCGTCCGGGCCGAGCTGGGCGCGCAACTGTTCGGTGCGCAGTCGTGCGGCACGAACAAAGTTCGCCCACCAATGATCGTGCGGGTAAAGCTTGTATTTTTCCCATTGATACAACGAGGGTCCACCAACCACGATGATATATTCGCCGTTGGCGGCGAGAGCGTGGCCAGTCAGCACTAGCAACAGCGCAAGCAACAAAGAGAGCCGACGAATACCTCCCATGAGCAGGAGCACTATTTACGCGCAGCGCGAAGGGTGCGCAAGCTCGAGCCGCGAGCGCCGAGCGCGCCGAGGATCCGCAGCCCATTCGCAGACGGCCCGGCGCTCGGTGCCTACCACTCTGGTTCGACTTCCCCACGCACCAAATCCTCCCAGGTTTGGCGTTCTCGAATCAGCGTGAATCTGTCGCCGTGAACGAGCGCTTCTGCCGGCAGCGGACGCGAATTGTAATTCGACGCCATCACAAATCCGTAAGCGCCCGCGCTCATGATCGCCAGCAGATGATGTTCATGCACTTCCGGCATCTCGCGATCGAGCGCAAAGAAATCGCCCGATTCGCATACCGGCCCAACGATGTCGATCTTTTCCATGCTACTCTTACTCTTACTCTTGCTCATGCTCGTGCTTGCGATCGGTTGGTTCACCGGTACGATCTCGTGATAGCTGTGGTAAAGCGCGGGCCGAATCAGATCGTTCATACCCGCATCGACAATTGCGAACTTTTTCTCGACGGTCTGCTTGATGTGAAGGACGCGCGTGAGCAAAACGCCCGCGTTGCCGACCAGCAACCGGCCCGGTTCGAGCAGGATTCGCAGATTCAAATCGCGCAATGCCGGCAAAATCGCATCCACATATTCCCGGATCGATAGACTCTTGCCTCGGCGGGCCCGGCGGTCGCGCCCTACCGATTCATCCCACCATGCTTTGGTGCCACTTTCAAATGACGACTCGTAAACGATGCCGAGCCCGCCGCCGATGCTGAAGAAGTTGATTCCGTATTTTAATTTCAGCTCGCGAACGATGGGCGCGACTTTCTTGATGGCGCTTGCGAACGGCTCCGCTTCGGTAATCTGCGAGCCGATGTGCATTTGCACGCCGACGATCTCGACGTTGCGCATTTTTGATGCGCGTTCGTAAACCGCGGGAAGCCGGCCAAGCGCGATGCCGAACTTGTTCTCACGCGAGCCAGTCGAAACGTAATCGTGCGTTCGCGGATCGACATCGGGATTAGCGCGCAAAGCAATCGGTGCGCGCAAGTTTTTCGTACCTGCGAGGCGATCGATGTAATCCAGCTCCGCTTCGCTCTCGACATTGAAGCTGTAAACACGTTGCTCGAGCGCGTATTCGATCTCCTCACGCGATTTGCCCACTCCGGCGAACGTGCAACGCGCCGGATCGCCCCCAGCTGCGACCACACGATAAAGCTCGCCGCCGGAAACGATGTCGAAGCCCGCGCCCGCATCGGCGAGCAAGTTCAGGATCGCGCGATTCGAGTTCGCTTTGACTGCGTAGCAAATCAGATGATCGAGCGGCGCAAGCGCGGCATCGAGCCGCGTGTAGTGATCTAGAATTGTTCCCGCGCTGTAAACATAGAGTGGCGTGCCAAACTTCTCGGCCACGCGCGCAAGATCAACATCTTCGCAATAGAGATGACCATTGTGATAGCGGAAAAAATGCACCTGCGAATGTAGCGGCAACGCGCCGCGATTTCCAAATCGCTGGGTAGCGCGGGACGCGTACGCTATCCAAGCAGTCTCAAATCGATATTGAGAAGCGCGATCAACGCTATTCCCGCCAGGAAACTTGTCAGAACAAGTTTTTTCCCGTGCTTCAGCATCTCTCCAAGAACGGCATGGGCGGCCAGATAGAAGAAGCCGCCGCCTATATGCGCCATGATTAAGCCGAGCCATAAAGGCGAAATCTTACCCAAGAAAAGAAAGCCGATTACGCCGCCAAGGAGTGTAGTTGCTTCTACCGCCGCTACCCAGCCCAGCGCCACTGCGCGTTGTAATCCAGCGCCGATCAAGAGGCTCCCTAGCGCGAGGCCTTCCGGCACCTTGTGAATGCAGAGCGCGGAAAAAAGCGACCACGTTGTCGCTTCTCCCACGGGGGCTTCGTGTTGAATTCCCAAAGCCATGCCGTCGCTCGTGCTGTGAACAGCAAGCGCCACCATTAGCGCGGCGGCGATCTCGTTGAAATGCCGCGTCGCGTCAGCGTCGAAGTGGCTGGCCGCGCATGCAGGGCAAACGTGATGAACATGTTTGCTGATTAGGAAGAAAAGCGCGTAGCCGGTGGCCAGCGCGATGACTACCGCCCACCACGGACAAGCGCCCAAACTTTCAGGCAAAATCGCGAAGACCGTTACACTGAGAAGCGTCCCGGCAGCGAAACTAATCAGCGCGCAGAGCGGTTTGTGCGCTAATCGCAGCGTCGTGCTGATCGATCCACCGGCAAGGGCGAAAACATAAGCCGCGACGACCTGCCAGAGTGCGTTCGCCATTCAAGGGTTCGCGATCGATTCGTGATCTTCGCGGCAGTGCTGTGTCTCGATGGTGACGTGAACCAGTTCATCGTGTTCTCGAAGCAGCTCGCGATAGGAATCCGAACTCTTTGGTTCATGCGCCACCACGGAAATCATTGCCGCATATTTCCCGATGCCGACCTGCCAGACGTGCAGATCGGTTACCGTTGAATCGCCGTCGCTCTCCACCGTTCGGCGAATTTGGTGTGGCAAATCTGAAGATGCAGGCGTGCGATCGAGCAAGATGCCGCTGGTGTCGCGCAACAGTGTGTAAGCCCAGGAAAACACAACCCCGCTGCCGATAATTCCGACCACCGGATCAAGCCATGCCCAGCCGAAGAATTTCCCGCCGGTTAATGCCGTAATGGCAAGCATCGAGGTAAATGCGTCTGCAAGGACATGCAGATAAGCCGCGCGCAGATTCAAATCATCATGATGCGCGCTTCCGTTGCCGGCTTCGTGATGACGATCGGCCAGCAGCAATGCGCAGCCCAGATTCACCAGCAATCCAACGCAGGCGATACCGATCGCCCCGTTAAAATGGATTGCCAGCGGAACAAACAACCGGCGCACCGATTCGCCGGCCATTAAGAACGCTACGATCGAGAGCACCACGGCGCTGGTGAAGCCGCCCAGCACGCCCACTTTTCCCGTGCCGAAACTGAAGCGCACATTGGCGGCATGCCTGCGCGCAAGATAATACGCGACAGCCGTTATCAGAAACGCAAGGACATGGGTGCTCATGTGCCAGCCGTCGGCCAGCAGGGCCATCGAATGCGACATCAAACCGACAGTGATCTCGATGATCATCATCGCGGCGGTAATCCCGATCACGATGCGGGTGCGCCGTTCCGCATGGGAGAAATCCGGAACGAAATCGTGTCTCTTCGTGAAACGGGAATGATCGGTCCGCCGCTGCATGTCGATTCAAAATAGCGCGATTATCGCAAAATCAGATCAAAATCGCGGACGCAGCGTGTTGTAGGGACCACTGCTTTGCGGATGCGCTGAGGAGAAACCTCTTCGGACAGCAACGGAGGCTGCAAGCGCAATGTTTCGCTTGCAAAATCGCCGATCTGGCCTTTATTCGGTGTTCCGCAGCGAGTTTTTGAAGTTACGCCGTTGGTCCCTGGGTCTCCGTTGCTGGACGCGAGGCCGCACTCGCCAGGGGTAACCCGGCGAAAAGGAATTGCAGATTAGATCGCAGATTTTCGATTGATAGGAGCTTTCACCAAGGCGGCTTTTTAGTCTCAAATCGCAAATCGGCAATCGACAATCTAAAATTAAGTACATATGCCAATCCGTTACGGTCGTTTTGAAATGCCGAAAACTCTCGCCAAAGACGAGAGCACACCCACAGATACCTATGCAAAATTCACCGCCGAGCCGTTTGAGGCCGGCTACGGCCACACCATTGGGAATTCGCTCCGGCGCGTCCTGCTTTCCTCTTTGGAAGGCGCAGCCATCACCGCGGCAAAAATCACAGGCGCGCAGCATGAGTTCGCCACGCTTCCGGGCGTGGTCGAGGACGTGACCGACATTGTTCTCAACCTCAAGAAGGTGAAATTCAAAGTCGATGGTCAGGATCACGAACCGAAGAAGCTTTCGCTTACCGTGAACAAGGAAGGCGAGGTGACCGCCGGCGACATTCAGCTCGTGCAAGGCTACGATGTGCTCAACCCGAAGCAGGTGATTTGCACTCTAGATAGGAAACATAAATTTGATGCCGAGCTCGAGGTGCGCGTCGGCCGGGGTTTTGCCACCGGCGAGGAAAACAAGCGCCCCGACCAGCCGATCGGTTTGATCCCGATCGATTCCATCTTTTCACCAGTCACGCGCGTCAAGTACGCGGTCGAAAACACGCGTGTCGGTCAACGTACCGATTACGACAAGCTCATTCTGGAGATCTGGACCGATGGTCGATTGACCCCCGATGATGCGCTGCTTCAGGCCTCGGCGATTTTGCGGCATCATCTGGATGTGTTCGTGAAATTCAACGAGGAAGTGATCGAATTCGACCAGACGCCGGCTGGGATAAGCGAGGAGAATTTGAAGCTCAAGAAGCTGCTCAACATGAGCGTGAATGAAATTGAGCTCAGTGTCCGCGCGGCGAATTGCTTGAACAACGCGAATATTACAACCGTCGGTCAGCTTGCCCAAAAAACCGAGGCCGAGATGCTGAAGTATCGCAATTTCGGCAAGAAATCGCTCAACGAGATCAAAGACAAACTGCAACAGCTCGGGTTGAGTCTCGGCATGAAGTTCGATCCGGGTCTTGTAGAGGTGCCGGCGAGCGGCGATGGTGCCACGCCAAGCGGAGCGGCCAAGGAATAATTGTTGGATCGACAGTTACGTTTGGCGCGCCATGAGACACCGGAAAAAAACGCTTAAGCTGGGCCGCAAGGCCGAGCACCGTAAGGCGTTGCTGGCCAATCAGGTCTGCTCTTTGATCGAGCATCAACGAATCGCGACGACGTTGGCCAAAGCCAAAGCGGTTCGGCCGCTCGCGGAAAAGATGGTGACGCTCGGCAAAAACGGCTCGATTCACGCGCGTCGGACGGCCCTGGCGGTGCTGCGGCAAAAAAATGCCGTAAAAAAGCTGTTCGAGGACATCGCGCAAAGATCGGCGGAGCGTAACGGCGGTTACACACGCATCATCAGGCTAGGCCGGCGCAAGAGCGACTCAGCTCCCATGGCGTTCATCGAATGGGTCGATGCAGAACCAGCCATAGAGGAAAAACCTGCAAAAGAGAAGAAGGCGAAGCGCAAGGAGGCGGAGCCAAAACCTCAGCAAAAAGCTCTTGAACGCGAGGAGCCCAAGCGGGAAGAGCCAAAAGACAAAGCGCCGACCGTGAAACAAGAGAAACCAGCCGCCCCACCGGGTGAAGAACCGAAGCCCAAAAAGAGACGCTGGTTTGGCCGAAGATCGGCCGAGGAGAGGTAATTTTCAGGTCGGCTGCGCTTGGCAGTCACACTTTCCGAGCGAATTTGATCGAAACTCGATGACTCCGAACCCTTATTTGTTCATTGTTATTTTTGTCGGCGTCGCGCTGGTCTTTCCGTTAATCCCGCTGGCGCTGGCCTGGCTGTGGCGACGATTTTTTCAACCGCCGAAGCCGGGCCCGGATAAGACATCGATCTACGAATGCGGAGTGGAATCGGTCGGCGACGCGCACATCCAGTTCCACTCGCAGTATTATCTTTACGCCATCATCTTCCTGGTCTTCGACGTCGAGGCCATTTTTCTCGTGCCATTTGCGGTCGCGTTCACGGGTTTGCCCATCGGGGCGTTCATCGCGATATTAGTTTTCCTGTTGCTCCTCGTTGAAGGTCTCGTTTGGGCGTGGGGCAAAGGATGCTTAGACTGGGAACATTGAGGCGTTGAAGGGTTGAAACGGAAATGACGGAGCCAATTGACGAACGACTGCGAAGCGAACTGCAACAACACGGGGTATGGGTGACTTCGATGCAGGAGCTTTATAATTGGGGACGAAAGAACTCGATTTGGCCGCTTCAGTTCGGATTGGCGTGTTGCGCGATCGAGATGATCGCCACCGCGGCCTCCCGCTATGACATCGCGCGGTTTGGCGGCGAAATTTTCCGGCCATCGCCGCGCCAGGCCGATTTGATGATTGTGGCCGGAACAGTGACAAAAAAAATGGCGCCGCAAATTGTGCGGCTATACAACCAGATGGCCGATCCAAAATACGTCATCGCGATGGGCGCGTGCGCCATTTCCGGCGGCCCATTCAAGCAAGGCTACAATGTGCTGAAAGGCATTGACCGCTACATTCCGGTCGATGTTTACATTCCCGGTTGCCCGCCACGACCCGAGGCGCTTTTGCACGCGTTCATGGAACTACAGCGCAAGATCGACAGTCAGAAACTCAGCGGCGCGGATAAGGCTGAGCATCTCAAACCCGAACAACCGAGCGAATTCCCAGTGCCATTATTTGGCGAGCACGATTTGGAATCGTCGGCGAATCCGGGCGTTTTTCATCCGCCAGAGATCGAGCGCGCGTAGCCGTGGAATCTCTCGAGCAAATTAAAGCGCGTGCGGAAAGGGCGGTGTCCGGCGCCCAGATCGCCATCGTACCAAACCCGGGGCCTGCGCAGCAATCGTCGCTTTTGATCGACAATGAACACGCGTTCGCCGTCGCAAGATTTCTGCGTGACGACCCAACGCTGCGACTCGATTTCTGCTCAAACGTCACAGGTGTCGATTGGCTCGATCGCGTCGTGAAGAAAACAGTGAAGATGAAGAAACTCGTCGATGGTGAAGAAAAGGAAGTGGACGAAACCACCGAGGAAAAGATCCCAGGCTATCTCGAGGCGGTCTATCACCTTTACTCGATCGCGCACAAACATGGGCCGGTAATCATTCGAATACGCACGCGAGATCGCGGGGACGGTGCGCGGCTGCCGTCGCTTACTACCATCTGGCGGAGCGCGGAATTTCAGGAACGCGAAATCTTCGATCTTTATGGCGTTCGCTTCGACGGGCATCCAGACCTGCGACGCATTTTGATGTGGGACGAATTTGTCGATTATCCGATGCGCAAAGACTACCGCGAGCCGGACGATTACGAATGGGAGCCGACGCCCCATGATGAGGTCCTTGAAAAAGCGAAGCGGCATTACACGCAGCGACCCGAGCTTGATGGAGCGGAGAAGATCACGGCTGGAGGCGACGCGTTAAATCGTTGAATTGGAATGAGCGCGACGGTTCAAACACTCGAAGCAATCGAGCGGCCGCCAGTGAGCATGGGCTCGCGGCTTGAAGGAGAACTGCTCGAAGTCTCGATGGGGCCGCAGCATCCATCCACGCATGGCGTGTTTCGCATGAACGTCGCGCTCGAAGGCGAGGTCGTGCGGAAGCTCAAGCCCGTCTTCGGCTATCTGCATCGCAATCACGAAAAGCTCGGCGAAAACATGAGTTATCTCGGGTCGATGCCCTACACCGATCGACTCGACTACTTTTGCTCGATGACGAACAACTGGGCTTATGCGCTCAGTGTGGAGAAACTCGCTGGCATCAAAGTGCCTGAACGCGCAGAATATCTGCGTGTCATTCTCGCCGAGCTCACCCGGCTCCAAAATCACGCGTCACTGCTCGGCTTTCTGCTCAACGACATGGGCGCGTGGGGCACGCCGCTCATGTATGCGTTTCGTGAGCGCGAAAAAATTCTCGATCTGTTCGAGTCGCTCTCCGGCTCACGCATGATGTGCGACTACATGCGTTTTGGTGGTTGCCGGTGCGACACGCCACCGGGCTGGATGGAGCGCGCGAAACAAATCGTCGATCGCTTCCCGCACTTCATCGACGACCTGGAACAACTCGTCGTGGGCAACGAAGTGGTGATCGGTCGCACGCAAAACGTCGGCATCCTTTCGCCCGACCTCGCGATCAATGCCGGTATCGCGGGTCCGATGCTGCGCGCGTCTGGCGTAAATTATGATATCCGCAAAGTGGACGGCTACGGCTTTTATCCGCGCTTCAAATTCCGCATCCCGCTTGGAGAACATGGGGACACCTACGATCGCTTAATGATGCGCGTGCTCGAAATGCGCGAGAGCTTGTCAATCTTGAAACAAGCATTCGAACAAATTCAGCCGGGACCGATTATGAACCCGAAAGTGAAAATCCGTGCATTTCGACCGCCAGTTGGCGAAGCCTACGGTCGAATCGAAGGACCGAAAGGCGAACTCGGTTTCTACTTGATCAGCGACGGCGGACAAAATCCATACCGCTATCGGGTGCGTCCGCCGAGCTTCGTTAACCTGACTGTTCTAGAGGATCTCTGCCTCGGCCATACCGTCGCGGACGTAATGGTAATTCTCGGCAGCGTCGATATCGTTATGGGAGAAGTGGACCGCTAGCGCGAAGGGTAAAAGGGTTACAAGAGTTACAATGTTACAACGGGGTGCCGATTTAGCGATTCAACGATTTAACAATTCAACGTTCGCGAAGCGATGATTGGCTCTGGCGTACTCAAGGGAATGGCGGTCACAGCGCGGAACTTTGTCGGAAGCTATTTCGACAAGGAGCGGCTGATCACAGTGCAGTATCCTGAGGAGCGGAATCCATTGCCAGAGAACTACCGCAATTTTCCGTTTCTGCTTTATGACGGCGATGATCCACACGCGGGGTTGCGCTGTGTGGCATGCAAGATTTGCGAGAAGGAATGTCCGCCGCAATGCATTTATATCGTTAAAAGCGACGACAAAAAGCCCGATTACATGGGCAAACCGCAGTTTTATCCAAAGGTGTTCGACATCGACATCTCGGTTTGCATGAGCTGCCAAATCTGCGTCGAGGTTTGTCCGTTTGAAGCGATTAAGATGGACAAGGATTTCGAACTCAGCCGGCGCGAACGTTTCGAAGCATTGCTTTTGCGAAAGGAGGAACTCTCGAAGTCGAACGATTACTATCACAAAATCTGTCCGACCGATGCTCCCGAGGTCGATGCCAAGCTGGCTGAAGCCGCAGCAAAAAAGAAACCCGCGCCCGCAGCGGCAGCGCCCACGCCAACTTCTGTGCCAGCCGCCTAAGCGGAAGTTTGGAGAAGCTTTTAGAGTGCGGCAGTGCTTCGCCGCTTTTCCTTTTGCGCTGGTCGAGGTCTGGACATGATTAGCGATCAGTGGACAGTGATCTGTGATCGGGTTGCTGCCCGGATCACGGACTGGCGATTACTGATCACTATCCAGTCATGACTCTGCGCACTCCTATCACTCTCGTAACCGGTCCACTGGGCAGCGGCAAAACCACGCTGCTCCGGCACATTCTCGCGACGAAGCCGGCGAAGATGGCAATTGTTATGAACGAGTTCGGCGAGATCGCAATCGACACGAAGATCATTGAGGGAAAGAATGTGCGCATCGCCGAGCTCGGCGGCGGTTGCGTTTGCTGCTCGTTGCTCGGTGAATTCGAGGCGGCGGTGAACGAAATCATCCAACGCGTCGAGCCTGAAATCATCGTCGTTGAGACCACCGGCCTCGCTGAGCCCGAAGCGCTTGTGTTCAACATACAGGAGGCGCTGCCGCAATGCCGGCTCGACGGCGTAGTCTCGGTGATTGACGCCGATATGCTCGTGCGTTTCCCTGAGCTCGGCCATACCACGCGTTTGCAAATCGAAGGCGCGGACATTTTGCTGTTGAACAAGATTGATCTGATCAAATCGGAGCAGATCGAGCCGTTGGAAGCCAAACTGCGCGACATTAACCCAACTGCGGCAATTGTCCGAACCACGCGCGGTCGAATCGACTCGGAGCTACTATTCGGAATTGGGCGCGAGAAAGAGGTCGTGCGGCCCAAGCATAGGCATCAGCCGGAGTTCGAATCGTTCACGTTCACCTCCGACAAGAATTTCTCGCGCGATTGCTTCGGTAGGTTCGCGGGGAATCTGCCCGCGAATGTGTATCGCGCGAAGGGCTTCGTGCGTTTTGAGGATGGCGCGCGGCTTTTCAATTTCGTTGCCGGCCGCTGGGAATTGGAGCCTTTCGAATCCGCGGAAACGCAGCTCGTTTTCATCGGCAGACAAGTCACCGAGCAAAAATCATTGGTTATTGATGCCTTGAAAAAATGTGAGCTTTAACCGGCCACCAGCTGTTCGCATGCCCTACAAATACCTGGAAGAAATCGGAACCGCCGATATCGCATTCGAAGCCACGGGGCGCGATCTCCCGGAATTGTTCATGGCCGAGACGCGTCGCATCGAGCTGACGAACGATAAGATCGACATGTTGCTTTTCGATTTTTTGCAGGAGCTCATTTACTTCAAAGACGCGGAGCGCCTGCTGCTGCGCGTTCGCGAAACGCGGATTGACGAGAAAGAGGGTGCTTATTCTTTAAAGGCGGCCGCCGCGGGCGAGCCGCTGGATGTCGCCCGTCACCAGCAGCGTGCCGACGTGAAAGCCGTCACGCTTCACGATTTCCGCGTCGAAAAAACCGATAGCGGGTGGAAGGCCACGGCGATCCTCGACATTTGAGGGAGTATCGCAATCTCCGAGTCGGCGAATCTACGTGCAGCTGGTACGGCTGCCGCTACAGCAATTTCTATTTCGGCTCCAGCGCTATGTAGCCGCTGCGTCCCTGGCTCCAGACGCGCATCAGAATTTTTTCGTTCCGTTTCAGCTTTTTGGTAAGCGCCACGAGATCTTTGGGGTTTTTAATAGGCTGTTTATTGACTTCCTGGATCACGTCGCCTTCGCGCAGGCCAGCTTGTGCGGCTGCCGAGTCGGAATCGATCTCTGCGATTACCGCACCCTGTACATCTTTCGGCAGATTTAGCACACGACGGACATCGTCGGTAACATCAGCAACGACTGCGCTCCCGAAAACGGTGGCCTTTTCGGGCTGCGCGCTCTCCTCTGGTGAGGCCTCAGTCGAGGGCCCGGCCTCGGCGGCTGGCATCTCGGCAAGATCCCCATCGAGCGTTTTCTTCTGACCTTCGCGGTTAGTCTCGAGCCGCACTTTTGTGCCGGGCGCCATCGAACCGATCATTAAGCGCAGCTCGCGTGCGTCGTTGATTTTCTTTCCGTTCACCGAAGTAATCACGTCACCGCTTTTGATTCCGGCTTTTTCCGCCGGACTCTTCGGGGTGACTTCACCAACCAGCGCGCCGGTCGCTTCTCCCTTGAGTTTCATCGCCTCGGCCAGTTCTGGCGTGAGCGTCTGGACCGACGCGCCGATGTAGCCGCGCACGACGCGTCCTTTTTCGCGCAGGCTTTGCATCACATCGCGCGCAAGATTCGATGGAATGGCGAAACCAACTCCCTGGTTCCCGCCTGTGCGGGTGAAAATCGCGGTGTTGATACCTACGAGCCGGCCTTCGGTATCGACGAGCGCGCCGCCGGAGTTGCCCATGTTAATTGCTGCGTCGGTCTGGATGAAATTTTCGTAATCGACAATGCCCATGCCGCCGCGGCCCACAGCGCTGATGATCCCCATTGTGGCGGTTTGCCGCAGTCCGAAAGGATTACCGAGGGCGAGCACGATATCGCCCGCATGCGCCTTGTCGCTGTCTGCAAATGTGATCGCGGGCAGATTTTTTTCGTCGATCTTCAACAATGCCACGTCGGTGCCCGGATCAGTGCCCATTTTCTTCGCCTTATATTTGCGGAGTTCCGCGCCAAGGCCCACCATGATTTCCTCCGCGCCCGACACGACGTGATTAGCGGTGAGAATGTAGCCATCCGGGCTGACAATGACGCCCGAGCCAAGGCCTTGTACTGTCTGTTTACCTTGTGTTCGAGGAAGCTGTCCGCCGAAAAATTCGCGCAAGGCTTCATCCGAAAACGGAAACCGCAAACCTGGGCGGGAGATAGTCTGAGTGGTAAAGATGGTCACCACAGTCGGCGTGACCTTTTCTACGATAGGCGCAAAGCTGGTGATCGGTCCCTGCAGCGTATGCGCAGGCTCCTGCCCGGCAGCGGAAAAGTCACCCGCACAAACGAGCAAGGCGATTAACAACACTCGAGATCGGAAAATTCTTCCTCCCATAAAACGTTGCCGGCCTTGTAAAGAATGAATCGGGCGTTCACGCGCCGCCGGTTCTTTTTTTCAAAATCTGGCGGTTTCGCCGCGATCTGAAGTGGCGCAACTTTCCACGTTGCGATTCCAATTACTTCGAAAGTTAGAAACTTGCGCCACATGTGAAACGTCACGAAACGTGGCGCCCGAGCTCCGCTACGCTGTTGTGTAAAGCGTTCGCAATCTTCTCGTGCAGTTTTTCGCCGTGGCTTTCGCGTTTCGGTTCGCGCGAGTCAAGCGGCCTGCCAAATATCACACGGACCGCATGCGGCCGCGGCAAAAACTTCCCCGGTGGCAAGACTTCGCGTGTGCCGTGGACAAAAACCGGAACCACGCACACGGGAAAATGTTCCAATAACATTCCGATGCCTGGCTTGAAGTCTTGTAGTTCGCCGCTACCCGAGAGTTCGCCCTCGGGAAACCAAACAAGGTTCTTTTTGTCTTTCAGAATCACGGCCCCAAAAGCCAGACTTGAACGGGCGGCACGTATCGGCTCGACTGGCAGGATTTTACCCAGCCGGCTCAGAAAACGCATCACCGGGTTCGCAAAGGCAACGCCGGTCCAACCAGCCCAGTAGGTTTTGCGCAACTGGTTCCAGTCGAGGAGCGCGGCAATCGCGAACGAATCGAGATAACTGACGTGGTTTGGCGTTATCACCCATTGTCGATCTTCCGGTAAATGTTCAAGCCCCTCGGCGCGCAGGCGGAAGATCACGCGCATCAATACGCGATTCACAGCGTAGAGAAAGCGCGCGCTGACAGCGGCGATCGGTCCAAGCGGTTCGAGCCACCGCTTCTGTTTTTCGTCGAGAACTGCATCTGGTTTTTTCAGCGGATCGAGCGCTTCACCTTCGCCGCCCTCTGTCACTTCGCGCAGAAGATCGCGCACCGTCTCGATCCGAGCGATTGCTTCATCGGTCAGTTCCACTCCGCTGGATTCGGCGATTTCCATTGTAAGATTCAGCCATTCGAGCGAATCGATACCGAGATCGAATTGTGGACTCGTGTCCGGAGTCAGCCGCTTGTCGCGATACCGTTTCGCGAGTACTTCCCACACAGATTGCGCGGCAGAATCCTCCAGGAGCGCGCGATCTTCGCCCGACATTTCATCGGCAGACATCGGTCCTGCCCTGGGAGCTTTTTCGCCGCCCTCTTTTACCTGCTCGTAGCGCTCTTCGAGGCGATGACGCTGGATTTTGCCGAGTCGCGTGCGGGGCAACGCATCGGGCGTGATCGCGTAGTCGGAGATACGCTGGTGACTCGGCAAGCGCTTAGAAGCCGCTTCGACTGCCTTGCGAACCGCGTCCTTTGTTTCGTCCCCGCGACCTGCCTGTTCCGGCACAATGAGGGCGACGAGTTTGCCTTTTTTTTCGAGCACGCCGATCTCGCGAATCGCGGACTCCTCGGCATAAGCCTCTTCAAGATCCTCGGTCTGAACTTTTTCTCCACTCTCGGTTTTGATCAGTGTTGAGATGCGGCCGAGGATATGTAACTCATCGCTGTCATCAAAATAACCCATGTCTCCGGTGCGGAACCACCGGTCGTCAGTAAAGACCTCTTTCGTCTTGTCCTCGAGATTGCGGTAGCCAGCAAAAACATTCGGACCGCGCGCCAGAATTTCGCCGACCTCGTGCCCGTTGACGCGCTCTTCTTTTTCGAGCGCTTCCGAATCGATGCGAATCTTCACGCCGGGAAACGGTTTTCCCACGCTGTCTCGCCGCGCTTTCCCGGGCAAATTCAGCGTGAGCAGCGGCGAGGTCTCGGTGAGGCCGTAACCGATAGCGACTTGCCACCCCAACGCTTCGAGTTTCGAAGCCAGCTCTGGGTCGAGCGCCGCGCCGCCGGAAGCGAGCAGTCGAAGTTTATCACCAAAACGTTTGTGCAACGAACGAAACAGAAACTTGCCAACACGGAAGCCGAGCCACTTTTGCACGAACCCGCTCGTGGCGAGGAATGCGCTGAACAATCCGCGCGCGATCCAGCCGGAAGATTCCACTCTGGATTCGATGCCGGAATAAAGCGCGCGGTAAAGCCGGGGCACACCGACGATCGCCGTCACTTCGCCTTGTCGCAACGCGCGCAGCAGTTGTTGTCCGCTCAGTGAAAATGGCAGAACCAATGGCAAGCCAAGGGCGAGCGGGGCGAGCATCCCGATGACAAACGGATATACGTGATGCAACGGCAGAGCGAGCAAGGCGCGATCCTCGCCAGTGATGATCTTCACCGTGGCCGCGGTATCGAGCTGCGAAACAATATTGCCGTGATTCAACGGCACGCCTTTGGGCGGACCGGTCGTCCCTGATGTGTAAAACAGCACCGCTTCATCATCCGGGCTGATCGTCGGTAATTCTGTCGCTTCATTGTTGAGAAACCGCTCCCAACTGCGCCTGTCATCGGAGCTAACATCGAGCAGGATGAGCTTTGGCTTTTCCTTGCGATCAAGCTTCTCGATATACCCCACCCGCCGCTGTGTGGTGATGACCGCGCGCGCGTCGCTGTCGCGCAAAATGTGAGTGAGAGTTTTTGTCCCTAGCTGCACATCCAGCGGCACAGCCACAGCGCCCGAGCGAATAATGCCCAGCGCGGCCGCGATCCATTCCGGGCGGTTTTCCGCGAAGAGCGCAATAGTATCACCGCGTTTGAAACCATCCTTCGCGAGCCCGTTCGCGAAAGATCGCGCGCAATTCGCGAGTTTCTCAAAAGACCAACGATCTTGATCTTTCTTACCTAATGCGAGCACTGCCGTCCTCCCGTCATGCTCGCCTAACGAGTCCACGATCGACTGCAGCGTTCGCGCCGATGTCATTTCTTGGAGCTTAGCATCGAGACGCGCCGCCATTCGTTTACTGTTTTCGCTCCGCTTTGGCTACGATCTTTTTTGTTTCAACAAAGCGATCGGGGTTAATAGAAATCGAGTCGATTCCGCATTTGACGAGGAATGCGGCGAACTCGGGGTAGTTGCTGGGCGCTTCGCCGCAGATGCCGACCTTGCAATCTTTCTTGTGCGCAGAGCGAATGACCTCGTGCACTACGTCTTTCACCGCCTCGTTTCGCTCATCGAATAGCTCGGCGAGCTCGGCGGAATCGCGATCCACGCCGAGCACGAGCTGGGTGAGATCGTTGCTGCCAATTGAAAAACCGTCGAACCGCTCGGCGAATTTCTCCGCGAGCACAACGTTCGACGGAATCTCGCACATCATATAAATCTCCAGTCCGCCGCGTCCACGAACCAGGCCGTTCTCAGCAAGCAAATGCAGGACCTTGTCAGCCTCGTCGAGCGTCCGGCAGAACGGCACCATCACGATCACATTTTTCAGTCCGAGTTCATTGCGGACGCGTTTGATCGTTTCGCATTCCAGACAAAATGCGTCTCGAAATTTTTCATGATAATAACGCGACGCTCCGCGCAGGCCGAGCATCGGATTTTGCTCGCGTGACTCGAATTGTTCGCCGCCGATGAGCTGCGCATATTCGTTCGTCTTGAAATCGCTCAGTCGCACGATCACCGGA
>WNGD01001204.1_pt1 | contig 28350 bp, 27 predicted proteins | sample 5400671 | NCBI WGS metagenome assembly WNGD01 (sample SAMN13153369, study PRJNA577476) | soil metagenome | isolation source: 40 cm soil or saprolite under grassland replicate 2 | place: USA:California | collected 2016-06-15
CCGGCGACCCGGACACGAGCTTCAAAGAAGCCGATGCGGTGATCGAGACGACCTTCGATTTCGGCCGTCACACCGGCGTCACCAATGAGCCGCGCGCCATTGTCGCGGATTGGAATCCGGGCGATGCGCGGCTCACGGTCTATCACGGCACGCAGGCGCCGCACATGATGCAGAACCTGTTCGCCAAGCATCTCGGTCTCGAGGAGCATCAGGTTCGCGTCGTGACTAAGGACGTGGGCGGCTCGTTCGGCATCAAGGTGCACACTTACGCCGACGAAATGGCGACGGTCGCGCTGTCCAAGCTACTCAAGCGCCCGATCAAGTTCGTCGCCGATCGCATCGAGAGCTTCGTCACCGACATCCATGCCCGCGATCATCGCGTCAAAGCCAAGATCGGCGTCAAGAACGACGGTACCATCACCGCCTGGGAAATCGACGACCTCACCGGCATCGGCCCTTACTCGGTTTACCCGCGCACGTCGGGCATCGAGGCGAACCAGATCGTCAACCTCACCGGGGGGCCGTACGTCTGCCCCAATTACCGCGCCCGTGCGCGGGTCGTGTTTCAGAACAAGAATGTCATGTGCCAGTATCGTGCGGTCGGCCATCCGATTGCGACCGCGGTCACCGAGGGGCTGGTTGAGCTGGCCGCCGCCAAGATCGGCATGGACCCGCTGGAAATCCGGCGTCGCAATCTGATCCCTGACGACGCGCATCCGTCCACCGGTCCATCCGGGATCAAGTTCGAGGCGCTGTCGCACCACGAGTCGCTCGCCCATCTCGACGCGATGATGAACTACGCCGGGCTACGCGCGGAGCAGAAACGATTACGGGCGCAGGGCATTTACCGCGGCATCGGCTTTGCCTCCTTCATCGAAGTGACCAATCCGAGTGCGGCCTTCTACGGCGTCGGCGGCGCAAAAATCTCCGCGCAGGACGGCGTCACCATGAGGCTCGACGCCCAAGGCGCGGTCATCTGCCACACCGGCGTGACCGAGCAGGGCCAGGGCGCCGAGGCGGTCATCGCGCAGGTCGCGGCCTCCTCCTTCGGCGTGCCGATCGAGCGCGTGCGGGTCATCACGGGGGATACCGACAACACGCCCTACGGCGGCGGCACCTGGGCCTCGCGCGCGGCCGGCATTGGCGGCGAAGCCGCCTGGCAGGCAGGCAAGGCGCTGCGCGCCAACGTGCTCGCCTGCGCCGCCTCGATCCTGCAGGCCAAGCCCGAAGACCTCGACATCCGCGACGGCAGCGTGGTCGATCGCGAGGGCGGCAGCGAGCGGCTGCCCCTACACGAGCTCGCCCGCATCGCCTATTTCCGTCCCGACACGCTGCCGCCCGGCTTCCAGGCGGAATTGATGGCGACGCGCCACTATGTGCCGCGCGCCTGGCCGTTCGCTTTCACCAACGGCGTTCAGGCGAGCTACCTCGAAGTGGACGCCGACTCCGGGATCGTGACGCTGCTCAAGCACTGGTGCGTCGAGGACTGCGGCACTGTGATCAACCCGCAGCTCGTCGACGAGCAGATTCGCGGTGGCGTGGTGCAAGGGATCGGCGCGGCGTTGTTCGAGCACTGCATCTATGACGCGCGCGGACAGCTGCTCAACGGCAACATGGCGGATTATCTCGTACCGATGGCCGCCGAAATGCCTGACATCGAAGTCGGCCACGTGGTCACGCCGACCGCCGATTCCGAGCTGGGCGCCAAGGGCGCCGGGGAAGCCGGCACGGCTGGCGCGCCCGGTGCGGTCATGAACGCCATCAACGATGCGCTGCGCCCGCTCGGTGCCAACTCGCTCACCGACATGCCGTTCACGCCGGGCAAGATTCTGCACGCGCTCGGCAGGGTCTAGCGGTGGCATGTTCACGGCGACCAAGGGCAAGGCCCTCCTCACCACCACGACCGGGGCGCTGCCGCGGCCGGGCTGGTATACGGCCAACCTGCGCGGCATGCCGCTCTCCTATGGTCTATCGCAGGCCGCCTACCGCGAGCAGCATTTCGATTGTCTCGCTTGCAACGTCATCGCCCAGCACCGCGCCGGCATCGACATTTTGGTCGACGGCGACGCGCGTCTCGACAACGACGTCGCCGGCCGCAGCTGGGTGAGCTACGCCACCGAGCGCATCGCCGGTATTGGCAAGCCGCGCGTCGAGGTGCCTCCGGCGCATTTCATGGCCGACAAGGGCCCCGGCGACCTGATGTGGGAGGTGATCGAGACGCGCATGACGCCGCCGGTCGAAGGCCCGATCGGCGCGACCGCGCTCGAGCTCGATCGCGCTTACAAGGCGATTGCCACCATGACCGACCGGCCGGTGAAGATCGGCTCGATCTCGGCGCAAATCCTCGCGCTGATGCTGATCGACGAGCACTACGGCGACCGTTTGAAGCTGCTATTCGACCTCTCCGCCGCGCTCAACCGCGAGTACCACGCGCTGGCCGATGCCGGCGCACCCATCGTGCAGATCGAGGAACCGGCCATCCATCAGGTGATCGCCGATCCGAACGCCACCATCGCGCCGGCGCAGTGGGTCGAGGCGTTCAACGCCGAGGTCGCAGGCTTGCGCGGCAAATGCGAGGTGTGGTGCCACACCTGCTGGGGCAGCCCCGCCGCCCAGCGCGTGGCGAGCCGCGACCAGTCCTACAAGGACGCGCTGCCATACTTCGATCAACTCGACGTGGACGTCATCACCTTCGAGGGCGCGTTCAACCGCGGCCTCGATTTCGAGCACATCGGCCGGATGATCGCCAAGGACAAGAAGGTCGCACTCGGCGTTGTCAGCCACCGCACGCTGCAAGTCGAGCGCCCGGAGGAGGTCGCGCAGCTGATTCGACTCGCGCTCCGCTATATCGAGCCGGAACGGCTGATCTTGTCGAGCGACTGCGGCTTCGGCCGGCAATCGATGAGCCGCATGCACGCCTACTACAAGATGCTCGCGCTGGTGCGCGGCGCCAACATGGTGCGCCGGGAACTCGGATTGGCGGAAGCCTACATTCCGGGAGCCGATCCGCGACTGTCGATGATACGGCTGGTCTAGCGGCGCTTCCTTGGCCTGACGGCGTGCCCTAAGGGGTCGAGCAACGTCGCGCTTCGATGATAGCGCCCATTTCCAAATGGACGAAGCTTGCCCGAGAGGTCACAATCCCGATCGACGGCTCGCTGTGGCGCGCGGGCGGCGTGCGATCGTGCAAGGATCAGGAGAAGCAATCGATGGACATCAAGGTGGGGCGGCAGGCGATCGCGGAGGCCTCGCAGAAGCTCAGCAACTGGGGCCGTTGGGGCAAGGACGATCAGATCGGCACGCTCAATCAGGTCACGCCCGAGGACATTGTGAAGGCGGCGCGTCTGATCCGCACCGGCAAAGTGTTTGCGCTCGGCATCCCGCTCGACAGCAACGGCCCGCAGACCGGCCTGTTCGGCGGCCGCTTCAATCCGATCCATCAGATGCTCGCAACCGGCACCGATGCCGTGGCCGGCCGGCAGGACTGGAACAAGATCCGCTACGCCGACGACACGCTGAACTTGTGCGTGCAGGGCGCCACCCACTGGGATGCGCTCGGGCACATCTTCTACGAGGAGAAGACCTACAACGGCTACGACGCCAAGCTCATCGACACCAAGGGGCTCAACGTGCTGGGGATCGAGCACTCCAAGGACAAAATGGTCGGACGCGGCGTGCTGCTCGACATCGCGCGTTTCCGCGGCGTGGACTGGCTCAAGGACGGCGAAGGCATTTCCAACGACGAGCTCGACCGTTGCGCCAAGAAGCAGAACGTCGAGATCCGCCGCGGCGATTTTGTCATCATTCGCACCGGCCAACTGGAGCGCTGCCTCAAGGAGAAGAAATGGGGCGGCTATGCCGGCGGCGACGCGCCCGGCGTCAAGTTCGAGAATTGTTATTGGTGCCAGGACAGGGAGATCGCGGCCATCTGCTCCGATACCTGGGGCGTGGAGGTGCGGCCCAACGAGACCACGGAGGCGAACCAGCCATGGCACTGGGTGGTCATTCCTGCGATGGGGCTATGCATGGGCGAAATCTTCTATCTCAAGGATCTGGCGCAGGACTGCGCCGCCGACGGCGTTTACGAATTCTTCTTCTGCGGGCCGCCGCTGATCATCAGCGGCGGCAGCGGCTCGCCGATCAATCCCCAGGCGATTAAATGAGGCTGCAGACGATAACACTTAAATCCATGAACGAGTTCGGACGGTGCGCGTCTTTGGGTAAGATGGAAGTTGAGACCTGGCCGTGAGAGGCCGGACCCTACAAAAGTTGAATGGAGGCTCCTGTGGCCCGCTATCTCAAGCGCGGAATGGATGCGAGCGCGATCAAAGCCGCCGATGCGAAAGTACGAGAGACCGTGGAACGCATCCTCGCCGAAGTGGAGGCACGGCGCGATGCGGCGGTGCGCGAGCTGTCGCAAAGGTTCGACAACTGGTCGCCGCCTTCGTTCAAGCTGACCGCGAATGAGATCGAGCGCGCGATCTCCCGCGTGGCCAAGCGCGACCTCGATGACATCAAATTCGCACAGGCCCAGGTGCGCAATTTCGCGCAGAAGCAGAAGGAGACGCTACGCGATCTCGAGGTCGAAACGCTGCCCGGCGTGGTGCTCGGGCACCGGCACATCCCCGTGAATTCGATCGGCTGCTACGTGCCCGGCGGACGCTACCCCATGGTCGCCTCGGCGCACATGTCGATCGTGACCGCGCGCGTTGCAGGCGTGAACCGCATCATCGCCTGTGCGCCGCCGTTCAAAGGCGGGCCGCATCCGGCGATCGTTGCCGCCATGCATTTCGGCGGCGCCGACGAGATTTACGTGCTGGGCGGCGTGCAGGCGGTTGCCGCCATGGCGCTGGGCACGGAGACCATCGGCGCCGTGGACATGATCGTGGGTCCTGGCAACGCCTACGTGGCCGAAGCCAAGCGCCAGCTCTTCGGCCGCGTCGGCATCGATCTGCTCGCCGGTCCGACCGAAACGTTGATCATCGCCGATGACAGCGTGGACGGCGAGATCTGCGCGACCGATCTGCTCGGCCAGGCCGAGCACGGCCCGACCTCGCCCGCTATCCTCATCACCAATTCGGAGAAGCTTGCACGCGAGACCATGCGCGAGGTTGAGCGGTTGCTCGCGATTCTCCCGACCGCGGACGCCGCCGGCAAAGCGTGGGCCGATTTCGGCGAGGTCATCGTGTGCGACGGCGAGGAGGAGATGGTGCGCGAGGCCGACCGTATCGCCTCCGAGCACGTGCAGGTGATGACGCGAAATCCGGACTACTTCCTCGACAACATGAAGAACTACGGCTCGCTGTTCCTCGGCCCCCGCACCAACGTCGCCTATGGCGACAAGGTGATCGGAACCAACCACACGCTGCCGACCAAGAAGGCGGCGCGCTACACCGGCGGCTTGTGGGTGGGAAAATTTCTCAAGACCTGCACGTATCAAAAGGTGCTCACCGACGAAGCGTCCGCGCTGGTCGGCGAGTATTGCTCGCGGCTGTGCATCCTCGAGGGCTTCTACGCCCATGCCGAGCAGGCCAATGTGCGCGTGCGTCGCTACGGCGGACGCAACGTGGCATTTGCGCAGGCGGCGGAGTGAGCAGCTTGCGCGGTGAGCGCGATGCCCCCCGTCGAGCTCGCTAAGACCCCCTCGTTCCGTCTCGACGGCAAGCGCGCGCTCGTCACCGGCGGCGGGCGCGGCATTGGGCTGGCGGCGGCGTCCGCCTTGGCGCAGGCCGGGGCGCACGTGACACTCGTTGCGCGTACGCAAACGCAAATCGATGCTGCGACGCAAGCCATTCGCGCGCGCGGAGACAAGGCCGCCGCGCTTGCGCTCGACGTCACCGATCTCGACGCCGTGCGCCGCGCGATCGCGACCGCGGAACCGTTCGACGTGCTCGTGAACAATGCCGGCACCAATCGCCCCGCCCGCTTGGTTGATGTGAAGGTTGAGGATTTCGACGCCATCTTTGCGCTCAACGTGCGCGCCGCCTTCTTCATGGCGCAAGCGGTCGCGCGCCGCCTGATCGAGGCCAAGCGTCCCGGCTCGATCATCAACATCTCTTCGCAGATGGGGCATGTCGGGGCAGCTCGCCGCACCGTTTACTGCGCGAGCAAGCACGCGATGGAAGGTTTCACCAAGGCGATGGCGATCGAGCTTGCGCCCCACAACATCCGCGTCAACAGCCTGGGCCCAACGTTCCTGGAGACGCCGATGACGCGACCGTTCTTTGAAGACAAGGCCTTCCGCGAAGAAGTGCTCTCCAAGATCAAGCTCGGCCGGCTGGGCCAGCTCGACGAGCTGACCGGTGCGATCGTCTTTCTCGCCTCCGACGCCTCGTCCTTGATGACCGGGGCGGCCCTCGTCCTCGACGGCGGCTGGACGGCGGAATAGGCCCTTCGCTCAACCCGTCCTGACCGGATACACCGGCGGCTCGCCGCTCAGCACACGCGCGACATCGGCTGCACATTTGGTCTGCAGCTCGTTGAGCGCCTCGACCGAATAGAAGGCCGTGTGCGGCGTCAGGATGACATTGTCCCGCCCGAGCAGCCTGGAATCCTTCGGCAGGGGCTCGACCGCGACCACGTCGAGGGCGGCGCCGGCGAGCTGGCCGGAATCGAGCGCGGAGGCAAGCGCCTCTTCGTCCACCAATGGCCCGCGCGCCGTGTTGATGAGGCAGGCGCCTTTCTTCATCTTGCGGAAGACGTCGGCATTGAACAGGCCGCGCGTCGCCGGCACCAATGGGGCGTGAATCGAGACGAAGTCGGAAATTTCGAGCAACCGATCGAAGCTCACGCCCTCGACGCCGGCGGCGGCAAGCACGTGCTGTGCCACGTAGGGATCGTGGGCGACGACGCGCAGCCCGAATGCCTTCGCCTTGGGCGCCAGCGTCCGCGGAATGTTGCCGAAACCGACGAGACCGAGCGCCCGACCGGAGAGCCGGTGAATCGGAACCATCGGCGATATTTCCCAGCGCCCCGCCTGCACCAGCACGTTCGACTGCAGGATTTTCCGCGCCAGCGCGAGCAGCAGTGCCATCGCGTGATCGGAAACTTCCTGCATGCAATAGTCGGGCACATAGGTCACGGTGATGCCGAGCTCAAGCGCGGCCGGAATGTCGATGTTGTCGACGCCAAGGCCGAATCGGCCGATCGCCTTGCAGCGCCTCAGCTGCCGCAACAGCTCGCCCGGCAGCTTGGCATAGGTGACGAGGATGGCGTCGGCGTCGCGCGCCACCGCCAAGACATCGTCGGCGGACGGGCTCTTCGCGATCCGCAGCTCGGCATCGATACGGGCAAGCGCCGCCTTCGCCGGATCGAGCGAGGGAAATGGGCTGTCGGTGACCGCGATCAGGGGACGGGGCATGGGCCACTCCCTGGATAGTGCGTCGTCAGCCTCGCAAGACTTCAGGATTGAAGCAATTGGGCGGTATCTTCCCCGCCAGGAACGCGAGGATATTGTCGACGACGATATTCGCCATCTGCTCGCGCACCTCCCCGACTGCACTGCCCAGATGCGGGGTGGTGACCACGTTCGGCAGTTTCAGCAGCGACGGCGTCACCTTGGGCTCGTGCTCGAACACGTCAAGACCGGCGCCGGCGAGCTGCCGCTTCTTGAGAGCGCGCGCAAGCGCCGCCGCATCCACGATTGCCCCACGCGCCGTATTGATCAGGTACGCGTTCGGTTTCATCAGGGCCAATTCGCGGCTTCCGATCTGATGGATCGTTTCCGGCTTAAGCGGCGAATGCACCGAGACGAAATCCGATTCCTTCAGCAGCTGATCGAGCGGCACATAGGTCATCTCAAAGTCCCGCTCGAGACTCTCGGGCTTGCGCCGGGGCGCCCAGTACAGCGTGCGCATGTCGAAACCCTTGGCCCGGCGTGCAACGCGCGTACCGATACGGCCGCCGCCCCCGATCAGTCCGAGGGTCTTGCCGTAGAGGGCAGTCCCCAGCAGGTAGCTTGATTGCGAGCCGGGAAAACGTCCCTTGTGGACGAGCCGGTCGGCTTCGACCATGCGCCGGGCCACCATCAGCATCAGCCCGAACGTGAGATCGGCGGCCGCCTCCGCCACTATGGGCGGCACGCCGGTTACCGGGATCTTCTGTTTCGTCGCGGCGGCGACGTCGATATGGTCGGGCGTGATCGTTTGCGAGGCGATCATCCGCAGTTTCGGATTCGCCGCAATCACCTGACGATCGATCGTGTCGTGTAGCAGCGAAAATAGGATGTCGCATCGGCGTACAGCAGCGATCAGGGCCTGCTTTGCGATGACGCGGCTGGAATCAGGATTGACTTTCACACTCGCGACCCGGCGCAAGCGCTCGATGGCGCTGTCGGCGACCGGCTGGGTGATGAAGATGCGCGGGCGCATCAGGCCATCCACCGCACGGTGCCGGCAACGCCGTCGACCGCGACCTGTGCGCCGTCCGGGATGCGGTCGGTGGCCTCGAGCACGCCCAGCACCATCGGGATGCCGCGCTCGCGCGCGAGCGAGGCGAGATGCGACGTGGAGCCGCCGAGCTCCGCGACCACGCCTGCGACGCGCGGCAAGACGTGGCTCAGCGCGGGGCTGGCAATGCGCGTGACGAGCACGTCGCCGGGCGCAACCCGCGTCAGCTCGCACTCGCAGTTGACCACCACCGCGCGGCCGGCGCCCCAGCCGACGCCGGCGGGATGGCCGCTAAGCCCGGGATGCTTGCGCCAGATTTCGTCGGGTATGGTGATCGGCTCGACCGCGAGCGGGCGCGCCTGCAGGAGTTTGAAGCCGGCCTGGTCGAGCGCCCATTCAATCTCGACCGGCCCGCAGATCACGGCTTCCGCCTTGAGCATCATGCGGCCGAGCGTCACCGCCTGCGCGGCGTCAAGACACGGCGCACTGATCAGCTCTGTGGGCACCGCCTGCGGCGTGGCGCCGTGGCCGCAGCTCTCGCGATGATGCTTGCGGCCGGCTTCGATCTTGCGCAGAAAACCCTGGCGCGAGAGCACGATGCGGTCCGGGACCACCTCGCCTTGCGCAATGGTGGAGCCCAGTCCCCACGTCGCGCTGATGAGCATTCCCCCCGCGGCGGTCTCGCTCAGGCCGCCGCCAGAGACGCGCGCGTCGACGAGCGGCTGAATGAGCACGGCCATGGCCGTCTCGGCCGGCGAGCATCCGTGGCTTTCCATGCCGCGGCGCGCATTCGTGGTCCACAGCGCGGCCCAGCAGGCGCGCACGGCGGTGAGCAGTGCGGCCTCGTCGTCGATGCCGAGAAAGCTCTCGAACTGGCCGGCGAAATTGCTGCCTTTGCGATCCTCGATCAAGGATGAGGAGCGCACTGCACTTGGCCCCGCGCTCGCCTCCCGCTGCGCGCGCCATGCGGCGAGCAGCCGTGCGAGGATTGCGGGGGCGATCGGCCGCTCGTAAAGGCGGAGGCGAATGTCGATCGATAGGCGCCGCTGCTCGGCGGCATCCGCTGCGGCAAATCGGCGGATGATCGGCTCCAGTCCGAGCGCGGCGATTTGCGCGCGATAGGCGTCCGCGCTCAGGCAGAAGCCGCCCGGCGTCGGCAAACCTGCACGCCCCAGCGCGGCGAGGTTTGCCGCCTTCGGGCCGATGCGCTCGGCGTCGCCAGCAGTGGCGGCGGCGAGCGGGACGATGAACTCCGTCATGAGCGGGTGCCTCGCTCCTTTCGAGTCAGCACAAGTCCGGTGTGCGCGCATGCGCGCCTGTGGTTCGATCTCGCTAATCGGGGATCACCGGCCTCCGTGGTGCGCGCCGGTGACAGCGTGGGGTTGCGTCATTTCACGTGATCGGCATAGCCGGGGATCGGATCGACCACGGTGATCTGCTTGACCGGGAAGTTGGAGATGATCTCGATGTCCTTCTTGTGCACGATCAGCATCTCCTCGATGCGCACACCGTAACGGAAACGCTTGCCGTGCTGTGTCTCGAGCGCGAAGGTCATTCCGGCCTTGATCTCGACCGGATGGTCGAGCGACCAGATGCGCGAGATCACCGGCGGGTCGTATTGCGCGAGCCCGAGGCCATGGCCCCATAGATTCGCTGCCGCCTGATCCTCTTCCTTGTAGCCCCAGGCCTGCTTCGCGGACGGCCACTTCCTCGCGATCTCGCGCGTGGTGGTGCCGGCTTTGACCGCGTGAATCGAATCGTAGAGCCATTCGAGCGCGGTCGCATACGTGTCCTTCTGCTCTTTGGTCGGTTCCTTGCCGACGCAGTAAGTGCGGTAATAGCAGGATTTGTAGCCGTTCCAGGTGAGCGCGGCCAAATCCATGAATACGATGTCCCCGGGCTGAATGATGCGGTCCGAGAAATTACGCCAGTTCGGCCAGGTATTCGGGCCCGACGACACGATCACGTCCTCGACATCCTCCATGCCGGGAATGCTGTAGAGATATTTCATCAGGTGGGCGGTCACCTGGTTCTCGGTGATGCCGGGCCGCAGGAACTTCATGCATTCCCAGTGGGTGGCGTCACCGATCGCGCCGACGATACGCATGCACTCCTGCTCGTCGACGTTCTTGACGGCGCGCGCCTCCATCATCGGCGTCATGCCATCGACCCAGTTGATCTTCTTGTCCTTGAAGATGCTGATCATGTTGATGTCGATGAAGTCGACGCCGAGCTTTTGCCCGGCAACGCCGTGCCGCCTCATCTCGTACAGGATGGCGTCGGTGAATTTCTTGACCTGCTGCTGCGACGCCGGCCCGGCCGCCCCCTTGATCCACGCATAGGAGTAGCGGACGTTCTCTTTCGGGATCCACGGCGAGTGCCGCTCGATCTGGAAGCCGAGGTCGCCCTGCTCGAACAGCACCGGCGCGCCGTCGCCGCAGAGGAGCGCATAGCGCAACCCCGGCTTGAGTCGGTTCCAGCCCGGCGTGAGGGTGCCGGTGAGGTAGCGCACGTTCTCGTCGTACATGCACAGCATGGCGCCGAGGCCGTGCTTCTTCATGTGCTCGCGCGCCCGCTCGGTCCGGTATTTCTTCAACCGGTCCCAGTTGACGCGCTGCTGCCAATCCAATCCGGCGATGCCGAAATTTGCCGTTCCCATCGACCCTCCCGGAGCAGGCGGTGTTCTTCTTGTCCGAGAATCAAAGCGTAGCCTTGCGTCCTCTCTTGCCAAAATAATATATTCTGCATTTGAACATCAGTTTTTATGATAGGTTTCCTGCCGCATGGTCGACATTGCGCTCCGCCAAGTTCGCGCCGTCATCGCCGCCTGCGAGGAGGGTTCGTTCACGCGCGCCGCCGAGCGCGAGAATGCGACTCAGTCCGGCATTTCCCAGCACGTCGCCGCAGTCGAGCGCACACTCGGCGTCAAGCTGTTCGAGCGCTCCGCGCGCGGCATCGTGCCGACGCCCGCGGGGCTGCGTTACTACAAGAACTGCATCGAAGCCGTCGGCCGTCTGGAACATGCCAACGAGGAGGCCCGCAGCCTCGCAGGCCTGGTCAGCGGTGATCTGCGCCTCGGGCTGATGCCCACCTTCACCCGCGCGGTGTTGGCGCCGACGTTGGAGGATTTCGTTCCGCGCCACCCCGATGTGAGGCTGCACGTTTTGGAGGGGTACAGCGGCCTGCTGACCGACATGGTGCTGGCCGACGAACTCGATTTCGCCGTCGTGCCGGCATTTGAGGGGCGCACGGGCTTGAAATCGCGCCTGCTGGTGCGCGACCGCGAGATGCTGCTGTCAGGCCGACAGCGCGGGCTTACGCCGCTCGCGCCGATGCAGCTCGCTGATTGCGCGCCGCTGAAAATTGTCGTGCCCGGACCGCAAAATGTTCGCCGTCGCAACCTCGAGACCTATTTCCATACTCATGGTGTCGAGGTCGCCGCCATGCTGGAAATGGACGCCATGATCGGCACGCTCGAATTCGTTGCGCGCTCGGACTGGGTGACCGTGTTGCCGAGCCTCATTTGCGTCAATGACATCGGCAAGGATGATCTGGTGGTCAATCCGATCGTCAAGCCGCCGCTGCGCGCCGAGTTCATCGTCATCCAGCCGGCGCGGCGCACCTTAAGTCTGCCGGCCCGGCGCTTCCTCGACTGTTTCGAAGCGCAAGTGGACAATATCCACGCGGTGTGGGAGCGCGCATTGGCCTCGCCTGTCGCGGCAAATGGCCGCAGGCGACGAAATTCTGGGGCGCGGCATCAACGCTGACCGCGCTGACGCGACGGCGTCCCGTGTCCCGAATGCGATGCAGCGCGAGCCTTAAGCGGTCTGGACATATCCTCAGCTCGCGTCCTGCCCGGGATCGGCCTTAAGCCCCGCGGCCTCGATGCCGGCGATCGCACAGGCCTCGTCGCGGTCCGACGTGTCGCCGGAAATGCCAACCGCGCCGATGATGTCGCCGGCTCCGTTTCTGATCAGCACGCCGCCGGGATTGGTCACCATGCGTCCGCCGCTCGCCGCCGCCAGCATGGTGAAGAACTGCGGCGTCTTGGCCGCGCGCACAGCGAGCGTGCGCGAGCCGAAGCCCATGCCCAGCGCGCCCCAGGCCTTGCCGAACGCGATATCGAAACGCAACAGGCCGGACTTGTCCTCGCGCTTGAACGCCACGAGGTGACCGCCCGCGTCGAGAACGGCAACGGTGAGCGGCGCGCAGTTGGTGTCGCGGCCCTTCTTGAGCGCGGCGTCGACGATGGTCGAGGCTTGAGCAAGCGTAACTACAGACATATCGGCTCCACGTGTCATCGAGAGACAAAGCGCTTGTCGGTTCAGACGGTCTCGGATCGCTGCATCGCGCGGTTCGCCCAGTAGGCCGACACCGCGGACACTTCCGCCGCGCCCGAGACGTTTCGCTTGGTTTCCTCGTAGCAGGCGAGCGTCTTCTCGGTGAGCGGCAACTCCACACTGCGCGACTTTCCCTCCGCCAACATGGTGCGCAAATCCTTGACCGCGCTGTCGACGTCGAACGTCACCGGCCCACCGTCCCCGCCCTTGAGCATCTGCGCGACGGCCGGCCCGCGCACTTTGAGCACGTTCGGGCCGCCCGAGGTGTCCGCGAGCAGATCCATGATCCGCGCCGGGTCGAGTCCGAGCGGGCGGCAGAGCGCGAGCGCCTCGCCGAGCGCCTGCCAATAGATCATCAGCGGCATGTTGATGGTGAGCTTCATCACCGAACCCGAGCCGACCGGCCCGCAATGCTCGAGTCGGCGGCAAAGCTGCTCGAGGATCGGCCGCGCGCGTGCGCCGTCAGCAGGCTCCGCGCCCATCAACCCGATCAGCTTGCCCTGCCGCGCCGGACCGGTCGAGCCGCCCACCGGACACTCGACCAAGGCGGCACCCTTTGCGCGCACTTTGCCCGCGAGGGCGACCTCGGTCTGTGGTCGCACCGTGCTCATCTCAATGAACAGCTTGCCGCGCACGTCGGGGGCGAGCAGCCCGGATGGGCCGGTATAGACCGAGTCGATGGCGGCGGCGTCCGTGAGGATGGTGATGACGGCCTCGCTGCTGCTTGCGAGGTCGGCGGGCGTGGCGGCGACCGCGGCCCCGGCAGCGGCGACCGGCTTCACTTTCTCGGCGGAGCGATTCCAGACCGTAACCGTGTGTCCGACCTCGATCAGCCGTTGCGCGACGGCTGCGCCCATTTTGCCGATTCCGCCGATCCCGATTTGCATCCTGCCTCCTACAGCATTTTCCGCATTGCCACTTCATTGCGCTAGTCGGTGCGACGATACGGGATTGCACGCGCGTGAGATAGTCCTTGCCGCAGCGGGTACGCACATTGCGCTTGAACGCAGTCGAAGCCGCCGTGTAGCGTCCGCCGCGGCGTGTGCGGCGAAAGGAGGCTGGAAATGGCGAAGCGCAAGGTCGGTATTGTCGGGCTCGGCATCATGGGAGGCGCGTTCGCGCGCAACCTTGTCGCTGCAGGTTGGAATGTGGTGGGCTACGACATTGATGAAACGCGCCGCCGCGCCATGGCGCGCGCCGGCGTCAAGATCGCGGGCGATGTGAAGGCGCTCGCCGCCGAGGCTGAGACCATCATCACCAGCCTGCCCAAGCCGGCCGCGCTCGATGCGACGGTGAACGGCATCATTGCGGCCGGCGTCGGCCCGCGGGTCATCGTCGAGGCCAGCACGTTTGCCATCGACGATAAGCTCAAGGCGGAGCGCGCGCTGCGCAAGGCCGGTCACGTCATGCTGGATTGCCCGGTGAGCGGCACTGGCGCCCAGGCCAAGACCAAGGATCTGGTGATCTATGCCAGCGGCGAGCGCAAGGCGATCCGCCGGCTGCGCCCGCTGTTTGCTGCATTCGCGCGCGCGACGCACGACCTCGGCGCGTTCGGCAACGGCAGCCGCATGAAATACGTCGCTAACCTCCTGGTCGCGATCAATAACGTAGCGAGTGCCGAGGCGATGGTGCTTGGGCTGAAGGCCGGCCTCGACGCGCAGACCGTGTTCGAGATGGTGCGATCGGGGGCGGCCAATTCGCGCGTCTTCGAGTTGCGGGCACCAATGATGGTGAGGGACCGTTACGACGACGCCAGCATGAAAATATCGGTCTGGCAGAAGGACATGGCGGTGATCGGCGAATTCGCGCGCGCGCTCGGCTGCCCGACACCGATGTTCGACGCCACGGTGCCGGTCTACGACAAGGCCATGCGCAGCGGACACGCCGAGCACGACACCGCTGCGGTGTGCGCGGTGCTGGAGAAGATGGCGGGCATGAGACGGGATGAAGTGGGGCCACCGCGCCAGGAAAGCCGTAGGGTGGGCAAGGCGGAGCGTGCCCACGCGTCGTCCCGACGGAAAGAGGTTCGCCTGCGCAAGGCGCGCGCGCACCTGGGTAGTGCCTGAGGCACTACCCGCACCCGTGAGAACCGGACAGGAACTACACCAGAACCGGTTACCCTACCGTCCGCAAAGCATGGACGAATCAAACCGGCGTATGGCGCGAAGAGAACTCTCGCTCATCCCTGCAAAAAGTCGAGCACGGCGGTCTCGGCCAAGACTGCTTCGGGAATGCTGTGACGCTGCGAGCGGGCACGCTCCTCGGCGGTCTGCGTGGCCTGCAGGTAGGCGCCAAGGTGGCGCGCGCGCTCGATGATGCGCCGTCCGATCGGCAGGCGCTCCGCCTCGAAGCGTCGCAATGCCGACTCGACCTCCTCGACCTCGAGCGCCGCCGCCAATGCCGCGGCGTCGTCAGCCGCCTTGGCAACGCCGGCTGCGACATGCGGTCGCGCGACGAAGGCCGCGTCGCCAATGATCGCGACTCGGCCGAATGCCATGCGCGGCGTCTCGAGATCATAGATCGGCTGCAGGATCGGCTCGTCGATCAGGCGCACCACCTCGCGAAATTGCGGCGCGAGCAGCCGCTCGGCGGCCGCGCGCATTTGCGCGATCGCTTCGCGCCGGATCAGCGGCGGGGGGATCGATATCGTGTGGAGCGTACCCTTCTCATCGGTCAGCAGGTGCGTGAGCTCGGCGCGCTCGTCCGCGGGCCGATACCAGACCACGTTGTAGCGGCGGTGGCCGGGACGCAGATCATTGTCGGGACCCGCAACTGGATAGCCCAAGCACTGCTCGCCCGGGGGGAGGCAGAATGTCATGTAGTTGAACAGCTCGCCGTGAATCGCCACTGGAAACGCCGCCTCCGCGATGAGCGCGCGCCAAGCCACGTAGCCGACATAGCGCGGCACGAATTCCGGCAGGCATTGCTGGCGGATGGTGGAACGAAGGCCGTCCGCACCCACCAGCAGTTCGCCCTCGACCACGCCGCCGTCGCTCAAGTGCGCGACGACCGACGTTTGCGACTGCACAAAGCTGGTGACGCCGCGGCCGCGGTGATAGCGCTCCGGCGGAAAGGCGTCGCGCAGCAGCCGATAGACGCGCTCCCAGGCAGTAAGAACCTGCGGACATTCGAACTCGCCGGCCACGCGACCGGATGGATCGAGGATTTTTCGGGTCGCGATCTCGACCCCGAGGTCGGTCGGATCGATGCCGAGCCGGCGTAGCGTCGCGATCAGATCCGGCTGCGCGACGATGCCGGCGCCGCGGCCCGCGAGTTCGCTCTCGACCCGCTCGAAGACATCGACGTCCCAGCCGGCACGCCGCAGCATCAGCGCCGCCAACAGTCCGCTCATCGAGCCACCGACGATGAGCGCACGCCGCTTGCCCGCCCTGCGCATTTGGCTCGATTCCCGCCGTTTCCTGCCGCGCAAAAGTTGCTATATATCGGGCCAAACCCGGAGGAATGCCATGGCCCTGACGATGCTGGACAAGCAGCCGGAGACCGCACTGACATCAGCGTGGACGCCGGAGCTCGTTGCAGAATTCGAGCGAGAGAACAACAATCCCAACCCGTGCGTCGGCAACGCGCTCGTCTCGGAGAGTGATCGCGTCCGAGTGTGGACGATCCGGCTCAAGCCCGGCGAGCGCATCGGCTTTCACCGCCACGTGCTCGATTATTTCTGGACGGCGGTGACCGGCGGCCGCGGACGCCAACACGTGCATGATGGCACGACCGTCGAATACACCTACGCGCCCGGCGAGACGCGGCACGAGACCTATGGGCCCGGCCAATACAAGGTCCACGATCTCGAAAATCTCGGGGACAAGGAGATGGTCTTCATGACCGTCGAATTTTTGCAAAGTGCCAACAAGCCATTGCCGCTACCCGAGAGCGTGCGCCGGCAGGCCGCGGCCTAAGCGCCGGCACAAGCTCGCCTACTCCAAGCATCAGCCGAGCGGGCCGCTCTGCCTGCGCGGCCAAACAGGCTAGCCAAGCCGGCAGCCTTCCTGCACACTGGCAAGCAAAGCGCTCATCCGCGGGCATGACCAGCTCGTGGCGGAGCGTCGGGGGAAACAGGTGGGCGTCAGCTTCGATCTGCTGATCAACGCGGTGATCGCCGGCATCCTGCTCGGCGGATTCTACACTGCAGTGACGATCGGCGTGTCGATCTCGTTCGGCATCCTGGACATCGTCAACATCGCGCATCCCGCCTTCATCATCCTCGGCTCCTACATTGCTTACATCGTCAATACGCGTCTTGGCATCGATCCGATCGCGATCAGCGTCATCATGCTGCCGGTGTTCTACTTGCTCGGCGCCGGCGTCTATCAGGTCTACTACGAATCCTTCGAGCGGCGGGGGCAGGAGGCACTGCGCGGTCTGTCCTTCTTCTTCGGCTTGCTTTTCGTCACGGAGGTGATGCTCATTCTCGTCTTCGGCGTCGACTACCGCTACGTCGAAGCACCTTATATCGGGCCAAGCTGGCGCATCGGCGTGATGGATTTCCCGTTGCGCATGCTGGTGCCGTGTATTGCCGCGCTCGTGCTGTTCGCCGCGCTTGAGCTTTACTTGTCGTACACGTTTATCGGACGCGCGATCTCCGCAGTGGCGCAGGACCAGCTGGCGCTACGGCTCATGGGCGCCTCCCCCGTGCGCATCAAACGCATCGCGTTCGGGATCTCCATCGCGACTACCGCGGTTGCCGGTGCGCTGCTGATCATCATCCAGCCGGTCGAGCCTTCGGTCGGGCGCGAGTATATCGGCCGAGTCTTCGCCATCTGCGTGCTCGGCGGGCTCGGCAGCCTGCCCGGTACGGTCATCGGCGCGATGCTGCTCGGCATCCTCGAAAGCTTCACCGCCACGTTCTACGGGCCGTCCTGGGCGCCGGCGGTCGCATTCGGGGTCCTCCTTCTCACGCTCGCATTTCGGCCGGCGGGTCTCCTCGGTCGATAGGATTGCCGACGTGCGGACGCGGGTCTTCCTGCTGATCTTGATCGCAGCCGCGGCTGTCGTCTTCTACGGCGCGCGCTGGGTGAGCAACGATTACGTGTTCTTCGCGGGCTATACCGTATTGCAATTCGTGGTGCTTGCGACCGCCTGGAATATTCTCGGCGGCTACACCGGCTACGTGAATTTTGGCTCGGCCGCCTTCTTCGCGCTCGGTGCCTATGCGACGGTGTTCATGCACAAACTCTATCCGTTGCCGATCCCCCTCCTCATCGCGATCGGCGGGATCGTGTCGGGCATCGTCGGGCTGGGGACGGGGTATCTGACGCTGCGTCTGCGCGGTGCATTTTTCGCGATCGCGACGCTCGCGCTCGCGGTCGTCCTGCAGACGCTCGTCGTCAACTGGGACTATGTCGGCGGCTCGCGCGGCGCCTACATCATCCGGCCGAACGAGATCGCGCTGATCGGGCCTTACATCCAGTATCTGTTTCTGTTGATGCTCGCGCTGTCGGTTATCGCCCTCACCATCGCGCGCGGCATCGAGCGCTCGCGGCTCGGCTATGGCTTTGCCACCATCCGCGACGATGAGCTGGCGGCGGAAGCATGCGGCGTGCCGACGCTGCGCCTCAAGCTCATCGCCACCACGATCTCCGGCGCGCTCATGGGCATGGCGGGAGCGCCCTTCCCTTATTACATCGGCTATCTTCAGCCCTCGTCCGCATTCGGGCTCGAATACGCGGTCAATTCGATCGCCATGCCGATGATCGGCGGTACCACCAGCTGGGTCGGACCGCTGATCGGCGCTATCCTGCTCGGGTCGTTGCAGCAGATCGCGACCGTGACCATTTCCTCGGCCGTCAACCTCCTCATCGTCGGCCTGCTGCTGGTCGCCTTCGTCATCATCGCTCCGAACGGTATCGTCGGGCTGGTACAGGGCTGGATGCGCGGAAGGGCAAAGTGATGGCTAACGCGCTGCTCGAGGTCACCGGTTTGAGCAAACGCTTCGGTGGCTTTGTCGCGCTCGACGGCATCGACCTCATCGTCGCCGAGGGCGAACGCGTCGGCCTGATCGGTCCCAACGGCTCCGGTAAATCGACCTTGGTCAACTGCATTTGCGGCACGCTCGTGAACGAAACCGGCACCGTGCGCTTCGACGGCGAGACGGTCGACCGTCTGCTCACCCATGAGCGCACACGCCGCGGGATGGCGCGCAGCTTCCAGCTTCCGCGCCCATTCACGACGTTGACGGTCGCCGACAATCTGCGGGTGCCGCTCCTCTATACCGTCAACGCCCGGCCTGGAGGCGCGCTTTCGCCCGACGAGCTCGATGCACGCTGCGCGGAGCTGTTGCAGCTTGTCGGCCTCGCGGATAAGGCGACACACCTGCCGCGCGATCTCACGCAAGTGGAGATGCGCAAGCTCGAGCTCGCGCGCGCGATGGCCGCCGAACCTAAGCTCCTGATCGCCGACGAGTCCATGGCCGGACTCTCGCATTCGGAGGTGGATGACATCGTCGGCCTGCTGATTCGGCTCAACGAGCGCGGAATCACCATCATCCTGATCGAGCACATCATGCGCGCGGTCATGAAGTTCTCGCAGCGGCTGATCGTGCTCGTCTCCGGCAAGAAGATCGCGGACGGCATGCCCGACGCGGTGATCCGCGATCCCGAGGTGGAGAGGGCGTATATTGGCCAATAGTCTCACCATCGAGAAGATCGACGCCGCCTACGGCGCCGTGCGCGTGCTCGAGGACGTGTCGCTCAACGTCAACCCGGGCGAGACGGTGGTGCTGCTCGGCACCAACGGCAACGGCAAGTCGACGCTGATGAAATGCATCATGGGAATCGTGCGCCCGCGCGCCGGCCGCATCGTGGCCGAGATCGACGGCGAGAGGCACGATCTTGTCGGTCGCAGCACCGAGCAGATCGTCGATCTCGGCATCGCGCTGGTGCCGGAGGGCCGGCGGCTGTTTCCGCGCCAGACGGTTGAGGAAAATCTCCTGCTCGGAGCGTTCCGCCACAAGGCGCGCAAGGCGCTCAAAGCAAACCTGGATTTCTGCTTCGAATGCTTCCCCCGTCTGGCCGAGCGGCGCGGACAGCTCGCCGGCTCGATGAGCGGCGGCGAGCAGCAGATGCTGGCGCTGGCACGCGCGTTGATGCTGGCGCCGCGCATCCTGTTGATCGACGAGCCGTCGGTCGGATTGGCGCCGGTGCTGGTCAGCCGCACCATCGACAAGATCAAGGAGCTCAAGGACCAATACAAGCTCACCGTATTGATGGCGGAGCAAAACTTCCCGCAGGCATTGCGGATCGCCGACCGTGGCTACGTCATCGTCCACGGCCAGATCGCCTTTGAAGGCCGCTCCGCCGACGAGCTCAACAACAACGAGCTGATTCGGAAGTTTTATCTCGGGCTGTAGGACGAACGCCCACCTACCGAAGTAGCCAAGTCGGCCGAGGCCGACTTGCGCACTCATGTGCCGCTGTCGGGCATACCCGACAGCGGTGGGCGCCCCGAGGACGAGGGGCGGACGACGGCTCGGATCTACTTCGCCTTCTCGTAGGGATAGATCACCTTGCCGGAGGCATATTCGGACGGCGTCAGCACGACCTGGGTCGAGATGTCCCTGAACTGGGCGACGTCGTTGCCCTTGACGTTCTGGAACTGGATCTGCAGCACGCGCGACTGCGCCCATTCGCCGTCCTTGCCGAACTTCACGTCGCCGACCACGGTCTTGAACGTGTTGGCACGGATGTAGTCGGCAAGCTTGTCATCGTTGAGGCTCTTGGTTCCGACAATTGCCTGCGCCAGAACCTCCATCTGCGCATAGCCCCAGGGCCCGATGTAATAGCCGAGCGGGTCGACGCCCTCCGAGCCCGCCTTGGCCTGATACTTCTTCAAGAAGTCGGCCACCCCGGGGAAATCCATCTTCGGGACCGGCAGCCAGAAGTCGTAGTTGACGAAGCCGTTGAGCAACGGCCCCAGCTGCGTCTTGATGGCGGTCGCCTGCAGGCCGACCAAGCCGCCGCCGATCATCCTCGGCTTGAAACCGATTTCGTTGATCGCCTTCACCATACCGACCGAATCCGGCGGGTACGAGCAGATCACCACGATGTCCGGATTTGTCGCCTGGATGGCGCGAACGATCGGCGCGAAGTCGGTGGTCGATGGCGGATAGCGCTTGTCGTACACGACCTTGAGCCCGGCCACCTTGGCGTTGTCGCGGGCACCCTCGGAGGCGTTGACGGAGAACTCCGCGTCGGCGGCGACGATCGCCACTGTCTGCGGCTTCGGATTCTGCGCCATGGCAGTGTCGAAGAAGCCCTTGGTGAAGGCCGTCTTCGGGGCCGGCCCGGCCGGAATCATCGCGAAGTAGTTGGGATAGTGAAACTCACTGTTGACCGCGAGCCCGAACAGTCCGATCAGCATCTTCTTCTTCTGCACGACGACCGGCATCGCCGGCGCCAGCATGTTCGTGCCGTAACCGCCGATGATCAGATCGACCTTGTCGACGTCGAGCAGCTTGGTGTAGATGCCGGGCACCGTGGCCGGGTTGGTCTGGTCGTCGTAATAGATGAGCTTGACCGGACGTCCGAGCAGCCCGCCCTTGGCGTTGATATCCTCCTCCCAAATCTTCTGCGCGAGCAGCGCCGACTTGCCGTTGGGAGCAAGCCCGCCGGTTTGAGATATGCCGTAGCCAATCTTGATCGGCTCGCCAGATTGCGCCCAAGCTGCGCCCGCAAACAACAGTGCGCACGTCGTCAGCGCCGCAAGCGCCCGGGCAAGGCAGCTCACCCGGTATGTTGCATCATGCAGCATCGTCATCCTCCCACTGCAATCGTTTTGTGGGTCCATCTTATGGGCAACTGGCGGCGCTGCGCTAGTGGGCCGCCGGTCGATGCGCTAGCGCGTGGGATCGCCGCTTTCGACGATCACAGTCTCGACCTCGCCCGCGCCGTTGCGGCGGAAGGCCGCAGCGCGGTCATATTCGGGTGAGGTGAAGCAGGCGACGCCCTGCTCGAAGGTCGGAAATTCGATCACCACGAAGCGGTGAAACTTGGCCGGTCCTTCCATGATCTGATAGCGGCCGCCGCGCGCGAGCACCTTGCCGCCGAACTTGGCGATGATGTCCGGCACGAGGTCGGTGTATTTCTTGTATTCGATCGGATCGTTGATCTTGGATCGCGCAACCCAATAGGCCGGCATGATGATGTCCTCGCTCGCATCTGCTGTTGCCTGTCGCTTGCGGCGACACGGCAGACGGTGACGGCAGAAATTCAAGCATAAGGAGTGCTGCTCATGGCGCGCAAGTTGATCGATATTTCGGTGCCGCTGGAGAACGACGTTGCGGCCGATCCGCCAGGCTATGGGCCGAAAATCGACTATTTCGCCCACCGGCAAACGGCCGCAGACGTGATCAAGTTCTTTCCCGGGCTGCGCGAGGAAGATTTGCCCGATCGTGAGGGCTGGGCGATCGAGTGGATTCGGCTCTCGACCCACAACACCACGCATCTCGACGCGCCGTGGCATTTCGCCTCCACGATGGATCGCGGCAAGCGCGCGATCACCATCGACGAGGTTCCGCTCGAATGGTGCTTTCAGCCCGGCATCAAGCTCGACTTCCGTCATTTCCCCGATGGTTACGTGGCAAGCGCGCGCGACGTCGAAGCCGAACTCGAGCGCATCGGGCATCAACTCGCGCCGCTCGAGATCGTGCTGGTGAATACGAGCGCGGGCGCCGCTTACGGCCGTCCGGATTATGTGAGCAAGGGCTGCGGCATGGGCCGCGAGGCCACCCTTTATCTGCTCGAGCGCGGTGTGCGCGTGACTGGCACCGACGGCTGGAGCTGGGACGCGCCGTTCGTCCACACCAAGGAGAAGTATCTCGCGACCGGTGACGCCAGCCTGATCTGGGAAGGCCACCGCGCCGGCCGCGAGATCGGCTATTGTCATATCGAGAAGCTCCACAATCTCGAAGCGCTGCCGGCGGATGGCTTCATGGTGAGCTGTTTCCCAGTGAAAGTGCGCGGCGGTTCCGCCGGCTGGACGCGCGCCGTCGCGATCATCGAGTAGCAATCCTCGGGGTGCCTTATGCCGCGGCGCGCGAGGTTGACCCTCCTATCGACGCCTCCTAGCATCGCCGCCCGCAGGAAACCGGCGCGTCCTCGACCCGGCGCGACCCTGGGAGGACAGCATGGATAGACGCGGCTTCATCTTCGGCTCCGCCGCCACAGCGGCCACCCTGAAGGCATCCTTCGCGCAAGATGCGGCCTATCCGACGCGCGCGATCGTACTGGTCAATCCGTTCCCGCCGGGTGGCGCCGCGGATGTGGTCGGCCGCCCGCTCGCCGCGGTGATGGAGCCGATGGTGCAGAAGCCGGTGGTGATCGAAACCAAATCCGGCGCCGCAGGGGCCGTCGGCGCACAATTCGTCGCCAATGCCAAGCCGGACGGCTACACGCTGCTGCTCCACATCACCTCGATCTCCGGTTTCGCCGAAGTCGATAAGCTGTTCGGTCGTACGCCGAAGTTCACGCGCGCCGACTTTGTTCCCATCGCGCGTTTCGTGGCCGATCCCTGCGTGCTGATTGTCAATGATCAGCAGCCCTACAAAACCCTCAAGGAACTGGTCGAAGACGCCAAGCGGCGGCCCAACGAAATCATCTTCAGCTCGTCGGGACTCTACGGCGCGCTCCACATTCCGACGGCGCTGTTTGCCGCCGCCGCCGGCGGTTTGAAGCTGCGGCATTTGCCGACCCAGGGCGGCGGGCCGGCACTGACTGCGTTCCTCGGCAACAACTCGCAAATGTTGGTATCGTCGATTTCGGCGTGTCTCTCCCAGATCAAGGCCGCAAAGGCCCGGCCTCTCGCCTTGTTCGGCGCGCAACGCTCGAAGGCCCTGCCCGATGTGCCGACCATGAAGGAGCTGGGCTACGAGATCGAATATTATCTCTGGGTCGGCCTGTTCGCGCCCAAGGGCACGCCGACGGAGGTCATCACCTACTTGCGCGACGTGGAGAACAAGGCGGCGCACAGCGAGCAGTTCAAGGCGACGCTTGCCAATCTCGGACAGGAGCTCGCCTATATGGATCAGCCGGAATTCGCGGCATTCTGGGAGGCCGACAGCAAACGCATCGAGGCCGCGATCCGCTCGATCGGCAAGGTCGAGGGATGAATTCGGCCGGGTTGCAAAGCGCGACACATCGAGCGCGTTGAACTCCGTGCAGCACTTGCGGGGGCGGGAGGCAACGGCGTGACGCTGCGTACCGACCACATCGCCGGCCTCATCTTTGTCGCGTTCGGCCTTCTGGTCTTTGCATTCAGCGGCGATTTGCCTTTTGGCACGCTGTCGTTCCCCGGCGCGGGCATGATGCCGAAGCTCGCGGCCGGATCGCTCATCTTGTTCGCTCTGCTGCTCATCCTGCGCGCCAAGGAGAGCGCGCCGATCGCCACGGTGCCCTGGGGCGACCTGCCGCATGCGACGCGGGTGGTGGCGATCACCGCCGCAGCCGTCGCGCTCTACCAAACGCTGGGCTTCCTCATCACGATGCCGCTCTTGCTGTTTGCATTGACCTTCGGCACCGAGCGGCGCAACCCGCTTGTCGCCGCCTGCTTCAGCATCGGCGCGGTCGCATTGACCTATCTGCTATTTGCTGTGGCGCTCAAGACGCCGCTCGAGCGGGGCGTTTTCGGATAACTAGCTATGGGCACGGTAGAAAGCCTGCTGCTCGGCTTCTCGGTCGCACTCCAGCCTGATGTGCTGTTGTATGCCTTTCTCGGCTGCCTGATCGGCACCATCGTCGGCGTATTGCCTGGCATCGGGCCGCTTTCCGGCATCAGCATTCTCTTGCCCGCGACCTTCGGGCTCGACACCACCAAGTCGGTGGTGATGCTGGCCGGCATCTATTACGGCTCGCAGTACGGCGGCTCGACCACTGCGATCCTGATGCGTCTCCCGGGCGAAGCCGCCTCGGTCATGACTTGCATCGACGGCTATGCCATGGCGCAGAAGGGGCGCGCGGGCGCAGCCTTGTGCATCGCCGCTGTCGGGTCGTGGATCGCGGGCACGTTCGGCGTGATCATGCTGACGCTGATCGCGCCGCCGCTCGCCGCATTCGCGCTGCGCTTCGGACCCCCGGAATACACCGCGCTGCTCGTGCTCGGTCTCATTTTCCTGGCCTACATGTCTTCGACCTCGTTGCCGCGCACGCTGCTGATGGCGTGTTTCGGCCTCCTGCTCGGCACCATCGGCATCGACAACATGACCGGGCACTTTCGTTACTCCTTCGATATCGCCGAGCTCGGCGACGGAATCGGCATTGTCCCGGTCGCGGTCGGCCTGTTCGGGCTGGGCGAGATATTGTCGACGCCGTCCGCCAACGTCGTCGGCAAGGTGATCGCACCCAGATTGCGCGAGCTCTTGCCCAGCTGGCGCGAGTGGCGGCAATCGGCAATGCCGATCGCGCGCGGCTCGGTTCTCGGCTTTCTGATCGGGCTCACGCCGGGCTCCGCTCACATCATTTCGAGCTTTCTTTCCTACGGGGTCGAGCGGCGGCTCTCCAAGCATCCAGAGGAATTCGGCAAGGGCGCGGTCGCGGGCGTTGCCGGACCCGAATCCGCCAACAACGCGGCGTCGACGGGCGCGTTCGTGCCCATGCTGGCGCTCGGCCTCCCCACCGGGCCGATTACCGCGGTGCTGATCGCAGCGTTGATGATTCACGGCGTCCCGCCCGGGCCGACGCTGGTGAACGAGCATCCCAATATTTTCTGGGGTTTCGTCGCCTCGATGTACGTCGGCAACCTGATGTTGCTCGCGCTCAATCTGCCCCTCGTCGGCATTTTCGTGAACGTGCTGCGGATCCCTTATGCTTACCTCTATCCGCTGGTGATCATGTTTTGCATCATCGGCGTCTACGAAGTCAGCCACTCGATCGTCGACGTGTGGATCATGCTGATCATGGGGGTCATCGGCTATGGTTTGCGCAAGTTCGGCCTCGATCCCGCGCCGCTAGTGCTCGGGCTGGTGATCGCGCCGACGTTCGAGATGTCGCTGCGTCAATCGCTGATCATGTCGAACGGCAACTGGACGATCTTCTTCCAGCGCCCGATCGCCGCGGTGCTGCTCGCCGTGTGCGCCATGCTACTGGCATTGGCGGCGCTGTCGCTCATCCGCAGCCGCAGGGACTGGCGCAGCCGGCTGGCCGAGGTGGAAACCGCAGAAAATCGCTAGCGCGTCGGCGGGTCGGCAGATTGCGGCCGAAGCGGATCCGGAACAGGCACCGGTCATCGGTGCGCTGCGTTCCGGGACCGGACGCGATCGTTCACGCCCACAAGCGTTCGTGCTCCAGCCCTTTGTAAAGATCGGCGACGTATTCGCCATAGCCGTTGAAGATGAGCGTCGGCCGGCGCTCATTGCGCCCGATCAGCTCTTCCGTGGCTTGGCTCCAGCGCGGGTGCGGCACCTGCGGATTGACGTTTGCCCAGAAGCCGTACTCGGATGCCTGCAACGCCTCCCAGTAGCTCTTCGGCCGCTGGTCGGTGAAGCTGAAGCGCACGATCGACTTGATCGACTTGAAGCCGTATTTCCAAGGCACCGCCAGACGCAACGGCGCGCCCTGAACTTTCGACACCGGCTTGCCGTAGGCGCCGGTGACGAGAAAGGCCAGCTCGTTGGTCGCCTCAGCGATGGTGAGGCCCTCGACGTACGGCCAGGGATACCAGCTCTGCTTCTGGCCGGGCGCCACCGAAGGATCGAGGAACGTCTCCATCCGCACGTACTTTGCCGACGACAAAGGTTTGGCCAATTCCACCAGCTTGGCGAACGGAAAACCGCTCCACGGAATGGCCATCGACCACGCCTCGACGCAACGATGGCGATAGAGGCGCTCCTCCAGCGGCATCTTGCGGATGAGTTCGTCGATCCCGATCTCCTGCGGCGTCTCCACCATGCCGTCGATTTTCACGGTCCATGGCCGCAGCTTGAGCGCCTGCGCCGCCTTGGCCACGGTCTTGGTCGAGCCGAACTCGTAGAAATTGTTGTAGCTGGTGTTGATCTTCTCGTCGGTGATCGGCCGGTCGAGCGTGTATTTTTCATTGCGGCCGACCGGATAGAGATCCCTGGTCGGGTCCGGCAGCTCGCTGATGCGCTGGGCGAGCGCAAGCTTGGGCGCGAGCGACAATGCGGCCGCGCCACTCGCCGCCAGAAAACCGCGGCGGTTCAAGAAGAGGTGTTCGGGCGTGGCAAGGCGTTCGGGAATTTCCCACCCGCGGCGGCGAATGACGTGCATGGCCCTCCTCCAGATCAAGGCGCAGGCTTCGATACGCCCCCAATTCATCACGGGCAAGTCACGGCTGCGGCAGCGCCGAGCGATCACGCGCCGACCAGGCGGGAACCGACACGAGCAAGACCGCGTTCTTAATGCATTGTAGGGCAGCGCGGCCATTTTCATGCGCGAGCGCGATAGTCGCGATTATCCGGTCTTGGAGAACATGCGGCTCCAGAACGCGTTCTGGGCGTGGGAGCGCGCGACATGGGTCGTCTTGGCAATCATTCTTCTGATCGCGCTCACCGGCTTGTTCGCGCATGGGCCGCTGAGCGAGAGAACGGTGGGGGATGCCGGACTGTCGCTGACCTATGAGCGTTTTCAGCGCGTCACCGCGTTGGCGCGATTGACCGCAAGGATATCTGTGTCCTCCGGCGATGAAGCCAGTTTGACGCTGAGTCCCGCGTTCGCCGACAACTTCCAGATCTCCGACATCGAACCCCGCCCACTGCGAAGCACCGCCGGGCCGGGCGGCCTTGAATTGGTATTTCAGGCGCCAGCCGCGGGCGAGCTCTCGCTCGTGATCTGGGCCCATCCACGCTCGTTCGGATACTTCGATCTATCCGCCGCCGCCAGTCCGGAAGGTCGAGTGGCATTCTCCATTCTGGTCTATCCGTGAAACGCCATGGACAGCGTCATCAAGTCACTCGTGGTCTATTTCGTTCTCTGGCTCGTGATCCGGTCGACTGGCCGGCGCACGCTCGGTCAGTTGACGGTGTTCGACTTCATTCTCTTCCTCATCATCGGCGGCGCCGCACAGCGCGCATTGATGGCACAGGACTATTCGCTCACGCATGCCTTCCTGGTGATTGCGACCTTCGTCATTATCGACATTGCGGTATCCTTCGTGGAAAGAGACGTACCGAGCATCGCCAAGATCTTGAAAGGCGTTCCGACGGTGGTGGTCGAGAACGGCCACGTCCTGAGCGGGCGATTGCGGCGCGCCCGTATCACCGAGGAGGAAGTACTCGAGGCGGCGCGGCGCACTCACGGCCTCGAACGGATGGGCGAGATCAAATTTGCGATTCTCGAAGCAAGCGGCCAAATTTCCATCATTCCGAAACGAAAAATCCTCGCCGGCGACGAGGGTAGCGCCCCAGGCGCGGATTAGCGCAGGCGGCAGCGCAGTGAAACGCGGGCGGAAAACCGATGTCCTTGGTCCGCTTTGCCCCTTATGCCGCCGCCGCTTTTCGCGCGGCGACAATCTGATCGGCGGTGCGGCCCATCAGTTCAGCCATGTGGTCGAACTTGAAGGTGAAGCTGCCTACGCCAGCGGTGGCCGAGCGCACCTCCACGATGAGATCACCGATCTCGGATTCCGGCATCTGCACGCGCACCACGTCCCAGCCGTCC
>WNGD01001648.1_pt1 | contig 28329 bp, 23 predicted proteins | sample 5400671 | NCBI WGS metagenome assembly WNGD01 (sample SAMN13153369, study PRJNA577476) | soil metagenome | isolation source: 40 cm soil or saprolite under grassland replicate 2 | place: USA:California | collected 2016-06-15
CAAAAGGTACGACTACAGCAGGGGTACTAACGTGAACACCAGTGTTAGGGAAACGAGTAACAAGGGCATCTCGTACTTGTCGTAATGTTGCTGCTGAGTTCTCTTTGAGATTTTTGGTGGGTATACTGGCGAAATAGTCCACATCACTGTGCCTATAGATGCTTGTTCCATTGCCAAAAGAGCCAGTACGAAAGAAGCGTGTTATCTCAAAGTTACTTTTTAGGCATGCCTCAATCGATGCTCTGTGGCTTTTTGCTGCTTGAGTGTCTCCCCCCGTGGGTGTAAGCCATCCATGAAATATACGAAATCCTTCTTCTACTGTCTTTGCCATTCTTGTCCTTACTTTATCTATCACTAGAACGTCATAGAGAAATTCATAATTGGAGCATAGGTATTCAACGGGCATGAAAGTGATCTTCTGAAATGAAAAATGAGACAATTATCCTATAGCATTGACAATATTGGCGTTTGTCAATGTTTTGTGTTAATATAATCATTACCAAAGGTCACATTGGTCATATCTATTGACTATGCATTAACAAATCCCTATTTGCGTGCAACAGTGACCGGGAGCAGCTAAGCTGTCGAAAAACCTTTGAATGTTTGAGTCCGGCAAGACAGCACATTCATGGCTCTTAGCTAGCTGTTCCATCCACTTATTACTTATCTCTGAGATTGCCTCAGCGTTAAAGATAGTATAGCCTATTATTAAGCACTCTATCAACAAGATTGCTAAGAGTGGTACTTTTGTCCGTGCCTTTCATTTGAGGTGTGATAAAAAAGACACCTTGGGTGCTTGCTCAGTTGTTGGGCATGAAACCTAGGTGTCGCTTTATCTCGTTATGTATCCTGTTCTGTTACTTTCTTACAGAGATACAAAGCATGTCAAGCTTCTCTTGCTTGTGGTTGATTGCACGAGATAATGAGGGGATAGCTTGACGCATTGCCTTGTTCACGATGTGTGTTTCGTCGTATCGCTGGAAAATATATGCATCAATCACCTAAGGGGAAGCGTGAATAGGTGCGAGAGTGGCGCAATGTACGCAAGCGCAAACAGAGGAGACAGCCTTCCTGAGCGTCGTTCCGCTCCTGAGACGGAGGGCTTCTCTACTTGGACGTTTACTCTGCTACCTGATCTTGGGCAAAGAGAGGAAAAGGAGCAATAGTGTTTGTAGAATTGCGTAGGTTGACGGAAACAGTTTCAATTCCTGGCACGGCGTGAAGTGCAACAAGAGACTTTGCCAGTTGGAGAGCTTCTCCCGTTGTGCATTCGATCTCCACCTTTTCTCTTCCGCTTCCCGCCTGCACCTCGATGTTTTCAATGGCCGCTCCAGCCTCTATACATGTATTGTAGACACGACCGAGGAGGGCTTGCTCTACCGCAGTCACCTTTATCCGGAGATGATAGACTTCTGGTGGATGCAGGCGGCGTCTGAGGGGGTTGAGAAGAGTGAGAACAGCAATAGTGAAGACAGTGGTAAGCACGGCTTCAACAAGTAAGCCCGCTCCGCATGCCAGTCCAATGGCAGCAACCACCCAGATGGCGGCTGCGGTCGTTAAGCCTTTGACGATCTCTTTGCGCAGCAAAATCGTACCCGCACCAAGAAATCCAATCCCACGGACAACCTGAGCGGCGATACGAGAGGGATCAAGTACTACATTGTGCGTTCCAAGAATGTCAGCAAACCCAAAGGCGGAAACAATCATAATCAAGCAGGAGCCAAGTGCTACAAGTGCATGAGTTCGTAAACCTGCTGTGCGTTCACCCCGTTCACGCTCCAATCCTACTAAGGCTCCAAGCAGGAGTGCAAGGCCAAGCCGTATGAGCGTAGTCTGAACAGAGATCATACACTTCCTCTCTTCCTGTTACGGGATGTTCATGAAGAAATGTTAACGGAATGTTAACGGAATGTTAAGAGGATGTTAAATACTACTATACTATCTTTTTGCATCCTTTACAAGCTGAACTGTTTTCGATACCCTTTGGCAAGTTAAGAAGAAGCAACCCTTGTTTTTACGCTCGACCATCGGTTTTCCAGTAGTCGAGCTTTTTTTTGTGGTGCTGCTCGTTTGTCTTTTAACCTATCCCCATGGCAAAGATTTAACAGAGATTTAACACCACTTAACATATCCATAAAGCATAGTTAATGAGTGGGTAGTACAGTGGAAGCATGATAGTAGCACATGTCTTTACGTAATGTCGTCTATCATAAACAACTTATGTTATCGCGTAGGAAAGCGAGGGTATTATGGCATTTGAATCAAGAGGGCATACTCAGCAGCGCGATCTGCTGACTCATTTCATTACAGCAGCTGTCCTTGCTCTGGTAGTGCTGTTGACTGCCTGTGGGAACAGCTCGTCTGGGACGACGACTGGATCTGGGTCAAGCTGTCCCGCGACTAAATCACTGACTGGTGCTGGATCGACGTTTATCAATCCGCTGTTTTCCAAAATGTTTGCTGAGTATCCGAATGCGAAGTGCGGTGCGAACGTCAATTACCAGTCGGTTGGTAGTGGTGCGGGCATCAATGATTTACTCAAGGGGATCGTTGAATTTGGGGCAACTGATGCACCCATGTCTGATACGCAACTTGCCCAGAGTACCAAGGGTCCCATTATTCACATTCCTGTCACTATTGGCGCAGTAGCCATCTCCTACAACCTGTCAGGCGTCTCCGATCATGTCAAATTATCGGGTCCTGTCATCGCAAGTATCTTTCTGGGTACTGTCAAATTCTGGGACGACCAGCAGATCAAGGCGCTCAACTCAGGCGTGAACCTCCCTCATCAAAGCATTACCGTGGTACATCGCTCCGATGGGAGTGGCACCACGGGTATCTTCACGCAGTACCTTACCGCTGTCAGCCCTGAGTGGAAGTCAAAGGTGGGCGCTGGCACGACTGTCAACTGGCCCACTGGCGTTGGTGGCAAAGGCAATGCTGGGGTCGCAGCCCAGGTCAAATCGACCGCTGGGGCCATCGGCTACAATGAGTTGGCCTATGTGCTCACCAACAACATCCAGTATGCTGCTGTACAAAACGCGAATGGGAAAGCCGTGCTACCGTCGGTCGATAGCGCGAAGACGGCAGCAGGGAACATTTCGACTATTCCGCCTGACCTGCGTTTCTACTTCGTCAATGCACCCGGTGATGGCTCCTATCCCATTACGGGCTTCACCTGGGCGATCGTTTACCAGAAGCAGACGAATGCTGACAAGGGGTGGGCTGTGGCGGACATGCTCTGGTGGGTTACCCATGACGGCCAGCAATATGCTACACCACTCAACTACGTGCCGCTTTCGGATACCATCGTCAGCAAGGATGAGGCGCAGATCAAATCCATGACATGCGGCAGCGGGCCGTGTTATAAAGGCTAGCTCTCGCACAGGAGTCTGATCTCATTTCATTTCGTGCTCCGCAAGAGGGGAACGCCCACGGAGCCTTCCTGGAAGAGAGTCTTGCCGCTCTTCCAGGAAGACGTTACTCAGATGAAAGGAAAGGTGCATGCAACAACACGTATCCGTATCGGGTGGCGGTGGAGGAAAGGGTGGTCTTGCCTGGTTGACGACACGCTTCGGCAAGAGGCCAATCGATCTACTGTTCCGTGGCATCACACTGCTCTTTGTTCTCATTGTCCTCGCTGTGATTCTTGGGGTGGCTCTGGTGCTGATGGTCAATGCTTGGCCGACCATTACCACGTTTGGCTGGAGCTTTCTGACCAATCAAGCGTTCGATCCTGTCCATGCCAATTTTGGTGTTGGGCCTGCCATCTTCGGCACATTGGTGACCTCAGCATTTGCACTGCTCTTTGCGGTGCCGATCGGCGTGGGTGCGTCCATCTTTGTCGTGGATTTCTGCCCACGACCGCTGCGTATCCCGCTTGCTTTTTTTACCGACCTGTTGGCAGCGGTTCCGAGTGTGATCTACGGTCTCTTTGGGTTCCTCGTCCTGGCTCCGTGGCTGCAACTCACGGGAGAACCCTGGCTGCAGCAGCACCTGGGATTCATTCCGCTCTTCCAGGGGCAAATTCAAGGGGTGGGCATACTCGCTGCGGGGATGATCTTAACGGTGATGGTCCTGCCGCTCATCATTGCCGTCTCACGTGAGGTGATGTTGACGGTGCCAACTGCGCAACGGGAGGCGATGCTGGCCTTGGGTGCTACGCGCTGGGAAGTCATCCGCTACGCTGTCCTCCCATTCTCACGCGTCGGCATCCTGGGTGGGGTGATCCTCGCACTCGGACGTGCGCTCGGCGAGACGATGGCGGTCACCATGGTGATTGGGAATCAGGCGACGAAGCCGAGCGCGAGCCTGTTCCAAACGGGTTACACGCTCTCAAGCGTCATCGCGAATCAATTTGGAGAGGCGACGCCAGGACTCTTCTTCTCGGCAGTCATCGAGGCGGGACTGATCGTCTTCCTCATTACCTTCATTACCAATGCTCTGGCACGCTGGCTCATTAGTACACTGCGAATCCATTCCAGCCACCCCCATCGGTACTCTTGCTCCGGCGGCAACTCAGTAACGCGCTTTTGATTGTCCTGTCGACGCTCTTTGCGCTCTTTGCCGTGGGGGTACTGGTCTACCTCATTGTCTATATCTTGCGGCAAGGACTCCCGTACCTCAATCTGGATTTCTTCACCAAGCCACCCGCTCCCAATGGTGAGCCGGGTGGAGGGATGGGACCAGCCGTGCAGGGAACAGTGATCCTGGTGGGACTTGCAGCACTTTTGGGCGTCCCCCTTGGTCTGTTCACTGCCATCTACCTCGCTGAGTTTGGGCGAGGCCACTTGGCCAATGGTGTTCGCTTCATCGTCGATCTCTTGAACGGGGTACCGACCATCATCTTCGGCCTCTTCGCCTGGGTGCTGATTGTCGTTCCCCAGCAGACCTTCTCGGGGCTGTCGGGTGGCGTGGCCCTGGGAATCATCATGATCCCGATTGTGGCGCGAACGGCGGAGGATGTGCTGCGCCTCGTCCCAAGAGAACTGCGCGAAGCATCGCTTGCCCTCGGTGCAACGGAGACTCGTACCATCCTGAGAGTCGTCTTGCCCGCTGCACGCGGTGGGATCATCACCGGCATCGTCCTGGCCATGGCCCGTGTGGCTGGTGAGACCGCGCCGCTGCTCATGACGGCCTTTGGCACCACGTTCTGGAGCACGGACATCACGCAGCCCATCGATGCGCTGCCGCTGCGCATCTTCAATTTCACCTTGAGCCCGTACCAGGTGCAAATCAACCAGGCCTATGCCGGTTCATTTGTGCTCATCCTGCTCATTCTGCTCGCCTCGTTCGCCGTGCGTTGGTTCACCGGTGGATTCAAGCGGAAGTTCTGACGCAGAGACTGGACGAGGATACATGCTGATGCAGCATCAAGAGAAAGGAGATAAGCACACGATGGCTTTCACAGTGGAACATTTAGACGCCTGGTACGGTCGTAAGCAGGCACTCTACGATGTCAATCTCTCTATTGCCCCGCTGACGATCACAGCAATGATTGGGCCTTCAGGATGCGGCAAGTCCACCTTCGTGCGTTGCCTCAATCGTATGCACGAGGAGATACCAGATGCCCGGGTGGAGGGCTCGGTACTGGTCGATGGTGTCAATATCTACGCAGGCTCGATCAAGCCAAGATATGTGCGCCAGCATATAGGCATGGTCTTCCAGCAACCGAATCCACTGCCGACCCGCAGCATCTTTGAAAATGTCGCGATGGGTCCACGCATCAATGGCTTAGCCAGTGGAGCTGCACTGCAAGAGCTGGTAGAACAGAGCCTGCAGCAAGCAGCACTGTGGGAGGAGGTCAAGGACCAGCTGTACGCCCCTGCCACACAACTCTCTGGCGGGCAACAACAGCGACTTTGTATTGCACGGGCACTCGCGAACCAACCGAAGATCTTGCTGATGGATGAACCGTGTTCTGCCCTTGATCCCATTTCTACATTGCAAATTGAGGAGTTGATCTGCGAGCTCAAACAGACCTATACCATCATCATTGTGACACATAACATGCAGCAAGCCGGGCGTGTTGCAGATAGGACCGTCTTTTTCCTCTTGGGACGCATTGTTGAAGAGGGAGAGACCTCAACATTGTTTTCTCATCCGCAAAAGAAAGAAACCGAGGAGTATGTCACCGGACGTTTTGGGTGATGCACGAAGATACAAGAGAAACGAGGATAAGGCTATTATGAACATTTCAGCAGATGCACAGGGACATGGTAATATGCTGTTTCCCAAGGGTGCCAGTATCTTTTCACGTAAAGTTGCGCGGAGTGGTCATATCTCCTATGAAGGGCGTCCCTACTTTATCAGTAAGGCTCTAGCTGGTCGCTATATCCGTCTGGTTGTGCTGGATGACCGCCTCATCGTTGATACAGCTATTCCTTTGCATAAAGAGTACCCACTTGTTTAAGTAAGGAGGCGTAATGGAAGAGCGCAATAAATCATCATCAGGACCGTTGATGGGGAAGGCGCAAGCTGGAACAAAGATTACATATCTGACAGGCCAGTCACCTGAGCCTCCCAGGGAGTCATTGAAGGGAGGAAATGTGGTGAACACTTCGTCTCAGTTGAAGGAACAGATATATAAAGTACACCGAGGTAAAAACCTGGATATCGGTGCGTCTATAAGGATAGATGTGCAGCATCTCAATTTTTACTATGGTAGCAAGCAGGCTCTCCATGATGTTTCGTTGCCGATCCGTGAGCGTCAGGTGACGGCATTGATAGGGCCATCGGGTTGTGGCAAATCAACGTTTTTGCGTACACTGAACCGCATGAATGACCTTATTCCTGGTACGCGTACGGAGGGTGTGGCTCAGTTTGCAGACGAGAACATCTATGATAGAGCGATGGATGTGGTGTTGTTGCGTCAGCGTATCGGGATGGTGTTTCAGCGACCCAATCCTTTCCCCAAGTCGATCTTTGACAATGTGGCTTATGGCTTGCGTGTGCAGGGTAAATCTGGCAAGCAGGTGACTGATCTGGTGGAGCAGAGCTTACGGGGGGCAGCTCTGTGGGATGAGGTGAAGGATCGCTTGAAGTCTTCTGCACTGGGATTGTCGGGTGGACAACAGCAGCGTTTGTGTATTGCGCGTGCGTTGGCGGTTCGACCCGAAGTGCTATTGATGGACGAGCCATGTTCAGCTCTCGACCCCATTGCTACGCTCAAGATTGAGGAATTGATTACAGAGTTACAGAAGGACTATACTATGGTTATCGTGACGCATAATATGCAGCAGGCTGCCCGTGTCTCACAATACACCGGTTTCTTCCTCTCCGGTAAGCTCATCGAATATGCTCCAACGGTTGAGCTCTTTGAGCGTCCCAAGAGAAAAGAGACCGAAGATTATATCAGTGGTCGTTTCGGTTAGTAAAGAGATAAAGAGGCAGCTGGTAAGGTTGCCCATGGAGAATATGGTGGGACGCAAAATTTTAGTGGTGGATGACGAGGCGGTGCTACTAGAGACAATGGCCTATAACCTGGAGCAGGCTGGCTACCAAGTCATCACTGTCTCCGATGGTGCGAGCGCGTTAGAGGCGGCCCGTCGCGAAAGGCCCGATCTCATCATCCTGGACATTATGCTACCCGAAATGGATGGGTTAGAGGTGTGTCGCCAGTTGCGTCGCGAACATGGAACGGCCACAACTCCGATTATAATGTTGACAGCGAAGGGCGAGGAGATTGATAAGGTTGTGGGCTTAGAGGTTGGGGCTGATGATTATGTGACCAAGCCCTTTGGTCGGCGCGAGTTGCTGGCACGTGTGCGTGCCTTGTTGCGCCGTGCTGAGTATGTGCCTGCCAGCAGTGAACGTGTTGAAACGCAGAGCGAGCAAGAGGTGGTCAGAGCCAAGCGAGAGTTGGTTGCCGGTCCGCTGCGGATCGATCTGGCCGGTCGGCTGGTTGTGTGTCGTGGTCGTGAGTTGGAATTGCAGCCCAAGCAGTTTGATCTGTTGACGTATCTGGTACGCAATCGTGGTACTGTGCTGACCCGTGATCAGTTGCTGCACAATGTATGGGGCTATGATTATGTCGGTGATACGCGTACGGTTGATGTGCATATACGCTGGCTACGCGAGAAAATAGAAGAGGACCCTGCTAATCCGCGTTTGATCCAGACGGTGCGTGGTGTGGGATATCGCTTTCAGTGGTAGCTGGCAACCTTGCAACCCCGGCATGATGACCGTCCGGCGGCATGATGACCGTCCGGCGGCATGATGACCGTCCGGCGATATGATGACCGTCCGGCGATATGATGACCGTCCGGCGATATGATGACCGCAAGGGTCATCACAACCCCGGCATGATGACCGCAAGGGTCATCACAACCCCGGCATGATGACCGCAAGGGTCATCACAACCCCGGCATGATGACCGCAAGGGTCATCACTACTATACTACGCCTTCTACTCGTCTTTCGTGTATGATAGTGATGTTTTTTGGGGTTATTGTATGTTTTTGGGCGCGTGTGTTCGATACACAAGAGACGGCCCGGCCGCATGATGACCGCAAGGGTCATCACTACTATACTACGCCTTTTGCCTGTATTTCGTGTATGATAGTGATGTTTTTTGCGGTTATTGTATGTTTTCGGGCGCGTGTGTTCGATACACAAGAGAACGCTACAATTATACTGATGCCTATTAGTACCCTCTCGTGGCCAATTACTTGATTTTATGTGGGAAATGGGTTATTTTCATCATGAGTGGAAGGGATAATTGGATGGCGTATGGGAGAATATGATATTTTTGTTCTCCTCTTGATACTTTATGCTTTGTTCAACTCTGCGTCGACAGAAAACGAGGAGCAGCTAACAGATGAGTGATCGTAGCGGACAGAAATTGGGACATTATCTCCTGCAGCGTCGATTGGGTCAGGGTGGTTTTGCCGAGGTGTATCTGGGAGAACATATTCATCTGAAGACGTTGGCTGCGATCAAGGTATTGCACCAGGTGCAGTTGGCAAGTGATGAAGAACAGAAGTTCCAACGAGAAGCACGTACAATTGCCAAACTCAACCACGCACACATTATACGGGTGCTGGACTTTGGTATACAGGAGAGTACCAGTACAGTTCTGAAAAACGCTGTCATTTCTGCCAGAGCTTTTCATTTGTACGGAGACCGTACTGGCGGGACTGCCACCGCCTCTATCCCATGCCACCGAAGTGGAGTTTGGGACTACGTGTATTCGCACTTGCTTGCTCACTCTGGTGTTTCTCTCATTTGGGGAAGTTCTGCTTGACTGCTATGGGTCAGGAACGAGTGCTCGTTCCGCGGCATGCCGTCTGGCTTTTCACCATCTCCACACCAAAGTCAACGAGACTTGTGAGAAAGGGTTGAAACACGATGCAAATTGAAAGTTTTGATACGGTACTGCTTTTACCCAAGTGACCGTTTTAACTTGGAACCTGCAAACAGTATTGAGTTTTCAATGTGCTACGAGGGTATTCTATCACAGACAAGGGAAAACGGAAAGGAAAGCTGAACCATGAATGATATGAGTTGTCATCATTTGATATCATTTCAAGGAAACGTTTCTTACACCTTTCCTGGTGATGGATTATGCGCCCAAAGGGACGTTACGCCAGCGTTACCCGACAGGGACAATCCTGCCACCTGTGGATATCTTGCACTATGTTAAACAAGTAGCCAGTGCTTTGCAGTTTGCACATGACCGTAAGCTGATTCATCGTGATGTCAAACCAGAGAACATGTTGCTGGATGAAAAGGACAGCATTCGGCTCAGTGATTCTGGAACGTTCCCTATCGTCGCAACACCTTTTTTACTGGGCGCGAAGAGGTGATTGCTCAATTGCATGAAAGCCTCGGTTCAGGCAAAGTGGCGAGCCAGACGCAGGCGATTAGTGGTCTGGGGGGTATTGGGAAGACCCAGGTTGCGGTTGAGTATGCCCATCGTTATCACAATGCGTATCAGGTGATCTTATGGGTGCGGGGTGATACGCGGGAGAAGATGCTCTCAGACATTGCGGCTCTGAGTTTTGTGCTGAATCTGAAAGAGCAATACGAGCAGGAGCAGCATCGTATGATCGAGGCGGTGCGTAATTGGTTGAGGAGAAATGCACATTGGCTGCTGATTATCGACAACATTGAAGATCTGACACTGATGCGGACGTCTCTCCCTTCGGCGGTACGAGGCTCTATTCTGTTGACAACACGCACACAAACAACTGGTAACATCGCTCATCGTGTCGATCTAGAGAAGATGACGCTGGAGGAGGGGGCATTATTGCTGCTGCGTCGCACGAAAATGGTGGGACAGGACGCTTGCCTGCAAGATGCTTCACCTCTAGATAGCCAGCGAGCAAAAGCTATTGCTGAAGCACTTGATGGATTGCCGCTCGCGCTTGATCAGGCAGGGGCATATATCGAAGAATCTGGATGTAGCCTTGCGGACTATCTGCGTCTCTATCAGGCAGGACGGATGAGACTGCTAAATAGGCGTGGCAGCTTTGATACTGACCATCCGGCATCGGTGACAGCGACGTTTGTTCATTCCTTTGAGAAGATCGAGAAGAGTAGCCCTGCCACTGTAGAACTCCTGCACTTCTGTGCCTTCCTGCATCCTGATGCTATTCCTGAAGAAGTCATTGTGCGGGGAGCGGCTGAACTTGGTCCAGTATTGCAGCCAGTGGCAAGTGATCCTTTTGCCTTAGATGCGGCAATCGTGACGCTACGTAGGTTTTCCCTCATGCGGCGTGAGCCAGAGACGAACATGCTCTCGCTCCATCGTCTGGTGCAGGCGGTGTTGCAGGACAGGATGTGTGAGCAGACAAGGCAAACATGGGCTGAGCGTACGGTGAGAGCGATCAATCTGGCTTTGCCGGATGTAAATAATTACTCTATGTGGCAGCGTTGTCAGCAGTGTATGCCACATGCGCAGAGATGTGTTGATCTGATAGAGGAATGGAAGATGGTATCGCCAGAGGCAGAGCGGCTGCTTGAACAAACAGGAGTGTATTTACGGATACAAGCAGAGTATAAGCAAGCCTCTGTACTCTTTCAAAGAGCGTCAGAGATGCGTACTTTACTAGGCGGAGTGGAACAAGCAGAACCGGTTAGCTCGCTCATAAATCGTTTCTGGTACTACTATTACCAGGGAGAGTATGCTCAGGCAGAGCCTCTCATACGGAAGGTATTGGTACGTTTGCAACAGACGTCGGAGGCTGATCAACAGTATGTCGCCTCATGTCTGGCTGCATTTGCATACCTTTCCTATCAGCAAGGGAAATATAGCCGTGCTGAAGAGTATTTTCTTCAGGCTCTGACCATCTATGAGAAGCAGGTTGGATTACAGCATTTCTCGGTGGTCTGTACCTTCAGTGGATTGGGAAACGTCTATCTTGCTCTGGCGAAATATGATCGGGCGGAAGGGTTTTTCTGGGATGCGCTGAACATTTGGCAACAGATGCCGGAACCCCAGCATCCATCGAAGTGTCTGATACTACTGGAAGTGGAAGCAGTGCGAGCGAGCAGAACCCCTGTTACAGAGAGCATTAGCGATTCGTGAAAAGGTACTGGGGTCGGATCATCCGGAAGTGGCTCAAGTTCTCAAGACATACGCCAGTTTGCTGCTGGTACTCAATCGCAAAGCTGAAGCGGCAGAGGCCACTATGCGTGCCAAAACTATTCTAGCGAAACATGCTCCGGTGATTGATAGGGATGTATAGGGCGTCGTTAGCATGTCATGTGGTATCATGTTGTTGGAATTTTTCCCATTCTTTCCAAAGTAGAAGAGCGGGAATCAAGTCAGGAAGCAGAGGAAGAGTCAAACTTCTGCTCTGCTTCCTCACCAGACATTTGGAGAGAAGACTTGCCGTGAGCGGACTTGAGTGCTGTCCGGCGTGTCATCCTGAGCGAAGGATCTCTGCGTGCGTCGAGCCAGATCCTTCGCTTCGCTCAGGATGACACGCCTTCTCTCCAAATGTCTGCTTCCTCATCAAGACACTTGACATAATCTAGTACAAAGGAGCCAATGTTGAACATGACTCTTGCCCCTGATGCTGCGGTAGATTTACATATGCATACGACCTATAGCGATGGTCGTTGGCCTGCTGAACGGTTGATTAACTATCTTGTTGATGAGCACTATGAACTGGTGTCGGTTACCGATCATGACCGGGTGGATATGGTTGCGAGTATTGTGGCTCTGGCTGCCGAGAAGGGATTAGCGGTGCTGCCGGGTGTAGAGATGAGTACGGATTGGAAAGGTAAGATGGGCCATATGCTTTGCTACGGTTTTGATGCGGAACAGAACTATCTGACTGAGGTTACCGAAGGTGTGGTACGCAAGCAGTTAGAAAATACGCATGTGGTGCATGATGAACTGGTCAAGCGAGGATACACTTTTCCACGCGAGGAAGAGGTATTAGCTGAGAATGGTGGCAAGTTGCGTCGTCCTGTTGACAATGCTCTGCTCTTGCGTGAGCACGGTCATGTATCTGATTGGCGTACCGCCATGCGTATGATCCATGAGGCCGGTTTTTATTCTGTGCATGCTGATATGGCTGAGGCGGTAGAGGCTGCTCATCGGAGCGGTGCAGTGTGCCTGATCGCTCATCCTGGTCGGCGTGAGGGTGGCTTTACTTTCTATGCTCCTGCTCTGCTTGATCAACTGCGGGCCGATGTAGCGATTGATGGGATCGAGGTGTATCATCCCTATCACGATGCTCAGATTATTGAAGCTTACCTGGAGTATGTAGATAAGCATAACCTCTTGATGAGTACGGGTTCTGATTCTCATTGCATGCCTGGGCGAATGCCGATGAAGTATCGGGCTGAGATCAGCCGGAATTTGTTGGAGCGTGTGGGGATACACATCCAGTGAAGAAGCAAATCAGCAGAAATGGTAAGAGCCGAAGAGAAGGGGCAAGCGACTGCCTGGCCAGGCAGTCGCTTGCCCCTTCTCTTCGGCTCTGTCTCGATTATTTTAGATACCAATCGTTTGTTGTAATGCCTTCTGGGTAATCTACTGTTTTGAGGACAACACCGCCAGGGTTGGGAAAATCGCGAATAGGCATGCCTTGTTCGGCGAGAAGTAAGCCATCGTGCCAGATGGGAGCGGCTCCGTCAACGCCGGTGACATTGACCATGGGTGAGTTGTCGTTGTTGCCGGCCCAGACGCCCATGACATAATCGGTAGTGTAGCCGACTGTCCAGTTATCTGCGAAGTTCTGCGAAGTTCCCGTTTTAGTGGCTGCGGGACGTACTGTGCCGCGATTGCCCTCATAGCACTGGAGCTTCGAGTTTGAGTAGAGTTGCAGCACGTTACAATCGTAAAACTCGTAGAGACGTGACTTATTATCACTGAGGACGTTGGTGATCAGGAATGCGGCTTGCTTGCTGATGACACGATGCCCGATTGGTGCAAAATGATAGATGACCCGTCCCTGTACGTCTATGATGGTATCAACTGTATGAGGAGGGATGCGGACGCCACCATTGGCGAAGACCCCATAGGCGGAGGTCTGGTCGAGCAGATGCACGCCTAGTGTACCCAGCACCATGGTATAGTTGGGTGTGCCTGTATAGCTGTTAATGCCCATAGTTTGGGCGGTATGCAACGATTGATCAACGCCTGTTTTCATGAGAAGTTTCACGGCTGGTACATTAAAGGAGTTTTGCAGGGCGTAACGGTAGGAGATCAGGCCGTGGAAGCGTTGATCATAGTTTTGCGGTGAATAAGATGGTAGCCCACAACAGAGCTGTATGGTGACGGGGGTGTCATATACGGGCATACCAGGGCTGACGCCTTGCTCAAAGGCGGTAGCATAGATGAACGGCTTAAACGAGGATCCCGGCTGACGATAGCCATCGGCGGCTACGTCGAAATCGCCGTATTGTGGATTATTGGGATCGATATTGCCGAGCAGTGTGCGGATGGCCCCATTGTGATAGTCAATCAAGACTACAGCCGCATCCGACATATGATGTGCTGCTGCCATTTCGGCAATATGCTGCTGAGCAATTTTCAGTATCTTGTTTTGGAGAGGTAAATCAAGGGTGGTTGAGACGATCAAGCCTGAGCGGGAAAGATCAGTGGTCTTGACGTGCAGGATGTTTGTTAGTTCATTGAGAGTATACGCGGCGAAATGGGGAGCTAGCCTGTTGTTGAGGGTGCCGCGACGTAGAAAATGTGGCTGTTGTACCTCAATAATGGCCTCGCGTTCCTGTGCAGGCGTAATATAGCCCTGGGTGCGCATATCGTTGAGGACTTCCTGTACGCGTAAAAAGGCACTGTGTGGATACAAAAAAGGATCACGACCGATGGGGGCACTGGGGATGCCGGCCAACATGGCGGACTGGGCGATGTCGAGTTGTGAAGTGGCTGTAGCTGTTGGCGTATCGTGTAAGCCAAAGTAGGTAAAGGCGGCAGCCTCGGCACCGTATGCCTGTTCACCATAGTAAGTCGTATTGAGATACATGGAGAGAATCTCTTGCTTGGTAAACTGCCGCGTCACCTGTGGTGCTAAAATCAGTTCTTGCAACTTACGAATGGCTGTGTCTTGATTGCCGACAATGGCATTTTTAATCACCTGTTGCGTAATGGTACTGCCGCCGGAGACAATGGCACCATGCTGGGCGTTTGCCAGAGTGGCGCGTACAATACCGGAAATATCATAGCCTGGATTTGTCCAAAAATACTGATCTTCGGTAGCAATCTCGGCGTGAATTAAGTTAGGTGAAATCTTTGAGAGAGGGACGGTTGTCTGTAAGCCCTGGTCAGTCATTTGATAAATGAGAGTGCCGTTCTTATCATACATTTTTAAATTATCCTTGGGCAGAATATCGGCCAAGGTGGTGACTTTCTGAGAAAAGCGTTGTTGGGTTGCGGCGACGACGGCAGTGAAAGTGACTAGCAGGGTAGCGAGGACAAGCACAGTAATCAATGCGCCGAAAGCTAGTGGCAACATGGCCCAGCCGGTGCTAACGCGATCAGTAGCAGCATATTGCTCATTGCTACGGCGGAGATGCTTACGTTTGATATGACGCCGTGTGCGAAGCCCTTTGGGGAAGTCACTGCGATGAGGAACGGGATAATAGACGCCGCGCATACTTTGTGGACGTTCATCAAGTCTCTGGGCTGCGGCGGCACGACTATGAGTTGGAAGTTTTGCCGGTAAACCTGGATGCGGAGAATCGTTTTGCATATTTTCCCTTCTTTAATTACAATACCACCTCACCTATAGAGGAAAGATATAAAAACATGAGGATAGTTACTATAATAGACGTTCCACGCCAACTACTCTATTCGCAGACGTAAATGGAGTGTTGTTGAGTATATGTACTTATGGCTAGGCAACAATAGGTCATTCTAAAAGAAATATACCCCAAATCTTGTATAAAGACAATGCTTTCACCACCAATCAGAGCTGAAGGGACTGTTATCACCGGCTGGTGGGTTGAAGGCGAAGCTGTAACTATTTGGGCAGTAGGGATGAGCTGTTACTTGGGTTGGAGGATTGCCCTGCTCTGTAGTGGGGGTAGGCGTCACCGTTACGGTAGTGGTGGGATTGCCTTCGACGGTTGGCTCGACGGTTGGCAGCGGAGTTGGAGTAGGCTGGAAGGAGACGGGAACAGTGCCGGGCAGGAACCAATCGGTGGTCTTGACGCCATCGGCATACGTAACGGTGGCTTGTTCGAGGCCACCTGGATTGGTAAAGTCACGGATAGGATGACCCTGCTCGGCTACGAGCATGGAGTCGTGCCAGATGGGTGCAGCACCCATGACACCTGTCACATCATACATGGGTGAATTGTCGTCATTGCCAGCCCAGACGCCCATGACATAGTCAGTGGTATAGCCAACCGTCCAGTTATCACGGAAATTTTGCGTGGTGCCAGTTTTGGCTGCTGCCGGACGCACGGTACCGCGGTTGCTGTTCCAACAATCATCTTGTGAGTTCGAGTAGAGTTGTAGCACGTTACAATCGTAAAATTCTGGGATGCGGGAGGCGTTGTCGCTGAGGACGCTGGTCATCATATAGGCCAGTTGCGGGCTGATGACCTGTTTACCAGGGTTGCGTTGATGCTGGTAGAGAATTGTGTTGGTGGTGCTGGAGACGACCTTTGTGATAGCGTAGTATGGGACATGTACGCCGCCATCGGCAAAGGTTCCCATGGCTGATGTATGGTCGATCAAGCGTACCGAGAGGCCACCTAAGACCAGAGAGTAACCAGGTGTGCCTTGATATGAAGTAATGCCCATCTCTTCGGCAGTCTGCATGGCCTGATCGATGCCGACATGACTCAAGACGCGCACGGCTGGTACGTTAAGCGAGTTTTGTAGCGCACAGCGGAGGGTCATATGTCCATGAAATTGCAGGTCGTAGTTGCTAGGTGAATAAGTAGGAGGGTAACTATCGGGGGTATCAATGGTGGTAAAGGTGTCATCAATGGCCTGAGCGGGTGAGACTCCCTGTTTGAAGGCCGTGACATAGACATATGGCTTGAACGACGAGCCTGGTTGACGATAGCCCTGAGTGGCTACGTCAAACTGTCCGTCGATGCTTGCATCATTGTAGTCGAGGCTACCGAGCAATGAAATGATTGCGCCAGTATGGAAGTCGAGTAGGACTTCGGCGGCGTTGGTGATATTGTGAGCATCGCGTAGTTCAGCGATGTGCTGTTGGGCAATCTTCTGTATCTTGTCCTGTAAATTGATATCCAGTGTGGTGTAGACGCGCATGCCGGAGCGGGACAACTGGCTCTGATCCTTCAGGTGGAACATCTGGACCAGTTGTAACAGGACGAAATTACTGAAGTGGGGCGCACGATTGATAAAGCTGGATGTGTGCTTAAAGAAATGTGGCTCCTGTGCTTCTCTGATAGCATCAAGGGCATCGACCCTGGTGATGTATCTTTGGGTGACCATCAGGTTGAGAACTGTCTCAAAACGCTGAAAAGCAGCTTGGGGATGTGCCAGTGGATCATAGATTGAAGGATTGCTGGGAATGCCTGCTAGTATGGCAGCTTGTGCCAGATCAAGCTGCATGGCGGCAGATTGGTGAGGCGTATCTTGCAACCCAAAGTAGATGGTTGCGGCAGCATCGATACCATAGGCTTGATGTCCATAATAAATGCTGTTCAGGTACATCTGCAAGATATCGTGTTTGGTGTAGAGGCTATTGAGTTGTGGCGTCAGGACGATCTCTTCTAGCTTGCGAGTAAGGGATGTCTGGTTACCTACAATCAAATTTTTAATCAGCTGTTGGGTGATGGTGCTACCACCTTCGACAATTCTGCCACTACGTACATCGTCCAGGGCGGCGCGAAGGATACGCAGAATGTCAACGCCCTCGTTTGTCCAGAAGTTTTTGTCTTCGGTAGCAATAGTGGCATTCTGCAAAATGGGTGCTATCTGATCAAGGGAGACGCTGGTATGTAGGCCCTGATCGGTCATTTGCATGAGCAGTATGCCTTTGCTGTCATACATCTTAAGGTTATCCTGTGGGAGCAGGTCATAGAGTGTGACCACTTGATGTGTGTATTTTGTCTGCGTATCTGTATAGAATTGATAGGCGATGACTGTTCCTGCTGTTCCCAGGGAGAGTAAGACGACCAGAATGGACATGACCACGCTGCCAATGGTGAGCCAGAGTTTACGCCGCGCCCGATACTCATGGGCGCGTGCCTGGCGTATGTGTTTGCGTGAGAAGTGGCGTAACCGTCGGCGGTGTCTAAAGCGTGCGTGAGGGTCTGGTGGAGATAGCTTGCGTGGTGGTGTAGGGATTTTTCCTACTTCTGGAAGAGCGGGTGAAGTTCTTGCACTAGATGGAGGTACAGGTGTAGCGGGCAGTGCAGGGAAAGGCATTGTCTTGTCTACTGAGGGGATAGATTGAATATTGTTGGTGAGCGTAGGATATTCTGGTTCCTCATCCTGGCTTGAGCGGCGAACGATACGTGCATGGCGCATGCGTCGGTGTGCCAGATATCGGAAAACTCGTTGTTGACGTGGTGTCAGTTGTATGTTGGGAGTAGTTGGCTCGTCGGAGGGGTGGCGTTTGTGCGGGCCTGCCGGGGTCATTTTTTCATCGTCGTTGTCAGCTACTATGATAGGTGCTGGTTGTTCAATATGTGAAGAAGCGGCATATCTTTCGCTCGTATAATCGTTGCCATGATTGGAGATCGGGGAGTTTGCATCCACGGCAATACCCTCTCTTTTTTGCTTTGCTTACGCTTCTCTAGGTTGAACGTACTCGTAAAAGAGTATACACCAAAGACTCTGCTCTATAATATAATACGTTATGCTGGGCTATTTGTTCCATATGAAAAAGACAGGTCAAAACCTCGTGAAAACACGAGGTTTTGACCTGTCTGTGAATGTTTTCTATGCCTTTAGTGACGGTTGCACTGCCTCGATGAGAGCGGGGAGGACCTCATTGGTGAGGGCCTGTATCTGTCGTAGGCTCTCAGCCCACGGTACATCCTGAGTGTCACGGAAGCCGCTGTTGCCGCGCACTTCTGCCAGTTGAATGACGCTGTCATCGACGATATTACGGAAATAGAGGAAAGCGCGCACGGCATCAACCAGTGAAACCTGGGAATTATAGGTAATCGAGCCATATTCATGTCCAAGCTGAATAGCTTCTTGCCGCAACTCTTCAGAGAAGATATTGGTGGTGAGAGTATGTAGCAGCAGTTCCAGCATGCGGTGCCCTAGCTTGCGATATGCCTCACGTGCAGCCTCATCAAAGTGTTGATACCAGGGGAGCTTGTTTAGCGTGCCATCAGTAAAGGCGAAGCGCACGCGACCAAGCACACTTTGGACGAGCAACTGTGCGGCAGGATGAGGTTTTTTTTCGGTTTCCTGATGCAAACGTGCTTCGATATCAGAGCGTCGGAAACGGCGGTGTCCCCCATTGGTGCGACGTGAGGGCAGTTCATTGCGGTCTGCCCATAAACGTACGGTTGCTGGGTGGATACCCAGCATTTCGGCTACCTGTCGTAAGCTTAACCATTCATCTTCTGTATGAAATGATGACATAATGCTTTAACTACCTTTCGTTCACCTCTTTTCTGATGCATTTATTTTAGCTTATAGTACATTACATGTGGTAGGACTAAACATAAGATAAAAGTCTAACAAATATTCTACGAAAATTCTATGAGATTCCTCACAAGCTCACAATATATCACGTAAAGGGAACTATTCACGACTCGCTGTTGCTTGCAATGATGTGTCCATACTTGTGAGAGTTGTCAACCCTGCGACTATAAGACTACAAGTGGCAGAGTTGACGGCTCGCACAAAATTCTTGCTGCGGTAGGCAGCAAGGCGTAAAGCTAGAAAGTTTTGGTACTTTCTAAGGTTTAGAGTTGAGCAGCTTACCGTTTATCCATGGGATCCTCATCATCCTGTGGCGGCGTATCGGGTGGGACCTCTATACGCACACGATAGCCGGGTGTGGGATTGCTTGGTGGTGCTGGCTCCTGTTGAGCGGGAGTCATGAGATCGTTGGAGATAGCACGCACAAGGCGTTCGATGCGGTCCCAACGGGCGGGATAGCGGTCGGCATAGAATTTTTCCTGACCCATACCATCATAGGCATAGAAGGTGTAATCCTGGTTGCCATAGCGGTAATTGACTTTGGTGTACGGAATGCGTACCAGTTCCAATACTTGTAATGTGGCACGCGACTCTGTTTGTGAAGCGGTTGCACGGTTACCAGCGGCGGCAGTTGCCTTGGTTTCTGAGGGAGTGCTTTCGGCCTCAGCCAGTTCCACAGTGGCACGCCATACATCCATGGGTACACCATTTGGTGCGACGTTGAGATAGAGGGGCTCATTGACCTCGGCATTGTAGATCAGTTCACCACCAGCACTGACGAGATAGCGTTCTGGAATGGCACTCTCGCCCACGATTTTCGTTTGTACATGCATATCGAAATGTCGCGCAATATCGCGATGACGTACTACACGTCCGGTACCGCCGCAGTTGGGGCAGAAGGTAGATTTTGCTCCCTGGCAAGTCTCACAGATACGTTTGCCATTGCCACAGCTACAATCAACTTCACCGTTGACACAATCGGGGCAAGGGACGGTTTTGCCCTTGTTGGCCGGGTCGGTATCTACCGGATTAGGGATGGGTACGCCCTGCTGGCGAATACCATCAAAGACATCGGAGACTCTTTCGCTCATTGAACTGGCGATGTTATCGGCCTGTTTCTTGAAAAAAGGCTTCTTTTCTGTCTGCACCCAGTCGGCGACGTAGCCACGTCCACGGCAGGTGTTACAACGTTTCTTAGTACGTCCTTTGCATTCGGGACAGACATACCAGCCGCGTCCAGCGCAGGTAGTACACAAGGCGCGTCCTGTTCCATTGCAGTTCGTACAGGCCACTACTTCGTCCAGTCCTTCCAGGCGTGTACGGCTTGGTGGTGCTTTCAAACCTGTTACGGGGGGCAGCTCGTAGTCCCACACTGGGAGCAGTGGCTGTGGTTTTGCTAATGGTTTGCCAGTATATGGCTCTGTGACCGTCTCCATCGTGCGTGTTTCCAAGCGCGTTTGTACGGTTATTTCCCATACTTCGTCAACGCTCCATGATACCAGGTTCATATAGGTACCTAGTTCGCGAGCGATGCGCCAGTTCTCGTTGCTCCACATATTGGCAAGCTGGCGAATGCGTTGCTCTTCCTCGCTGCTGGCCTGCTGCGGTGTGATTGGGGTTTGTGTCTTCTGCCAGTATTCGCTCGCTCGATCAACCACGCGCCGGATACGTTGTTGAGCCTCGTTCGCTCCCTGTACGACCGTGCGCTTGATCTCTTCCAGGCGTTTATCTATATCACCAACATCGTCCTGATTCGGCTGATCGGCGCCGTTGGCGGGTTGGGGATTCTCTTTCCACTCGTCGCCCATGACTTTATTCCTCCATCATAGGGACACGTATTATGGTGTCCTGTATGTTCAAACATATTTGCCAGGTTATTTTAATATACGATGGATAGGGGGATGGGTTGTAGGAGGATGTCTACAGCAACGCCACAATCTCCTCCTGAGCAGGCACACCTGTTACCTCAAGATCATGCTCATGTACAATGATGTTAACTTCACTGCGGATGCCGAACTTGGGCAGGTAAATGCCGGGTTCTACGGAGCAGCAGGTGTTGGGAAGCAAGACACGTTGATCTTGCGTCTCGAAGTTATCGAGATTGGCACTGTTCCCATGGACAATGGTACCGATGCTATGGCCGGTACGATGTACAAAGTAATCGCCGTAACCTGCATTGACAATCACACTGCGGGTTACATCGTCTACCTGGCAACCTTGAACCTGCTCTCCGGCGGCTAATTGCTGGCGTACAAAAGCAATGCCTGTATCCCTGGCACGCCGGACAAGCTCGAATACTGTGCGTTGATGGGTGGGGATCTCTTCACGAGTGCCGGCGAAGGCCATCCAGGTGTAATCGGCGAAGATAGCATCAGGTTCGGGGAGATGCGCCCAGAAGTCGAAGAGGATCAGGTCGCCGCGCTCAATGGGGCTATTCTGTTCGGCGGTTGGTGCATAGTGGGGATTACTACAGTTGGCGTTGACTGCTACATGAGGTAGATCGGGAAAGACGACGCCTGCCTCTTGCAGGAGCATCGAAAAGCGTTGCTGCACACTGTGCTCACTGAGGGGAGTGTCTGTGCGTAGGGCCTTGCTCAGTTCTTCAAAGAGCCTATCTTTAGCTGCAATGATACGCCGTCCGGCTTCGCGATGCGTCTCTACCTGGAAATCGCTCAATTGAGCCATGAAACGTTGGGCTATATTTGCTGAGCTAACTACTTCTACATCACACGAGCGAACCAACTCGACGGTACCGGCGTCCACGCGTGAGGTATAGGGAATAGCGTTCATGGGTGAATATTCCATGGCTACACGCATGCCAGGCTGTAATATGTCCTTCAGGTGCGCGTGCATTTCCTGCCATGTACGAAAAACGCGTCGTTGGCCTGGGTGTGAGTGTAGCACATGTGGCTCTACCGCGCTCACGAGTGCTGTTGGTGTTCCCTGGGTAGGCACAAAATAAAACCAGCGACGTGTATAGAATTCTTGCTCTGGTAATGACAAGATCTGATAGGCAAGGGGATTGGATTTGCGAAAATCATAGAAGAGCCAACCGTTTAGCTTCTCCAGAGCCAATGCCTGCTGAATACGTTCGAGGTCCATAAAACAAATCTCCTCTAATAAATATAAGGACAGGTGCTGTTATTGTATCATGATTAGCAGGAGTAGTCAGTGCTCCTCCACTCTATGATGACCGCCAGGGTCATCACTACTATAGACGAGTGCGTTGGCCAAGCAAACCCTCAAGTTTCTCTCAAGGTAGCTATTTATAGCCCATCGCTACATGATGACCGCCAGGGTCATCACTACTATAGACGAGTGCGTTGGCCAAGCAAACCCTCAAGTTTCTCTCAAGGTAGCTATTTATAGCCCATCGCTACTTATTTTCTGGTATACTAATCTTACAAGTATAGGTGGCGGGGTGATAAAATTTTCTTTTGTACTTTGAGTGAGAGCAGGCTGCAATGATGTATGATGACGAGCCCACTATCAAGTTTTTTCCACCGCACTACATCGATACTGATGAGACGACGATGAAAATACCAGAGCATATGCAGCAAAGTATACATGCTTTACAGAATGGGCAGACGGCTACTGAATCCGAAACCTCGGTGGGGACACCTTTAGATAGTAATCCATCTCCGCTTGCTGCTTCTGAAGCCAGGGAGCAACAACAACCTGGCCCGGAGTTGCCCGTACTTGAATATGAGCATGTGTGGAATAGTTCTAACCTTGTTGAGCCAGTTGTGAGAGTATTTCCTGTAGGCAAGGCCAAAAAAGGCTGGCCAAGGTGGGCACGGGTCGCTATGATGATCTTTTTACTGTTCTTAGTGATCGCAGGTGGTACGCTGGCCTATGGTTATTATTACTTTGATACCCATGTACAGCAGCCTTTAACAAAATTTATTCATCCGGTCAGCCGCAGCAATCTTGAGCCAACGACTGCTGCAAGTCCTATACCTTCAGACAGCGATGTGACGGGACGTGTGTGGAACATCTTGCTTCTGGGCAGCGACAATGATGGCAAATACTCATTTCCCGCTCTCTTGACGCAGGTGGTGATGATTGTGCATGTTGATACCATCAACAATAGCGTGTCTATGGTCTCTATCCCACGTGACTCCTGGGTACATGTGCCGGAGGTCGATGCGATGCATAAAATCGATCAGGCCTTCTTCATAGGAGCGAGTCAAAATAATAGTTTCGACGATGGTGTGCGTTTGGCTCGTTTAACTATCGAGGCAGACTATGGCATTACTATTGATCGCTATGCCTGGGTTGGTCTGGATGGCTTTGCGAAAGTCATTGATACGCTGGGCGGTCTGGATGTTGATGTGCTTCATCCCATTGTTGACGATGTCTACCCTGATGATACCGGTTCCAATGCTAATCAACCAAATGCCTATAAACGCCTGTATATCGCACCAGGTCCTCAACACCTCACTGGCTTAGAAGCCCTGGAATACGTGCGTTCACGCCATGCTGATCTGTTGGGTGATATTGGTCGTACCCAACGACAGCAACAGGTGTTGCAGGCTCTGAAACTAAAGCTCAATCTGACAAGTGTCCTGAGCAATTTGTCACAACTTATCAACGATCTTACGGGTAGGGTCTATACCGATCTCAGTGAAAAAGAGCTTATCGGCTTTGCCGTCTTTGGACGTGGCGTCAATAGCCAGAATATTGAGCGAATCACGCTTGGTCCAGGCCAGGGAGAGCAGGATTATGGAGACTTGAGTACTATTTATGATCCCTTGGCCGGTAGTACACAAGATGTTGTCATACCCTATTGCGAGAATATTCAGCCTCTTATGAATCGTATCTTTCATCTGGGTGATGCGCAGAGCTGTAATGTGGGTGGATGAGATAGTGGTTTTGGAGGTGTCCAAGATAGGTTTTGTAGGGCGACCCTACATGTTGTCTGTGTTACAATAATGCAGGAAGAGTTTTTATCCCGAAGGAGTCATTTTGATCGAACAGCGACGGGATAATGCCTGTTACTTGCAGTTTAGTCATTATCTCCAATTTCCTGAAATTATGCATGGTATTTTTACACGGCTGGGGGGCTACAGTCCAGACCCGTTTCTGGGGCTGAATACGGCTCTCAGCGTTGGTGATAGTCTTGAAAATGTTCTGCGTAATCGCTTACTGGTTCTACAATCGTTAGGTATAGAAGATTACCCGTGTGTGGCTATTTGGCAGGTGCATGGTGCTGATGTTGCTACATTTGATCCCGATGCAAATATGTGGGATGACTGGCGTACCGATTGGCCGCATCGCTCCTATATGGTAGACGGCCAGGAATTGATCTGGACGCTTAAGCCGAGACGGAAGGCCGATGCGGTGATTACGAGACAAACTGGTGTAGCGCTGGTCCAGTCGTTTGCTGATTGCACACCCATTCTTTGCTACGATCCGGTGCAACGGGCTATGGGTATGGCTCATGGAGGCTGGCGTGGCACTGCTCGTGGTGTTGCTCTGGCTACAGTTGAGGCTATGCAGGAGCAGTTCGGTTGTCATCCGCACGATATCTATGCGGGCATAGCTCCGGCCATTGGTTCGTGCTGTTATGAGGTTTCAGAGTATGTGCGTCGGCTGTATTTGGGGGAAGAGCAATTTGCCGAGATGCCTACGCTTGAAAAGTATCGCAAGTCGGTGCGTGAGTCCGCTGTTTTTTCAACAAGACAAATCGACGACCGTGTGAGCATTCGCCTGGATATTCGTGAGACGAATCGTAATCAATTATTGATGGCCGGTCTGTTGCCTGGACATATCGAGATGCCGGACATTTGTACGGGGTGCAGTACTGATCTCTTCTTTTCACATCGAATTGAGCAGGGGAAGACAGGCCGGTTTCCAGTGGTGATGGCGTTGAAAGATAAACAAGAGCTAAGGGATTGACAATCAACAGGAAGTATGGTTACTTGTAGATATACGGCCCTTCTCTATAATATGAAAGGCAGAGTTAATATGACGACAACTGAGAAACTGCCTATGGTTACACGCGCTGATTGGGTTCCGGGTCCCAAGCAAGGGCGGTGGACCTATGCTGACTATGCGGCCCTTCCAGAAGATGGGAAACGGTATGAAATTGTAAATGGAGTGTTGTATATGACACCTGCGCCCAGTTGGTCTCATCAGGATGTTGTTGGCGAACTTTTTGCCTATTTACGGGACCATCTTCGATCCTCTAATTCAGGTAGAGTATTCGTATCTCCTATTGATGTTGAATTAGCTCCCAATACAGTGTTTCAGCCGGATGTGGTGGTCTTGCTTAAGGCAAGTGAGCACAAGCTGGGAGAACATCATATCATTGGTGCGCCTGATCTGGTTATTGAGGTTGCTTCACCGGGTACATCGCGCTATGATTTGCGTGAGAAGCAAGATGCCTATGCTCGTGCAGGCATACCTGAATATTGGGTCGTCAATCCCGATGCACACACTATTGAGGTGTTGGTGCTAGACATTGGTAGCTATGTTTCGCTAGGTGTCTATACCGGTAAGGCAACGCTTCCTTCGCAGGTTTTACCAGAGTTTGCAGCACTTGTTGAGCAATTCTTTGTTTCCGGGTAGAAGGAATACAATAACACATCAGGAGATATTTCATGCTTCCTCCCCGTAACTTCACACTTTGTCAAACGTATTACTGCTAATGGCAGGAGAGATAGCTAAGATGCTCACGCAAGAACAGTTAGCCGATAATATTGCACAGGTACGTGCTACTCTAGCGGAGGTAGCAGGGCACGCAGGACGGCGGGCTGAGGAGATTACGCTGGTGGCGGTCTCGAAAACGTTTCCTGTGGAATTGGTGAAGATGGCGTATAATTTAGGGGTAACGAACTTTGGTGAGAATCGTGTGCAGGAAGCCTTGCCCAAGATCGCTGAGTTTCATCCTCATGATGTGTACTGGCATATGATTGGGCATCTTCAGAGCAACAAGGCGAGCAAGGTGGTTGGTGCGTTTGACATGGTAGAGAGCGTCGATAATCTGCACCTAGCGCAAAGGCTGAGCCGTCATGCTGAAGCATACGATATGCGCCTGCCTATATTGTTGCAAGTCAATGTGTCGGGTGAGACTAGTAAGGAAGGTATGAGCATCGCTGAGGCACGCCAGGTAGCACGCCAGATAGCTGCCTTATCCGCCCTCGAAATTCGGGGCTTGATGGCCATTGCACCGTTAGTAGATAATCCTGAAGAGGTGCGACCGGTATTTCGAGGTTTACGCACTTTACATGAACAACTACAGCATGAATTGCCACAATGTCCATGGCAGCATCTTTCCATGGGCATGAGCGATGATTATAGGGTAGCTATTGAAGAAGGGGCGACTATCGTTCGTATTGGACGGGCGATTTTTGGAAAACGTGTTTAGTAAGTAGCTTGATCCCGCAGGGGTGGCACTACATTTTTTACGAAGACGAATTATGAAGGAGACTTTCAGTGAAGTTGAATATTGATGATATATTATTGAGCCGTCGCGTGCGTCAGAATCATGCTCTGGAGCATGCCACGATTACGATACTGAGCAGGATGATCCCTGATTTGAGTGTGAGTGCTCGTTCGTTTGCCAATGGCTTTATTGTTTTTGGTGATGTTGACCTTACTTTGTTGCGTCAGGCCACCGATGAGGCTCTTCATCGCTTGCAAGCTGGTGAGGCTGAGCTGGCTATTCACCCCAACTGTGGCACAAACATTGTGGTAGGCGTTTCACTGGTTACACTGGGAACGCTGCTGGGTATGGCGTCCAGTCACACTCGTGTGCGTGCGGCCTCTGCGGCGGCCTCGTCTATCGCCGGTTTGATGGCGGCACGTCCCCTTGGTGAATATGTGCAGAGGCACTTTACTACGTTGCCTGACCTGAAAGGTGTGCGTGTCACCGACATTTCACGCCGCAAATTCTTTGGCCTCACCACAGTTGAGGTACGTACTGTGCAGGAGTAATGAGAGATGTTTGGCTTCCCCTTGCCTATCATACACTGGCTGATCTTTTATGGTATTGGTTTTATTCTGCTGGCCATGATTGTACGTGCAGTGGCGTCCTGGTTTCGTATTGATGAACGCTTCGCCATTATCCGTTTCCTGGCACGGATCACCGATCCCTTTATCTTACCGGTGCGGCGTATTGTGCCACCGATGGGCATGTTCGATATGGCGTTTCTTATCGCGTTCTTTATGCTGCGAGTGATGCAAATACTGCTTTTACAGGGCCTGCCAGACGGCTGGTAGAAGAATTGTATATGTTCTTGACTGTAAAGGTATACCCCCGCAGTAAAAAGAATAGGGTTGAGTGGGAACAAGGGCAGTTGAAGGTGCATGTGACGGCTCCTCCTGTTGAGGGAGCCGCCAATGAAGCACTAGTTGCCCTGCTGGCTGAGCGACTTAACCTGCCCAAACGTGCTATTAGCATCGTGCGTGGGGCGACGGGGAGGCAGAAAACTGTCGAGATTATTGGTCTTACTCTTGAAGAGATGAGAGCGAAGATAACGAACTAAAGAGCATCCAGGCCACCCTTGCAAAGGTGGCCTGGATGCTCTTTAGTTCGTTATCTGATTTAACCACACTTGCCGACCTGGAAACAGCCCTGGACGGAATCCATTTGGAAATGCCCTTTGGGATCAACAAAGAGGACCAGGATCGCTTTATTGATGGGATTGCCATCTTGCCCCAGGGCAATTTGACCACTGACACCCTGGAAGGCATTGCTCCCGTTCAAATGCGAGAGGGCCTGTTGAAGGTCAGCGGCGGTTATGGGTTTATGGGAGGTCAGCGCAAGATTACTGGCATGCAAGAGTGTCATCAGAGCATCATAGGAGAGAATGACGTCACCATCGGCACGGGTATAGCCATAGGTGCCAAGAGAATGCTGATTATGGGGATTGTAGGCCGCGATGTAATCGTTGAAAAAGGCAGGCTTACTGGCCGTTAAATGCTGTACATCCCACTCATCGGGATAGGCAAATGAGGTGAAGCGCAAGCGGTTGAAGCCAGGGCCAGCACTGGGTGGATAGCCTTGCAACTCGTAGAGGGCATCTCCACCCATGACGGCGAGATGAGCATAGGGTCCAGAGGTGGGCAGGTTGGCGAGCAAGACACCTGCATCACTGGCATAGCCAGCAAAGTAGATCAGATCAGGATTCTTACTTTCGGCATCTTGTAGCAGTTTGGGCAGGGCGGCACGTCCAGCAGGCCCGACGGTATAGGCTTCGGTGACGATAATCGTATTGCCATCATTCTTGAACTGGGTGGAAAAGGCTGTGGCCA
>WNGD01002346.1_pt1 | contig 28327 bp, 28 predicted proteins | sample 5400671 | NCBI WGS metagenome assembly WNGD01 (sample SAMN13153369, study PRJNA577476) | soil metagenome | isolation source: 40 cm soil or saprolite under grassland replicate 2 | place: USA:California | collected 2016-06-15
GACGTCTCGGTTACATACGACGCGGCGCAGGCCGCACATCCGTATGCCACGCATGTGTGCCTCGTCGAGGTCGACAAGGCAACCGGAGCGGTGACCGTGCTGCGCTATGTCGTCGCCGACGACTGCGGCGTGCTGATCAACCCGATGATCGTCGAGGGACAGGTGGCCGGCGGCGTCGCGCAGGCGTTGGGAGCGGCCCTGTTCGAGGAGGTCGCCTACGGTCCAGACGGCGAGCTTCGCAGCGGGACGTTTCTCGACTACCTCATCCCGACCATCGGCGAGGTGCCGTCGATCCAGATCACCCATCTCGTGACGCCCTCGACCGTGCACGAGCTCGGGACCAAGGGCGCCGGCGAGGGCGGCACGATCGGCGGGACCGCCGCCATCGCGAATGCGATCGCGGACGCGCTCTCTCTCCACGACGTGACCTTGCCGCTGTCGCCGGATCGCGTCGTAGCCCTTCTGCGGTGAGAGAGCCAATGCCTCATCGGCCAATGAGCTACCTGGAGTGGAACGCGGCCCGTCGCGGCTCGAGCGTCGCAGTGTGGGACGACGGTCAGGAGATCACGTTCGAGGAACTGCTCGCCCATGTCCGTCGCATGCAGCGGCAGCTCGCTGCACGGGGCGTGCGCGAGGGCGACGTCGTGGGCGTGCAGCTGCCGAACGTCTGGCAGTACGTCGCGCTCACCTCGGGGACGACCGGGATGCCGAAGCTCGCCTCGCTGTCCGCCGGCCTCAAGCAGGTGACGTTCGAAAGCTTCACGTCGAGGCTCGGGATCGCAGAGCGCGACCGCGTCCTACCCATGACGCCCCTGACACAGGGCATCGGCGGCATGTGCCTTTACTGCCTGCGGACAGGCGCGGCGCTGGTCATGCTCCACGAGCCCCACTGGACTCCCGAGCACTGCCTCGACACGGCGACAAGGTCGAGGGCTACCGTGATGGTCGGCGTGCCGACCAACGTGATTCGAATGCTCAACCATTCATTTCCGGGCGCCGTGTCTCTGCGCGCGGTCGCCGTCGCAGGGGCGCCGCTGCCTCCTGAGATCGCGGAACGTTGGGAGACCTCGACCGGGACTCCTATCTCCAGCTTCTACGGCTCAATGGACGCGGGCCAGCTGGCGGTGGCCAGCCCGTCCGATCCGCAGGCAGCGCGCTGGACGACAGTGGGACGGCCGCACGATCGCGCCGAATGGAAGATCGACCAGGGTGAGATCTGCATGCGCGGCGACCTGGTCCAGGATCGCTACTGGGGCGAGGAGTCGGGCCCTTACTCCCCCGATGGCTGGGCGCACATGGGCGATCTCGGCTTCGTCGACGAAGCGGGCTTCCTGCACGTCGTCGGCCGGGTGAAGGACATCATCATCCGAGGCGGTTCCAACATCAATCCGTACGAGGTCGAGTCGATGTTGCGCTTGCATCCCGACGTGATCGACGCCTGTATCGTGGGCCGGCCGCACCCCGAGCTGGGCGAGGTGCCCGTCGCGTTTGTCGTCGCGCGGTCGGATATCACCAAGGAGATCGTCGATCGATTGATGCAGGAGCAGGGCCTGGCGCACTACAAGTGGCCCGTCACAGTGCATCGCGTGGAGGAGCTGCCACTTTCCGGACCCGGCAAGGTGAACCGCAAAGAGTTGCGAGAGCATGCGCTCGCGCTGTAACGACATCGAGGTGGCCTGGCACGAGGCGGGACGCGGCGACCCGTTGATCCTCATCCATGGCCTCGCGGACGACCACCGCGCATGGCGCCGTGCCGTGCCCGACCTGATGCTTCACCATCGCGTCCTCATGTACGACCTGCGCGGCCACGGGGAGACGAGCCTGGGCGCAGCGAACGGAACACTGCGCCAGCTCGGCGACGACCTCGTCACGCTGCTGGACGCGATCGATGTCCAACGCGCCCACATCGCCGGCTTCTCACTCGGCGGGACAATCGCGATGCGTGCGGCAATCGACCATCCCGACAGGGCGCGGGGCATCGCGCTGGTCGCCACGTCGAGCCGCGTCGGCCGCAGTGCCGCCGACTGGTACCGCGAACGCGTGGAGATGGTCGAGCGAAACGATCCCCATCTCCGCGACACACTCGACAGGGACGCGGCCGACGTGTACGCACAGTCACCGTCCGAGCTCGAGGGCGGACTTTTGATCAGGCGGCAGTCAACCGAAGATCCGCGCGGCTACGGCAACGCGTGCGCCGCGATGGCAGGACTCAACGCGAATCCTCTCGACCCGGAGCTCCCGCGCATCGGCGCGCCGACCTTGATCGTGGCTTCCGACCTCGATCGGCACTGCCCGCCGAAGGCCGCCGAGATCATCGCCTCCGGCATCAGGGGCAGCAAGCTCGAGGTCATGACGGGCGCCGGCCACCCGATCCCGGTGGAAAGGTCGCGCGAGCTTGCGCGCTCGATCAACTCATTCCTGGCAGAAGTTGGCTGACGCGCTCCTCCGCGAGTGGGGGCCGCACGATGTGCTCACGCTCACTCTCAATCGCCCGCAGCGTCGCAACGCGCTGGACCCTGAGCTGCTCGCGGCCCTCGCTGCGGCGTTGCAAACCGACGGGGAGCGCGCGGGCGCTGTCATTCTTCGCGGCGCAGGAAGCGAGGCGTTTTCCGCCGGTTACGACCTGTCCCGCCTGACGGGGACGGCGGCCGATCTCGACGCGGACGGCGTCATCGGCGAAGCCGCCAACGCGCTGCGGCGGTGTCCCTCGCCGGTGATCGCCCGACTGCAGGGCCACTGCCACGGAGCCGCGGTGGAGCTGGCGCTGAACTGCGACCTTCGCATCGCGTCGCCCGGGCTGCGTATTTCGGTGCCGGCGGTTGGCCTCGGAGTGGTCTATCGCTACCAGTTCGTCGCGCGCCTGGTCCAGACGTGCGGCCTGGCGCGGGCGGCCGACCTGCTGCTCGGGATGTCCCAGCTCGACGGCGACCAGGCCCACAGTTGGGGGATCGTGACCGAGGTGGTGCCCGAATCGGAGATCGATGGCCGCGTGCAGGCTGTGGCGGACAAGCTCGCGTCATCGCCGCGCGCCGCGGTACGCGGGACGAAGGCAAGCCTGAATCTGCTCGAGTCGCGCGGCATCGCGGCGGAGGACCTGGCAGCCGCCCGGCAGCATCGTATGGCCGCAGCCTCGAGCCCGGAACGCCAGGAAGCGCTGAGGCGGCGGCAGAAGAAAGTGACGGGCAATTGACGCGGTTCGACGTCAGCGTGGGCATAAGCCCGCGCCAGTCCTTCGAGAGCTGGGGATCATTTGTCGCCCAGCTCGAAGCCGAAGGAGTCCGGCGCGTCTGGGTCATCGATTCGCAGCTCGCGATGAAAGACGTCTACGCGGGCCTCGTGGTGGGCGCACTGAACACGACCCGGATCGGTCTGGGTACGGGTGTCACGAACGCCGTCACACGGCACCCGACGGTGACGGCCAACGCGATCGCCGCCGTGGCTGAGATCTCCCAGGGCCGCGCGATCCTCGGCCTCGGCGCAGGCGACTCGGCCCTCTACGGCATCGGGCTGAAGCCGCAGAAGGTGGCCGAAGTCGAAGAGGCGATTGCCTTCTTTCGCTCTCATATCGACCAGGGCCTCCCCATTTACCTGGCCGTCTCCCAGGAGCGAATGTGCCAGCTTGCAGGGCGAGTAGCGGACGGCGCGATCGTGATGGGGCCCGCGCAGGCGGACATGGTCCGCCAGCAGGTCAAGTGGATCGAAGCGGGCTTGCGGGCCGCCGGCCGCGGCCGGTCGCAATTCGAGATCGCCTTCATCGCCGCGACCGCCGCCGACATCGGGGACGTGCGGTCATGGGCTTCCACCCAGGCTCGGCTCCTGGGTCACCACAAGGAGCTTCCCGAGAGCCTGGCCGGGTTCCAAAGCGAAATTCAGCGCAGCGCCGAAACATACGACTACACGGAGCACCTGTCGACCCACGCCGAGCACTCAGCCGCGGCTTCGGACGAGCTGGTCCGCGCGCTCGCGGTGGTCGGCACGCCCGAGGAGTGCGCGTCGCGGCTTCGCGAGCTGCAGCGAACGGGAATCGATGCGCTCATCTTTCCCCTGACGGGCCGCAACCGGGCTGAGCGCTGGCGGAAGCTTCGGGATGAGGTCCTAAGTCAGATCATCGTGTAGCCGCCGCTGACCGACAGCGTCTGGCCTGTGATGTAGGAGGCGCGGTCAGAGGCGAGGAGCAGGACGGCGGGAACCACGTCGTCGGCCGTACCAAGGCGGCGGAGCGGATAGCCCTTGGCCGCCTTTTCACGGACCTCGGGCGTGAACTTCTCGGATTGCTCCGACGACCACACGGAGTTGCTGCCCGAGGTCTCGGGGGAGCCGACGATCAGTCCCGGACAGACCACGTTCAATGTGATGCCGTGCTTTCCAACCTCGCGCGCGATCGACTTGGACATCGCGATCACGCTCGCCTTGGTCCCGCTGTAGACGGCCTCGCGCCACTCCCCCATCCGGCCGGCGTCGGAGCCGATCGACACGATCCGGCCGTAGCGGCGCTCGACCATCTTGTCCAGGACGGCGCGGACGCTGTTGATGAATCCCCAAACGTCGATCGCGATCTCGCGTTCCCATTCGGCGCGAGGCTTCTCCATGAAGAGGCGATCGATCGTCCAGCCCGCGCAGTTGACGAGCACGTCGACGCGGCCCATCGAGCTCTCCACGAAATCCACCGTCGATCTGACCGAGTCCCAGTCGGTGACATCCGTGTGACGCGCGACAATCGTGCCCGAGGGAGCCTCGCGCTCGACCTTCTTGGCCTGCGCGTCGTCCACGTCCGCGATGACTGCGCGCGCTCCCTCTTTTGCGAACCCCAGCGCGATCGCGCGCCCGAGGTTCGAAGCCCCGCCAGTGACGATAACGATGCGACCGCTGAGACCAAGGTCCACTGCAGCGAAATTCTGGCGGAAGAGTGTGGAGGGCGGCACGGCCGCCCTCCTGTGTCTACTTCTCCGACGCCTTGGCCTGGCTGTTTCCGTTCAGCGAGCGCATGAATGTCGCGGCGAGGCCTTCCAGAGCCCCACCTCCGCCCGTGACGAGCACCTCGGGCATGACGTCGAGATTGCCTTCGGACAGCGCGTTGGCGATGGCCACCGCCGCCGTGGGCGTGGAGCCAAGGCTTTCGACCTGCGCCTGGTAGCCCTTCGCCTTCGCCAGGCCGAGCGCCTCGACGGCCGCCGCGTCGCCCAGGCCGATCGCCCTGCGCCGTGAGCCTTCCGCTTCACCGGTGACGCGGACGTACGCCGCCTCGCCGTCCGCCTCCGCCTTGCGCGCGTTCGCCCGGGCTCTGTTGATGTCGACGGATACCTGCGCCTTGGCGAGCTCAGCCTGCATGTCGGCGGTGCCGCGTGCCTTCTCGAGGTCGACGCGCACCGTCTGCGCGTCCTTCTGCTGCTCGAAGGTCGCCTTTTCCTGGTTGGCGATCTCGCGCCGCGTCAGAACGGCAACGAGCTCCTGCGGGAACGCCACATCCTGGATGTAGACGCCGCGGGTCTCGACCTCGTAGGCGGCGAGGTAGCGGGAGATCGCCTCCAGCGCCGCCGCCTGGACCTGGTCGCGCGTCTCGATAAAGCGCACTGCCTCCAGCCCCTGCAGCGTGTTGCGGAAGTGGTTGCCGACGGCAGCCTGCAGCACCTCGTTGACGAGGTTTTGCATCGAGCCGACCATCGAGATCACCTTCGGCGCCTTGGTGTCAGGCACGTGAATCTGCACCTGCAGGTCGATCTTGAAGATGAACCCCTCACGGCTCTTGCCTTCGATCGGGCTCAGCTGTGCGTCCAGGTTGTGCGCGACCGAGTTCGCCTCTGCCCAGTTCAGGGTGAGGATGAACGTCGGCACCTTCTCGGCCGCGTAGATCCGCGGGTTCAGCGGGTACTTGCCCGTGCGCAAAGCCTCACGCCAGATGCCGCGGTGGCCCGGCTGGACGATCGAGCCGAACTTGAATTCGGGTCCCGAGGTGTCGAGGGTAGGCAATCCGACATAGCCCTTGATGACGGCCACCTCGCCCTGGTTGACGACCAGCATCGGAGCGGGCTCGACCCGGACCAGGAACGGGTTGAGCAGGAAGGCCCCGTACAGCAGCGGGTCGTGCTGCAGGCCGATCCGCCCGCCGTTGTCCAGGAACGCCTGGAAGTCCTGGTAGTTGTTGTGGAGCTCGTTTTTCTTGCCCAGCAAGGCCTCGATCAGCTCCGAGTCGCTGATCCCGGATTGCTTCTCCAGCGCCTCGATGTCGCTGAAGCCGCCGATCCTGCACGCGATGTCGGCTGGCCCGAGGGGCGCGCCTTCGAGCGTGGTCACGATGCCGACCACGTCCTGGGTGTTGTTCGGCGCGATCACGGTCACGCGAAACTGCTCCGCCTTGAGGCCGAAGGAGGCCGGCTCGAGTGGTCCGCGGGCGACGATCTGCGGATCCACCGGCAGGCCGTAGGACTTGGTCGCCGTGATCACGAGGAAAGCAACCGGGTGGATGGGCGCAAGCGTGCCGGGCGGGAGCACCGGTCGCTGGACGCCCTTCTGGCCACCGCCGGCGAGGAACGCCCGGAGGTTTGTGAAGTTGCCGAACGCTGGGCGGTACACCGCCGACTTGGCACCGGTGGCCAGCGGATCGCCGATCTGGGAGATGACGACCCCGATCTCACCCGCCGGAACCTGGACCCACGGGTATCGCACGACGGCGTACGTGGGCCACAGCTTGAACCGGACGCCGGGCATGAGCAGTTCGGCCTGCCAGCCGGCTTCGCCGGCGAACGCGATCGGGGTGTCGGTCGTGTTGTGCTGTCGGGACACTCGCTTGATGACCAGCCCGACTTCGGCCGGGCCGATCACTACGAACGACCTCGCGACGACGTAAAGCGCGAGAGCAGCCGCGACTACAGGGAGGGACTCGAGCAGAACAGTCATTTGTCCTGCCTCCAAAGGGCTCGATCCTTGCCCTTCATGCGAGGGTGCGCCCAAACAGCGGGCGATTAACTGACTACATACCCACTTTCGAGCCGGGCCAAGCGCTCGCTTCCGGCCGCACGATCAACTTGACGCTGAAAACGAGCACGAACGCGACGAAGACGAGGGGCGCGATCTGGTCCAGGGCGGTCATGCCGAGGGGGCTCGCGATCGCTCGGATCACGCTGGCCGCTGCGGCGAGGTAGCCGGCGATCCGCAGCCACGTCGGTTCAGCGAGCGTCGCGGCCGACACGAACAGCGCGACCGAGATGAAAAGCGCCGAGTCGGCGAGATCCTCGACGAAAGTCAGCGAATGGGCGGTGGCGGCGGATGGACTGAGCGCCACGATGGCAAGCGGTATGAGGTTCGTGACGAGCTCGACCGCCACGAACACCCAGAGCGCCGGGCGCAACCAGCGGTTGGCCGGCAAGGACAGGCCGAACGCGATGAAGGCGACGAGCGCGACCATCCCGACGAGCTGTTGCACCACGATCAGCGAGGTGTGAGCGCGGTAGAACGACACGATCCGATCTCCCGTCTCGGCCGCCGTCGGCACCGAAACCATTGCCGCGCTGACAAGGAGCAAGACGACGAACACGATCCCCCACCCGCCGGCGGCACGCGGCGTGCCGACCAAACGCATCAGTTGGGGACGAGCTCTACTTGCCGTCGTTGCCGTCCCAGGGTGAGGCCGAGGGCAACGACGTCGGCCGCCTTCTGCAGCCGGTCACGCTCCCATGGCGCATAGGGCAGACCGTGATTCCGCCGCGCCAGAGCAATCCGCCCCACTTCCTCATCGCCGGTGCGAAGCGGAACCACGAGCTCGGCCTGTCCGGTCCAGTCCCCAGACACGTAGCTTGGGTTGGTTGCTCCGTCGAGGAACAGGGCCGCGCCACTCGCGTCGGCGCCCTCGCGCGCGGTTCGTACAAGCCGCTCGGCGAGCCTCTGGCCGTCCATCACGTCGATCACGGCCCCGACCTCGCTCTCCAGAGACTGCATGAGGCGTTCCAGAGCCCTCGCATCCTTGAAGCGCCGGTCGACAAGACGCTGGAGCGCGTTGCGGACGGGGGTGAACAACGTTGCGATCAAGGCCAGCGTGATCACGATTGCGGCATCGGACTTCTGCCCGGTGAGCGCCACGAAAATGCGCTGGAGCGTCGCGGTAAAGCCGGCGTACACGCCAGCGAGGATCGCGGTGAAGGCCACGTAGACCAGCGCCCGATTGATGATGAAGTCGATCGAGTAAAGGCCGTAGCGGAGGATCGCGGTGCCCGCTGCCATGGGCACGGCGATGTAGGTCAAGCTGAAGATGAGAAATTCAGCGTCATTGCTGATGACATTCGGACGCACGATGTTGAACGTCGTGTCCCCAATGAATGCGATCACCACCAGACCGCCCGCGGCTGCCATCCATTTAACTTGCTGCCGCACCACGGCTCCGGCCCGTCTCCAGCGCACCGCAAGCGCAGCGAAGCCCGCAAGCGCCGACGCGATTGTTATCAGCACGCCTATATCGCCCACCCACTCGGTGATGGAATTCCCAGTGTCCAGCGCATCACCGACCAGGCGCATGACCAGCCCTAACAACGCCGCGGCGGCCGCGGGCCACCAGCGCCGAGATGGGAGGCGGCCATCCGGGAACAACAACAGCCCAAGTGTCAAAGGCAGGAAAAGCCCGCTCTGGAGCAGCACGTGTGAGATGTCTTTTGCGGTGGCGCCGGCGGGGAGCGAAGCACTGGGAACAATCGCCAGCTCACCGTAGGCGGCGAGCATGATCGCGCCGGCATTCGCAACACCCGACAGAGAAAAGATCCAACCGATGGGATGCCGCGGATGTTGGGAGACGATCAGGGCGCCCACCACTGCGGACGCGAACGCTCCCGCAAAGGCGACGGCGACGGCGAGCGCAGCCTCGATGGTCACGGGAGTCGCCATGGGACGGGACAGGAGATACAGGGAGAGCGGCATAGTGGCGACGGTCAGGCCAACCGCGCCCCAGGTCAACCGCCGAGCCCGCCGCGGCGTCATGGGGTCGCGAAAGCGGGCGTGCCGGTGGGGGCGGACTCGGCGCCGGCGTAACCCAGGCGGCCGCGCGTCGCGACCAAAAGGGCCGCCGCAAGAACGCCAAGCGCAATGAGCGGCGCGACCTCGTTGTTCTTGGCCGCGGGAAAGAGGTCCCCGGTCAGTCCTTGCGAGAAGTTCAAGCTGGCGTGGATCAGGATCGCGATCAGGACGCTGCCTCGGGTGCGGTTGTAGGCCCAGGTGAGGGTCACCGACATGCTCACCGCGACGATTGCGAAGGTGGCGATGCCAGTGAAGCTCAAGCCGCCGTTGACCGCCGCCCAGTCTGGCCGGAAGTAGTTGGGTAGGTGCCACGCCGCCCACATCAAGCCGAGGATCACGGTCCCGACGAGCGGGCCCCATCGCTGCTGCAGGCGGGGCAGGGCGAACCCGCGCCAGCCCGGCTCCTCGGTCAGCGGGCCTCCGATTACGAGCAACACGATGTAGAAGGCCGGATACAGCAGAATCGTCGGCAGATCAGGCGCCTTGAACGACGCCATCGCTCCCGGAACGAGCGCGATGCTGACGATGTACAGCAGGGGCACGCCGACGAGGGCGAACGCGTACCAGCCGAGACCGACTCGCCACTGGACGATCCGCTTCAGGAGATCGATGACGCCCGGCCGCCCGGCGACGACCCAGGACATGACGATGGCCGCGATGAGCGGTCCGAAGTCGCCGGGCGTGGTCCGGACGAGGATGTCAGGAAGCGGGAACAGGATCAGGAAGACGATCACGAAAACCCACGTCCCCGCGAATGCGAGCACGAAGAAGGACAGGAGGGGATTGCGCCGGAGGAGGGCGGTCACGCTGGCGTGGATTGTGGCCCTTTCGCGCTAGTTCCGCTTGACTGCTTTCTGGCCCAATCGAGGGAATATCTCTTCCGCGAAACGGCTGATCACCCCGCCCTCGAACGCGTTGGGGAGATTGATGATGAAGTAGTCGATGCCGATCTCCGCGTACTCGTTGATGATCTCCGCGATCCGGCCCGCATCTCCGTGCAGCGGGTGCCATTCCCGGATGTACGACTCGGCCTGGCCGGTGCGCCGCCCATGGTCGCCTACCACGCGGTCGATCTCGCGCTGGTCGCCGAGCATTGTGTAGAACTCGATCGTCTTCAGGACCGAGTCATAGTCGCGGCCGACGCTGTCGCAATGCTGCCGCAACACATCGAGCTTGTGCTTGACCGTCTCGACATCGGCATTGAAGTTGCACGCGTCGCCGTACTGGGCGACGAGCTTGAGGGTGACCTTCTCCCCCACGCCCCCGATCCAGATGGGCGGATGCGGCTTCTGCACGGGCTTGGGTTGGTTGATGGCGCCGCGGACCTGGTAGTACTGGCCTTCAAAGGTCGCCTCGTCCTGGGTCCACATCGCCTTGATCACGTGCAGGGACTCACGCAGCATGCGAAGGCGCTCCGGAGTGTCGGGGTACTGATAGCCGTAGGCGTAGTACTCGTGGTCGTACCAACCCGCGCCGATGCCCAGGATCAACCTTCCGTTGCTCATCACGTCGACGCAGCTCGCCATCTTCGCCAGCAACGAAGGCGCCCGGTAGCTGTTGCAGGTGACCATCTGGCCAAGCCGGATCGTCTTGGTGTCGCGCGCCAGCGCCGCCATCGACGTCCAGCACTCGAAGACCGACTCCTGGTGGGGCTCGGGGACCGTGTGAAAGTGGTCGTAGACCCAGATCGCGTCATAGCCCGCCTGCTCCGCCTCGCGCGCGCACCGGCTCATCGTTTCGTACTTTTCCACCGGGTCGGGCACATCCGCGAGGTCCATACGCCAGCCCTGAGGCACAAAGACGCCGAGCTTCAGCTCTCGAGCAGCCACACCGTAATTGTCGCCAGGTTCAGGACGAGGGCGCGATCGGCGGTGTGGCGCCCGGGGGCGGTCCCTGCCATGCATCTGGCGATTCAATCGGCGCTGGATCCGGCGCGGCAGCCGCCGGCGCCGTCACAGGCGCAAGTTGACGCCGGGGGAGCAGTCCGCGCCATGTGAGGAACATGCCCAGCAGGAACCCGACCGCGATCGCGATGAAGCCGACCGCGATGGCCACCCGAATGTCCCCCTGGACCGGCGAGATACTCGACACGAGGCCACCGGCTTCCGGCCCGGTCGTGGCGGTCAGCGTCTGCGCGTGCAGCCAGCTCAGCTTCCAGATCGCGGTCTTGCGATCGAGCGAGAACAGCGCGCCTTGTGCCGAGGTGATCACGTGCGGAACCGTCAGCGCGAAAGTGACCGTGAACATCGACGCGAGCTCGTCCCCGGTGAGTATGTCCTGGGATCCGGGCGACGGGCTGGGTTGCACCGCCGGCGCCGTCTTGAACGTGTAGGTGTCTGACTGGCCCGAAGTCGAATGCGTCGCGGACGTGAACATGCCTCCGGTGTTCGACAGGTTCAGGCTCAGGCCGGAGCTGGAAGCGGACGCAGCGGGACTCAGCTTCGATGGCTGCGTCATGAACTCAAAGGCGTCCTTTTCCGTCTTGAATGGGATCGTGACCAAGGCCCCGCTCTCGTCGCCTTCGGCGACGACCGAGACCTTGCCTCCCGGGTACTTGGCCTGCAGCTTGGCGTTGGCGGAGGCGATATCAGAGGGGCTGAAACCCGACACCGATGCCGCGTTCTTGCCTGTCATCAGGGACTTCGGAAAGAGGAACTTCAAGCCCACCGTGACGGAGCCGTCGCTGCCGAACGTTGCGCTGGTGTCGTAGCCGCACGCCGCAGTCGCGACGACAATCGCCCCCGCCAGCATCAACCTGGAGAACGCCCCTGGCACGGCCGTTATGTTGAGCGGGCGGCCTCGATTCCGATCCCGGTTAGCGGAGTTCCCTAATGTGACAGCCGTGCCCGAGCTGCCCGAGCCTACCCTCGCCGACGTGCTGGACGCGGCCAGGCAGATCCGTCCTTACCTCACGGAGACCCCACTCAGGCGCTATCCCGCCCTCGAGCGGTTGGTCGGCGCGAACCTATACCTCAAGCACGAGAACCTGAATCCGACAGGTGCCTTCAAGGTGCGCGGCGGGGTGAACCTGATCAGCCGGCTGAGCGAGGACGAGCGACGCCGAGGCGTGATCGCCGCCTCCACCGGCAATCACGGGCAGTCGGTCGCCTACGCGGCCAAGTTGTTCGGCGTGAGCGCGATCATCTGCGCTCCCGCCACCGCAAACCCCGTCAAGGTCGAGTCGATGCAGGACCTGGGCGCCGAGGTCATCCTCGAGGGCGAGCGCTACGACGACTCGCGCCGCAACGCGGAGCGGCTGGCAAAGGAGCATGGCTACCGCTACATCCATTCCGGCGACGAGCCGCTGCTCATTTCCGGGGTGGGCACCCACACTCTAGAGGTCCTGCGCGAGCAGCCCGGCGTCGACACCATCCTGGTACCGATCGGAGGCGGCTCGGGCGCGGCGGGTGCCGCGACCGTCGCCAAGGCGGTCAACCCACAGATCCAGGTCATCGGCGTCCAGTCGGACCAGGCGCCGGCGGCCTATCTCAGCTGGAAGAGCGGAGAGCTGCAGGAGTCACCCAACCACACCCGCGCCGAAGGCCTGTCGACCGCGACGCCGTTCGCGCTGCCGCAGCGAATCATGCGCCGCCTGCTCGACGATTTCGTGCTCGTCTCCGACGACGAGATCGACGCGGCGACTGCGGTGATGATCGAGAAGACGCGGACGCTCGTCGAAGCCGCCGGGGCGGCCGCTCTGGCGGGCGCCTTGAAGGTGCGCGACCGTCTCCGCGGCCGCAACATCGCGCTGATTTGCAGCGGCGGCAACATCAGCCCGGCTCAGCTGAAGGCGCTGCTCAGCTGAGCGCTCAGACGTCGGAGTTCCTTCAGTATCCGGCCCCCGAGGACGACGGCGCGGCTCGTGGCCTGGCAGGCAGGAGTCTGCCGCACCTTGAACTGATGTCAACCGCGGGCGCTGGCGTCGACCTCGCGACGGCTGCCCCGAGGCTCGTCCTTTATGTGTATCCCAGTGCGACCGGCACCGCGGACCTGCCGGCGCCAGGTTGGAAGGAGATCCCCGGGGCCTTCGGCTGCACGGCAGAAAGCTGCTCGTTTCGCGACCGGCTGGCGTCGTTCGAGGCGCTTGGCGTCACTGTCATGGGGCTCTCGGCGCAGACCACCGAGGCGCAGAAGGTCTTTGCGGGGCGCAAGGAGATCAACTTCCCGCTCTTGAGCGATCCCGACCTAGATTTGTCACGCGAGCTCGGGCTGCCGACATTCACCGCGGGAGCCCTGCGGCTCTACAAGCGTCTGACCCTGGTCGCCGAATCAGGACGGATCGTCAAGGTGTTCTATCCGGTCTTTCCTCCAGACACTCATCCGGCCGAGGTCCTGGCCTGGGCCCAGCACCACTTCAAGCTCGGCGAGTGACGAGATGACCGCGTCAGCCTGCGCAAGCTCAGAGGCCGGATGCGTGTTCGTCACGCCGAGCGTGGTCATCCCCGCGTCGACAGCGGCGCGCAGACCCGCGGGGCTGTCCTCGATTGCCACACACTCCACCGGGGCGATGCCGAGACGCTCCGCCGCCAGGCGGTAGCCCGACGGATCGGGCTTGCCTCGAGGCGTGAGCTCGGCCGTGACGAGGACCTGTGGAACAGGCAGGCCGGCCACAGCCAGATGGCGCAACGCCGGCTCGAGGCGCGCTGACGTGACGATCGCCCAGGCGCCCGCCGGCAGGCGGTTAATCATCTCGAGCGCGCCGTCAAACCGACTCAGCTCGGCCTCGGTGCTCGCCTGGCGCGTCGAGATCTTGCGCGCCTCGGCCAGCGGATCCACGCCCGGGGCAAAGCGGCGGATCAGCTCGACCCCCGTCATGTGGATCGACGCCAGGACCTCCTCAGGCTCAAGGCCCCGTTCCATCGCCCACCGCGTCCACGCGGCGCGGATCGAAGGCATGGTGTCGACCAGGACCCCGTCGAGGTCGAACACGATGGCGCGCGCGTCGAAATGAAAACTCGCCACCTGCGTGGTGTGATTTTCGACCTGGACGGGGTGCTCGCGATCTCCGAGCCCCTGCTGGCGGAGGCGGCGATCGAGCTCTTCGCGGCGAAAGGCCACGTCATGACCGCGGAGGATTTCCGGCCCTTCATCGGGATGGGCGAGGACCGCTACATCGGCGGGGCCGCCGAAACCCGCGGAATCCAGCTCGACGTCGCCCGCGACAAGGCTCAGCTGTACGTGATCTACCAGCGCGTGATCCGCGGCCGCCTGCAACCACTTCCGGGCGCTCGCGAGTTTGTCGCCGGCTGCCGCGGCCGAGGTCTGGCGGTCGCCGTCGCCTCGGGCGCGGACAAGATCAAGGTCTACGCCAACCTCGAGGAGATCGGCTTACCGCCTGCAACCTTTGACGCCGTCGTCGACGGCAATGACGTGGTCCGCAAGAAACCCGCGCCGGACATCTTTCTGGAAGCCGCCCGCCGCCTCGGCCTACCACCCGAGACGTGCCTGGTGATCGAGGACGCGGTCAGTGGCGTGGCGGCAGCCCGGGCGGCCGGCTCCCGATGCCTCGCGCTGACGACCTCTTTCACGGCGGGCGAGCTCGCGGGTTCCGACTGGATCGCGGTAGACCTGGCGCACGTGCCGGACGAGGCGCTTGATTGGTAAGCCGGAGGCGATCAAACTCCCCGTGATGGTTGTCGCGAAGAAAGAAAAGAGACGCAAGAGGCAAAACGGGGAGTGGACCGGGAAGGCCGAGGTCATCTCCAAGAAGGCCTACGACCAGGAGTTGCGACGCCTGCAGGACGAGCTCGTCCGGCTCGAGGAGTGGGTGAAGTACCGTGGCCTACGCGTGGTGGCGCTGTTCGAGGGCCGCGACACCGCCGGCAAAGGTGGCGTCATCAAGCGCATAACTGCGCTGCTGAATCCTCGCTTCGCGCGCGTCGTCGCCCTACCGGCGCCGACTGAGAGGGAAAGGAGCCAGTGGTACTTCCAGCGTTATGTCGCCCACCTGCCTTCCGCGGGCGAGATCGTCTTTTTCGACCGCAGCTGGTACAACCGAGCGGGCGTCGAGCACGTCATGGGCTTTTGCACCGACGAGGAGTACGACGAGTTCATGCGCACCTGCCCCCAGTTCGAGCGCATGCTGGTTCGCTCCGGGATCGTCCTGGTCAAGTACTGGTTGTCGGTCAGCGACGAGGAGCAGGAAAAGCGATTCCTCGGCCGTATCAACGACCCGAGCAAGCGCTGGAAGTTGAGCCCGATGGACCTGCAGGCTCGCGCGCGCTGGGTCGACTACTCAGAAGCCAAAGACCAGATGTTTGCGTACACCGACATCCCCGAGGCGCCGTGGTACGTAGCCGAGACTGACAACAAGCGCTCGGCCCATTTGAACCTGATCAATCATTTCCTCTCCCTGATCCCGTACGAGCAGGTTCCGCACGACGACATCAAGCTGCCGGCCCGCCAGAAGCGCAGCTACCTACGGCCCCCGAAGAGCTCGCAGCGCATGGTGCCGACCAAGTACCAAGTCGAGTGAGCGCGAGCGTCGATATCGAGGCGCGCGAGCGGAGGGAGGCGACCGTCATGGAACACATGGCCGCCGAGAACGCGCACGAATTCGAACGTTGCATCTCTGCGTTTGCGCATCCGCGTTACGAGATCATCGCCACCGGCGAGGTATGGGATGGCCACGATGGCGTCAACACGCTGCTCCATGAAAACAAGAGAGGATTTCCCGACTTCCGTTTCCATCCCGAGTCCTTCCATCACGCGCCCCGGGCGGTGATCGTCGAGGGTCGGTTCACCGGGACCCATCTTGGAAGCTGGCGCGGCCTTCCGCCGACGAGGCGCAAAGTCGACTTCCCTCTGATCATCGTCTTTCAGTTCGACGGTGACCGCATGATCTGTGAGCGGACCTATTTCGATCTTGGCACCCCGCTCAGGCAGTTGGGCGTGGCGCGGGATCCCAACACGCGCGTGGGCAAGGTCGCGACCGCACTCAACCATCCGGTCGTGGTCGGCAAGGCGCTGGTCCGGTCGGTGCTGGGACGGTAAGCGGTTGATCAAGCCAGGCACCGTCATCGACAGCCCCCAGACCGGCGAGCGACTGATCTTTCGGTCGACCGCGGACTCTTCGAACGGCGAGCTGTTCCAGGCCGAGCTCTTCGCCCAACCAGGCTCGTATGTGGTGCGCTCGCATCTCCACCCGAGCCAGGAGGAGAGGTTTGTCGTTCTCGAAGGAGCCTATGGCTATCGAATAGGCGACACAACCGGGACCGGCCGGCCCGGCGAAACCCTGGTCTGCCCCGTCGGCGTTCCTCACAGTCAGTGGAACGCCGGCCCAAGTGTGATGCGCATCTATTACGAGCACCGTCCGGCGCTCGAATCGGCGGAGCTTTTCTTCGAGACGTATTTCGGGCTGAGCCGCGAGGGAAAGTTGCTTCCCTCAGGCGACATTCGCTTGCTGCAAGCAACCGTCCTGCTCACGGCGGTGGCCGATTTCATGCGTATCGCGAGCCCGCCTTTGATCGTGCAGCGGGTCGGGTTCCCATTGTTGGCCACGCTTGGCCGTGCTCGCGGCTACAAAGCACGCTACGCGAAATACGGAAGTTCGGCGGTCACGCTGGAAGGCAAACGATGATCGACGACCCAGTCCTCGTCGAGGATTGGCATCCGGTGGCGCGCGTCGAGGATCTTGCGGGCGGTGGGCCCGTAGCAGTCCGCCTGCTAGGTGAAGACCTGGTCGTCTGGCGCTCCAGCGACGAGATCCATGCGTGGCGCGACCTTTGTGTGCATCGCGGCACGCGCCTGTCACTCGGCAAGGTTGTCGACGGCGTGCGCCTCGAGTGCCCTTATCACGGCTGGACGTATGCGAAAGACGGGTGCTGCGTGTTGATGCCCGCGCATCCCGAACAGAAGCCGCCGGCAAAGGCGCGCGTGACGACATTTGAGGCGCGAGAAGCGCACGGCGTCATCTGGGCGACGCTCGGCACTGGGGCGGCTGAGATTCCGTCCTTCGAGCTCATGCGTGATCCCGCCCATCAGCTGCTGCGGGCCGGACCGTACCGCGTGCACGCCAGCGGTCCACGCGTGGTCGAGAACTTTCTCGATGTCGGGCACTTTCCCTTCGTGCACGAGGGAATCCTCGGCGACCGCTTGCGCCCCGAGATCGCCGACTACGACGCGGTCGTCAACGCCGACGGCGTGCTGGCCACGGACGTAAAGGTCTACCAGCCGGATCCCTATGCGACCGGGCAGGGCTCGACGGTCACGTACACGTATCGCGTCCACCGGCCGCTGTCGGCGTCGTTCACCAAGCACGGCGAGCACTCCTTCGGAATGCTCCTGTCGGTCACGCCGCACGACGCGGTCGACAGCAGCGCGTGGATGTGGATGGCGATGAACTACGAGCCGACCTCGGAGATGGTCGACTTCCAGGACCGGATCTTTGCGCAGGACAGGCCCATCCTCGAGTCGCAGCGACCCGAGCTCCTGCCGCTGGACCTCCAGGCCGAGCTTCACCTGCGGAGCGACCGGACGGCGATCGCCTACCGCCGCTGGCTCCGCGAGCTCGGCGTGCGCACGGGAGCGTCCTGAGCTCAACCGACCGCGCGCTGGGAGCTCTCTATGGCCTGGCCATCGGCGACGCCCTCGGCATGCCGGCTCAGGAGCTCGACCGCGCTCGTGCGAACGAAATCCTTGGCATACCGCCCGACTTCCGGGATGGGCCCGACGACAACCCGATCGCTCGCGGCCTTCCCGCTGGTTCCGTCACCGACGACACGATGCAGTGCGTCCTGGTCGCAGAGCTACTCGTCGACGGCGCGGGAGTCATCGTGCCGCGCGCCCTCGCCGACGCGCTGATGCGATGGGAGCGCGAGATGGCGCGGCGCGGGCGCACCGAGCTTCTCGGCCCGTCGACACGACGCGCTCTCGCTGCACTGAAACTCGGCCACGACCCCTCAGCCACCGGCACGGCCGGGACCACGAACGGGGCGGCCATGCGCATCGCTCCAGTTGGCATCGCCACACCGCTCGAGCGCCTCCTCGACGCGGTGGTCGCCGCGGACCGCGTCACGCACGACACGCCCATCGCGCACGCGGGAGCCGCGGTCGTGGCGACCGTCGTCTCGGCGGGCGTCGGCGGCGCCGGCTTCCGCGAAGCGGCTCCCCTTGCGATCGAGGCCGCGAGCCACTTTGGCTTCGCGGAGCTGTTCGAGGATGCAATCGGCAACGGCAGCCTGCACACGGGCGTCGAAGCCGCGGAGTCGGTGCCGACGGCGTTCAGCATCGCGAGCCGGTGGCCGAACGACGCGTGGGCCGCCAGCGCGTATGCGGCCGCGCTCGGGGGCGACACAGACACCATCGCCGCGATGGCGGGCGCGATGGTCGGAGCGTGCACCGGTCGGTCAGCGTTGCCGGCGAACGCGGTGCGCAAGGTGAAGGATGTGAACTCGCTCGACTTCGAGCCATTGGTGGAGCGTCTGCTTGCGCTGCGAAACAGATGATCGAACGGCTCGTTTCGCTCGGCAGCGTGATCGTCGACCTGGTGCTGGAGCTTCCGGGTTTGCCGGAACGCGGCGGGGACGTCCTCGCTTCGCAGCGCGGCACGGCGGTGGGCGGCGCGTTCAACGTGCTCTCGGCCGCGGCGAGGCTTGGACTGCGGGGCGTTTACGCAGGGCCCCACGGGAGCGGGCCGTTCGGCGACCTGGTACGCGCGGACCTGGTGCGCGAGGGAATCGAGATGGCCTTGCCTCCCAATCCGCGACTGGACACCGGCTGGACGATCGCGATGATCGAACCCGATGGCGAGCGGACCTTCGTCACCGTGACCGGGGCGGACGCGGTCGTCGAGCCGGCGGCATTGGCAACGATCGATTACCTCGACGGCGATGCGGTCTATGTGTCGGGCTATGACCTCGCTTATCCCGGCGCCGGACAGGCCATCGCCGAGCACGTGTCGACGCTCGATGCCTCGCTCTTCGTGACGTTCGATCCGGGGCCGCTGGTAGCCGGCATCGATGTGGCACGCCTGGATGAGGTCTTGCGCCGGGCCGACATGCTGAGCTTGAACGAGCGCGAGCTTGCAGCCGCGGGCGGGATCGAATCGTTGGCCGAACGGATGCGACCCAACGCCACCATCGTCGTCCGCCAGGGCCGCCGCGGCGCGACCATCCACCAGGCGACCTCGGAGCCAACGAAGATCGGCGCGGTTGCGCTCGGAAACGTCGTCGACACGAGTGGCGCCGGCGACGTCCACGTGGGCGCCACGCTCGCCGGAATGGCGCGCCGGATGAGCTGGGCTGATGCCGTCGAGCTGGCCAACCGAGCTGCGGCATACGCCGTCTCGCTGGCAGGCCCGGCCAACGGCCCCACTGCCGCCCAACTTGAAGATTTCGCCGCCGGACGCTGGTAGTAGGATTCGGCGCGTCGGCGCATTCACTGGGGAGGGAAGCAATGGCGACTGACGTCATCGTCCGACCGCGGGAAGGCCTGTCGGTTGAGCAGAACGGCATCAACGTCATCTCATCGGGGGAGCGCAAGGGCAGCCCACGCGACCTGTTCTGGCCATGGTGCGCCGCGAACATCGCAGTCCTTGGCATCAGCTACGGATCGTTCTTCTTGGGCTTCGGCGTCTCCTTCTGGCAAGCCACGATCGCGGGCCTCCTGGGCACCGTTCTGTCGTTCCTGCTGGTCGGCCTGGTCTCGCTGGCTGGCAAGCGCGGCTCGGCTCCGACGATGGTGCTGAGCCGGGCTGCCTATGGGGTCGAGGGCGGCAAGGTTCCCGCGGCCCTGTCCTACATCCTCCTGGTCGGATGGGAGACGGTCCTCGTCTCGCTCGCGACGCTCGCCACCGCGACCGTGTTCGATCGCCTCGGCTGGGGCGGCGGCGACGCGACGAAGATCATCGCGTTCATCCTCATCGCGGGCGTCGTCGTGTTTTCGGGCGTCTTCGGTTTCAACGTGATCATGCGAGTGCAAACGATCCTGACTATCGCGCTTGCGGTCCTGACCGTCGGCTACGTGCTGTTGACTGTCGGCCACATCAACCTCGGCGCCGTGAATTCCCTGCCAAGCGGGTCGCCGCAGGCGGTGCTTGGCACTCTGATCTTCGCCGCCACCGGTTTTGGTCTTGGCTGGGTCAACAGCGGTGCTGACTATTCCCGCTACCTGCCGCGCAACGTCTCGAGCATGGCGGTCGTCGCGTGGACGACCTTCGGCGCCGCCATCGCTCCGGTGCTGCTGGTCGTGTACGGCGTGCTGCTCGCCGGTTCCGACTCGAACTTGAACAGCGCGATCGCGAGTGATCCAGTCGGCGCTCTCACGACTCTGCTGCCTACCTGGTATCTGGTGCCGTTGGTCGCGATCGGAGGGCTGATCGGCGGCGCGATCCTCGACATCTATTCGTCGGGTCTCGCGCTGCTGACGCTCGGCCTGCGGATTCCGCGCTGGTCGGCGGCGGGGATCGACGGCGTCATCATGATCCTCGGCACGATCTACGTTGTGTGGTTCGCGAAGAACTTCATAACGCCGTTCGAGGGCTTTCTGATCACGCTCGGTGTGCCCATTGCGGCGTGGTGCGGTGTCTTCCTGGCCGATCTCCTGCTCCGCAAGCGCGACTACGCCGAGGCCGATCTGTACAGCTCGCGCGGTCGGTACGGATTGATCAGCTGGGTGGCGGTCGGGACGACGATCGTGGCGACGTTCCTGGGTTGGGGTTTGGTCACCAACAGCCTTGCAGATTGGCTGCACTGGGAGGGCTATCTCCTGAATCCACTTGGGCTCGGGCCGAAGGACAACGGGCCTTGGACCTACGCCAACCTCGGGGTGTTCGTGGCCCTGGCGGTCGGATTCCTGGGCCAGTTCGTGCTGGGTCGTTCACAGATCGCCAAACAAGAAGCCGCCTGACGAGAGTCACGCCCTGAGTAGCGGTAGCGGTTCGTAGCCGGGCTTCCACTGCTTGACGAAGCCCGGGTTTCGAACCTTGATCTCGTCCCAGGTCGCGCCTGGCATCAGCATCTCGAGAGCCCGGCGCGTCTGGCAGTTCCGGCACACGCCGCCGGACCTCCTGCCGGCCCAGGCGCCGCAGCCAGTGACGCAGGGTTGCAGCAGGTGGTGGCACGCAAAGCACAGGACCTGGAGGTTCTCCTCGCGATCGTCGCCGCCCCGGAGCACAGGGATGCGGTGATGGACCTGGAGGACGCGCTCGGCGCCTGAAATTCCGCACACCTCGCACACCCGGCCCCGGCTCGCGATCAAGGCTCGACGTCGCGAATCGGTCATCGGTTCGACACCGGCGCGCCTGTTGTTGGCGGTGAGCATGCGGTCGCGCGTGCTCCGGGTGCCTACGAAGGGCGCGAAGTCGCCGGTGTTCTCCGCCGAACAGCTCCCGCAGAGGACGATCACGTTGGCGGCGGTGCACCGGGCGGACTCATCGACGCGAAACACGTAGAGGGCCCAGCGCCACTCGAGGCCGCAGCGCTCGCACGCCCCGCGGCACCGGCGCTCCAGCGCGATCCGGACGCTCGGCGAAAGACGCAATCCTCCAAACATGCGTTTGGCGATTCCATCGTATCGCTGAGCGGACGATTCCGACGCTTAGGATTCAATCGCAATGGCAACGGCGGTCTGGACCGGCTCACTCTCCCTCGGTCTGGTCGTCGTTCCCGTCCGCCTCTATCCCGCGATTCACAAGAAGACCGTTCGATTCCACGAGCTCGATCGCGCGGGTCGCCGAGTTCGCCACGTGCGCTTCGCCGAGCCCGATGTCGCCCCCGAAAGCTACCCGCGTGAAGTCGTCGAATTCGAACGCGCACCACGTTTCGACGCTCCGGCACCGCGGACTCGTCTCTTCGACGCGCCGCCGTCCGCGCCCGAGGTCGCGTACCGGGAAATTCGCAAGGGATACGAGGTCGCGCCCGGCGAGTACGTCAGCATGAGCCGCGAGGAAGTCGCCGAGCTTGCCCCGGAGCGCAGCCGCGTCATCGACGTGCAGCAGTTCGTCGACGTTGCGGCCGTCGACCCGATCTACTTCGAGTCCCGCTACTACATGGTGCCGGACCGCGAGTGGTCCGCGCCATTTCGCGTCCTCCGCCAGGCCCTGGCTGCCGCGGACCGGATGGCGCTCGCCTGGTTCACGCTGCGCTCGCGACGCTACCTGAGTGCGATCCGCGCCTACGGCGAGGTGATGCTGCTGACGACGATGGTCCACGCGGATGAGATCGTGGCCGCGGACTTCGGGGTCCACGACGCGGACGCGACGCCTACCGAGAAGGAGCTCAAGATGGCGCGCCTGCTCATCGACACGCTGTCGGGTCCATTCGAACCTGAGCGATATCCCGACGAGTACCGTCAGCGCTTGCTTGCCGCGATCGGCGATCGGACGCCCAGCTTCACCACCACCCCGTCCGCCCCATCGCCTACCCGTGTGCTCGACCTGATGGCGGCGCTGGAAGCAAGCGTGAAGGCCGCGAAAACAGCTCGCGCTGATCAGGATCGACCGGCAAAGGCCTCGCACCGGCGGTCGCGCGGCGCGTAAGCGTTTCGTTGACGGAAAGGCTCGCGGAGCTGCACGTCCACCTGGAAGGGACGGTCAGCCTTGCGACCGCCTCCGAACTGGCCGCAGGGCACGGGCTGGCCGCGCCTCCGACCTACGAATATTCCGACTTGTCGGGATTCATGGCGATCTATCACGAGGTGTGCCGCTGCATGACCACCGCCGACGACTTCGAGCGTGTGATCGTCGAGCATGCGCGGACGATGGCAGCCCAGAACATCACCTACGCCGAGCTGAGCATCAATCCGAGCCTGCATCCCGGTGACGGGTGGGTCGACGGCGTGGTTCGGGCACGTCGTCGGGTCATGGACGAGCTCGGGGTGGAGATCGCCTGGCTGGTCGAGCTGGTCCGAGACGAGAGCGCGGAGAGCAACGAGCGGTCGCTCGAGATCGCGCTAACGACCGAAGGCGTCGTCGGTCTGGGACTTGTTGGCGATGAGTCGATCCCCTCCTCCCCCCTCCTGCCACTCGTGCAGCGAGCAGGTCGGCGAGGCCTGCGATTCATGCCGCATGCTGGCCAGGTCGGCGACGCATCGGTGGTTCGCGAAGCGGTCGAGGTCCTCCAGGCGGACCGTATCGCGCATGGCGTTTCCGCGGTGGACGACGCATCTCTGCTCGCCGTTCTTGTTGCCCGCGACATCTGCCTCTGCGTGTGCCCCTCGAGCAACACACGCATCGGCCGGCGGCCGGACTTCCGCAGACTTGCCACGTCGGGTGTGGCCCTGACCGTCAACAGCGACGATCCCACCATGGTCGGAACAACCCTGACTGACGAACTGGATCTGGCCGAGGCCGAACACGGGCTTCGGCGAGATGACATGATCGCGGCCGCCTGGAGACACCGCTTCCAGTAAGCTCGCGATCGCAAGCTAGAACCTCGTAGAACCTCGCATTTGCTACATTGTACCGATGGCACAGTTCCTGCGAATCCGCGAAGCGGCTGAGCTCCTGCGGGTCAGTCCCGACACGGTCAGGCGCCTGGTCGACACTGGTCAGATCAAGACCACGCGGTCGGCCGCCGGCCGGAGACAGATCGACGGCGCCGCGCTGGCGGGCTACATGGCGGCCCAACCGAGACCCGATCCGCCGGTCGTGGTCGGCCAGTCGGCGCGCAATCGATTCCCAGGCATCGTGACCAGGGTCATCAAGGATGGCGTGGTCGCGCAGGTCGAGATGCAGGCCGGCCCACACCGGATCGTGTCTCTGATGACGCGGGAGTCCGCCGACGAGCTGAAGCTCAAGCCAGGGGTGCGTGCGATCGCCTCGGTCAAGTCGACCACCGTCGTGATCGAGCTCACGCGCGGCTGACAGAGAGATGAGGCGCGAGCGCGCGCCGATCTGGATCGCGATCCTGGCGGCCATCGGCGCCGCCTTCTTCGTGGTGCCCCTGGTCGGCCTGGTCGTGAGGACACCGTGGGGCGATGCGCTGCAAGCGCTCACCTCGACCGACACGTTGCAGGCCCTCAAGCTGTCGCTGATTGCCTCCCTCTCCTCGACCGCGCTCTCGCTCGTCCTGGGCGTGCCGCTCGCCTGGGTTTACGCGCGGATCGATTTTCCGGGGCGGACCGTGCTGCGCGCCCTGACGACGCTGCCGATGGTGCTGCCTCCTGTCGTGGGCGGTATAGCTCTGTTGCTGGCGTTTGGGCGGCGCGGCCTCCTCGGGTCATGGCTCGATGCAGCGTTCGGGATCACGCTTCCGTTCACGACCGCGGGCGTCGTGTTCGCGGAGACGTTCGTCGCCATGCCCTTCCTCGTGCTGACCGTCGAGGCGGGCCTGCGCTCGATGGATCGGCGCTACGAGGACGCGGCGCGGACGCTGGGCGCCCGCCGGTGGACTGTCTTCACGCGAGTCACGCTGCCGCTGATCGCGCCTTCGCTCTTCGCTGGCGCGGTCCTCTGCTGGGCACGAGCGCTGGGCGAGTTCGGCGCCACGATCACCTTCGCCGGCAACTTTCCCGGTGTCACGCAGACGATGCCGCTTGCTCGGACTGAGACACCGCTGGCTGGGCTCGGCATGAGCCTCGACGTCGAGGTGCGCACCGCGCTCGGGGCGCTACGCCTGGAGATGAAGGTCCAGATCGAGGAGGGCGAGGTCGTTGCGCTGCTGGGCCCCAACGGGGCTGGCAAGACGACCTTGCTGCGGGCCATTGCGGGACTTGTCCCGATTCAGTCGGGCCGTGTCGAGCTCGACGGCCAGACGCTCGAAGAGCCTGCGACCGGACGCTACATCCCTACCGAGCAGCGGTCCATCGGCTTCGTGTTCCAGGATTACCTCCTCTTCCCCCACCTGAGCGTCCTCGACAACGTGGCGTTTGGGCTGCGGGCGCGGGGCGCCAGCCGCTCGGAGGCTGGACGGCGTGCGATGGGTTGGATCGAACGTGTCGGGCTCGAGAATCGGGCCGGCTCCAGGCCGGCGGAGCTGTCGGGCGGTGAACGCCAACGGGTCGCGCTCGCGCGTGCTCTCGCGCCCGACCCCCGCGTGTTGCTGCTCGACGAGCCGCTCGCTGCCCTCGACGCAACGACACGTGTCGCCGTGCGTCGCGACCTCAAGACACACCTGGCGTCGTTTCGCGGCGTGCGCCTGCTGGTCACGCACGATCCGCTGGAAGCGGCCACGGTGGCCGACCGGCTGATCGTCATGGAGCAGGGAAAACACGTCCAGACCGGGACTCCGGTCGAAGTGACCGAGCATCCGCGCTCCCGCTACGTCGCTGACCTGGTGGGAGTCAATCTCTATCGCGGGCAGGCGGACCACGGCTCCGTGCGGATGCCGGGCGGCCAGGTCCTGGCGGCAGCCGGCGCGGAAGCGGGCGAGGTCTTTGCCGTCATCCATCCGCGCGCTGTTTCCGTGCATCGAGCGAAGCCCGAAGGCAGCCCGCGCAACGTCTGGCATGGCCGCGCTCATGGCGTCGAGCTGTATGGCGACCGGGCGCGCGTCAGGATTGAGGGCGAGGCCCCGATCGTCGCCGAGGTGACGCCGGCGGCGCTCGCCGATCTCAAGCTCGCCGACGGCGGCGAGGTGTGGCTTTCTTTCAAAGCCACCGACGTCTCCGTCTACCCGGCGTGAGCTCCGCCAGCGATTAGTTCCCGACTTCGCCGCGCTGAAGTCGTGCCTGTGCCGGATCGTCGCGGCGGTTGGTGAGGAGTCGCGTGGTCAAGGGCTGAACCCGCCGCGTAATCGGCGCGGGCCCGATGGGCGTAGGCTGACGCCGTGCGGAACTGTCGCGGCTCCGTCGCCAAGTAAATGGCCCAGAACCAGCCGACGCCCGCCGCCAAACCGCCCCCGACGAAACCGGACGCGCTGGCTCCGATGCGCAGGCCGCGCTTCTGGATCACGCTCGCGATCCTGTTCGCCGTCAACATCCTGATCAGCAACGTCCTTTTCTCGGCAGGCCAGCCACCGACGGTGACGATCTCCTACAACTCGTTCCTCGATCAGGTCAACGCGAGCAACGTCGCCAGCATCACGAGCACTGGAGAGTCCATCACCGGGGTGGCGAAAAAACCGGTGAAGGATTCGAGCGGCACCACCTCCACCAAGTTCCAGACCCAGCGTCCGAGCTTCGCGACCGATGACCTCGAGGCGATGCTGCAGCAGCACGACGTGGTGATCAACGCCAAGGACCCAAACGCATCGACACCGCTCTGGGAAACTCTCCTCTTCAGCTTCGGTCCGACGATCCTCCTGGTCCTGGGCTTCCTTTATCTGTCGCGACGGGCGGCATCGGCCGGAGCGGGCGGGATTCTGGGCGCCTTCGGTCAGAGCCGAGCGCGCCTCTACGACGCCGAGCGACCGTCAGTCAGCTTTGCTGACGTCGCCGGCATCGATGAGGTCAAGGCGGACTTGCAAGAGGTCGTGGACTTCCTGCGTGAACCGCTGAAGTACCAGCGTCTGGGCGGCACGATGCCCAAGGGCGTCCTCCTCATCGGAGCGCCGGGCACAGGCAAGACTCTGCTTGCGCGCGCGGTCGCCGGCGAGGCGAAGGTCCCGTTTTTCAGCATTGCCGCGTCCGAGTTCGTGGAGGCGATCGTCGGGGTGGGCGCTTCAAGGGTGCGAGACCTGTTCAGCAAGGCGCGCGCGGCGGCGCCGGCGATCATCTTCATCGACGAGCTGGACGCCATCGGCCGGAGCAGGTCTGCGGGAGTGCGGCTTGGCGGGAACGATGAGCAGGAGCAGACGCTCAACCAGATCCTGACGGAGATGGATGGCTTCGATTCGCGCGAGGGCGTGATCGTTCTCGCCGCGACCAACAGGGCCGACGTCCTCGATCCTGCGCTCTTGCGACCGGGTCGCTTCGACCGCCGGATCACGGTCCAGGCGCCGGATCGGTTGGGACGTGCCGCCATCCTGCGGATCCATACTCGCAACGTTCCGCTGGCGCCGGATGTCGACCTGGAACAGGTGGCATCGCAGACTCCGGGCATGGTCGGCGCCGACCTCAAGAACCTGGTCAACGAGGCGGCGCTGGGTGCCGCCAGGAAAGGCGAGGCAGCAGTCACGCTCGCCGATTTCGCGGACGCGATCGAACGGATCCTGCTTGGGACACAGCGCAAGATCATCCTCACCCCGGCCGACCGGGAGCGAATCGCGTACCACGAGTCGGGGCATGCCCTGCTCGGGCTCATCGTGGCGGGTGCCGACCCGGTCAAGAAGGTCACGATCGTGCCGCGCGGCCAGGCGCTGGGGGTGACGCTGCAAAGCCCGGTCGACGACCGGTTCAACTACGGCGAGGATTACCTGCGCGCGCGGATGGTGGGGGCGCTCGGAGGACGGGCGGCCGAGAAGCTGGTTTACGGTGTGGTCACCACGGGCGCCGAGAACGACCTGATGCAGGTGACCCGAATTGCGCAGCAGATGGTCGTTCGCTGGGGCATGAGCTCGAAGGTGGGCCCGCTCAACTACGCAGAACCCGATGGGAACCCATTCCAGCAGCGCCCGTATGGCGATGGCACGGCGAACCTGATCGACGAAGAGGTGCGCAGGATCTCGGAAGAGTGTCTCGCCGACGCGGAGAAGCTGCTCAGCGAACACCGCAAGCAGCTCGACGCGCTCGCCCAGTCGTTGCTGAAGAACGATTCGCTGGACGAGGGCCAGATCCTCGACGTGACCGGGATCAGGCCTTCAGCGGCGGCCGCGGCGAAACCGACTGAGGCGCAACTGGTCAAAGCTCCATCGACTTAATTACGCGCAGCGCCAACCCGAGTAGCCAGGCTACGGAAAAAACACAGCTCGCAGAGACCTCACTATCGGAGTAGCGTCACATGTGGCCCCGAGGGACACGTTCAATGGACCAAGGGTCTGGTCGCAAGACCGGATTCTGAAGCCGGAGAGGCGATCCGTTGGGGTCACTTTATTTTCGCGGCAGAAATCAGCGCCAAGCCGGTGTCATTTGTGGTCTCCGGATGGCCACCTCCTAGCTCGTGGCCGCTTCGACCGCCGGAGGCCTGGGAGTCCATGAGTCGACATGGTGGTGCTGCGCAACTTCCTCGCTCAGCAGATACCGCAGGCTGGCGACCAGGCCGAGATCGATGAACACCTGCGTGAGACCGGCGAACCCGGTATCCAGAAGCGTGAAGGGTTGCACGAGGAAAAGATCAATCAGGACAGCAGTTTCAAATGCGCGGTACGCACGGTGGCGTGACCTCGGCAACCGTGCGACCCCGATGACCGTGAACGCGCCCGAGATCAAGGTTCCGGCGAGGGTCGTCCACAGGATCGGCCCCGCCCGAAGCGTCGCATTCAGCTCGTTCATGGCGTCGGCGCTGCCGACAGCTGCTCCGGCTGCGACGACAAGGGAGTAGGCAACCGAGATCAAAACACCGACAGCCTGCAAG
>WNGD01001206.1_pt1 | contig 28308 bp, 20 predicted proteins | sample 5400671 | NCBI WGS metagenome assembly WNGD01 (sample SAMN13153369, study PRJNA577476) | soil metagenome | isolation source: 40 cm soil or saprolite under grassland replicate 2 | place: USA:California | collected 2016-06-15
GAGAGGAAGATGCTCCGCGCAATCCCGAAACCACCTCTTTGGCCGAGCGGATGTATTCCAGCCTCCTCTTTCAGAGCCTCACATCATCCGACGACTTCACGCCGTCGCGAAACGCAGCCAACGAATTTCATGACGAACGCGAGTATCTCGTGGACCGCAAGTTCCTACAGGCCGTTACAATCAGATGCGCCTGAACATTCCTGCCCATCTCGCCGAGATCGATGCGCGCAACCGGCTCAGACGTGAGGTGGGCCTGCGCGCGGCTCGAGGTCGAAGATCGAAATATGAAGGGAGGCGAGCCATGACCCTGCCGTTTTCTACTGTTCGTAATAGGCTTTTTCATCCATAGGAGGGGGAAAATGTACATTCCGGTCTGGCTGCTCCTCGCATTGCTGATTGGATGGCAGGTGTATCGATATTGCCAATTCAAACAGAAGGCCCAAGCAGCAGAGCGCGAAGCTCGGCGTGAATTGGAGGCCAGGCCGCCAAGCCCCTTCTCTGACAATTGGAGGTATTCGACCGAAGATATTGCGAAGTTGCTCGCCAAAGGCGGGGGCGCTGGGTGGCACGAGGAGCAGGCCGGCCACCTGCGCGCCCAACACAGCCTCACGGAACGTCAGCGCCGAGACCTTGCGTTCCACGAAGAAAGCGCGGCGGCAATCCGGCGCGTGGCGGCGGAATGGGGCTCGCCCGAACTCGCTGACCGCTGATAAATTCGCTTCTCAACCATGGAGGGAGAATCATGTCTTGGGGGTTGATTGCAGTGCTGGCCATGGTCGCGCTTTACATCGTCGAGCGCAACCGCCCGTGGCGTAGGCCGGAAAGCTTTCTAGAGAGGCAGCGCGAACTCGACGCCGAGAAGTTAAAGGAGATCGGCCGAGATGGCCCCGGCGCGTGATCTAATGCAGCCACGGTCCATAAGTCCGTTTCCCGAAACATAGGAGCCAAATCATCTGGCGGCTGCCATGCACCTGAACATTCCCGCCCATCTCGCTGAGATCGAGACGCGCAACCGGCTCCGGCGCGAATGCGGCCTGCCGCCGCTGGATCGGGCTTATGAGTTACGCCGATTGCGCGCTCTGCTCGAGGAGGAGTGGCGGGCAGAGTTCCTCGCGTGGCGTCCGGAGCTCCGGTGCCGGGTAAGGGACAAGCTGCTGGCCCGGGAACGTCGCCGGCGCGGTAATCCGAACTGGGTGCCGTCGGGGATGCTGTCGGGTGGCGGCATGGCCTTTGAGCTCGCGGTCAACCGCACGATGTGCCGGCTTTGGCAGATGCGCGAGTGGCGCGATTGATCCCGCGCGCCTATATGCCCGACCGAAGGAGCGCACTGGGCGAACAACGCCCCGTCCCTCGACTACACCCACAATCTCGTCGTTCCGAACCAACCAAGATTAGGCGGCCTTTCCTGCACTGCTCGCAGATTTGGTATCCGGCTCAGCGTTCAGACGAAGTAAAGCAAGATTGTCATTGAATTTCGCCTGCACCAACTCCCAGACGGTGGCGTCCCTGGGCAGGGAAAACGCCGTCCCCTCTTGTCGCTTTAAGATTTCTCGATACGACTGCGCGAGGGTATAACAGATAATCTTGCTCGCGTGCTGAAAGTAGGCATTGAACTTTCCCCCGAACGCGCAAAGTTCATCGTAGGTGATCTCGGAGGTGGGGAGGGTCTGATCCAAATAAGTTTTAAACAGCTTGAGTGCATAGTATCGTAGCCGAGTGATCTGTTTCAGATCTGGTTGACTCGTTTGCAATTCCATCAATGCGCTCTGTATTTTTGTATAGCTATGGATTGCCAGTAAAGTGTCCTTAAATTGTCCCTCATTCCAAACATCAGCTAACTCGCCATTTGACCCGAACGCATCCGCATATAGCCCGCTCTCTTCTGGCATTTGGAAGAGTTTGGCCGGATCAGCAATCGGAATGCGGGGGTCGTAAAGCCATGCATATCGGATTTTTCCAAGGTCTTGCAGTTTAATAACTTGCTGGGATGATGTTGATCGGGGGTATGGTCGTTTCCGGCCATACGCAATATGCAGCATCTCGCCCCTAGCCTTCGTTTTCTTGAATTCATGTTCTAACCATAACTGAATCCGATCGTTCTGGTACCCGCAATGTGTTTTGGGTATTATTTGTCTTGATTAACGCGGAAGCGATGCCAGTCTCTCGCGTCGCGTGCTTTACGGCAGTTAGTTTTACTAAGATCAGTGCTTGGCCTGCCTTGTCCGAATCGGCGTAGCGAAGGGCACCCAAGGTTTATGCCCCATTGACTATTTGTAGCTTCTTTATTTTGAGCTTCTTTGATTTCTCATCGAACGTAAACGATTCGCACAGTGCCGAAATCCCATTGTTGTAATAATAAAAGTGGTCTGGTTCGCTCTGAAGAGTTTCAGTCAAGCCTTTGTTGACCTCTCCTTTTTTTCCGAGAAATCGACGAATATTCCAATTGTAAAGGCTTTCTTTATGGTCGCGCGCAAGCTGTTGAAGCGTAGTGCCGGGCAGCGCAAACGTTATGTTTTCATAGTCACCATCCGGGCGCATAAAGTTGTTGTTCGCAAGCGTGAAGGTAACATCTTCTGGATATTTTTCCTCGATACTCTTGGACGAAACGTATTCATCTTTAAGAGAGTTGATGTCCCAAACATCGAATTTAACATTACTGTTAACGTGATCTCGGTTGAACTTATCGACCAGCGCTGATATTTTATCGCTGGCCGTGCCACTGCTTATGAAGATAAAATAAATCCCATACCCGCGCTTGATCCAATGTTCGAACTCGACTGCTAGCTCTTCGAGTTTAGGGTTCTTTGTTTTGCGTCCATCGAGGTATTTTCGGTCCTTGAGCAATGCGTAATTGGAAAAGAAGGATTTAACCTCACCTTCAGGGATAAGGTCGGATTGCGCAATTTTCGGGTGCTTGCATTGGAGTATATATATTTCTTCCGTTTCCTTGCTTTCGAAGAAAATGTCGATCTCGGCGTCATCTCCCCTGATGATGCATTCGTCAGGGTCATTCTCGGCCGCGGGGTAGCGCTCAGCAAAGTGATTGAAGCACCAATCCTCAAAGGCCATGCCCCGTTGTTTAGCATTATCAAAACTCCATTTCTTTTGGGCGCAAATGCGCTCCAGGGATGAACGGAGTTCTTGTCTAAAATCTGTGATTTTCATGGACGGAAATCCCTCTGCCTATTGGGCTGCCGTTTGGAGTGAGGTGATTGGCGGAGCATTGTGGCGGGGTTGCGGTCCCCGCTTTAAGGAACCGATTTCGAGCCGCGGGCATAGCCCCTTGACGCGTTTCGTCGTTTGAATACGGTCGCACGGCGGCTATATGGGCGACATGCCGATCATGTCAAATCCCGCGGCCAAGACTCGCCGATCGGCCGTGTACACACGGCGATGGGCCCGGGCCTTGGCGTCAAGGGCTGCCGGGCGTGTACGGGGTCCTGGCGAGCGTGGCGGCGTCCCCAGAGCTTGCCGGCGAACTCCAGCGCGCGGATGATCGCGTCGAGCCTCGTTGACCGCGGGGTTCAACTCCACCGCTCGATCTGCTCCTGCAGCCGTTCTGCCGCCTCATCAGGATCAATCCCGGCGTCGATCAGCTCCTGCAGTGCTTCGGGGGCGATGGACGGCGAGGGTTTCGCGCGTCGCATCCAGGCCGGCATTTCCCCAATGATCTCGTCAGGGGTACGTGTATCGGCCACATAGGGCTTGGGCGAACCATGGTTCGCCTCGGACGGCGCCGTGGGCGGGGCATCCTCTATGGGCCTGACGCTGTCGGGGTCGGGGGCGGCCACGGGCTCGAGCTCGGCCAAAGGTGACCGGTCCACATCGCTGCGCGTCGTCTTCTCCGCGAGCTCCGCGAACAGGGCCAGGTCCTGGGCGTCCTGCACGATCGCGGCGAGCGCTGCGGCGAGCGCCTTGACCGCGTCGGGGTTCTCGCGGGCCTCGGTCACCAGCCGCTCGCGTAGCCGCATCACCTCGAGATGAAGCTCCTCAAAGGCCGTCAAGGGTTTCGGCTTGGGAGTTGGGGTTGATGCCTGCTTCTTCGGCTTTAGCAAGGCCTGGATCTGTTTACGTTCGGACTCGGCCGTGATGGTGCCATCGATCAATTTCGCCTCCAGCTTCCTTGTCCGTCAGCTTGGTGAGCTCGTAGAGCGTCCCCCAATGCGGGGGCAGTTTTTGCACATGTGCAAAATCGGTCAGCACGGGGTTCTTGGCGATGTCGATGAGCCGGTAGGCGGTGTTTTCGCTGACCGGGAATTCGTCGTCCTCGAGCATCTTCAGGAATTGCGCGCGGTTGAGATTGGTCTTGGCTTCCAACAGCACCTTACCGGCCTCGATGATGCCTTCAACGCTCTTTGCCCAATGCGCGCGAAACTGCTTGATGTAGTCCTCGCGGGTGCGGGCGATGGTGATGGTGGTGTTGGCCGCTAAATATGCCTGCATCGGGGTTTCCTTCCCTGTTGTTGGTTGCTTCAAGAGGCCCCGGTCCGGTCAAGGATTCCGGGGCCTCTGCTATTTATCCGCGTGCAACCGACGGCCACCGCGATCGACCGCGCTAAATACGACCGGGAGGTTAGAGACATATGACCCGACACACCGGCGCGAATTCCGAACTGCTGACGATCAAGGACGTGGCCCGCGAGCTCGGCATCGGCTACCAGCTGGCCCAGAAGGCGATCCGGACCGGACAGATCCCCTCGGTGGTGATCGGTTCAGGCAGGATGGTCAGTCGCGACGCGCTCGCGCGTTGGCTGCTGCAGGGCCAGCCGGTCACCCCCAACGTGCTGGAGATCGGCCGCGCGGATCGCCGGCGCATAATCAACACGGGCGGGAACGCCGCGTGAACTGTGGGGGAATCGTGGGGGACTTTCCGTTCCGATTGGGGGATATTTGTTCCTCTTTCCGCCCATTTGGACCAGGCGGTCCCTTCCGGTAATCCCTCGAATGCTGTTGATGTTGCTCATGTTTTCTGCTCTGCGCAACCGGTCTCGGATATACGGATTCCAATGGTCGGGCCTGCTTCGCATCTCGCGCAAGGCGGAATGGCCCGATTGGATTCCTCCGCCGGAGATGATCGACCGCCAGCCGTATCTGCCGCGGTTCATGGCCGGGGGGCCGGGCAATCCGCTCGGGGCGCGCGCGCTTTATCTCGGCAACACGGTCTACCGCATCCACGGCACCAATCAGCCGCAGACCATCGGGCATGCGGTGTCATCGGGCTGCTTCCGGCTCGTGAACGGCGACGTCGTCGATCTCTACGACCGGGTTCCGGTCGGCACCAAGGTCATCGTGCGCCAGAATCCGGAATTGTAGGGCAGGGGCCATGCCGACCGACTTGCCGAAGCCGAGCTTCCCCGCGGTGCTGCCGGGAGCCGCCTGCACTCGGCTTCCTTTGCCGGCTGCCCCGCGGGCTCGTTTGCTGCGGAGCTTTCGGCCCCGGCTCGTCCTTTGGGCATCTCTCCTCTTCGTGCTTGGATCGGCTCTAGGGACGGCGGCGCCCGCTGCCGCACAAACGCTCAAGGCTGTCCGGGAAAGGGGCGAGCTTGTCTGCGGCGTAAGCCGTGGCCTGCTCGGCTTCTCCAGCGTGGACGAGAAGGGCAACTGGAGCGGCTTCGATGTAGATCTGTGCCGCGCCATCGCGGCGGCGATTTTCGAGGATGCGGGCAAGGTAAAATTCGTTCCGCTCGATGCCGCCACGCGGTTTGCCGCGCTGAAATCCGGCGATATCGACGTGCTCTCGCGCAATTCGACGTGGACGATGTCGCGCGAGACTTCGTTCGGGCTGATCTTCGCGGCGATCACCTATTACGATGGACAAGGGTTTCTGGTCCGCAAGACGCTCAATGTCGAGTCCGCGCTCGATCTCGACGGAAAGTCGTTTTGCTTGCAGACCGGAACGACCGGCGAGCTCAATGTCGCCGACTATTTCCGTGCCAACAACATGACCTATTCGCCGGTCGAGTTCGCCAGTCTGGACGAGATCCTCAAGGCCTATGACAGTGGCCGCTGCGACGTATTCGCCACCGACGTCTCCCAGCTTCATGCGGAGAGGCTCAGGCTCACCAAGCCGGAGGAGCACGTCATCCTGCCCGACGTCATCTCCAAGGAACCGCTCGGTCCGGTGGTGCGGCAAGGCGACGACCAGTGGTTCACCATCGTGAAATGGACGCATTTCGCCATGGTCAATGCCGAAGAGCTCGGGGTCAGCTCCACGACCATCGACCGCGCCCTGAAGTCGGAGAAGCCGGAGGTGAAACGGCTGGTCGGCACGGCGGGAGATTTCGGCCAGCAGGCGGGGCTGAGCAACGATTGGGCGGCCCGGGTCATCCGGCTGGTCGGCAATTACGGCGAAATATTCGAACGCAATATCGGCACGAAATCGCCGCTCGGCATTCCGCGCGGCCTCAATCACCTCTGGACCATGGGCGGCATCCAGTACGCTCCGCCGATCCGGTGACGCTCGGGTGGAAATTCCGGTGCCGGGCTAGCGTCTGCGCGGAACCTCTTCCCCAAAACCGCCGTTTATAAGGATTAATTCACCAGAGCGGGCGCACCCTGCGGGACAGCCCCCTTCCTTTCCGGCCCCCATGAATGCGATCCTGGTCAAGATTTTCGCCACGGCCCTCGCGCTCAGCCAGGTGACCACCGAGCCGGGAGCGATCAAGACGCAGTTCGACCCGGTTCTGGACCAAGGGGAAGTGGTGCGGATTCTGCGGGCGGGCTGCGCCCACATCCGCAAGGCCTTCGACATCGAGGACATCAACGTCGATGAGCTCATCACCACCGCGATGGACGATCCGCAGGCCTTGGGCGGGGGCATCAAAGCTCTGCATGGACTGAAGTTCGAGGACCTGTTCACGGCATACCGGCAGTTTTGCAAGAACGAGGCCGTGGACAATCCATCCGTCGACATCGGCGAGGTCATCGCGTTTTACGACAAGGCGGCGGCCGATCTCCCCGACGAGACCAAGCTCAAGAGCCTAAAACCTCGCGGGATGAGCGTGGTGCTCGATCGCAGCAAGAACCGTTTCGCCGATTTGGCCGCGCCCGATCAGCGGCGCCTTCCCGTGCCGCTGAGCGATATCCCCGAGCTTGTCCGGCGAGCCTTCGTCTCGGCGGAGGACAAGCGTTTTTTCCAGCACAAGGGGATCGACGAGCGGGGGATGGTACGGGCGTTCCTGGGGAATCTCGCGGAACCCGGACGGCCGCAGGGCGGATCGACCATCACCCAGCAGGTAGCCAAGAATCTGCTGGTCGGAGATGACGTTACCTACGAGCGCAAGATCCGCGAGATCCTGGTCGCATCCCGACTCGAGCGCGTGCTCGGCAAGCCGGAGATCCTGACGCTCTATCTCAATTCGATCTATCTCGGTCGCGGATCGTGGGGCATCGAGATGGCGGCGCGGAGCTATTTCGGCAAGCCCGCCGCCGAGCTTACCCTGGCCGAGGGTGCGCTTCTGGCCGGTCTGACCAAGGGGCCGAATTATTTCAGCCCCGACCGCCATCCGGATCGAGCGCGGGAGCGCATGGGCTACGTGCTCAGCAGGATGCAGGAAGACCGCGTGATCGACGCCGAACAGATGCGGCAGGCGATGGGCACGCCCCCGCCGCAAGTGGTCGCCTACGAACGCGCCCGCCGTGACAGCGGCTTCTACTTCGTCGATCACCTCGGCCGTGAAGCCAAGACCGCGGCCGGCATCGATATCCTCGCGGGATCGTCGTACACGATTCATTCGACCATTCATGTCGGCCTGCAGCGTGCGACCGAGGCTGCGCTGCAGGAGGGTCTCGCGGCCTATGAGCTCAAGGCCGGTCGCGCGCGTTTCAGCGGACCCGAGGCGAATCTGGCCGATGCGATCCAGCGCATCGAGCGCGATGCGGCAAACATGGATCGACGCGAGGCGCCGCAGCCGCTGCAACCGCAGACGCCGGCGTGGCAGCAGGCGCTGCAGTCGGCACGTCTGCCGCTCTACGACGTGCACTGGCCCGCGGCGGTCGTGGTCGCCATGCCGGGCAGCAAGAACGCCGGCGTTCGGGTCGGCTTGGCCGACGGGCGCGTTCTGCCGCTCGCGAGCCCGAACGCCGCGGTTCGCCGCGCGCTGAAACTCCACGACGTGATCTTTGTGCAAGTGATCGAAGCCAATGGAAAATCGCCGGCGCGGGCGGAACTGCGGGTGCCGCCCACGGTCCAGGGCGCCGCCCTGGTGCTCGAGAACAAGACCGGCCGCATCCTCGCCATGGCCGGTGGATTCTCCTATCCGCTGAGCCAGCTCAACCGCACCGCGCAGATGCGGCGCCAGCCGGGCTCGGCGCTCAAGCCGATCACCTACCTGGCCGCGCTCGAGGCCGGCTTGCAGCCCAATACCCTGGTGCTCGACGAGCCGATCACGTTTGCGCCGCTCGGAAACGCGGCCTACGCGCGTGAACGCGATTATTGGTCGCCGAGGAATTACGACCGCGGCAGCTCCGGCGTGGTCACGCTGCGCCGGGCGCTCGAAAATTCGAAGAACCGGGTCACCGCACGGCTGCTCGACGGCGGCATCAAGCGCAGCCCCGAGGAAAGTTTGGATCGTGTCTGCGAGATCGCCATGGAGGCCCAGCTCTACGGCGAATGCGTGCGCTATTATCCTTTTGTGCTGGGCGCACAGCCGGTGCGAATGATGGATCTGGCCGCCTTTTACGCCGCGATTGCCAACGAGGGCGCGCGCCCGTCCCCGCACGCGATCGATTCCATCGAGCAGAGCGATTTGGTCGTCTATCGGCACAAGGCTCCGCCGGCATGGATCGGCTCCGCCGACCCCGGCACTTTCTATCAGTTGAAGACCATGCTGCAGGGCGTCGTCGAACGCGGCACTGCGCGTCCGATCCGGCAGCTTGCGCCCTACGTGGCGGGAAAGACCGGCACTTCGGAGAACGAGAACGATGCGTGGTTCGTCGGGTTTTCCAACGAGGTCACGATTGCGGTGTGGGTGGGCTATGACAATGCCGGCAACAAGCGGCGGACGCTCGGCGGCGGCGAGACCGGTGGCAAGGTGGCGGTTCCCATCTTCGAATCGATCATGCAAGCGGTATGGTCGGAATACGCGCCGCGCACATTTCTGAGCCCGCCGTCACGCCAGGCGCGCGGTCAGCTTGTCGATCTGCCGGTCGATCTGACCACCGGCAATCGGCTCGCCTCCGGCAGCCCGAGAGCTTTCGTCGAGCATTTCCACCTCGATCGGCAAGGTCAGCTCGAAGATACGCAGTTCCGTCTGGTTTCCCGCGGCGGGATTTATGCCTATCGCGACGGCGACATATTCGGCGAAACCGAGCGGCCCCCCGGCTGGACCTATCCGCCGGGCTGGCCCTATGACAATGGCGCCGCTTCGCCGCCGTCGCCCTGGCGGGTGCCGCCGCGACCGCGGCTGTCGCCCTGGGGCGGATTGTTCGGCGATCCCTACAGATGGAACGACGCCAGGCCGCGCCCGCGCCGCGTCGATCCCGACTATTTCTGGAATCGCCGCGGTTTCTGACGGGAGGGCGTGGATGGGGAGATTTCGCGCATTCGCGCCGCTGGTCGTGCTCGCGGTCTGCATCGCGGCTGGTTCGATCGCTCGCGGCGAGGAATTCCGGATCGCGGAAGTACGCTCGCTCGGCGCGGATGCGTCTGCGCTCCAGCCGCGCACCATTGCGTTCGCCGACCACCACGACGAACCGCTGGCCGATCCCGCTACCGGGCTGATCCGGTTCGAAGACTGGGCGCGGGCGATGCCCATCCAGAAACAATTCTTGAGTCTCTACCCGAGCTTCATCGAGCCGATGGTCGATCTCACCGAGAACGGGATCACCAAACCCTACAAGGAAAAGCTGCACATGTATGTGGCCGAGGCCCGTTTCGCCTTGTCCAAGCCTGCGGCATCGATCAATCTTGCTCGTTACGTCACGATTGCGTTCCTCGAGCGCATGGATCCCAAGATCACGCATCGGACGATCGCGGCCGCCGGTATCGATCCGGCCGCGCAACGCAATCCGGATCGGGAGTGGTGCGAGGCCAAGCCTCGCGTGCTGTGCATCGAGTCGCGCTACGAGCTCGAGGGCAAGCTGCCTTCCGGTATCCGCGTCGCCAATCAGCTCGTGGATAAAAAAAAGAAAATCGACGATTTCCTGCGGTTCCAGAGCGAGCTGCGTCTGCTCTCGCCCGCGGAGCTCGATCAGCCGGGGTTGGGGAAGCTCACCGGCATCGGCGCGCCGATCGTCGGCGCGATCGAGCAGAATATTTTTTTCGTCAATCAGGTCATGCAGTTCGGCAAGTTTTTGGCCTTGCTGCAACCGGATGCGACGGATGCAAGCAAGACCATAGTGAGTGCCTTCATCGCGCTCGCGATCAAGACCAGAGTGATCGAGAACAAGAACAAATATGCGAACGTGCCGGTGCTTCGCAATCTGGTTCCCGGGCAGGTCCTGCTCGGCAAGAGCTCGTTCAACACCGGCAATTCGCTGAGCGCCGGACTGCCGAGCTATGCCCGCAACGAGATCAAGTCCGTCGCGGGCATTCTCGATCAGGAATAGGCTTCGGCATCAGCCGGTGCTCCGGGCGAGCGCGCCCGCGTTAACCATCTCGTTCACGAACACTGCGGACGCGCTTCAACTCGCTCATAACTTGCGGCATATTGGCCATAGATGCGGCGAATGGCCTCGCCGACGCGTAGTTCTCCCATGCGCCGCCTCCTGCTCGTTCTCGCATTTGCGTGCATCGCCACGGGCAGCGCTCGCGCGAACCTGGTCGTCACCATCGACAAATCGCAGCAGCGCATGTCCGTCAGAGTCGACGGCGAGGATCGATACAAGTGGCCGATATCCACGGCGCGCGCCGGATACGTCACGCCGAACGGGACCTACCATCCCGAGTTCCTGGCGCGCCGATGGTTCTCGCACAAATACTACGGCTCGCCGATGCCCCACGCGATCTTCTTCCACGAGGGCTTCGCCATCCACGGCAGCTATGAGACTTCCCGGCTGGGCCGTGCGGCGTCGCATGGCTGTGTGCGGCTGCATCCGGAGCACGCGGCGGTGCTGTTCTCGCTGGTGCAGAAGGAGGGGACCACCAACACCGAGATCGTCGTCACCGGCGCCAATCCGGTCGGGCGGCTTTCCGGACCCTCGCGCCGGCAGTTCTATTTCTACCGCAGCTTCTCCGGCCGCATCTGATCGCCTATCGTCTTCAGCGCGAGGCCGCGCAAGAAGCGGGCACCGCATGCAACACGGCGAACGGCATGGTCGCGAATAGATCCACGACGGGGATTTCGCTGTCCGGAAAGCTTCGCCCCGGGACGAGCAGGTCCGTCATCGAGCCGAGGCCGTCCGACACCAGGGAAGCGCGCCAGGCAGCGCCGCGGGGCCATTCGCGCCCGCCGTCGGTGAAGCGGCTAAACTGGCGGCCGACCGCAACGATCACCGCCTCGCGCCCCCGAGACCGCGCGAACGCCAGCACGTGGTCGCGGTGCTCTCCTGCGACCCGCACCGGCGCATGATCGCCGTTGCGGAATAGCGATGCGTACGCGGTGCGCAACGCGAGCAGCCGGCTCGTCAGCGCCAGCTTGATCCTTCCGTCTTCCCACGAGGCCTGCAGCGCCCGCCAATCCTGTTCGGCGGCAAGTCCCGCGAGCGCCGCCTGTCGGATGCCGAAAGCGACGGGGCGGCGATTGTCGGGATCGACGAGCGAAAGATCCCAAAACTCGCTGCCCTGATAGAAGTCCGGAACGCCCGGAACCGTCGCCTTGATCGTGAGCTGCGCCAGGCCATTGAGCGCGCCGAGCAGCGCCACGCGATGGGCGAAAGCATGGAAGGATTCGAGAAAGGCCGCCGATTGCTTGGGGTCGAGGATGTCGCCGACGAACGCCGTCAGGCCGCGCTCGTAAGCCTGGTCAGGATCGAGCCAGCTCGTCTCGAGCTTGCTCTCGCGCGCGGCCTTCACCGCATAGGCCTGCATGCGCTCGACGAAGCCTGCATCCGGTGCCGTAGGCGGCCAGGCGCCGAGCAGCGCCTGATAGAGCAGATATTGGTGACCCGGCGAGGGGATCGGCTTTCCCTTTGTGCGATCGACGAAACGGCCGTTGGCGTCGCTCCATGCCTTCACCTGCTCGATCCATTCGTCGGCCAGCTCCGAGAGCGCCAACAATCGCGCGCGCGCATCCTCACCGCGCTTGGTGTCGTGCGTGGCAGTTGCCGTCATGCCGAATGCAGAAGCGCCCGCCCGCGCCGTCATGCGCCGATGAAATTCCGCGATGCCCAGCGCCGGTGCCGCTGGATCGCCGCCGACTTCGTTGCAGGCGAGGAGCCGCAGGTAGCGATAGCACGCGGTGTCTTCCAGCGACTTCGCCATCAACGGCCCGGTGAACTGTTGGACTCTGGTGGCAAACTCACGGACACGTGTTCGGCTGTAACCGGCGCGTTTCGGCGCAATCAGATCGAGCGTGAGCGTTGCCTGCAGAAAATCGAATATCGGCTGGAGGCCGGGCCTGCACGCCCTTGCCCGGCTGATGGCTTGCGCGATGGTCGCCCGATCGGCGGGCGAAGCGCCTTCGGCGCCGACGTAGGTCCGATAGACCGGGAAGTGCAGCAAATACAGCCGCAGCGCTTGCCCGAGCGCCGCGTGGGTGAAATCGCGACTCTGCCAATGCCCCGCGGCGATCCTCACCAGCAGACGCACGAGCATGTCGAGATCTCCCGCGAACAGGGCTTCGAGCACGGCGCGCTTCGATTGCAGCAGGATTTCGGAGAAATCCGCATCATTGCCCGGTATCTGCCGGCAATACCGCTCGAGTGCCTCCAATCCGCGCGCATCGACCAATAGCCGCGCGATCGCGTTCAGCCATTCGTATCCGGTCGTGCCGGCCACGCCGGCAAGTTCGGGCATCGGTTCGCCCTCTCCGAGGATCTTCTCGACGATCACATAAAACGGCGGCTCCGCGGCCCCGCGTGCTTCCCGGATGAGATGCTGGAGCGATCGACAGTACTCGATCGGATCGGCGAGGCCGTCGATGTGGTCGATTCTGAGCCCGTGCAGCCGGCCCTCGCCGACGAGCCGGGAGACCAAGCCATGTACGGCCGCAAACGTGCCGGGATTCTCGACCCGAAGCCCCGCGAGATCGTTGATATCGAAAAAGCGTCGATAGTTGATCTCGCTCGCGGCGATGCGCCAATGGGCGACACGATAGTGCTGCCGCTCCAGCAGGCGATGCAGCGCGCGAACCCGCGCACGAGGCCCAGGCTTGGGACGATAGGCTTCGAGGCCGCTCGCAATGAGACGCGCCGCTTCCTTCGAGCTTGCGAGTGCGCCTTTGAGCGCCGCGGCGTCCTCGCGCGTGCGCGCCCGATGCGCTCGGGCAAGCTCGAGCAGCCGGCGCCCCGCCGTGGTGTGTTGCGCTCCGGCGGCGGCAACGACGGCGCGGATCAGGTGCGGATACACATCCGGCCGGATCGGCAGCCGGTGCGGATCGTACCAGGCGGAGAAAGTCCCGTCCGTTTCCGCGAATTTCAGCACGATCTCGCCGGCTTCGAGCGCTTCGCCGTAGGGCCTACCCAGAATCGGCAGCAGCAGCCGGCCGCGGCTCGATGGTGCATCCCAGTCGATATCGAACGAGCCGGCGTGAGGCGAGCCGTCCCCCCATTCGAGCACGTCGAGCCACCAGGCATTGTCCGCGCCGCCGATGCCGACGTGATTGGGCACGAAATCGAGGATCAAGCCTAGATCGGCCCGCGCGAGGGCTTGCGACAATCTTGCGAACGCCGCTTCGCCGCCGAATTCCGGATTGAGCGCATTGTGATCGACGATGTCGTAGCCGTGCGCGCTTCCGGGGCGCGCCTTCAGAAAAGGTGAGGCATAAAGATGGCTGACCCCGAGCGCCGCGAGATAAGGCACGAGATCCGCCGCGGCGTCGAAGCCGAAGCCGGCGGAAAACTGCAGCCGATAGGTCGCAATCGGAACATCGGGCGGCATCACGCGATGCTCCAGAACACCGACCACGGCGGCAGTTCCGGCGGCGGCGCTCCGCCCCAGATGGGCTGCCCATGAAGGGCCTCCGCGGGGCGGCTGCGCGGCGGCTCGCCGAGATTGGCAACGAGCGCGAGCCGGCCGCCGTCGCCGAGCCGCCAATATGCAACGACGACGCCGTCGCGCCACTCCGCGCACGCATCGTTGCGCTCCAGGTTTTGCAGCCGCGGTGTAATGTGCTGCCGGCGCAGTTCGAGCAAACGCCGGACGAGCGCGAAGCGTTCTTTGTGCGGCGATCGATCGAGTGCACTCCAATCGAGCACGGCGGAGCGAAACGTCCGTTCCGCGATCGGATCCGGCAGAGCCCGCTCGCACGGGTCCGAATAGGCCGCCGCGAACTCGGTTTTGCGACCGCGCCGCACCGCGTTGGCAAGCTCGCCGCCGAAATCGCAGAAGAACGCAAACGGCTGCGTCGCGCCCCATTCCTGGCCCATGAACAGCAGGGGCGGCATCGGCGCGAGCAGCATGATTTGCAGCGCCGCCTCGATCGCCGGCCCAGGTGCAAGCACGCAGAGGCGTTCGCCGAACGGCCGGTTTCCGATCTGGTCGTGGTTCTGCAGAAAGCTGATGAACGCGGAGGGCGGCAGCCCGGTGCTCGGTTCGCCGCGGCGGGCGCCGTTGCGGTGCGCCGAGGGCTCGCCCTGGTAGGCGAATCCGGTCGACAGAATCCGGGCGAGCCGCGCTCCGGGCGCATCCCGGTAATCGCGATAATATCCCGCGTGCTCGCCGGTCAGCAGCACGTGCCAGGCATGGTGATAATCGTCGTTCCATTGCGCCCGATACTTGCCTTGCGGCGGGTCGGCGAGCGGGTCGAGCAGACTCGCGCGATTGTCGTCGTTCTCCAGGATGAGATGAATGCTGCGACCGGTCTCGGCGGCGAACGCGCCGACCGCCCGGCTCAGCTCGGCGAGGATCGGCGGCTCGCCTTGCTCGACGATGGCGTGCACCGCATCGAGTCGCAGGCCGTCGAAACGGTAATCGCGCAACCATGCCAGCGCATTTTCGATGGCGAAGCGCCGCACCTGCGGCACGTTGTAATCGATGGCCTTGCCCCAAGGCGTGCCATGCGCGTTCGTGAAGAACGCCGGCGCATAACGGCCGAGGTAATTTCCTTCCGGCCCGAAGTGATTGTAGACGACGTCGAGGAACACCATGAGCTCGCGCTCGTGCGCCGCATCGATGAGCGCTCGCAGATCCTCGGGGCGGCCGTAGGCGCTGTCCGGCGCGAACGGCAGCACGCCGTCGTAACCCCAGTTCCACCGTCCGGCGAAATCCGCGATCGGCATCAGCTCGATCGCGGTGATGCCGGTGGTGGCGAGGTGACCGAGCCTCTCGATTGCTCCCCGAAAGGTGCCTGCCGGCGTGAACGCTCCGACGTGCAGCTCGAGAATGGCCGCCTCCGGCCACGGCCGCCCGCGCCATTCCGGCGCGCCCCAGGCGTAATGCGGATCGACTACTTCGCTCGGTCCACGCACATCCTCCGGCTGAAAGCGCGAGGCGGGATCCGGGACGATAAGGTCGCCATCGATCCGGAAGCGATAGCGCGTACCCGGTCCCGCCTCTCGAATAATGGTCTCGAACCAGCCCCGCGTTTGCGCCCGCATGGAATGAAGATCGTCGAGCACGAGATCGACGCGTTTGGCGGCCGGAGCCCACAACCGGAATGTCACGCCGCCTTGCGGGTTGATCCACGGTCCGAAACTTGCCGCGGTCATTCCGCTCCCTCGAACACCAGGACCGAGCGCGGCGGCGCTTCGCAGTGAGATCCGACCCGATATTCGGCGCCTGCGGCTTTCTTCGAGCCCGTCACGGTGGCGAGGAGATGGAACCAACGGGTGCACCGCGGCCAGGCCGGCAGAACGAAGTCGATCGGCTGCTCCGCCGCGTTGAGCACGATGAAGAGCGGGGTGCCTTGGTCGCCGGGCGGACCGAGCACATAGGAGAGATAGCGCGCCTCCGGAAACACCCAGTCGCGATCCGTCATCTCGGTCGCGCGCGGGGTCAGCCAGAGCACATCGTGGGGGCCGTCCTGGCGACGGCCGATCAACCAGTGCCGCGGTCTGAGTTGCGCAAATTTCCGGCGCAGGTCCGTTAGTCGGCCGATCAGCTCGGTGAGATCGTCCCCCGGCCGGCCTAGGCCCGACCAGTCGACCCAGCCGATCTCATTGTCCTGACAGAACGCGTTGTTGTTCCCGCTCTGGCTGTTGCCGACCTCGTCGCCGGCGAGCAGCAGCGGCACCCCCTGAGCCAACAACAATGAGGCGAGCAGATTGCGCCGCAGCGTGCGACGAAGCTCGAGCACCTTGGGGTCATCCGTTGGCCCTTCCACCCCGCAATTGGTACTCCAATTCTCGTCGGAGCCGTCGTGATTGTCCTGGCCATTGGCGTCGTTGTGTTTCTTCGAATAGCTCACCAGATCGGCCAGAGTGAATCCATCGTGCACCGTCACGTGATCGATGCTGGCGCGCGGCGCGCGGCCGCGGCGGCGAAACAGATCGGAGGAGCCCGTCATGCGCGTGCTCAGATCGCCGATCAGGTCTCCCTCTCCACGCCAACAGCGACGCAGCGTGCGCCGGAACACGTCGTTCCATTCCGACCATTGGGCGGGAAAATTTCCGACCTGATACCCGCCGGGTCCGAGGTCCCAGGGCTCGGCAATCAGTTTGACTCCGGCCAGCATCGGATCCTGGCAAACGGCGGCGAAGAATGCGCTGTGCGCGTCGAATCCGTTCGGACCGCGGCCGAGCGTGGTGGCAAGATCGAAACGGAATCCGTCGACGTGACACACCTCGACCCAATATCGCAGCGAGTCCATCACCACCTGCTGGACGCGCGGATGGCGCAAATTGAGCGCGTTGCCTGTTCCGGTGAAATTCTCGTAAAAACGCGGCCTGTCGGCCGTCAGCCAATAATAGGAAAGATTGTCGATGCCGCGGAACGACAGCGTCGGGCCCAGATGATTGCCCTCCGCGGTGTGGTTGTAGACGACGTCGAGGATAATTTCGATCCCGGCGTCGTGCAGGCGCGCCACGGTGGAGCGGAACTCGTCGAGCGCATTGTCGACGGCGTAGCGCGGCTCGGGCGCGAAAAACGCCAGCGTGTTGTAGCCCCAGTAGTTGCGCAGGCCGCGCTCGACCAGCAGCCGTTCGTCGACGAAGGCGTGGATCGGCAGAAGCTCGAGCGTGGTCACGCCGAGTCGTTTGAGGTGATCGATCACGGCCGGCGCGGCGAGCCCGTAAAAGAACCCGCGCCACCCGGGCGGCACGTCCTCGCGCAATTGCGTGAGTCCCTTGACGTGCGCCTCGTAGACGATGGTGTCCTCCCAGGCGATCCGCGGACCCGCTCCCGCTCTCCAGGTAAAGGCCTCGTCGATCACCACGGATTTCGGCATACCGCGGGCATTGTCGCGGCGGTCGTAGGAAAGATCGGCTCGCGCGCTGCCGGTGCGATAGCCGAAATGCGCATCGCTCCATACCAGCCGGCCGGCGAGGCGCTTGGCGTAAGGATCGACCAGCAGCTTGTTCGGATTGAACCTGTGGCCGCGCTCGGGCTCATAAGGTCCGTGGACGCGATAGCCATAGAGCTGCCCCGGAACCACATCGGGGACGTAACCGTGCCAAACGTCCTCGCTGCGCTCGGGCAGGGCGAAGCGCTCGAGCTCGCGCCGGCCCTGCCGATCGAACAGGCACAGCTCGACCTTCTCCGCATGCTCCGAGAACAGCGCGAAATTGGTGCCCCGTCCGTCCCACGTCGCTCCCAATGGATGCGGGCTTCCGGCCTCCACCCGCATGCTAGCCCTCCGGAACCGAAACCACGATCGGAATTTCTCTATGTATGTCCAGATGGTTAGCCTATTTTGCGGGGAGACTTCGGGACTCTGAGTGCCGATTTGATTCCCAACGTCTAGCCTCGGCCACCTGTTCCAACCCGTCGGCAACCTCCTCCGTTAACACACGCGCATATACCGGGTCGTTGTCTTGTTGTCCCTTTGTCTTGATGCGCCAGCAGGAATCGGCGGAATGATGCATGTGACAATCCGATGGCGGCCAGTTAATCCGAAGATCACTCGGGTTCGATTTTAGTGAATCACTCGGCCCTTTCCAGCGTCCGGCTCAGTGTTGCCTTATCGTCCTTGGCTCTGATTTCAATCCTAGTTTGGCTTGCGAATTGCCAATAATCTTCGCCGCATGGCTGTCGACAAGCCAAACGCCTAGCCGTCCGGAACGAGGAACAATCCCGCCAATGGCGGCACGACCAGATTCAATTCCGGACCCGAGCCTTTGTCGCTTGCCGTGATCGATCCGGCGTTCCCGACGTTGCTGCCGCCATAGATCGCGGCATCGCTGTTGAGGATTTCACGCCAGCGTCCGCTCCTGGGGACCCTGAGGCGGTAATCGTAGCGGACCTGCGGGGTGAAATTGACGACGACGACGCAAGGTGCGCGGCCGTCGCGCGCCTTGCGCTGCCAGGCGAACGTGCTGCGGTCGGTGTCATCCGAGACGATCCATTCGAACCCCGCCGCCTCGCAATCGAGCTCGTGCAGGGCGGGCACCGAGCGGTAGAGGCGATTGAGATCGCGCACCAGCGCCTGGATGCCGCCGTGGCGCGGCTGCGCCAGCAGATGCCAGTCGAGGCTGCGCTCGTGGCTCCATTCCTGCTCCTGCGCGAACTCGCCGCCCATGAACAGCAATTTCTTGCCAGGATGGCCATACAAGAAGGTGTAATAGGCGCGCATGTTGGCGAATCGCTGCCACTCGTCGCCCGGCATCCTGCCGAGGATCGAGCGCTTGCCGTGCACGACCTCGTCGTGGGAGAGCGGCAGAACGAAATTCTCGAAGAAGGCGTAATGCAGGCCGAATACGACGTCGCCGTGGTGATGCTTGCGATAGACCGGATCTTTGCTGATGTAATTGAGGGTGTCGTGCATCCATCCCATGTTCCATTTGTAGCCGAAGCCGAGGCCGCCCCAGTCGACCGGGCGCGATACCATGGGCCATGCAGTGGATTCCTCGGCGATGGTGGTTGCGTGCGGATGCTGGAGGAATACTTCGGTGTTGCACCGACGCATGAAATCGATCGCTTCGAGGTTCTCGCGGCCGCCGAAGCGGTTCGGGATCCAGCCGCCGGGAGGACGGCTGTAATCGAGGTAGAGCATGGATGCGACGGCATCGACCCGCAGCGCATCGATGCGGTAGCGCTCGAGCCAGAACAGCGCGTTCGCCAGCAGGAAATTCGCGACTTCGACCCGGCCGAAATTGTAGACCAGCGTATTCCAATCGAGATGGCGCCCCTGCATCGGATCGGCGTGCTCGTAGAGCGCCGTGCCGTCGAACTGCGCCAGCGCGTGCGGATCATCGGGGAAATGTCCCGGAACCCAATCGAGCACCACGGCAAGCCCGGCGTCGTGGCACGCATCGACGAGGTGCAGGAAATCGTCGGGGCCGCCGTAGCGGCTCGTCGGCGCGTAGATGCCGGTCGGCTGATAGCCCCAGGATCCGTCGAACGGGTGCTCCATCACCGGCAGGAACTCGACGTGGGTGAAGCCGAGATCGCGCACATAGGCCGGCAGTTCCTCGGCGAGTTCCCGGTAGGTCAGCCAGCGGTTGCCCTGCTCGGGCCGGCGGCGCCAGGAGCCGAGGTGGACCTCGTAGATCGCGATCGGGGCACTCAGCGCATTGGCGCCGGTCGGGGAGGGATGCGGCTCGAGCCGCTCCACGTCGAACACGACCGAGGCGGTCGAGGGGCGCAGCTCGGCCGCGAACGCGAACGGATCGGCTTTGAGCGGCAGCAGCGAGCCGGTGGCCGCGAGGATCTCGAACTTGTACTTGTCTCCGGTCCGCGCGCCGGGAACGAAGATTTCCCAGAACCCGTTGCCGCGTACGCGCATGGCATGCCGGCGGCCGTCCCAAAAATTGAAATCGCCGATGACGCTGACCCGGCGCGCATTCGGCGCGAACACCGCGAATCCGACGCCGTCGACGCCTTCGAGCGAAAGCGGGTGAGCGCCGAGCTTTTCATACGCCCGTAGATGCCTGCCCTCGCCGAGCAGATGCAGATCGAAATCGGAAAGGATCGGGGGAAACCGGTAGGCGTCCTCGAACTCGACGGGATGCTCCCCGAACCGCGCGCGCAGGCGATACGGCCGATCGACCGCTTCGACCCGGCCTGCGAACAGTCCGGCCGGATGAATTCGCGCCAATGGGTGCTCCTCGCCCCCGCTCTCGACGACCGACACCTGCCGTGCATCCGGCAGATAGGCACGCACGATCGGCACGCCGTCGTCGAGATGCGGACCGAGATAAGCGAACGGATCGGCGTGGCGGCCTTCGATCAGCGCGATGGCCTCGGCGGGGAGCTGGGTCATGGCAGCTCCGGTCCGGAAGGGGGCGGGAACAGGATGCGCGAAGCGGCCGCCAACGGCACACGGACCCAATCGGGACGATTCGTCAGCTCGTAGCCGATTTCATAGACTAGCTTTTCCAGCTTGAAGAACTCGAGCAGGCGTTCCGCGGTGGTCTCCTGCTCCGGCCACAGCGCGGCAACGCCGGTGACACCGCGGTAGGCGGCCAGGAACGCCTCGGTCGAGCGCTCGCGCCAATGGTCGAGCGCGCGTTCGAGCCTCGCGTAGTCCTCCGCCGAGATCGGAATGACCCGACCGAGCGCCGCCGTGGTGGCGTAATCGATCGAGCGGATCAGGCCGGCGATATCGCGTGCGGCCGGCATCTTGCGCCGGCGCTCCTGCACGCTGCGGCGCGGCTCGCCCTCGAAATCGAGCACGAATACGTCATCCTTCACGATCAGGATTTGTCCCAGATGAAAGTCGCCGTGGTGGCGGGCCTTCGGTGCGTCCACGGTTTGCGGCAGCAGGCCGCGAATGCGTGCGAGTGCCTCGGACCGATGCTCGAGCAAGGCCTCGGCCGCAATGCGCGCCTGCTCCGGCAGATCCGAACGACGGCTCGCCAGCAGCTCGAACTGGCGCTCCGCCTCGCGCGCCAACGCCTCGGTCCAGGCCTGCAGGTCTTCGGCACCGATCGGCTCCGGAGCAAACTCCGGTTCCGCCCCGCTCGCCAGGGCCAGCTGCAGTTCCGCGGTCCGCTTTCCGATCTGCTGCATGCGCGGCAGATAGGCGGCGTGCTCCGGGCTCTCGGTCGCGCTCTCGGACACCAGCACCTTTTGCTCGTCGAGAAACCGGTCGAGATAGGCTGCGGTCAGCGACCAGGCGTCACCCTGGTTTTCGACGAACTGATGAACGATGCCGATCGGAATCGTCGCCCCGTCCTCGACGAGCTCGATCGATCCGAGCAGCGCCGGCGCGTGCTGATATCCGGCGGTTTCCGTCAGGAAGCGTCCGATCTCGATCTCGGAATTGGTGCCCCGCTCGAGACGCCGATAGAGCTTCAAGACGAAAGCGGAATCCGCGATGACGGTCGTATTGGACTGTTCGGCCCCGACGGCATGCGTGGCTTCGATGGCGGGAAGCGACGCGAGCGCAAACGTCCGCGTCGGGCGAAACTCGAGCCGCCGGCCGGCGCGGTCGAGCCTTGCCCCGGCATGCAGCTCGGCTAGCACCCAGGAGACGAAATCGCGGTCGGTGCTGGCGTCGATGAGCACGCCTTCGCGAGCGCCGCGCCGGACCGGGCCCAGCATGTGTCGTTGCAGCTGGCCGGCGCGGTCGAGGCGGGTCCATTTGATCGTCAAGGGAAGAGCATAGCGCGATGTTCTGCTCGCCGTGGAGACTTCGATGATGCCGAAAGCAAATCCGGGATCGCCTTCTGCCAGCGGAAGGATGGTCCTAAGCTTGGCATCGAATCGCTCTCCCTTGTCCGCGAACCATCGGTTTGCCGCCAGGAACGCGGGGAGCGCCTCGCGTTCGAAGACCTGATGGGAGCGGCCTTCGATCAGCGAGCGCCAGCTGTGGCTGAACACGAGCGTCACCAGCTCGGGGATGATCGAGGGCCCCTCGACGGTGCCGGCATCTTCGGCGAGCAGGAACCAGAAGAATCCGTACGGGGCGAGCGTGATCAGGTAGGGAGCCTCGGAAATTCGCGGAAACCGCGTGCGACCGAGCATTTCCACCGGCACGAAGCCTCGCCATGCGGAAAGGTCGATTTCCGCCGACTGTGCGGAGCGCGACAGGTTGGCGACGCACAGCACGACCTCGTGCTCGTATTGACGCAGATAGACCAGCACCGCGCGATTGGCCGGGCGCAAAAACGTCAAATTGCCGCGACCGAACACCGGGCTCGACCGGCGGACCGCGATCAGCCGCTTCATCCAGCTCAGCAGCGAGGATAGGCTGCGCGATTGCGCCTCGACGTTGACCGCCTGATAGCCGTAAACGGGATCCATGATCATCGGCAGGAACAGCTTCGCGGGATCGCAACGCGAGAACCCGCCGTTTCGGTCCGGGGTCCACTGCATCGGCGTGCGCACGCCGTTGCGGTCGCCCAGATAGATGTTGTCGCCCATGCCGATCTCGTCGCCGTAATAGATGATCGGGGTGCCGGGAAACGACAGCAGCAGCGAGTTCATCAATTCGATCTTGCGCCGGTCGTTGTCCATCAGCGGCGCGAGCCGGCGGCGGATGCCGAGATTGAGCCGCGCGCGCGGGTCGGACGCGTAGGTCGACCACAGGTAATCCCGTTCGACGTCGGTCACCATTTCGAGCGTGAGCTCGTCGTGGTTGCGCAGGAACAGCGCCCATTGGCAGTTGCCGGGGATGTCGGGCGTCTGCCGCAGGATATCGGTGATCGGGTGCCGGTCCTCCTGGGCGATGCCCATGTAGATGCGCGGCATCAGCGGGAAATGATAGGCCATCTGGCATTCGTCGCCGTCGCCGAAATACGCGCTGACGTCCTCGGGCCATTGATTGGCCTCCGCGAGCAGCACGCGCCCGGCCGCGTGGGCGTCGAGCTCCGCGCGGATCTGCTTGATGACGGCGTGGGTCTCCGGCAGGTTCTCGTTGTTGGTGCCTTCGCGCTCGCACAGGTAGGGAATGGCGTCGAGCCGGAACCCGTCGACTCCCATGTCGAGCCAGCGCCGCATGACCTGCACCATCGCCCACAGCACGCGGGGATTGTCGTAATTGAGATCGGGCTGGTGGCTGAAGAACCGGTGCCAATAATACGCGCCGGCGGCGGAATCCCAGGCCCAGTTCGACTTCTCGGTATCGTTGAAGATGATGCGCGTGTCGAGGTAGCGCTGGTCGGTGTCGCTCCAGACGTACCAATTGCGCGCATCGGTGTGAGACCGGCTGCGACGGGCGCGCTTGAACCACGGATGCTGATCCGATGTGTGATTGATGACGAGCTCGATGATGACTCGCAGGCCGCGGCGCTTGGCTTCCACCATGAACCGGCGGAAGTCGCGCATGGTGCCGAAATCGGGATTGATGCGGCGATAGTCGGCGATGTCGTAGCCGTCGTCGCGGCCGGGGCTCGGATAGAACGGTTGCAACCACAGCGTGGTGACGCCGAGCTCCTGCACGTAATCCAGGCGATCGGTCAGGCCGGCGAAATCGCCGATGCCGTCATGATTGCTGTCGGCGAACGCCTTGACGTGCAGCTGATAGAGGATTGCGTCCTTGTACCAGAGCGCGTCCCCGGTCTCGGTCGTCGTTCTCGCACTCGACTGCACGTCCACGGCGATCCCCTACTCAGGCCAAACATCGAAACAGCAGGGCGGGATCTTCGGTCGGATTGATGTTGAGCCGCACGCCGCCCCACGCGATCGCGTGCCGCTCGCCGGTCACCAGGTTCTCCACGCCCGCGACCTTGGTTCGCCCACCTTCGGGTCCGATCTCGATATCCCCGAAATGGAACCAGAATTCCCGCGGGCGCGCGCCGCTCAGCGCGATCGCGACCGCGACCGCATTGTCGTGCGCTGCCGATTCCTTGACGAATCCGATGACCTGATCGTCGTCGACCGCGGCGAAACGTAAATTGCTGGTCTGCAGTAGCGCCGGGTTGGCGCGGCGCAGCCGATTGAGCCGTCCGATGTAGTCCTTGATATTGCCGGGCCGGTCCCAGTCCCGAACCTTGAGCTCGTATTTTTCCGAATGCAGATATTCCTCGCGACCGGGGATCGGCGTGTGCTCGATGAGCTCGAACCCGCTGTAGACGCCGTAGCTCGCCGACAAGGTCGCCGCCAGCGCGACGCGCGATTTGAAAATGGCGGGATCGCCGGACTGCAGGTGCAACGGGAGAATGTCGGGAGTATTGACGAAAAAATTCGGCCTGAAATATTCCCGGACCGGGTAGGCGGTGAGCTCGCTGACGTAGGACTGCAGTTCCCATTTCGTCGTTCGCCAGGTGAAATACGTGTAGGATTGCGAGAATCCCAGCTTGGCGAGAGCCCTCATCACTTTCGGCCGGGTGAACGCCTCGGACAGGAAGATCACGCCCCGATGCCGCGTTTGCACTTCGCGGATCATCCACTCCCAGAATGCGAACGGTTTGGTGTGAGGATTGTCCACGCGGAAGATGCGCACGCCCTGATCGACCCAGAACAGCACGATATCGCGCAGGGCGTTCCAGAGCCCGGCGCGGTCGGCGCAATAGAAATCCGGGTTGACGATGTCCTGATATTTTTTCGGCGGGTTTTCCGCATGACGGACCGAGCCGTCGGGTCGATAGCGGAACCAGTCCGGATGCTGGACCAGCCAGGGGTGATCCGGCGAGAATTGGATGGCGAAATCGAGCGCGACCTCCATGCCGAGGCGACGGCACTCTGTGACGAGCCGGCGAAAGTCGTCGAGCGTGCCGAGCTCGGGATGAATGGCGTCGTGGCCGCCTTCCCGCGCGCCGATCGCATAGGGGCTGCCCGGGTCGCCGGGGCCCGCCGCGAGCGCGTTGTTGATGCCCTTGCGGTGGGTACGGCCGATGGGGTGAATCGGCGGGAAATACAGGACGTCGAATCCAAAGGCGGCAAGCTCGGGCAGGCGCGCGATGCAATCGTCGAACGTTCCATGCCGGCCCGCAATGCGGGACTGGCTGCGTGGGAACATCTCGTACCAGGCGCCGCCGCGCGCGAGCGGCGGATCGATGACCAGCGGAAACCCCGAGCTGCGGGTCAGGTCCGGGCGGGGTTGATGCTCGGCCATGACCTCGCGCAGCTCTTCCGACAACAGCACTTCGGCGTCGCCGGTTCGGTCGAACTCGGCGCGCGCCGCTTCGATGATCGCGCGCGCGCGCTTGTCCCGCGGTCCGACGTCGGCGAGCAATTCCCGGCCTTCCTTGCCTTCCAAATCGACCTTTTGCCCGGCTTCGCGCTTCAGCAAAAAGTCGCGCCGCCAGCTGGCGAACGTATCGGTCCAGGCTTCGATCGCATAAACATAGCGGGCCGGCTCGTCGGGAACGAAGCGTGCGGTCCAGCGATCATTTTCGTGAAGGCGCATGGGCGCTCGGTGCCAGCTCTTCTCGCCGTCGCGGCGCCAAATGAGCGCCGCCGCGATCACGTCGTGACCGTCGCGAAAAATATCGGCCCACACATCGATCGGCTCGGCTTGCACCCGCTTCACCGGATAGCGGCCTTGCTCGATGCTCGGGTATACGTCCTCGATCAGGAAGCGGGCACGCGCGAATTCGCGCGTCGAAGCCGTAACTGAGGAGATCGGCGGGAAGGCGGGCTGAATGGTCATGACTTGGTCTGGGGTAGCCGGATGGCGGCCCAGTAACGACCAACGACGGGGGGCGACCTTGGGTTCCGGACCGACGCGGGTGAGAACCCGCAAGCCTCTGATTTCGTTGTCATTCGCCAATCTGCGCCGGATCGGGCAAGAGCACAATATCGACGCGGCCTCGGCCCCGTGGCAAGCCCCGGTTTGTCGTGCGCCATGCCCCGGTTCGCGCGCCCCGCTCTGTCCCTGTGAGCTGGCCCAATGGATGCGTTAGCCAAACTCGCGGCCGAATGGGGCATCGAACCGGGCTATATCGATGGGCAGGGGCTTTCGCGCACCGTCGATCGAGACACGCTACGCCGCATCGTCGAGATCGTTTCCCGCGGCCAGAGCCCGCCGAAACGTCGCAGGCTGCCGCCGATCATCGTGATCCGGCGCGGCCACGGCGCTGCGCCTGCGCTTTCCGACACCCCGCCGTCCACCTCGGTCGATTGGACCTTGGTTTCGGGAGACACCACGATCGCGCGCGGCACTGCCACATCCGGAGCTTGGCACTTGCCCGGCGATCTTCCGCTCGGAACATTCCGGCTCGACGTCGGGCTGAGTTCCAGTGCCGGGCAGGCAAGCGAGCACGCGAGGGTCCTGGTCGCGCCGGAACGCGCCTATGGGGGCGAAGACTTTGCCGATGGCCGCCGGATTTGGGCGCTCGCTGTCCAACTGTATGGGGTCCGCTCGCGTCGCAATTGGGGCCATGGCGACTTCACGGATCTGCTGAGCTTGCTCGAGCTGTCGGCCGGACTCGGCGCCGCCGGAATCGGTATCAATCCATTGCATGCGCTGTTTCCCGACATGCCCGAGCGGGCAAGCCCATATGCGCCCAATAGCCGGCTCTTTCTCAATCCGCTCTACATCGACCTCGAGGCCGTGCCGGAATTTCCCGGGCTGGATGCAGCCGGCCTGACGCAGGAAGCCGCTCGTCTGCGGGGCGCGGCGATGGTGGATTATTCCGGCGTCGCCGCGGCAAAACTTGCAGGACTGCGTCTGGCGTTTCACGAGTTTCGCGATCGAGGTTCGGCGCAGCGTCTCGAAGATTTCGAAGCATTCCGGCGCGAACAGGGCCGCACACTCACGCTGTTTGCGAGCTTCGAGGTCTTGCGGCGAAGGTTTGGAGACAGCTGGACGGATTGGCCGTCACCCTGGCGGCGATCCGACGCAGGCGCCCTCGACGCGCTGCGCCGATCCGCCGGTGAAGAGATCGAGTTCCACGAGTTCGTCCAGTGGCTGGCCGACCGGCAACTGCGTGCTTGTCGGGACAAGGCGCGGAGCCTGGATATGCCGCTCGGGCTTTATCTCGATGTTGCGGTAGGCGTCGATCCGGATGGCGCGGATGCGTGGAGCGAGCAATCCACGATGCTGGCCGATGGTTCGATCGGAGCCCCTCCGGATCTGCTCAACACCGCGGGCCAGAACTGGGGCCTCGTCGCATTCAATCCGAGGGCGCTCGAGCAGCACGGATTCGAGGCGTTCCGCGGGATGCTGCGAGCCGCAATGCGCTATGCCGGCGCGATCCGCTTGGATCACGTGCTCGGCCTCAACCGTCTCTATCTGATCCCGAACGGTGCGCGGGGCGGGGGATATGTCCGGTTTCCATTGGAGGCCATGCTGGCGGTGGTCGCCCAGGAGAGCGTGGCGCACCGTTGCGTGATTATCGGCGAGGACCTCGGCACCGTGCCGGAGACTCTGCGCGAAACGCTCGCCGATTGGGGCGTGTGGGCCTACCGGGTGATGTTGTTCGAGCGGGCGGAGGATGGCTCGTTTCGGCCGCCGCCGCATTATGCCGAGAGCGCGCTGGTCACCTTCAGCACCCACGATCTTGCGACCTTCGCGGGCTGGTCGACGGGCCGTGATTTGCGGGAAAAACGCGCGCTCGGCATCGATCCCGGCGAGACCGACGTGGATCGGTCGGCGGCCAACGCTGCGCTGCGCACGGCGCTCGGGCGCCGGCGTGGCAGGGAGCGGACCCGGTTGGGCTTCCTGCCGGTGGCCTGCTATCTCGCCGCCACGCCCAGTCGGATTCTGCTCATTTCGATCGAGGACGCGCTCGGGGTTCAGGATCAGCCCAATGTCCCGGGGACGATCGACGCGCATCCGAACTGGCGCCGCCGGCTCCCGATCGTATTGGAGAACTTGCACCGTCATCCGCGCATGCGCGCCTTGGCACGGGTACTGCGCGGAGCCGGTCGAAGCGTTGGCAAAGGCCGACACTAGCCGCCGCCCACGTCCGCCGCACAAAGCTGACGGCCACCGCAGGGGTGGCCGCCAACTCATTGACCGGGCATCAGGTTGGTCTAATAGCCCCAGCCCCACGACGGGTCACACACCCAGACCCGTTGCCAGCCCCACCGCGTCCACACCAATTGCCAACAGCTGTCACCGACGAAGACTGGACCGGCGAACCCAACGCCGAAGAAGAAGGCGTTGCGGTGATGGAACCTATGGTGGCGGAACGTGCTGGTCGTGAAGGTTGTATTCGGGCTGAACCTATTCGGGCCGGTCGAAAAGTTCGTGCGATTGGTCGTAACGGTACGCCCGACCGGCCCTGCACCCTGCACCATGGGCCCACTACTGCGCACTGCGCCCATACCGACGCCGCCGCCTC
>WNGD01001209.1_pt1 | contig 28278 bp, 15 predicted proteins | sample 5400671 | NCBI WGS metagenome assembly WNGD01 (sample SAMN13153369, study PRJNA577476) | soil metagenome | isolation source: 40 cm soil or saprolite under grassland replicate 2 | place: USA:California | collected 2016-06-15
CCTTCACCCCACCATCCGGGTTTGCCGGATCAGGCGTCGTGATGCTGCTCAGCCCATACCGTCCCATCAACGTGTTCACATAGTTTGTGTTCGTCATGGCTGCCAGGGAAGCGAACTCCGGCCGCAGCACGAAGTTGTTGGCAAACGCTGCCCGCTTCGCGTTCGTCTCCGCCGCAGTAGTCCCGGTCACCGACCTCAGGTCAGGCGCAAACTCGGTGTATTCCGGCAAACGGATGAAGGCCACCCGGTAGAACACGATCGTATATATACCCTTGCTGAGAAACTCCGGCGAGCCGAAGAACGATCCGGATACCGTGATCCGGTCGCACCCTGCCGATGGACTCGTGGGGTCGAGATTGAACTGGTTAGCGCAGGCACGCAAAATGGGTGACCAAGGCTCGCCCACTTCAGGCTCGCGGGCCAGAAAATCCAGATAGTGCTGCCGCACGAAGAAGTCGATGCCGGCATTGTCGCCGGCCAGGATTGGGTTCGGCGCACCGCCCGAATCGTTGTCGGTGATCGTTATGGTGGCTGTTGCCGGTGTGCCCAGAATGAAGCCCGCGCTCGGGTTGCTCAGCACCACCTGGAAGGTTTCCGATCCCTCGACGTGCACATCATTGATTATGGGAACAAGAAAACTCTTCGACGCTTCTCCCGCGGCAAAGCTTAGGGTGTCGTTGCTGGTCGCAAAGTCGCAACGCCCGTAGGCTGCCCCGCCACTGTTACCCGCGCACCCAATCGTGAATGTGTCGGTATCTGTGGTGCGGTAATCGACAGTGGCCGCACCGGAAGTATTTGAGCGAGTCACGGTCACCGACACGCTGCCCCCCGCTTCATTCACGCTGTAGCTCGACGCACTGAACTGCACGGTCGGCGTGGGCGTCGGGGTGGGGGCTGGGTCCGTCACCAACACGCAATTGGAGAACTCTGACGTGTTGCCGTTGGGATCTGTGGCAGTCGCAGTGATGAACTGCCCCGCCGCCACCAGCACCGGCAGGCCCAAATTGATGCTTGCGTTACAGCTGCCGTCGGTGGTCGCAACCACGGACCCCAGGAACGTGCGGCCTTCCCCTTGTCCTGACGAATCACAGACGGGATTTGCGAAGAACTCCACGGTGAAAGCTGTGCCGGCAGTGCTGTTGAGCGTTCCCTGCACCGTAGTTACACCACCCGAATTCAGCGCGGAGCTCAGGGCCGGAAAGTTCTGCTGGAGATTAGCAGCTGCGTCGGCATCGCACAGGTCGTTGGCGGTGATTCCGATGGTGGCCAGGTCAATGCCGAGCGCAGCGTTGGAATGAATGGAATTGCCGCGAACGGCGTTGTTCGTTCCGGAGGTGACAAACACACCGGTGTCTCCGTTGAAAGCGATCACGTTAGGTGTTCCCGCGGCAGTGCCACCAATCTGGTTATTGCTTCCCGATACCTGCATGCCGAAGGAGCCATTTCCCAGAGGACTCGATCCGTCGATTGCCGTACCAATCAGATTTCCCTGAACTGTCGATCCTGACGAGGCCAAAAACAGCCCTATTGAATTATTGCCGGAGATAACGTTGCGGGCGGCGCTATTGCTTCCGCCAATCACCAGCCCAACTTCGGGAGTTGAAACATTGATTCCTACAGTTGTATTTCCCAGATCAGCGGTACCGTTTACGTCTGTTCCGATCATGTTCCCTTGCACGGTCACTCCAGTGGAGGCGCCTGAATTAAAGAAGATGCCGGTCCCATTGGCTGAGATTACGTTGCCTGCGCCCGGCGATGTGCCGCCAATCAAAGAGTTGTTGCAGGCGTTAGCGATGGACAAACCAATGTTGCTGTTGCCTAGTGCTGCGGTGCCGGTGGCATCCGTGCCGATGAAGTTTCCCTGCACTGTGGTCGATGCCGCAGTGTTTAGACCAATACCGATGGAGTGACCGGAGATGACATTGCGGGAAGCGGGCGTGGTGCCGCCAATTACGGTGCCGGAACTGTTAACAGAAACGGCCAGGCCGCCATTGCCGGTGAAGGCTCCGCCCGTGGCGTTCACCCCGATGTAGTTGCCCTGAATGATGGTGTTGGCCGCGCCGACGCTGATGCCGGTGGCATTCCCGGAAATAACATTGCGGGCTCCTCCTGTGGCGCCGCCAATGGTGTTATTGGCGCTGGCTGAGACACTAATACCAGTGCCGTTACCGAGATCCGCAGACCCCGTGCGATCGGTGCCGATGAAATTGCCTTCCACAAGATTTCCAGTCCCGCCGAAGAGCGCGACGCCCGCGCCATTATTTGAGATAAGGTTGCGAGCTACTGGTGTCGTGCCGCCTATGATGTTGTTGGATGATCCGAACTGGACCAGGACACCATTAGCAGTTCCAAGAGTGGTATCAGTGGCGCCGGCTACATTCGTTCCGATGAAATTGCCCTCGATGGTGTTGTTGCCATTCGTATCCATGCTGATTGCGGAGTTGCCACCATGATTAATCACCAACCCGCGCACGGTGCTGCTACCGGCGCTAATCGAAATTCCGCCACCACCTCCTGCGGAAAGGTCGATAACGATCATGAGCACAGCATTGTCATTGTCAGGCAGTGTGTTCGAGCTTGCCCCAGGTTGCGTGTAGCCATCAAGGACCACGGGGCTGGTAATCGCCGGCAAGAACGAAGTGGGTGTGATGGTCTTCACTCCACCACCGGGAATGCTAAAGCTGATGTTATCGGAGCCGGCTGCGGCATTTGCCGCGGTGATCGCTTCGCGCAGCGTGCATTCAGTCAAATCACAACCGCCAGTTCCCGGGTCAGCGGTTGAGTTCACCGTGAACGTTATTCCCGCGGGCACCAATGCCGGCAAAGATTCAAACTCAGTTTCTTCCGCATGGTGCCGGACCGGCTGGCGGCCCGGAAACGAACTGAGAGCCGCCTTGTTACGTAAGCCCTCCTTCAGAACCGTTCTAGAGTTTGGCTGAGCCAGCCCCGCCGCCTTCGCCCGCGCCAGTTCCGTTTTAGCGGGACACACGTTCAGATTCAAGAGTGAAAAAATGATCCCAAGGATCAAGAAGGAATGGTGATGGCGTTGCATGTTCATACTCCCTGGTAAATCCGAACCGCTTCCTCTCCCGCTTGTTAAGCGAGAATTCCGAGTAAAAGGGCTCAAGCTATCGAGGATTCTTTCGAGGCCGGGGTGGGGCTACTAAAAGGTGATAGAATTCGCGCAACTTCGCTGATTGGTATCGCTTCAGAAATGTCTCAAGCCTCAACACACGAAGTCACCCAACTGCTCATTGAGTGGAGCAACGGCGACAAAGCAGCTCTGGATAAGCTGATGCCCCTGATTCATGAGGAATTGCGCCGGCTGGCCCGCCACTATATGAGCCGCGAGCGCGCCGGGCACACGCTGCAAACAACCGCGCTGGTCAATGAAGCTTATGTTCGATTGGTGAATCGCAAGGAAGTTCACTGGCAGAACCGCGAGCACTTCTTCGCAATTGCCGCCCAGTCAATGCGCGGCATCCTGGTGGATCACGCGCGCAGCCACGCATTCGCAAAGCGAAGTGGGGGTATTCGCAATGTTACGCTGGATGAAGCACTGATAGTCTCGCAGGAACGAGCGGCAGAGGTCGTCGCTCTTGACGACGCGCTGAATCAGTTGGAGCAGATAGATCCACAGCAGGGCCGGATCGTCGAGCTGCGATTCTTCGGTGGGTTAACTATCGAGCAGACGGCTGAAGCTCTACACCTTTCACCCGCAACCATCAAACGCGAGTGGAAGACGGCCAAAGCGTGGCTGTATCACGAATTGGCCAGAGAGTAAGCGCCATGACGCCTGAACATTGGCAGCGCATCAAGGCTCTACTTGAATCCGCACTCGAAAGGAAACCGAATGAGCGGTCCGTTTTTCTCAATCAGACATGCGCTGGTGATTCCTCCTTGCGGAATGAAGTGGAATCCCTGATCGCATCGCACGAGCAAGCGAGCCGCTTCATCGAAGAACCAGCGTATGGCGTGATGGCCAGAGTTTCTACCGCGAAGCGGTTGCGCCCTTCAGCCCAACGTTGCCGCTTGGCGGCTACGTTGGGTATAGCTTCGATATGTGAAGTTCGCGGCTATGCCGCCTGATGTGCGGAAGGTCTCCGACCTTCCGACAACCTTTCAGATTTCAAGGGGGCTCTGCCCCACCGGAGATGTTTGAGGGCACAGCCCGAAAATATTTGACGGTCTGCCGGAAGGTCACAGACCTTCCGCACATCAGGCGGCAAAGCCGCGGCTATTGTTATTGATCCGTGGATTCTTGATTGCTTTTTGTCCGTTCCCTTTTCCATGAAGCCTGAACGCTGGCAGCAGATCAAGTCGCTTTTGCACGCCGCCCTGGAGCGCGCGCCAGATCAACGGGCCGCATTTCTTGATCGAGCGTGTAAAAACGACGAGTCTCTAAGACAGCAAGTCGATAGTTTCATTGTTTCTTACGAGCAGGCCGGCGGCTTCATCGAGTCTCCTGCGGTTGAATTTATGGCTAACTCCCTGGAAGACGAAGCAGACTCGTTGGCGGGTCAATCTTTTGGGCCTTACCGGATCAAGTCCCGGATCGGCACGGGTGGGATGGGCGAAGTTTATCTGGCCCAGGACTCACGGCTGGGGCGCAAGGTTGCGCTCAAGATGCTGCCGGATTATTTCACCCGGGACGATGATCGCGTGCGCCGCTTTCAGCAGGAAGCCCGCGCCGCTTCAGCTCTGAACCATCCGAACATCATTACCATTTACGAGATCGGAGAAATCGATTCCCGTCAGTTCATCGCCACCGAGTTTATCGAGGGCGAAACCTTGCGCCAGCGCATGACGAAATCTCAGATGAAGATCGCCGAGGTGCTGGATGTCGCAACGCAAGTGGCCTGGGCGTTATCGGCCGCACATCAGGCAGGAATTGCGCACCGGGACATCAAGCCCGGGAACATCATGCTCAGGCCCGATGGCGTCGTTAAAGTCTTGGATTTTGGGCTGGCGAAGCTGACAGAGCAGAAGGGAGATGATTTAGAAGCTGCGACTCTGGTTCATACGAAACAGGGAATAGTGATGGGCACCGCTCATTACATGTCGCCGGAACAGGCGCGGGGACAGAAGATGGATGCGCGCACCGACATCTTCAGCCTGGGGGTAGTGCTTTACGAGATGGTGACTGGCCGCGTGCCGTTTGCGGGCGAAACGATGACCGACGTGCTGGCTTCAATACTGATGCTTGAGCCGCCATCTCTTAGTCAATCAGCGCCTGAAGCTCCGGACGAACTGCAACGCATAGTGCACAGCGCACTGCGCAAAGACAAAGAGGAGCGCTACAAAACGGCCGGAGAGTTGTTGACTGATCTGAAGGCTCTCAAACAGCGGCTGGAGTTCGAGGTGGAACTGGAACGCTCAAACTTGAGCCGCAAAGCTACCTCGACAAAAGGCCTGCGCCGATCTGGAAAATCCAACGCCATCGAATCCCTGGCTGTTTTGCCGCTGATTAACGACAGCGCTGATCCCGATATGGAGTATTTCAGCGATGGTGTTACCGAAAGCGTTATCAACGCGCTATCCCAATTGCCGAAGCTGCGTGTGGTGGCGCGCAGCACCGTCTTCCGCTACAAGGGCCAGGAGATTAATCCGCAGGAAGTTGGGCAGCAGTTAGGCGTCCGTGCCGTGCTCACCGGGAGAGTTCGACAGGCCGGCGATGGGTTGATGATTGCCGCTGAATTGATCGATGTCACGAACGACACTCATCTCTGGGGCGAACACTACAGCCGGGCCCTGTCAGATATATTCGTGGTGCAGGAAGAGATTGCCAAAGAAATTTCCGAGAAACTGCGTTTGAAGCTAACAGGTGAGGAGAAGAAACGTCTTGCCAAACGACACACGGAGAACACAGAAGCCTATAAACTCTATCTCAAGGGTCTCTATTACTGGAATAAGAGGACGGTAGAGTGTTTGAAGAAGGGCATCCAATATTTTGAGCAGGCAATTGAGATGGATCCCAACTACGCACTGGCCTACGCCGGGCTAGCCGACTCTTACGTACTGCTTGGCCGGTACGAAGCACTGTCGCCAAAGGAATCTTTTCCGAAAGCAAAAGCCGCGGCAATGAAGGCCCTCCAGATTGATCCGGGGTTAGCCGAAGCTTTTCCGTCACTAGCATCTGCGAAATTTAAATATGACTGGGACTGGGCGGGCGCAGAAAGAGATTTCAAGCATGCTATTGAACTTAACCGGAACTGTGCTACGGCGCACCACTGGTACGGCCATTACCTCTGGTGCCTGGGACGATTTGATGAAGCCTTCAAACAGACGCAACAAGCTCTGCAGCTTGACCCGCTCTCGCTCATGATCGACGTGAGTTCAACCACACCTTATCTTTATGCCCGCCAATATGATCAAGTAATAGAGAAATGCCGGAGAGTAATCGATTTGCACCCGAGTTTTCCTCCGGCGCATACGCATCTGGGTTGGGCGTATGAACAAACCCTCCAATTATCAGAAGCTGTCTCCGAGCTTCAAAAGGCATGTTTGTTAGACGATAATCCGGAGAACCTGGCATCGTTGGGGCATGCTTACGCGAAAGCCGGTAAGATCGAGGAGGCGCGAGGCAAGATCAAAAAGCTGCAGGAGATTTCAAAAAAGCGCTATGCCTCACCGTACGGCATAGCACTGATCTACATGGGCCTTGGAGAGAAAGAGCAAGCCCTTCGCTGGCTGGAAACGGCTTATGAGGACCGCTCCTATTGGCTGGTTCATCTTAAAGTTGATCCAAGGTTCGACGACCTTCGTTCTGATCCTCGATTCACGGATCTCGTGCAACGCATCGGTCTCGGTACAGCAGAGCATCCCACTACCAAAGAATTGCCGGGTGGTCCTACCAGCGCCTCCATACCGCTGGACCAGGAAATCCGTTTCTGTACCACTGCCGACGGCGTTCGCATAGCTTATGCCACCGTAGGCGAGGGGCCACCTCTGGTTAAAGCTGCGAACTGGCTTAATCATCTGGAGTTCGATTGGAAGAGCCCGATCTGGCGTCATCTATTTGAAGAGTTTGCGCGACACCGTCTGCTGGTCCGATACGATGAACGAGGCAATGGACTCTCGGATTGGAATGTCGAAAACCTTTCGCTGGAGGCGCTGGTCCAGGATCTGGAGTCGGTCGTGGACGCCGTGGGCCTGGACTGTTTTCCCATTCTGGGCATTTCCCAGGGCGGTCCTGTCGCTATCGCTTATGCAGTTCGTCATCCAGAGAAGGTGTCTCACCTCGTTTTGTATGGCAGTTATGCCAGAGGTTGGGCGAAGCGTGGCGCGCCGCCGGAAGAGCTTGAGCGACGGCAGGCTTATCTGACACTTACCAGGCTCGGCTGGGGCCAGGACAATCCCGCCTTCCGGCAGCTATGGACGTCTCTCTTTATACCCGACGGAACCCAGGAGCAATGGCATTGGTTCAATGACTTGCAGCGGATAACGACGTCGCCGGAAAATGCATTTCGGCTCCTCAGTGAGTTCGGCAAACTGGATGTCGTAGATCTTCTACCGCAAGTAAAGGTGCCGACACTCGTCCTGCACTGCCGCAATGAAGCAGTAGCTCCATTCGAGGAAGGCCGCTTGATCGCCGGCATGATCCCCGGCGCGCGCTTCGTCCCACTTGAAGGACGGAACCATTTGTTGCTCGAAAGCGAACCGGCTTGGCCAAAGTTCGTTACAGAGGTACGGCGCTTTCTTGGGACAGAAAATACTTCACGCCTCCATGAAGCCGGAACGATGGCAACAGATCAGGTTACCCCTTCAGGCCGCGCTCGAACGTGAACCCGCCGAACTGAGTCCATTTCTTGATGAATCTTGTAAGCGCAACGAGTTGCTGCGACACCAGGTTAATGTTTCATTAGCTCCCACGAGCAAGGCGGCGGTTTTCTGGAAGAGCCAGCCCTTTAAGTTAAGGCTGAAGTCGCTGGCAAATAATCAAACAGGATTGGAAACAGGCCAGACGCTCGACCACTACCGCGTGCTTGAAAAACCAGGCGCGGAACTTGGATCAATCACAGAGATGTCCCGAAACTTCCGAGATATCAGCTACATCAAAATAGATTCTATGTATGGGAGCGTGTGATTCGTCGGCAATACTTCCTGTAAATTCCCATTCATATTTGTATTCCAAGTACAAAGTACCGAGTTTGAAATATTTGGTTGGAACCGCAAACAATGATGACGTATTCGACGGCAACCAGTTGGCTGTACCCAAATCTCCCCAGGACGGTCCGCCTAATTGAACTCCAGGTTTCTTCGGTTCAAATTCATACTCTGGAAAGGCCGTTGATCGGTTAGTGAGTCCGGGTATGATTCTACCGTTCGACAGCTTTAGAGGTTGTGACAGAGTCCCCATCCTCTCTGCTCGGAATCTAATTGTCCAGACTGTATTGTTGTGCACGCGAAGCCAGAGAAGATTGGAACCCCCTTTCTTTCGCTTGTTCCCTAATTCTCGATCAACGCATAAATAGACGCTGGTCTCATTGGGCTTGATTACAACATCGTTTCTTGTAAGGTCCGCTGCCCTTTTTGTTTGGCACACCACGTCCCCTCCGAAGCAAAGAGTAAAAACGCAAACCCACAGAAGATACAGACCGATCACGCGATTACTAATACTCATTGCAATATAGCACTTCCATTCACTGTCCATTGCTTGGAGTTATCCAGAGCATTATTGGCGTGATAGTGTCCGAGTAGCCAGTTGTTATCAGAACGTAGTTATTACTATCGCCGAGAATCGATGAATTAGGGTAGGGGCGTCTCATCAGCCAGGACATGGGTTATCTCTACTTGATATGGTGGTCTGAAAACGGCGGAAAGCTCTTCGATCGGAGTGTCCCTGGGTACGAGATGATAAACAAAGCTAAGCCGCACTACTCTGGCGCTCCTTCCGTCGGTCGCAGCTGCGAACTTCCACCGCCGGGCTGTGTACTTGGCACCACCAACTAAGAGAGCGGGTCCGGAGATCTTTTCTGCGGAAATTACCGAATCCTCTGAGTTGATCTTTACCTCAATCACTGCTTTCCCGCTGGTGTGAGAATGAAGTGCGGTGAGCGGATAAGTGGGCACTACAGCCATAGTGACGACAGGATCATTCAAGCGCGGATCTTTATCGTCTTGCCAGCCGGCGGACGTGTTAATACTCCAGGCTAGCAAAACAAGTAGTGCTCTCGTGAAATATGGCTTCATATTTCAGGCTCCTTTAATGTGGAAATTGTCTTTGGTTGAGCTTGTTCGCATATGTCGGAGATGTGGTCACATGCTCAAATGCACCTACAGCTCTCAATCCGGGACGCTCTGCGGCTTTCCAACTGTTATTCCAAACTTCGTGTCCGTTGAAGTTCGAGTTCGGAAAGTTGTGACCCAGGGCATCGCGGCCTTGCGACGAACAGGGCTAGAACGACTGCCCAAACGGAAACTTTCTTCAACATGTGTTCTTAACAGTCAACAAGCCATCGGCAGAATGGTAAGAACCAGCGGCTATTCACCTCACCAGATAAGTAAGTCCTAGGAAATCAAGCGCAGCGCAAATGTTATCCAGGATTTGTTGCTTTTTTTCAGGCGCAATAACTTCACTTTTGTGCGGAGGTAACCAAGATTCGATTGAACTAGAATCGATATCCATACTGGGATCACCAACAAGCCTTTCTCTGAATGCTGTGAGGGATCTATCCCCTTCACGATACTCAATCGTGTGAAGCCCTTTGAGCTTAACGGAAAAACCCGAATCGCTTCTTGCTCCCGTGCCCAGCCAACTTTTTCTGAACATCGCTTCAGGCCTCCAACAACCATGGTGGAACACTTCACCTGGGAACAGTCCTGACGAAGGGATTGACCCGGAGGATCGGACGCTCAATGGCATTCCACGTGCTGTTACTTCGGACAGGTTCACGCAAAAATACTCGGACGTTGCCCGAGGCTCCTTCCGCAAAGTGCTTCGATGCCCAATTCCAAATCGGCCTAGACAGACCTTCTGGCAGCGAGCCGGTCAACTTCTCTAAGGCTTTGCCTCCTGCCGTCATACCGATCGTTTTCCCGCCTTCTGTTGTAGCGGCTTCGGTCGCTGCTTGGAAGGCCGCTTTACCCCCAGAATAAAAGATCGCCTCGCCGGCCTCGGTCGCAAATGCTTTCGTCGCAGCTGCAGAGGCACCGACATTCAGAGTGCCGAGTTCCGCAGACATCTTGCCGAACTCACCTAACGCACCCTCGAAATTTTCTGTGGTGTAATCAAAAAGAAACTGACGACCTGTGCTCAGCACCGGTACATGATCAACCCAGGATCGAGGCAAAACAGGTGCCTGCTGAGCCTGAAGTTGCGGGGTGACGTCTTCCAGACGGTGAGCCGGATCGTTGGATATCACCATTGTCCTGCCATCTGAAGTGAAAACAGTTCGGTTAGCGTCTCCCCCGAAATTTACTGCGGTGTAATGATGCCCATTGCGGTCACCAATCTCCCCGTAAAACCATCGGTACTCTGTGTGTTTTGTTCCGTCCTCTTCAGTCCAGTCAGCAACACCCCAGTCCAAACCGTCCGGATCGATCAGCGACAGGGGTTGGTTGATTACGTAACTGTAACGATTCCAGCTTTGCGGATGAATAGGCCTTCCGCTCGAGAGCAATGGATCGGGAGAAGTAAAGCGTCCTTGTGTCGATGAGTAGTACCTTGCGCCGAAGTAATCCAGCCCGGTCTCATTATCCCGTTCTTTTTGGGTGAACTTCTGACGGACGCTATCAGCGCCGTAACCTTGCGCACTCGTGCGACCACCAGTACCCGCAAACAACTCTTCACCGAACGGCAGGTAGTCATGCCGCTTTATGTTTGCCAGGCTGCCCGTCTGGTCAACCACCATCCGCGGCGTGCCCAACTGATCTGTCACCAGCCAGTTAATATCAACTCCACCGCCGCTACCGCCGCTGCTCATCACCACATTGTTAATAGTGGCGCCACTCGAGTACAAACTTGTATCGACCAAAAGCGGATAGGTCGGCGCGCTAGTACTCGTGTAGAAAAGCGTGCCGTTCTTGCGATACTTCACCCCCCCGCTTTCCACTGCCACCCGCAACGTGTCACCGGTGTTGTACGTGCCAAAGTTCCCTATTAAGCCTCCGCCCTCGTAAACCGCAAGCACGCCGCCTGCAAGGTATATCGCGAAGTCAATGTCAGCATAGCCCTGATCAGTGTCGCCGTGGCTGAGGCCAAGCATGCGATAGGTATTTGTTTCACTTGCGGTGAATTCAACGTAGCCATCGCCGGATGTGATTGATTGAGTTGAAGCAGCACCCGCGTTGCCCCAGGCATCCCCGGCAGTTTTTGTCAGACTGTTACCGGCAACTGAAACCCCAACCGAATTCGTCCAGCTTACATTCTGCGTTGGGCTGCCGAGGTTCCCGGAGATCACTACCGCGTTTACCGTGCTGCCATTCGAGTAGAGAGAAGTGTCGACCAGCAAAGGATAAGAAGGCGCGACTGTGCTGGTGTAGAATAGCGCGCCATTCCTGCGGTACTTCACCACTCCACCTTCCACCGCCACCCGGAACGTGTCGCCGGCATTGTAGCTGCCAAAGTTTCCTCGTAAGGCGCCGCCTTCGTAAACCTGAAGCATGCCGCTGCTGGCCGCGTAAATCGCAAAATCGATATCTGTGTAGCTCTGATTGGTGTCTCCGTTGCTGAGCCCGCACATACGGTACGTATTAGTTTCCGTGGCCGTGAACTCAACATAGCCATCACCCGAAGCAATACTCTGGGTTGAAGCCGCCCCCGCATTGTCCCAGGAATCTCCGGCAGTCTTTGTCAGATTGTTACCGGAAACCGAAACACCCACCGCATTTGTCCAGGTTACATTCTGCGTAGAAGTTTGACTCTGGCCGGCCGCAGCCGTAATCAACAACTGCCCATTGCGATAACCGTACTCCTTCTGTGGCGACCCCGGGGTGGTGTTGGTTGCGTACTCGGCCAGCAACTCACCATCGAAGCCGTATATTTGCCACGTCTCCACGTTGCCCACTTTGCGGCGCACCCGCTGGCCGTCGGCGCTGTAGTTGTAACTACCGGCGAGGTAATTGTTCGCTTGCGTTTCTGAGGTCATGCGGTTTTCCGCGTCATACGCTCGTGTGACTCCGGAGCCGCTATAGGTATCGGTCGTAAGATTGCCGGCGCTGTCGTATGTCATCACGCCCGACTGTCCTCCGGGCACGCCCAGCTGATTATTCGCAGCGTTGACCGTGAAGTTTTGCTTATTGATACCGGTGCCCCAGGTATTGGCTTGATCAATCAAACGATTGCCGTAACGATCGTAAGTGTAGTATTGCGCGGCGGTGTTGGTCGCGCCGTTCTGTTGTTCGGTCACTGACGTGATGCGGTTCAGCGCGTCATAGTTATAATACTGATTCATCCACTGGTAGCTGCTTACCTGATCGTCATTAGGCACCCAGTGCTGCGCTAGCTGAACGTTCCCGTTATTATCAGTTCCGCTGCCGCCCCATACCCAGCCACCCTGACTGCTGTAATAGAGAACTAAAGCGCCGCGATTCCAGTTCATCGGATCGACCTGCTGCGAAACAGTACTCAAGCGGATGTCATAGAGTTGGCCGCGCACGTTGTATTGCAGCTTATGATAGAGCTGCGTCTGCGTGCCGAACTGCTCTTGAGCCATCTGTCCTGCGGAGGCATAGGTGATTCCCGTGGCATAAGTGCGCTGAGTGCCATCGCCGAGATTCCCAGTGAAGCTCGAGGTGCGGCCTGCACTGTCGTATTGGTAGTTGACCACGCGTCCCGAGGGATAGGTCTGCGAGAGGACGTGTCCCGCCAGGTCGTAAGTGCGTGAGACCTGCGAGCCCTGGTCATAGACTCCACCAGTCAGGAAGTGCTGGCGCATGACGGTGGGACGGCCCATTGCGTCGTAGAAGTCGATGGCGTGGTGCTCGATCTTCTGACCCCCCGAGAGAATGCCGCCGGCGTAGTCATACCAGAAACGGCCTTTGCCTTTAACCGCCCCGTCATAGTAACGATTGATGTCCGGATTGATTCCGGGTGTGTCTGAGTAGTCAACCGTAGTGTTGCGATTCAGCACATCGTAGGCGTAGGTGGACACAACTCCGCGTGCATCGGTCTTCTGCGTGAGGTTGCCGTTGTCGTCGTACTGGTAACTGATCGTACCGCTCTCAGGATTTGTCGCGGAGCTTAGACGCTTCAATGAATCATAAACAAAGGTGCGCGTCTGACTGCCCTGCGAAACCATGGTCAGATTATCGAGGGTGTCGTAGCTGTAGCTCGTCAGGTAATTGTAAGTGGGATCATTCGGGGCTTCGTAAACCTGAACCAGCCTGCCCAACCCATCAGTCACGCTCTTGCGCTGTTTACCTTGTTGGTCGTTTACCCTAACGCTGTTTCCGCTGTAGCTGGTTGTGACGAGCGCGTTGTCCGGGGTCGTGACGGAGGTAACCCGGCCCAGCGCATCGAAGGCCGAGGTGGTCCAAACGGCACTCTCGCTTTTCCACGGACGAAATGGATTGGAACTGCGGTAGGCCCGGCCCATCGGATCGTATTGCTGCTGGACGGCAATGTAATTGCTTCCGCCTTCATACTGCCGGGTCTCAATCGTGCGCCCCAACATGTCGTAAAGCGCCGTGCTAACCAGCGCGTTATCGTTATTCGAGTTAAGATCGGCGCTGGTCGTGACGGTACGATTTGCGTCATCGTAGCTAAAGGAGGTTTGATTCTGAGCGCTGGTACCCACAGCACGCCGCACCTGCGTCGGGCGGTCGAGCACATCGTTGTAGTAACCACTGGCGACATTACCATTAGCATCTTCGCCGTCGACAGGGCGGCCCAGATAGTAATCAAACTGCCCGAAAGATATATGGTCGGCCGCGTTTTTTATCCTGGTGGCGAAGGCGTAGCTGGACTGGCTCTGTGAACTGAGTTCCACCGGGGCGAGGTTCGACTGGGCCTCTCCGTCAGGAGTGCCAAACCGATCATCGTAATAAATGGTAGCTGCATTGCCCCGGCCATCAATTGTTTTGACGACGTTTCCAGCGATGTCGTATTGCGAATAGGAGGAAACCGAACCCGTGACCGAGCCGTTTGTTAGTAGATAACTTGTCGAGGCCGTCACATTTCCGCGAGTTGCGTAGCTGCCGCTAAAGCTGGAATCGAACCCGCTGATGCCGGACCGGCCAAGCAAAGCCGCGTGATTGGAGTCTGCCGCATAGTTGTCATATTCAGAGGTACTTCGCGCTCGCTCAACTCCGTTGCCGTCATACACTGAGACCTGGGTCGCCAGATTGCGCAGGTGAACATCTGTGCCGGTGTAGTTTGTCGCCGTCAAAAAGGTCGTGCGCGTTTCTCGTAAAAGCGTGCCGGAAACCCCTGTTCCATAGTCGAATTCCTTAACATTGTTCTGATTATTGTAGGGAACGCTATCGTCGTAACCGTAGCTCCGCTTTGAGACCTGATTGCTGTCCGCCAGAGTAGTGATCGCTTCGATGAGTCGCACGTCATTTGGCGGCGCGGTGTCCGAGCTTTCTGTCCACCAGCTTACCGGTGCTCTCTGGGCGAAGGTGCTCTCAACGCGCCGCAGCAGCGTGGTCCCGTTCGTATCAAAGGTCTCAGTCTTGTACTCACGGCCATCCTGCCAGGCTGGATAATCGGTTTGCTTCTGGCCAAAAGAAGCGCGCGGGCTGCCATAAAAGTAGTGCTGGGAGTGGCCCAGAAGATAGCCTGATGAATTGTATTGATCGACCAACACATAGCCGGCGTTGGTGGTCGTGGTTTCCGGCCGGCTATAGGTCATCCTGCTTTCGTAACCCGCTCCCGAGCCGCCGTCGGGATAGAGTCTGCGCTCAACGACGCGACGATAGACATACTTGTCCCCACCGATGCTAAACAGCCCACTGGCATCGCCGTCAGTTAATCCCTTGGCCCAGTCGTATTCGATTGCGCCGCCGGTTGGCATTACCACTCGGGCAATTTCCGCATAGGCGTCGTACTGAATTTGATACCGGCGCCCATCCGGAAGCTCAACGTAGTTGATTACCGTTGGGTTAGCCACATCGACTGATGTCAAACCGGGAAACAATGGATAGGGAACGGTAATATCGCTTCGCATCGCTTCAGATCTGGCACAGTGGCCAATTTTGAGCGTACGAGTAGCGCCGCCGAATCCTTTGAAACTGATTTGGTCATAGTACGGGTAGTACGGGGGGCCGCCGGAACTAATGTCGTACGTGATGGTCACCTGGCGGTTCAGTGAGTCGGTGATTCCGGTAACTCTCTTATAAGGATCGTAAGTGAAACTTGTCTTATTGCCATTGCGGTCACGCATCCAGGTAATGTTTCCGTTGTCGAGGCGAAAGCGCGTACCGTCGTGCAGCATCATGTAACCCGAGGTCCGGACTTCATCTTCGCCCGCTTCGCTGTACGCGTAGGCATCGATGATGTCTTCATCGGAAATATAGGTAGCCGATGTCCCGTCAGCCGTTACAAAGACCTTTTGCCGGTTAAAGCCGGAGGAACAGGGAGCGGGCACGGCGGGTTGACCGCCCGTTAACTGATCTCGCAGCTCGTACTCGGTGCCGTCGGGAGCGGTGAATGTAATGCGTGTAACTGTCTTTCGATAACGATAAACAGCACAATCAGGGCCATAAAAATTTTCTGTTCCTCCCCGGCGCACCTGCAAGCGACCCACGTCCAACGTATGAGAAGTGCCAAAATCCTCCGACCACCAACTTGAATGGCCATAGTAATAAGGAGTGTGTCCCGGATTTATCTCCTTGCTTACGGACCACTTTTGCTCAATGTGGAGGGGCAAAGAATAGCCACTTCCACCGCGGCCTCCTACGCTCAGCAACGGAACGCGGAAATTCAGGCCGCCATTGAACAAGTTAATCGTTTCAAAGTCACTCAGAGGGTACGAACCTGCGGGTGAGCCAGGTGAAAGGCCCAGCGGTGTCGAACCGTTGGTTTGGGCTCTCGCGCCGGCGGAAAGAAGAACAATAACAAAAGCTATGCTGATGGTGCGAAGAATTCTCGTGATCGAAGCTGGTGAGTTATCTCTCATCGATTTTGCCTCTACCTGCCAACGGTGCCTAGCTCAATCCAGTAGGTTATTCGCGCTGGTCGCGATTACTGAGGTGGCATTACGGTGATGTGACAAGTCCACTCCGGATGATCGACTTCCGAAACTACGTACTGTCCCGGTGTGAAGTGAACCATCTGCCTCCAGCGCTTTTTCAGCCGCGATAAGCGCATCTCATGAACGCGCTGACCTGTTTCTCGCTCAATCCGTAAAGCAACCTCGTCAAGTCCGGTCGCGTTTTGAATTACGACGAAATAGTCACCGGCGGAAATGCTGATTTCTTTAGTCTCGAAGCCGGAGGCGCGCAGGCTGAGCCAAAATCCTTTGTCTTCATCCGCTACCGAGATTGGTCTACTGGCAACAACCTCACGCTCTGTAATCGGTGAGACTTGATTCTTAAGTACATCTGTTTTTTCCATTCGGTTGTCAGCGTTAGTCTTTATCGCGACCAGGCAGAAAGCTGACATAGCAGATGCGATTATGAGCAGGGTCACGGCGTTAGAGATTCTTCGCGCTTTCATTGGATTCTCCCTTGGCTAGGAAGCCTTTGTTCCCAGGCCGCTTTCGGACTGGAGGGTTGAGAGTGTGATTTTATGACAATGCCTTGACGTGAGGCTTCAGGGGTGTCGGTCGCACGCGAACGGAGGATACAGTGGGAACGCGGCGATCAAATCATTGGTGAATCACTGTGTCAATTCAAGTTTATCTCGCAATATTGTCACAGAATGCGCACGACAATTCCCAGTTCTGCCACGATCAGATTTGAACGTCGCGTTGACACTCGGAAAACGCGTCTCTATCATCGGTTTCCAATGCCGCAAGCTAAGTCCGCCACTGGCGTCGAGCCAGGGAATCGAGTTTTTCTAATTGACTCGATGTCGCACATCTTTCGCGCTTTCTATGCGCCGATGTCCAATCGCGCCGAGGCTCTGCACAATTCGAAGGGCCAGGTAACCGGCGCTGTCTACGTCTTCACCAACATGCTGCGGAAACTCCTGACGGATGAAAAGCCGAAATACATCGCAGCGGTTTTTGAATCAGGGGAAAAGACATTCCGGCACGAAACGTTCACCGATTACAAAGCCAACCGGCTGGCGATGCCGGAGGATCTCGCGTCGCAAATGCCGTACATCATGCGACTCTGCGAAGCCTATAACATTCCCATCCTGAACGTTCCCGGATACGAAGCTGACGATGTCATCGGCGCGCTGGCCGTGCAGGCGGCGGCGAAAGACTTGCAAGCGGTAATCGTTTCCAACGACAAGGACATGTGCCAGCTCGTGCACGATCACGACATCATTTGCATGAGGCAGAATTCGCAGGTAGTAAAACGCAAAGAACCTGTGCCGCCGGTTGAATGGTGCGATGAAGCATGGGTGGAGAAGAAGTTTGGCGTGCCGGCCAGTCAGCTTGTCGATCTGTTGGGACTGATGGGCGATTCCATAGACAACATTCCCGGCGCGCCCGGCATTGGCTCCAAAGGCGCCGTGCAAATCATCAAGCAGTTCGGTTCAATCGAAAACGCGTTGCAGCACTGGGAAGAAGTCAAACACAAGACCTATCGCGAATCGTTGCGCGACAATGCGCCGCTGATTCGCCAGTCGCGCGAGCTGGCCCAGATCAAAACCGATATCGACATCGAGCTCGATCTCGATCAGTTACAGGCGCGCCCGCCGGATCGCTCTGCTGCCTACAATCTTTTCAGCGAGCTGGAATTCGCGAATCTGACAAGGGAGTTCGCCGATGCGGCAATTGCGCCCACCGGCGATGCGGTCGTCGTGCGCAACTATCGCCTCGTTCGCAAGCGAGCGGACCTCGATAAGTTTCTGGAGAGTTTATGGCAAGCGGAGCAGGCCGGTTTCGCCTTCGCCGATTCCTCTCCTGCCGGCGCCGGTCAGCAGGAATGTTTGCCTGAAGAACGACGGGCAAAGGGAATTGCGATCTCGACAACGGCCGGCGTCTCTGCTTACGTCGATCTGGAAAACTTTGTCGAGGGCAGGGAGGCGGCGCTTGGCCCTTTGCGAGAAGCGCTTACCAATGGTCTGCTGGAAAAGTCTGTTCACGATCTGAAGCGCGCGGTGGCGTTGCTGGCGCCGCTGGGAATCGAGCCCGAAGGCATTGCGGACGACACTTTGCTGGCTGCCTATCTTCTGGATCCGGCGCGCAGCAAGTATGACCTGGCGGACCTGGCCCGCGAGGCCCTGGGAATCGAGCGCGGGCCTGAACGCCCAACCGAGTGGACCGAAACGCAATGGGAAGCCGCGGAGGCTGCCGACCTGACGGCGCAGGTGACGAAAGCTCTGCACGCGCGGATTCTTGAGGAAGGTCTGGAAACTATCTACAAAGGGATCGAGCTGCCGCTGGCGCCGCTGCTGTACAAGATGGAGCGCGCCGGAATTCGCGTTGACCCGGCCGTCCTGGCTGATCTGTCAAAGCATATCGGGAAGGAGCTTGAGAAACTAACCATCAAGATTTACTCGGTTGCCGGACATGAGTTCAAGATCAATTCACCGAAGCAGGTCGGGGAGGTGCTGGAAGAACTCAATATCAGCTCCGGCCGCAAAACTTCCACCGGGCGAGTTTCCACCAGCAAAGGCGTGCTGGAAGAGCTGGCCCAGACGTACGAGTTGCCTCGTCTGATCATCGAGTATCGCGAGCTGGACAAACTGAAAAGTGTTTACACCGACGCGCTGCCCGATCAAATCGCCAGCGACGGCCGCATTCATTGCCAACTCAATCAAACCGTGGCTGCGACCGGACGGCTGTCATCGAGCGATCCCAACTTGCAGAACATTCCCATTCGCAGCGAGCTGGGTCGTCGCATTCGGCGGGCCTTTGTGGCCGGTAAGGGAAACAAGCTGGTCGCCGCCGACTACTCGCAACTCGAGTTGCGCCTGCTGGCCCATATCACGCAGGACCCGGTGATGCTGGAAGCCTTTCAGAAAGGTGAAGATATTCACGCGCGAACTGCCCGTCTGGTTTTTGGCGCTAATACCGATGAAGAGTTGAAGGAAGCGCGACGCTTTGCCAAGATCGTGAACTTCGCGATTGCTTATGCGATTGAACCCTGGGGGCTGTCGCAGCGGGTCGGCATTTCGCGCCAGGAAGCGCGCAAGGTGATTGACGATTACTACGCTACTTATAAAGGTGTGCGCAATTACATGGAAGAGGTGCCGTTACGGGCGCGCGAGCACGGCTATGTGCGGTCGCTCTATGGCCGCATTCGTCCTCTGGCCGGTATCAACGATCGCAACGCAAACATTCGGAAGGCCGCGGAGCGGGAAGCTATCAACATGCCTATCCAGGGCACGGCGAGTGACATCGTGAAGATTGCCATGCTGCACGTGGACGAAGCGCTGCGGCGCGAAGGGGTGAAGGCGCAAATGCTGATGCAGGTGCACGACGAGTTGCTGGTGGAGTGTCCTGCGGGGGAAGCCGAGCGAGTTGTCGAAATTCTGCGACGTGAAATGGAATCAGCAGTTGAACTGGACGTGCCGCTGATTGCCGACATCGGCGTTGGCGACAATTGGATGGACGCGAAAAAGTAGAGGAACGTTTGATCAAGCTTGGGATCGTTTAGGTGCAGCGCGATGAGGTCAGTACCGCCCGCGGTAGCGGGTGGGTTCTGGAGAGGAATTGAGGCTGATTGAGCAGTAATGCAACTTGACCCACCCGCTACCGCGGGCGGTACTGACCTCATGGGTCGGCTTGTTGCATTAAGGGCAAAAGGTCTCAGAGGTTCCTAAACTACAAATCTTGAACGACGAAAACGAAACAAATGAAACAGGGTCGCCGGAGGGGCAGGTAGTCTATCGGCGCACGGCTCCGCCAGGTGACTCGGATCAGCGTAGGTCCGGAGGTAACGGCGGCCCGACGGCGGCTAAGCAGATGGCGCCATCGCTTACTCCGCTGCTCATGGGCTTTGCTCTGCTTCTGTTTCTAATTCTTATTCTCGGCTATTTCGGTGTTCGCAAGATCGAAGACACCAGCCGGCAGGTTTTGGACATGGAGCATCAGCACGCCAGCGTGCTCAGCCTGCTTTTGCAATTGCGCGTTGCACTCACCAAGCTGGACAACGAGGCCCGCGATCGCGCCGAGGCTGAAGCGCGGCAGGAGCTGCGGCCACCCTTCGATCTGCGCCTCAGTACCGCGCGCAACGAAGTCAATAGGTTGGTGGCTCTGTGCGAACGCTCGTCGTTAGCTCAAACGCAGAAGTGGCGCTCATTTCATAGTGACCTGGGCTTCTATTTCGAAGTTACCGACGACCTGCGACGTTACTCGTTGGAAGGGTTCGACAAATTCAAGACCGTCGATAAAGAGTTGGACGTTATCCTTAGCGATACGGCGGACGAGGAGGCACAAATCCTTCAGCGCAGCGAGGCAATGCAGCGGTCGGCCGCGCGCGCTATTCGTTTCTGGACTTTCCTGGCCATCCTGGCTGGTTGTTTGATCGCGTTCGGCACAATCACAGAGATTCAAAGACGGTTTCGCCAACTCCGCAGCACGATGGAGGACGCGCGGCGGGAGCGCGAATTCAGTAATCAAATGTTGGAGGGCATGGTCAGCGCCGTGGCCGCCGTTGATGCGCGCGATCGCATTCGCAGTGCTAACCCTGCCTTCTTCAAGATGTTTCCGCGAGCCAGCATCGGTGTGTCTCTGTACGAGAAGTTTGCGCCGGATGACGCGATGAAAATGCTGGAAGCGGCAACTGCATCGCGCGTCGAGCAGGCCACCTATCGTGGGCGCTCCATCCTTGGCGCGACCGAAGGCAACGGCGGCGCCAGAACCTTTGATGTTTACTCGTCGCCGCTGGCCATTGACGGAGAGCACGGCCAGATACTGACCCTGGTGGATGTTACCGAAGCTGCCGAAGCCGAGGCCAACGCGCGAAAGAGCGAAGCACTCGCTGCGGTGGGCCAGGCCGCAGCGCAACTGGCACATGAAATAAAGAATCCACTCGGCAGCATACGGTTGGGGGTGGCGATGCTGCGCGATAGCGCTCCTAACGAAGACGCGCTGAATACAATCACGCTGGTCGAGCGCGGCATAAGCCACCTGAACAAGCTGGTGGTCGATGTTACCGAGTTTTCGCGGGAACGGCCGTTGGAGCTTGCGGAGGTGGATCTGCAGGACGTGATTGAGTCAAGTGTCGAACTTGTTGCCGATCGCGTAGAAGAGAAACAAACCCCGCTGGAATTAAAGCCCTCCACCGAAACCATCCGGGGAAACTGGGATGCCCACCAGTTGCGCGGAGTGTTTGTGAACCTGCTGGCAAATGCAATTGATGCCAGCAATCACGGCGCGCCAGTGACGGTTTCAACTGAGCTGGTCCCGGCTCCTCAAGCGAGTTCCAGCTCCAGTGATTCCAGGCGCAGTTCAATGGCGCGGATTGTTATTAGCGATCGGGGAGCGGGAATTGATGATCGGACGCGGGCGCGCATATTCGAGCCTTTCTTTACGACCAAGAAACGCGGTACTGGTTTGGGCCTGGCGATTTCCAGAAGGATCGTACTGCAGCACGGGGGATCCATTACTGTCCAGAGCGAACCAGGGAAAGGAACACGGTTTACAATCGACTTGCCGGTGGGGGGATGAGAAGAGCTAAGCAGATTTTCCATATATCATTTGTCATTTCTCATTAGCCATTGATCGCGCTAATGCTTGCCCCTATTACAACGAGCGGTCCCATGAGGTCAGCACCACCACGCGGTAGCGGGTGGGCCAAACCATTGCCGATTGCCAATTGCCAAATGCCGATTCGCTGTCTCGCTAAAATCCAATTGGCAATCGGAAATCGACAATTGGCAATGTAGAGACCCACCTGCTACCGCATGGTGGTACTGACCTCATGGGCCCGCAGCATGACTATCTGCGATGGGACCGCACCTATCGTATTCATTCACTCAATTGAATCCGCTAATGAAAAATGAGAAATGACAAATGATATATGGAAAATCTTCTTTTCTAACTCTTCACCCCCTTCATTTCCCGGTACGCCTTCCGCGCCGCCTGAATCGTCTCGCCAATGATCTCATCCGAATGCGCAATACTTACGAAGGCGGCCTCGAACTGTGACGGCGCCAGGTAGATGCCTTCCTTTAGCATCGCGTGAAAGAACCTGCCATACTTCGCCCGATGGCTCCGATTCGCGCTGGTCCAATCCGTTACTGTTCCTTCGTTGAAAAACATGGTCCACATCGAGCCTACTCGATTGGTAACCGTGGCAACATCAGCTTCGCCGGCAGCCTTAGCCAGGCCCTCGCACAACCGTTTCGTGCCGCCTTCCAGTTGTTCATAGATTGAGCTATCACGCAGCCGCCGCAACGTGACCAGCCCTGCGGTCATGGCCAAAGGATTTCCGGAAAGAGTTCCGGCCTGATAGATCGGGCCTGCCGGAGCGATGTGTTCCATCAGTTCGCGACTGGCGCCGTAGGCTCCGACGGGCAAGCCACCCCCAATAATTTTTCCCAGTGCAGTGATGTCCGGCATTACGCCATAGAGCTCCTGCGCGCCGCCGCGGGACACGCGAAAGCCTGTCATCACCTCGTCAAAAATAAGTAAGGCGCCCTGTGCCCGCGTTGTCTCGCGCACTTTCTTCAGAAAGCCCTGGGCCGGAGGCACGCAGCCCATGTTGCCAACCACCGGCTCGACAATTACTGCGGCGATGTCCGCATTAGCCGCAAAAACTTTATCAAGCGCATCCTCGTCGTTAAATGGAATCGTTAGCGTCTTCTCGGCCAACGCCGCGGGAACGCCCGGACTGTCGGGTAGCCCAAGGGTGGCCACACCCGAGCCGGCTTTAACCAATAAACTGTCGCCGTGGCCGTGATAGCAGCCGTCGAACTTCACCAGCTTGTCGCGTCCCGTTACACCGCGCGCCAGGCGTATTGCCGACATGGTTGCTTCCGTGCCGCTGCTGACCATCCGCACCATCTCAATCGAGGGCACGGCGTCAACGATCTCTTCAGCCATTAAGATTTCCAACTCGGTCGGCGCGCCATAGCTGGTGCCGCGCGCCAGCGCATCGCGCAGAGCGGCCACCACCTCCGGGTCGGCGTGACCCAGGATCATCGGTCCCCACGAGCCAACGTAATCAATGTATGTACGTCCATCGACGTCGGTGATGGTGGCCCCACTCGCGCTTGCGATGAACAGGGGCGTTCCGCCCACGCCGCGAAACGCCCGCACCGGCGAGTTCACGCCGCCGGGCATCAATTCAGTTGCGCGGGCGAAAAGCTTGCTGGAGTGTTCAGACTTGCCTGCCGGCTGTGAACTCATGAAAGTATTCTATGACAGGAAGCGTTGAAACCACGAAAGGCGTATCAGGGAAATTTGGGCGTGAAGAGTTAGAAAGCAGATTTTCCATATATCATTTTTCATTTCTCATTTACTACTTGTCACTCGGTGTTAGATTTTCAGCAGTTCAACGGCAAATGAGAAATGAAAAATGATATATGGAAAATCTGTTTGGCTCTTGGCATCTCCCCACCGGTAACTCAATCGTAAACATTGTGTCTTTCCCTGGCTCGCTCTGGACAGTAATCGTGCCGCCGTGAAAAGGCCGCCGCGATTTTGTTAAAGGCGCTGGGCGCTTTCGTCGGGGCTGACTGTGATCGTTTTGAAACTGGACATGCGAACCAGGCCGGGCGCGGCGCCCTTCGGCTTTGAAAGAAATTTGCGCAACGCGTAGTGCACATCGACTTTCGAATCCTTCCGCGCCTGGCAGAAGTGCGCAGCTAACTGCGCGGCTGCGATGATCGTGCCGTGCGAGATCTCTTTGCGCGTCGGGTTGCGAACGATAACGTGCGAGCCGGGGTAGTCGGCGGCATGAAGCCACAGATCGTGGGGCTTTGCGACTTTGAAAGTCAGGTAGTCATTATCGCGAGCCGCGCGGCCCACGAGGATTTCGTAACCATCAGCCGAAAGATAACGGCGCACCCCGGGAATTCGCTTGTCAGGCTTTTCCTTTGCGAACTTGCCACCCACCGCCGGCGGTTCTGACGAACCGGTAAATGCCTCCAGCGCCGCCTCGTCGCCTTGGAAAATGATTTGCTCGAGCATTGTTTGCCGGGCATGCAGTTTCACTAGTTCCGATTTGACCGACTCCAGCCGTTTGGTGATTTCCTGTGTTGCCCGCTTCGATTTTGTGTAGCGAGCAAAACGACGCGCAGCCTCTTCCTGCAAGCTGGAACTCTCCCCCACTTCGATTTCGATTTTGGGCGCGCCGTCAGTGAAGTAATCGATCAGTTGCACTATAGCGCCCTGACGTTTCGCGGTAGATACATTTGCCAGCAAGAGGTCGCCAATCCGCTTGTGCTCTGAGGCAGCGGACTGTGCGGAAAGATCTCGCTCGAGCTGGCCCAGGAGTTTCTGTCGTTGGGAAGTCTGCTTGCGAAGATTCGTTCGTGCCGTCGAGGCCTTGCCGGTGAAGGCACGCGTTTCGGCGAGATGCCGGTAATGGGCGTCTGCCGCTTCGGAGAAAGTCTTGAACGCGCCCCGTTTCAAAGTCGCCGATTGACGTTGCGAAACTTCAGCCGAGCTATGGGCGGGAGATTCGTATTTCTGGCCCACCGCCTGACCTTCGCCGCGCCCGGGCCGAAGCGCGCGAAGGATCGTATCCTGATCATCAAGCAGGAAGAGATTCGCAGCTCGACCCGTCAGTTGGGCCACCAGGGTTCGCGCTACCTCCTGGCCAACCTCATCCCGGCCCGCAAAGGAGAAACGAACGATGCGATCGTCACTGTCTTTCTTAACCGATTGAATTCGGGTGTGACTTAGCTCGCTTTTCAACGCCTGAGCGAAAGGAGAAAGTCCGGTGGATTGCTTTTCCAGCTCGTTGACCCGACGCGCCATCATGTAGAGGCCCGGCTGATTGGGATCGGCGGAGATAAAGAGATAGCTTTTGTCGCGGGAGTGGAAATCGATTGCCAGGGCGAACGCGGACAATTGGAATATCTTGCCCGGGGAGTGGCCCTTGAGCACCGGCGCGATCTCTTCGACGATATGGCTGATGGTGTGGTCGTCCATGTGGAAGTCAAAGGTCAGTAGTCAGAAGTCAGAGGTCGGAGGTCAGTAGTCAGAAGTCAGAGGTCGGAGGTCAGTAGTCAGAAGTCAGAGGTCGGAGGTCAGAGGTCGGAGGTCGGAGGTCAGAGGTCGGAGGTCGGAGGTCAGAGGTCAGAGGTCGGAGGTCGGAGGTCAGACGGCATTTTCCATATATCATTTGCCATTTCTCATTTGCCATTGCTTTCTGGGAGTGAACCACCCGCCCTGACTTCCGACCTCCGACCTCTGACCTCCGACCTCTGACCTCCGACCTCTAATTAATCGTGCACGACGATGGTTCCGGAAAAGTGATCGTGGGCGGTGCGATGTTCGTCGTCGACCAATCCGTAAAGAATTCCCAGCCCGGCTGTGACCAGAGAAAAGATGTAACCAATGGAGCGACGGGCGGACTGGGCGCCGCTGGGTAGCAGACCCGTGCGCACATCGACGGCCCTGATGCCGAAAAGCCTCATGCCCAATGTGCGTCCGGTCAGCGCCGTGGAGACCGTCAAGTACAGGAACGTCACCGCGATTGCGATTCCGGTCATTAGCCCCTTCACTCGGATGTCGTTCCAGTTACCACCCGACAATTCGATAGCGGCGGCAAACGGACAAGAGGCGAAGGCGGCCACCGTCAAATCGACTAAAGCAGCAGTGATGCGCGAAGCGAAACGCGCACGATCATCCCTCGAGGTTTCGAAAACTACATGCTTCGCCGGTAGGTTCTCCAGGTAAGACAGAGTAGCTTTCTCCATATCATCTCCCATCAAACGGACCTTTTGAGGTTCGCTCGGTTCAGTCATTTCGGCTTGCGTTGGCTGCGGCGGCACCACGCTTAGGCCGTGTTCTTTCTGCAATCGGTCAGTCGCCGGCGCAGTTACAACGGTAACGGTCTGAGTCGCGCTGTTCACGATACTCGACTCCAGTGGGAAACTTTCTTGAAGCGGCTCAACTTCCGCCGTCTCTTCAGGCAGGCGTGCCAGGGCAGTCTGCCCACGACTAAAGCTGCGCGCAGTTGAAGGAGGAGCATGATGCGCTCTTTCAATTCTGAGCAGAGCCTTCATCACGAGTGGGTTGATCGCAGGCGCCGTCCGTTGCGGCACCAGACCGAGCGGGGCTGACTCCGGGGAGCGGGTGATTTTCGGCCGATCGCCACGCAACGATTCAGTCGCGGCTTCCAGCGCGCGTCGCTTTTGCACTTCGCGCACACGCTCGCTCAATTCCTTGCGCCATTGCGGCACGCGGCCGCCGCCGGGAAATTCGATCAGGGTCGAAACTTTTGGAGATTTCTGCGCCTGCTTGCGAAGTTTGTCTCTCCTTTTCGCTCCATTACGTTCCCGCTTGTCAGATCCGGTTGCATCGTCCTGTGAAGGCGCGAAGGAAACGGGCTGGCATTTCGGGCAACTATCGGCTTCGTTCGAGTAATTGGCGCCGCAGGAGCTACACTGCATTGGGAAAGGGCCTCCGTTGGTACAAAAAGGTTAGTGGGGGACTGGGTCAAAAGGTCTGGCCCAAGCCCGGCGCAGTTCGAGCCGGATAGTATCAGACGTTACTTTAAGTCGTCAACGAGAAAATATACCAGGGCTTAGGGTTGGGCGATTTCCGGAGAGTGTGGAAATCCCAGTCGGAACTGCAAAACGGAGGGTAGGGGGTCGAAACTAGAGTGGTTGTCGTCCGGCGAATCCGGCTTCAACGTCGTGCCACCATTGCAGGCTGTCGCCTTCGCCAAGTTGCCAGCAGAGCAGCACTACACGGCCATCGCGAAGCGAAGGAAAGTCGATCAAGCCTCGCGAATAGTCCTTTAGTTGCACACCGAGGCTCTCCAACTCATTTACGCGGAGTGATAATTCAGTCAGCAGGACAGCATAGCGAGATCCTCCGACCATGCCGCCACCGCCGCGCTCAGCCCCAACCGCTGCTTGCTTCACTGCCTCCTGATGCGATTGCAGCCCACGATGTGCCTTTTGAATGGCCTTAACAATTGCGCGCACATCCGGCAGCAGGGAGTTCGCTTCTTCAACGCTGAAAATCTTCATAAAATAACCGGCCGCGTTTCTGGCGACCATGGAGCTATTGATCATCCGTTATGCGAATAAACTCCGATGCCCGCTCGAACTGTTCTTCCTCCTCGATGCTTACTTCCATCAGTGCGGTCACCGTCGAGTGATATCCGTCCACGTGATCCAGAGATGGCGGCACGGGCTCCAGGAATGGTACGGGAGCTGATGAGATATGAAGATCGCGCTCCTGCACTCCGTGGGGAATGTCCTTGCGCACTTTCTCGGCAATCTCGCCCAGATCAATAAAGTAGTCCGCAACGTCGATAAGCTTTGGCGCCGTGTTCGAACGGAAACCCGCGATCTCGACGCGGCAACCCTTATAGGCAACAGCATTCACCGCGTACACGAAGTCTTCGTCCCCGGAGACGAGCACAGCAGTATCGTATCGTCCCGCCAGTGACAACATGTCGACAGCTATCTCTACGTCGAGGTTCGCTTTTCGCGTGCCGTCATAAAAGGTCTTCAGCTCTTTCTGCACGACGCGAAATCCATTGCGTCGCATCCAGAGCAGAAAGCCCTGCTGCCGTTCGGCGCCCACGTCGACACCAGTGTAGAAGAAGGCCCGCAGCAGCCGGCCATCACCCAACAGCACGCGTAACAGTTTGTTGTAATCTATATCTATGTTGTGAAAACGAGCTGCGTGGAAGAGGTTGTTGCCATCAATGAAAACTGCCACTCGCCCGCGATTACCAAACTGCCAGGAAATATTATTCGTCGGATCAAAATGGTTCATGCCAAAAGTTACTCCATTAAGAATGTAAATATCTGGCTTGATAGAATGCCGCTGCGATATTGCCTAGTCAAGCTAGCAGGCAGCGCCGGCACATCACCCGGGGCGGCCTAACTTCCTTCAAAATTCCAGCCGGAACCTCAGCCAAACCATTACAAGGGCAGGCCATCGTCGTATAATCGTGGCACAGACTTCAGTCTGTGATGCCAAGTCTTCAGTCACAGACTAAAGGAAGCTCTGAATAAGTTTGATGAACCACGCCTCTAGCTATGTTTGCCAGGTCGCAGAGCTTCCGGGGTCAGTGTTTTACTTTTAGTGGTTCACTTTTTGTTCGTTTCGCTGTTCGGAGCGGTCATTAGAGACACTA
>WNGD01001479.1_pt1 | contig 28237 bp, 38 predicted proteins | sample 5400671 | NCBI WGS metagenome assembly WNGD01 (sample SAMN13153369, study PRJNA577476) | soil metagenome | isolation source: 40 cm soil or saprolite under grassland replicate 2 | place: USA:California | collected 2016-06-15
TCGAGCCGCTTGAGGCTCTCCATGATGATGGGCGCCGCCGAGCGCTCGCCCAGGTAGCCAATAATCCCGCACATACCCCGCGGCCTCCTATGTTCCCACTCTGGACACGGTCAAACGAGCGAACTCAGTTCGTTGTTTTAGGGAAACGGGCCCCACGGCGCAAAGTTACGGGCTGGCCGACGGCGTGACTCCCGGGATTGGTGAGATGAAGACGTGCACCTGGGCGGTCTTCAGGTTCGTCGTGACCCCGTCCGGTGGACGGATGGTGACGGTCCGGACCACGTCGGCCTTGGCGCCGGTGATGTCGATCGGGTCGGTCGCGAGCAGCACCAGGCCGGTGAGGGTGTTCTGGAGCCCGGTCGCCTGGACCTCGAGCGGCGCGATCTGGACGTTGCTCACCCGGTAGCCCGCGGCCGGCTGGCCGGTGAGGGTGAACCCGATCGACTTGGCGACCGTGATGGCGTCCGCCTGGATCACCATCTTCACCGATACCTGGGCCGGAGTGGCGACCAGCGACCTTAGCGTCTTCTTGTTCTTGTCCCAGACGACCACCGAGTAGGGCTGGTTGAAGCCAGGGGCGACGAGCGCGTCCAGGTCGACTAGAACTACGGCCTGGGCGCCCGTGAGCTGGCTCTTGGGGCCGTCGATCCGGACGCTCGCGGGTGTTACGGTGGTCGCGCTAGCCAGCTCGTGGAATCCGGGCGGCAGGGCTTTGACCCGTTCGATCGAAACGGGCACGGTGGTCGTGCCCAGCTCATCGACGGTGACCGACACCGAGCTCGGCGCAACGGTCGTGATGGCCGGATCGGCGTTATTCACGCGAATGGGCACGTCATTCCTCCCGACGTGAACGGCGGAAAAATTGCCGGTGATGTGCAGCACCGCCGGGTTGGCCCGCAGGAGGGTATCGAAGGCGCGCATGTGGTCGGAGCTGCCAATGGCCGTGATAGTCACTTGCGGGACGTCACTAACCAGCACGAGCCCGGCGGGCAGCACCGGAGTGTCCATCCGCAGGCTGTACTTGTGGTCCTGGGTTGGATTCTGCGCGTACGCGACCACGCTCCAGAGCGCGACGGCAAACGCGATCGCCAGCAGCTTGAGTCGCAGGTTCGCGAGCAGGAACGCTATTTTACCCGGCCTGACCCTACCGACGCCAGACGGGGAGCGGTGGCCGATGCAGCTCGGAGCGGGGCTGCAGCAAGGATGTCAACACCTGCCGCAGTCGGTCGGGGTCGAGGTTGCGAAGCAGCTTTCCCTCGTGCGCCACGGCGATCTGCCCCAGTTCCTCGCTCAGGATCAGGACAACGGCGTCCGTTTGCATCGAGAGGCCGAGCCCGGCGCGGTGGCGGGTTCCCATCCGCTCGCGGACGGTCCCTTCCTCCGCCAGCGGAAGGACGCACCCCGCCGCCAGGATCTGGTTCCCCCGGACAATCACGGCGCCGTCGTGAAGGGGCGAGTTCGGAAAGAAGATCGCCTCCAGGAACTCGGCGGTGAGCTCGCCATTGATCCGGATGCCACTGTTGGCATAGTTCTCCAATCCGGTCTCTTTCTCGAAAACGATCAGGGCGCCGGTGAAGCGCTGGGTCAGCTTGGTGGTGGCCCGGATCACCTCGTCGATAATCCGGTTGAAGATCTGCAGGTTGTAGTGGGCCATCGGCCGTCCGATGAAGCCGATCCGGCCGAACTGGTCGAGGGCGCGTCGGATCTCCGGCTGGAAAAGCACGATGATGCCGATGAGGACGGCCGGGGCGGCGTTGCGGAAGATCCACGACAGCAGCCGCAGGTCGAGCAGGTTCGCCAGCAAGCCGATCAGGGCCAGCAGGAGCACGCCGAACATCAGCTGGACCGCCTGGGTACCCCGGACCAGCAGGAATAAGCGGTAGAGAAAGAACGCCACCAGAGTGACGTCGATGAGATCGAGGATATGGCGCCAGATGTTCCCGCTTTGGAGGAACACCAGGATGTCGCGCAGGATCACGTCCACTAGCGGTGACTAGTATCGTCTAACTCAGCCCCGCAAAAACGCCTAGACTGCCGCCATGGCTATGAGCATGGTGTTCGCCCTCATCGCGCCCCTGATCACGACGGCCATCACGACCAACAAGATCATCGCCGGCGTCGTCGCTCTGATCGTGATCGTCGCCGCCGTTGCCTGGTTTATGTCCCGGCGACGCGGATCAAGCTAGACTCGGTCAGGGATTCTTCCCGACCAGGAGCGCGGCCGCGAACGCGGCGACGGCTAGAGCCACGCCCGCCACAACATAGAGCCTTCGATTGGGCGGCGACACCTGCCCCTGATTGACTCCGGTCGCTCGCATTCCTCGTAGCAAGAAAAAGAGCGCACAGGCAATCAGGCTCACCTGAATGAGATCTGTCTCGAGAGCTGAGAGGCCGAGGCTAGAGCGGACGATGGGTGCCCCGTACGAGGCACCGACCATGAAGACCAGCCCGAAGAGAAAGTTCCGGCGACGGTCGCTCCACACGCCCACTCTCGAGTTCAACCGCACCGGCCTCCGCTACTTGCGCCGGCCTTGGCGCGCGCCTGTCGCGCGGGCGTGCCTAGCGCTTGGTGTACTGGGGGGCTTTGCGGGCGCGCTTGAGGCCGGGCTTCTTCCGTTCCTTCATGCGCGGATCGCGGGTGAGCATGCCGTGCTTCTTGAGGACCGGTCGCATCGCGAGGTCGGCGACGCAGAGAGCGCGCGCGATGCCGTGCTGCACGGCGCCGGCCTGGCCGGACATGCCGCCGCCATCGACCATGGCGCTGACGTTGAAGCGCTTGCTGCTCTCGGTCAACTTGAGTGGCTCGACCACGACCATCTCGAGCATCCGCCGGCCGAAGTACTGCAGTGGGGGTTTGTTATTGACCATGATGGTGCCCTCGCCAGGATAGAGGCGGACCCGCGCGACCGCGTTCTTGCGCCGTCCGGTGCCGTAGTAGTAGGTGGCGTTATCGGCCAATGACTTCGATGTCTCCTTTCGTTCCAAAGCGAATTGGTACCGGCTGCTGGGCTTTATGCGGATGCGCATCCCCAGCGTAGACCTTGAGGCGGCGCAGCTGCTCCTTGCCGAGCGTCCCGTGCTGCAGCATGCCAGACACCGCATGCCGGAACGGATAGGTTGGATGCTTGACGACCATGTCCTCGTAGGCGCGCTTGCGAAGACCGCCCGGGTAGCCGGTGTAGCGCGTGTAGACCTTGTCGGTCGGCTTCTTGCCGGTCACCCGGATGCCCTTGAGGTTGATGACGATCACGTGGTCGCCGGTATTGAGGTGCGGGGTGTAGGTCGGCTTGTGCTTGCCGCGCAGCACCTTGGCGACGTTGGCGGCGAGCCGGCCGAGCGTCTGCCCGCTGGCATCGACGATGAACCAACCGGCCGTGATCTCCGATGGCTTGGCGCTGTAGGTCTTTCCAGGTACGGGCATTGTCTAGTACTCCACCGCCACCTGCACCAGCCCGTGGGCCGGTGCGAGGCGCAATCCCTTGGTGGACCCGCCCAAGAGCGAGTCGATCCATTCGACCGGCTGTCGGCGGCGGCCCACCTCGACCAGCGCTCCGGCGATGCGGCGCACCATGCCGTAGAGAAAGGCGTCGGCCGCGACCGCGATCGTCACCCAGTCGCCGGCGCCGCTGACCCGCAGGTCGCGGACGTGGCGGACGGTGTGGCCACCCGGCCGTGGGCTCCGGCCGAACGCCCGGAAGTCGTGCGAGCCGGTGAGCCGGTCCCCCGCCGCCTGCATGGCCGCGACGTCGAGCGTGTCGCGCAGGCCCCAGGCGTACTGGCGCTGATAGGCGCCCCGAGGGAGCGACTGGCGGATCCGGTAGGCGTAGAGGCGCGCCCGCGCCGAGTAGCGGGCATTGAAGCTGTCATCAACGGCTTCGGCGCGGCGGATCGCGATGTCGGGGGCGAGGCGGGCATTCAGGGCGCCCGGCAATTGCGCAATCGGGAAGTCGCGCTCGAGGTGGAAATTCACCACCTGGCCGAGCGCGTGCACGCCGGCGTCCGTCCGTCCGGCGGCCGTCAGCACGGGCGACTCCCCGGTGAGCGACTGGATGGCCTCGCGCAACGTCCCTTCCACGGTTGGTGCGCCCGCCTGTGCCTGCCAGCCGTGGTAGCGGGTTCCCTCGTACTCGATGACCAGCTTCACGTTCATCGGTCGACGAGCTCCACCAGCACCATCGGCGCGGCGTCGCCCTGGCGGGGGCCGATCTTCAGCACACGCGTATAGCCTCCCGTGCGTTCCTTCATGCGCGGCATCAGCTTGGTGAAGAGCCGCTCGGTGACCTCGCGATCTTCCACGATCGCATCCACCGCCCGGCGGGCAGCGACGTTGTCATTCTTGGCCGTCGTGATGACCTTCTCGACCCAGCGGCGCAGCTCCTTGCCTTTGGCCTCAGTCGTTTCGATGCGGCCGTGGTCGAGCAAGGACGTGACCAGGTTGCGGCTCATCGCCTTGCGATGGGCCGTGCTCCGGCTGAACTTGCGTCCGGCCTTCTGGTGTCGCACCCGACTTGGGCTCCTAGACCAGGACCTTGGTCAGCTCATCCGGCGTGAGGAAGCCGCGCTGTACCAGTTTTTCTTTGATCTCGTCCAGAGATTTCCGGCCGAAGTTGCGCAGGCTCAGAAGATCCTCCTCGCGCAGCGCCACCAGCTGGCCGACCTTGGTGATCTCGTTGGCCTTGAGGCAGTTCAGCGCGCGAACGGAGAGGTCGAGGTCCTCGATCGGCACGTCCGCCAGCCGCGAGGAGAGGTCGTTTCCCTTCTGCTGCGGCACGTCGGCGTCCTTGATCCGCTCGGTGAAGCGGGTGAAGAGGCCCAGGTGCGACGTGAATTGCTTGGCCGCCTCGCTGATGGCCTGGTCGGGGACGATCGTCCCGTCGGTCCAGACCTCGAGGATCAACTTGTCCCAGTCGGTCTCCTGGCCGACGCGGGTCTTCTCGATCAGGAAGTTCGCCTTCACGACCGGGCTGAAGATGGCGTCGATCGGAATCACGCCGATCGGCTGGCCTTCTTTCTTGTTCCGCTCGGCGGGCACATAGCCCTTGCCGCGTTCGACCGTCAGCTCCATGCGGAGCCGGCCCTTATTGCTGTCGAGCGTGCAGATGTAGAGCTCCGGATTGACGATCTCGACGTCACTCGGCGCCTGGATGTCCGACGCCTTCACCTCGCGGGGGCCGGTCACATCCAGCGTGAGGCGGACGGGATCGTCACTGTAGGAGATCAGGTTCAGCCCTTTGAGGTTGAGGATGATCTCGGTGACGTCCTCCTTGACGTACGGGATCGAGGAAAACTCGTGCGCGACGCCCTCGATCGAGACCGAGGTCACGGCAGCGCCCTTCAACGTGCTCAGCAGCACGCGGCGAAGCGCGTTGCCCAGCGTGGTGCCAAAGCCGGGCTCCAGGGGCTCGATCTCGAACTTTCCGTAGGTGCTCGAGTTCTCGATGCTTTTGACTTGGGGTTGGGCGATATCGATCATGGTGCTCCTTGAATGAATGGAATTAGCGCGAATAAAACTCGACGATCAGCTGCTCCTGGATGGTCTGGTCCATGTCGTCGCGTCCGGGTTGCGCGGTGACTTTCGCGGTCATGTTGTCTTTGTCCAGGCTGAGCCAGGGAACGACCGGCCGCTGCTCGCCGGCGTCGAGAGCATTCTTGATCCGGTCGACCTCCTTGCTCTTTTCCTTGATCGCGATCACATCGCCGACGCGAACGGCGTACGAGGGGACATTGACAAGACGGCCGTTGACGGTGACGTGTCGGTGGGAGACGAGCTGCCGGGCGTCACGCCGCGAGGCGGCAAAGCCGACCCGGTAGACCACGTTGTCCAGCCGCGTCTCCAACAGGCGGAGCAGGTTCAGGCCGGTGACGCCGGCCATCTTCGCGGCCCGATTGAAGTAGAGCCGGAACTGGCCCTCGAGCAGGAAGTAGATCCGGCGCGCGCGCTGCTTGGCCCGCAGTTGAATCCCGTAGTCGGACACCTTGCGGCGGCGGACCTGGGTGTGCATGCCGGGCGGCATCGCGCGACGGTCGAGGGTGCATTTGGTGAAGCACTTCTCCCCCTTGAGGAAGAGCTTGACGCCCTCGCGGCGGCAGTGGCGGCAGACCGGGCCCTCGTAACGGGCCACTTAGACGCGCCTCCGCTTCGGTGGCCGGCAGCCGTTGTGCGGAATCGGCGTGACGTCGGTGATCGCCGTGACCTCGAGACCCGCCGCCTGCAGGGAGCGGATGGCGGCCTCGCGGCCGGCTCCCGGACCCTTGACGAAGATCTCGATCTGCTTGAGGCCGTGCTCCATGGCGCGCCGCGCCGTCGCTTCGGCGGTGATCTGCGCGGCAAAGGGCGTGCTCTTGCGCGACCCCTTGAAGCCCTGGCTGCCGGCGCTCCCCCAGGCGAGGACGTTGCCCTGGGCATCGGTCAGCGACACGACGGTGTTGTTGAAGGTGGACTGGATGTGCGCCTGCCCCACGATGACGTGCTTCTTCTCGCGCCGGCGGGTGCGGACGACTTTCTTTTTTGCCATTTACTTCTTCTCGGCCGCCTTCTTCCGGACGCCAACCGTCTTGCGCGGACCGCGGCGGGTGCGGGCGTTGGTACGGGTGCGCTGGCCGCGGACCGGTAGGCCGCGCCGGTGGCGCAGCCCACGGTAGGTCCCGATCTCCATCAGGCGCTTGATGTTGAGCGCAATCTCGCGGCGCAGCTCGCCTTCGACCTTGGCTTCCTTGTCGAGGACGTCGCGGAGACGACCGACCTGCTCGTCGTTGAGATTCTTGACGCGCATGTTTGGATCGACGTTTGCGATCGTCAGCACACGCCGCGCGGTATGAGGACCAACCCCGAAGATGTAGGTGAGGGCGACCTCGACGCGCTTCTCCCGGGGAATGTCAACGCCGGCAATTCGTGCCATTTACCCTCTTATCCCTGCCTCTGGTTGTGTTTCGGCGTCACGCAAATGACCCGCACCGCGCCGCCGCGCTTGATGACCTTGCACTTCGCACATATTTTCTTGACCGACGCTCGAACTTTCATTTCTCAATCTGCCTTTCTCACGATTCGTCCACGCCCCGGATCGAGCTTTGACACCTCGACGCGGACGCGGTCACCCGGGATCACCCGGAGAAACCGAAGCCGCGCGGCCGGCGCCACGTGAGCCACGATCCTGTGGCCGGTCTCGAGCTCGACACGGTAGAGCGCGTTGGGCATCGGCTCCACCACTCGTCCGACGACAACCCCCGTCACCGGCAAATACCCATGACAAGATCGCCGGATTTCCGGCGCACGAACGAATAGCTTACCACAGGAGCCCCCACCCTAACCCTCCCCCGCAAGGGTGGAGGGACGGAAAGCCCTCACGGGCGCACCGGAAGGGCCTTCGTCGAGGCTGTCAGGATCTCGGGCCCGTCCTGGGTGATCGCCACGGAGTGTTCAAAATAGGCGGAGAGGCTGTGGTCGACGGTGACGACCGTCCAGCCGTCGCCGAGCAGTGCTACGTCGGGCCCGCCGGCGTTCACCATCGGCTCGATCGCCAGCACCATTCCCGGCTTGAGCAGCGGCCCGGTGCCGGCGATCCCGAAGTTGGGGACCTGCGGATCCTCGTGCATGTCGCGGCCGATGCCGTGCCCGACGAAGGACCGGACGACGGAGAAGCCGGCCTGCTCGATGTGGGTCTGCACGGCGGCGCTGATGTCACCGATGCGGTTGCCAACCCGAGCCCGCTCGATCCCGATGCTCAGCGACTCGCGGGTGGCGTCCATCAGACGCTGGGCCTGGGGCGAAATCTTACCGACGCCGACGGTGAGCCCGGCATCAGCCCAGAAGCCGCGGTGGATCAGGCCGGCGTCGAGGCTCAGCAGATCGCCCTCGCGGAGCTTGCGATTGGTCGGAATGCCGTGGACGACCTGGTCGTTGACCGAGGTGCAGATGGCGTTCTGGTAGCCCTGGTAGCCAACGAACCCGGGGATGCAGTCACGCGCCCGGATGAGGCGGTCCGCTTCGCGGTCGAGCTCGAGCAGGGTCACGCCGGGCCGGGCCATCGATTGCAACTGCGCGAGGGCCTCACCGAGAATGGCGCCCGCCTCTCGCATCAGATCGATCTCGGCCGGCGACTTGTAAATGATCATCGCGAGCCGGCCCCCTTGCGAAGCGCGCTGAGCCGCCGGGTGATGTCGGCGCGCACATCGTCGACCGACATCTGGCCGTCGATGTTCTCGAGCTTGTGCTGAGCGGTGTAGTAGTCGATCAACGGCGCCGTGTGCGTGATGAAGACGTCGATGCGGTGCGCCACGATCTCTGGCCGGTCATCGGGCCGCTGATAGAGCTCACCGCCATCGGCCGTGCACCGAGGGAGGTCGCGGGCCTGCTGCGGCGTAAAGGTGTAGACCGCTCCGCAGGTGCGGCAGCAGTAACGATGCGACAGCCGGTCGATCAGCACCTGGCGGCTGACCCGAAGGTAGATGACCGCGTCAACGCGCCGGCCGAGCTGGTCGAGCATGGCGTCCAGCGCCTCAGCCTGGGCAACAGTCCGCGGGAAGCCATCGAGGATGAAGCCGTTCCTGGCGTCGGGCTCTTGCAGGCGCGTCCGGATGATCTCGATCATCAGCGTGTCCGGCACCAGCTCGCCTCGGTCCATGTAGCCCTTGACCTGCTCGCCGAGCCCGGATCCCGCCCGCCGCTGGGCGCGGAGCATATCGCCGGTCGCAATCGCCGGGATGTGATACGTCTCGATGAGCGACCCGGTCTGCGTGCCTTTGCCCGCGCCAGGCCCGCCGAAAAGAATCAAGTTCATAGGGACAGCTCGCGACCTGCGGTCGCTACTTTATGAACCCCTTGTATTGACGCATGATCAGCTGCGTCTCGATCTGTTTCATGGTGTCGAGCGCCACGCCGACCACGATCAGGATCGCTGTGCCGCCCAGGTACATGTTCTGCGTCGGTATTCGGGTCAGGGCGGTAGCGAGCAGGGGGATCAGCACCGTGACCCCACCCAGGAAAAGGGCTCCGGCAAAGGTGATACGCGTCATGGTGCGATCCAGGTATTGCGCCGTCGCCACCCCCGGCCGGATCCCGGGAATGAAGGCGGCGTGCTTCTTCAGGTAGTCCGCCGTGTCGACCGGGTCGAAGGTCACCGCGGTATAGAAGTAGGTGAAGCCGAAAATGAGGACGAAGTAGACGAAGTTATAGAGGATATCGGTGGGGATGTTGGGGCCGGTCGGCACCCAGTAGGTGCGCAGCACTCGCGAGATGGTCCCCCACGGTTCCGGAGCCGTCGCCAGAAAATTCCCGATGATCACGGGGAAGAACATGATCGAGATCGCGAAGATGATTGGAATGACGCCCGCCTGGTTGACCCGCAGCGGCAGGTGCGAGCTGCGGCCCTGATAGATCTTGCGGCCCACCACCCGCTGCGCCGACTGGATGGGGATCTTCCGCTGGGCCTGCTGCACTTCGATGATGAACGCGGTCACGACGATCGCGAGCGCCGCGAAGAGCAGCATCGGCGCCAGGTTCGACTGGCCGCCGCCGGTCAGCAGGTTGTAGATGGTGTTGGGGATCCGTCCCACGATCCCGGCGAAGATCACGAGCGAGATGCCGTTGCCGATCCCGTATTCGGTGATGAGTTCGCCGAACCACATCAGCATCACGGTGCCGGCGGTCAGCGTGATCATGATTTCGACGATGCCCAGCCAGCTGAGGTTGGATAAGACGCCCTGCCGGCTGAAGACCAGCGTCAGCCCCCAGGCCTGGAGCAGCCCCAGGCCGACGGTCAGCCAGCGGGTCCAGCGTGTGATCTTCCGCCGGCCGAACTCACCTTCCTTGCTGAGCTCCTTCATCCGGGTGGAGACGACCGTCATCAGCTGCATGATGATCGAGGCGTTGATGTAGGGGTTGACGCCCATGGCGATGATGGAGAAGGTCGACAGCCCACCTCCCGAGAACAGGTCGAGCAGACCGAGGAAGGCATTGGTATTGAAGAGCTTGTCGAGGGCGGCCTTGTCCGCGCCGGGCACGGCGATGTGCGCCAGGATCCGGAATACCAGGAAGAGTCCCAGCGTGAACAGGATCTTGCGGCGCAGCTCGGGAATGCGGAGCGCGTTACCAATCGCTTCTAACATGGCCTAGCTCTTCTTCTTACCCTTCTCGGCTTTCGGGGAATCCTCGCGCTTTTCGGCCTTCGCCTTCTTCGAGCCCTTGGCCGGCGCAGCGTCGGCTGCCGCTTCCGGCGGCGGCTCCTTTTCGACCGCCACCGGCGCGACCGGCTTCGGCTGGTTCTTCGCGCGCTTGGTTTTTGGCCGAATCGGCGCCGGAACTTCGATCACCGCGGCCGTTCCCCCGGCGGCCTCGATCTTGCGGCGCGCCTCCGCCGAAAACTGGTGCGCGTGGATCACCAGCTTGCGTCGGAGGTCTCCCGTCCCGAGCACCTTGATGCCGGCGCCGACGTCCTTGACGAGACCGGCCTCCAGCAGGGATTCCGGCTGGATCTCGGTGCCATCCTCGAAACGGTTCAAGCGGGTCAGGTTGAGCACGGCGAAGCGCTTCTTCCAGCGGTTGTGAAAGCCGCGCAGTTTGGGCGTCCGCATGGTCAGTCGGGTCTGGCCGCCCTCGAACGTCTTCGGCATATTCACCGATGTCCGGGCTTTCTGCCCCTTCTGGCCCCGCGTCGCGGTCTTGCCGTGGCCCGATCCCGGCCCGCGACCGACACGCTTGCGGGGGTGGTGAGAGCCCGGCGGTGGCTTCAGCTCGTGGAGCTTCATGCCGTCTCCTCGACCTTGACCAGGTGACGGACCTTATGCACCATGCCGCGGAGTTGCGGGCTGTCCTCGTGCTCGACCGTCTGGTTCAGGCGCCGGAAGCCGAGCGCCTGCACGGTCCGCTCCTGGTCGGGCTTCTGCCCGATCACACTGCGGACGTAGGTGATCTTCAAACGCGCCATGTCAGCCGACTGGCTCCTCGACCGGGGCTTCCGCGACGGCTGGTGCGGCCACAGGCTCCGGCTTCTTGCCGCGCCGGCTGAGACGCTCCATCTCATCGGCGGGTTTGCCGCGCGCCTGGGCGATGCTATCCGCCGTTTGCAGCGCCTGCAAGGCGGCGATCGTGGCGCGGACGGTATTGACGGGATTGTTGGTGCCGAGTGATTTCGTGATCATGTCCTTGACCCCGGAGAGCTCGACGACGGCGCGCATCGCGCCGCCCGAGCGGATCCCGGTCCCCGGCGCGGCCGGCTTGAGCAGCACCTTGGCAGCCCCCTTCTTCAAACGGATCTCGTGGGGGATGGTGGTGCCCACCATCGGCACGGTGATGAGATGCTTCTTCGCCGACTCCACCGCCTTGCGGATGGCCTCGGGCACTTCGCCCGCCTTCCCCAGCCCGGCCCCGACGCGGCCGTTCTGGTCGCCGACCACCACCAGGGCGCTGAAGGAGAAGCGGCGGCCGCCCTTGACGACCTTCGCCACCCGGTTCAGGTGGACGACTTTCTCCGTGAATTCCGACTGGCCTCGTCCGTACTGGTAACTCATGGACTCCTTCTAGAACTTCAATCCGGCGCTGCGCGCGGCTTCGGCCAGCGCTTTGATCCGACCGTGATAGGGGAATCCGCCGCGATCGAAAACGACGGTCTCGATGCCCGCCTGGCGGGCGCGCTCGGCGATCGACTTGCCGACGGCAGCCGCGCCTTCCGCACTCGATGGCGACTTCAGACTCTTGCGGAGCGCGCCGTCGGTCGTCGAGGCGGCGGCCAGCGTTCGTCCGGAGACGTCATCGATCACCTGGGCATAGACGTGGTGCAGGCTGCGGAAGACGGCGAGCCGCGGTCGGGTAGGACCGCCCTCCAGGTGAGTCCGCAGCCGAACATGCCGGCGCATCCGCGTGTTGCGGCGATCGGCTTGCTTGTTCATTACTTCGCCGCTCCGGTGCCGGTCTTGCCGGTCTTGCCCGCCTTCCGGCGGATCCGTTCGCCGCGGTAGAGGATGCCCTTGCCCTTGTAGGGTTCAGGAGGACGGATCTTCCGCACTTCGGCGGCGACCTGGCCGACGTCTTCTTTGCTCGCGCCCTTGATGTTGATGCGCGTCGGCTCGGGCACGTCGATCGTGATGCCCTTGGGCACCGGGTAGCGAACCGGGTGCGAGAAGCCCACGTTGAGGACCAGCGCCTCGCCCTGGCGCGAAGCGCGATACCCCACGCCGACCAGCTCGAGCTGCTTCTCGTATCCCTTGCTGACGCCCTCGATCATGTTCCAGACGAGCGTGCGGGTCAGCCCGTGCAGGGAGCGGTGCAGCTTCGATTCGCTCGGCCGCTCGACGACAACCGTGCCGTCCGTCACCGTCACTTTCATCTGTGGATTCAGCTCGCGGCTGAGCTCCGCCTTTCCGCTCTTGACGACCACGGTGTGATCGGTGAGCGTCACCGTGACGCCGCTCGGGATCTTGACCGGAAGCTTGCCAATCCTACTCATGGGTCACCAAACGTAGCACACGACCTCGCCGCCGAGGCCGGCCTTGGTTGCCTTCTGTCCCGACATGACGCCGTGCGACGTCGAGAGGATGACGATGCCGAGGCCTCCGAGCACGCGCGGAATCTCTGTCTTGCGTGCGTAGACGCGCAGGCCCGGCTTGCTGATCCGTCGCAGGCCGGCGAGTGACTTGCCGCGGGGCGACTTCGGCTTGAACGTGATGTCGAGCTTCTGACCCTGTTCCGCCGCGGCGACGTCGTAGGAGGCGATGTACCCCTCTTCCTTGAGAACGCGCGCGATCTCCACGCCGACCCGCGATGCCGGCAAGGCGACACGCGAGTGCCCGGCGGTATTCGCGTTCCGGATCCGGGTCAGCATGTCGGCGATGCTATCGGTGCTCATCAGTCTTGTGCCTTCCTCCTCACCACGACGACTTCTTCACGCCCGGGACCTGTCCCTGCGACGAGAGCATGCGAAAACAGATGCGGCAGATGCCGAACTTCCGCATGTACGAGCGCGGCCGTCCGCAGAGGTTGCAGCGATTGTGCTGCGAGACGGCGTGCTTGTGTTTGCGGAGTCCGCGATTTACGGTCGACTTCTTAGCCACTCAGTCTCAACCTCACTTCCTGAAGGGGAACCCGAGCTCCGCCAGCAGCGCGCGTGCCTCGTCGTCGGTGCGCGCGGTGGTGACGAAGGTGACCTCGAGACCCCGCAATTTATCGATCTTGTCGTACTCGATCTCCGGGAAAACCAGCTGCTCGCGCAGCCCGAGCGTGTAGTTACCGTGGCCGTCGAAGCCGGTCGGCGCGATGCCGCGGAAATCGCGAATCCGGGGGAGCCCGACGGAGAGCAGCTTATCGGCGAACTGGTACATGCGCGAGCCGCGAAGCGTCACCTTGATGCCGATCGGCAGGCCGGCGCGCAGCTTGAAGTTCGCGATCGCCTTGCGCGATTTCAGCACGACCGGCTGCTGGCCGGTGATCTTCTTCAGGTCGGCGGTGGCAGCGTCCAGTGCCTTGGGATTGGAGATCGACTCCCCGATCCCGATGTTGACGACGACCTTGATCAAGCGCGGCACCTGCATGGCGTTGGTGTAGGCGAAGCGCTGGATTAGCGCCGGGACGATCTTGTCCTGGTAGCGCTGCTTCAGCCGGAGCTCGGTCCCGGTCGGGCTGGCGGCGACGCTCATATCTTGTTCCTCACGCGCTCGTAGATCTCACCGCAGTTCACGCAAACGATCGCCTTCTGCCCATTGGGAAGCACCGTCTTGCGGATGCGGGTGGGCTTGTCGCACTTGTTGCAGACGAGCATCACGTTGGAGTAGTCGAGCGGCGACTCGAAGTCGACGATGCCACCCTGGCGGACCGTCGTCGAGCCCTTCTGCTGACCGGCACGCGTGTGACGCTTCAGGATGTTGACGCCCTTGACGACGATCTTGCCCTGCTGCGGCACGGTGCGCACGACGACGCCACGCTTGCCACGATCCTTTCCGGACATGACCTGCACGGTGTCGTCGCGATGAATGTCGAGATGAAGGCGGGACATTGCCTAGAGGACCTCCGGTGCCAGGGAAACGATCTTCATGAAGTTCTTGTCGCGAAGCTCGCGCGCGACCGGGCCGAAGATGCGGGTGCCGCGCGGGTTGTTCTGCGGACCGAGGATGACGGCCGCGTTCTCGTCGAAGCGGATGGTGGAGCCGTCTTGCCGGCGGAACTCGCGCGAGGTCCGCACGACGACCGCCTTGACGACTTCGCTCTTCTTCACCTGGCCGCCAGGCGTCGCCACTGTCACGGCGGCCGTAATGACGTCGCCGATGGAGGCGTACTTGCGGTAATGGCCGCCCATTACCCGGATCAACAGGATCTCACGCGCACCCGTGTTGTCCGCCACCTTCAACCGCGACTCTTGCTGGACCATGGCGACGGCTATTTTGCCTTCTCCACGATGGCGACGACGCGCCAGCGCTTGTCGTGCGACAGCGGCCGGGTTTCCATGATGCGGACCCGGTCGCCGACCTTGCACTGGTTCTGCTCGTCATGCGCCTTGAATCGGGTGGATTGCTGGATGTGCTTCTTGTACTTCGGATGCTCCTTGAGGGTCTGCACCCGAACGATGACGGTCTTGTCCATCTTGTCGCTGATGACGGTGCCGGTGCGCGTCTTGCGCATCGCGCGTTCCATCGCCTGGTCCTCACTTCGAACTTCAGTCATTTCAGAAACCTCTCAAAGGCTCGCATGGCACTCACGCGCCGCTCCCCTCGGGCGAGGCCCGGCGGCGCCGCGGCTTGGGGGGCGCCGGTTCCGGCGTAGCCGCGGGGGCACCGGTGCGTTCCTTCAGGAAAATCTCGGTCAGGATCTGTGCCAGGTCGTGGCGCACGTGCCGGATCTGGCGGTGGTTTTGCAACTGGCCGGTCGCCATCTGGAATCGCAGGTTGAAGAGCTCCTGCCGGGAGTCCTTCAGCTTCTTCTGCAGATCAGGCATGGAGAGCGCCTGAAGATCCTTCATCTTCATTTCTTCGCACCACCCTTGGCCGGCTTCGGCGGAGCTGCCGCCGTCGCTTTCGGCGCCGCGCCCGGCGCGGCTTTTGGTGCCGCACCCGGGGCGGGTTTCACCGACGGCGCGGCACCAGGGGCCGCCTTGGGACCCCGAGCCGGAGCCGCGGCCGCGGCGGCGGTCGGAGCAGTCGCAGCACCCGCGATGCCCTCGACCTCCTCACCCGGCTTCACTTCAGCCGGTCCCTTGATCTTCACGTCGGCGGCGGCCTTGACACCCGACTTGATGCCCAGCGTGCGAGTCTTCATCGGCAGCTTGTAGGCGGCCAGCTGGAAGGCGCGCTTCGCCATTTCCGGCGTGACGCCGCCCATCTCGAAGAGGACCCGTCCCGGCTTGATGACGGCCACCCAACCCTCGGGCGCACCCTTGCCGCTTCCCATGCGGGTCTCGGCCGGCTTTTTCGTCACCGACTTGTCGGGGAAGACCCGGATGAAGACCTGGCCGCCGCGGCGCACGAAGCGCGTCATGACGCGGCGGGCCGCCTCGATCTGGCGGTTCGTCATCCACGCCGCCTCTGAGGCCTGCAAGCCGAACTCACCGAACGCCAGGTCGGCACCCTGGGTGGCCACGCCGGTGCGGCGACCCCGATGGAGCTTGCGATGCTTGACGCGGGCGGGCAGCAACATCTCTTATTCCTTCTTCTTCGTCGCGCGGGCGCGCGGCGCCTTTGGTGCGTCCGCTTTCTCGGTCGTGGTGGCGCGGGCCCGGGTGGCTCGTTTCGCTGCCGGCTTTTCGCCGGTGTCTGCCGCCTTGGTCGCTCGGGTGGTGCGCTTCGGCTTGGCGGCGGGCGCCTCGGCGGTCACCGGCGCGGGGGCCGCGGCGGGCGCCGGTTGGGGAGCGGGAGCCGGCACGGCCGCCTGCACCAGCTCGGCCAGGGGGCTGGGCGCCGCGCCGATCGCGACGCCCACGGGGACGCCGGCGTCGGCGGGCTCTTCCGCCGCGGCGGCCGGCTTGGGCGGCGCCTCGGTCGGGAAGTTGCCGGTATAGACCCAGGCCGACACGCCGATGCGGCCGAAGGTGGTCTTCGCTTCCGTCTGGCCGAAGTCGATGTCCGCCTTGAGCGTGTGCAGCGGCACCCGGCCCTCGCGGTTCCACTCGACGCGCGCCATCTCCGAGCCGCCGAGGCGGCCCTTGACGCGGATCTTCACGCCCTGGGCCCCGGCCCGCATCGTCTTCATCAGGGACTGCTTAATCGCCCGGCGGAAGGCGATCCGCTTCTCCAGCTGGGCGGCGACGTTCTCCGCCACCAGCTGGGCGGCGAGCTCCGGCTTCTTGATCTCCTGGATCGTGACCCGCACGCGCTTGCCGGTGATCTTCTCCAGCTCATCGCGGAGCTGGTCGACGCTGGTCCCGCCCTTGCCGATGACGATGCCCGGCTTGGCGGTGTGCAGCGTAATGGTCAGCGCCGACGAGGAGCGCTCCGTTTCGATCCGGGCCAGGCCGGCGTTCTTCAAGCGGATCATCAGCATCCGCCGCAAGCGGACGTCCTCGAGCAGAAGTGGCTTGTACTCCTTGTCCGGAGCGAACCACTTCGCCTCCCAGTTACGGTAGACGCCCAGCCGGAACCCGTTCGGGTGAACCTTGTGCCCCATCTACTTGCTCTTTTTCTCCTTGGTGTCTTTCTTGCCGTCGTCCTTCTTTTTGGCTTGCGTCTTTTTCGCCTCCGTCTTCTTACCCTCGGTCAGCGCCTTTGACGCAGACGGCGCGGGCTGCGCCTTCGGCTTCTTGGGCGGGGCCGGAGCCACCGACTCGTCTGACTCGGTGGTGGCAGGCGTCGGCGCGGCGGCCGCGCGCGCGGCGGCAGCCGGGGTCGGCCGGCCGGCGGCGGCCGGTTGCGGCGCTCGCGGCAGGGCCGCACCGCGGCGCTTTACGACACCCGGGCGGTCTTCGACGATGGCGGTGATATGGCTGGTGCGCTTGAAGATGCTGAACAGCCGGCCCATGGCGCGGGGCTGGCCGCGCTTCAACATCGGTCCCGGCTCGACCCGGATGTCCTTGATGACCAGGTCGTCCTTGACCAGGTTGAAGTTGTTCTCGGCATTCGCCTGGGCGGAGCGGATCACCTTGGCCACGTCCCGCGCGGCCGCCTTCGGCATGAAGGAGCAGGCGACCAGCGCCTCACTCACCGGCAGGTCGCGCAGCGTCCGTGCGACGAGTCGCACTTTCCGCGGCGAGGTCCTGACCCACTTGGCCTTTGCTTGCACTTCCATTGTTATTTCAGGGTGGTCGACTTCTCCGTGTGATGTCCGTGGGCGCGAAAGCGCCGGGTCGGCGCGAACTCACCCAGCAAGTGGCCGACCATGTTCTCGGTGATGAAGATCGGCACGTGCTTCTTCCCGTCGTGAATCGCGAGCGTATGCCCGACCATCTCGGGGAAGACGCTCGAGTCTCGCGACCAGGTCTTGATCACCTTCTTCTCCTTCTGTTGATTCATCGCCGTCACCTTTTTCATCAGTGACGGATGAACGAACGGTCCCTTCTTGGTTGAACGTGACATGTATTAGCCCTTACTCTTCCGCTTTGGTGGTCTGCGTCGAACGAGCATGTTCTTCGTCTTCTTGTTGCGACGGGTCCGGAATCCCAGCGCCGGCTTGCCCCAGGGCGTCTTCGGGTTGCCGCCCGGGCCGGAACGTCCCTCCCCACCACCATGCGGATGGTCGAAGGGGTTCATGGTGACGCCGCGGACGGCGGGGCGCTTGCCACGCCAGCGGCTCTTGCCGGCCTTGCCCACGTTCTCGTTTTCGTGCTCGACGTTGCCGATTTGGCCGACCGTCGCGTAGCAGATGACGGCGACCCGCCGCACCTCGCCGGACGGCATGCGGATCTGGGCGTAGTCCCCCTCACGGGCCAGCAACTGCGCCGACATGCCGGCCGAGCGGACCACCTGGCCGCCCTTGCCGCGGCTCAACTCGATGTTGTGCACGGTGCTGCCCAGCGGGATGTTCGCGAGCGGCAACGCATTCCCCGGCTTGATGTCGGCCTCCGGTCCACTGATCACTTTGTCACCCACCGTCAGGCCGACGGGCGCCAGGATGTAGCGCTTCTCGCCGTCGGCGTAGGTCAGCAGCGCGATTCGGGCGCTGCGGTTCGGATCGTATTCGACCGCGCTGACGGTCGCCGGGATGTTCAGCTTGTCGCGCTTGAAGTCGATGATCCGGTACAGCTTTCGGTGGCCACCGCCCTGGTGGCGGACGGTGATCTTTCCCTGCGCGTTGCGGCCGGCATCGGTCTTGAGGGACACGAGCAGCCGCTTCTCGGGCTTCTTGGTCGTGGTCACCTCGTCGAAGGCGCTCACCGACATGAAGCGGCGGCCAGGTGAGGTGGGGCGGTACTTCTTTATCGGCATGGATCAAACACCCTGGAACATGCTTTCGATCTTCTGCCCTTCTGCCAACGTGACGACCGCCTTTTTCCAGTTCGACTGGAAGCCGTGGGTCTTGCCCCGGCGGCGTTCCTTGCCGCGGACGTGCATGGTGTTGACACTGACGACCTCGACCTTGAAGGCCTCCGCGATCGCGAGCGCGATCTCGGTTTTGGTCGCCCTCGGGTGTACCCGGAAGAGGTATTTGCCGGTCGCCATCGCGGCGTAGCTCTTCTCACTGATGAGCGGACGCTGGATCACCTCGACGGCTGCTCTCATGCCAGCCACTCCTCGACCTGGGTCAACGCCGACCGCGTGAAGATGATGGTGTCGGCGGTCAGCACGTCGGTGGGATTGAGGTTTTGCGCCAGGATGGTCTTGACGCCCGCCAGGTTGCGCGTCGACTTCTCCAGCATCAGGTCGTGCTCGGGAATGACGAAGAGTGTCCGCGCGCCCGCCCCCAGCTGGTCGAAGAGGCCAGCGATGACGCGCGTTTTGGGCGCTTCCAGCGCGATCTCCTCCACGACGCGTACCGCGTCGTCCTGCGACTTCACCGAAAGCGCCGAGCGGAGCGCCAGGCGGCGCTGCTTGCGCGGCATCTTCTGCTCATAGCTGTGCGGGTGCGGGCCGAAAACCGTGCCGCCGTGGCGCCATTGAGGCGCCCGAGTGCTGCCCTGGCGGGCGTGACCGGTGCCTTTCTGCTTCCAGGGCTTCTTCCCGCCGCCGGACACCTCGCCGCGGGTCTTGGTGGCATGCGTGCCCTGGCGATCGTTCGCCTGCTGACGGCGCACGGCCTGGTGCAGCACGGCCGCGTTCACCGGGGCGTTGAACACGGACTCGGGCAGCTCGACCTGGCCGCTCTCCTTCCCGTCGCGGTCATAGACCGTGGCCGAGGACTTCTTCGTCTCCGCCATTACTTCTTCCCTTTGGGCTGCCGCGTCGAATCCCGGACCACCACGAGGCTGTTCTTGTGGCCGGGGACGTCGCCGTTGACCAGGATCAGGTTGCGATCGAGGTCCACCCGCACCACCTTCAGGTGCGTCGTGGTCCGTTGCGCGTTCCCCAGCTGACCTGCCATGCGCATCCCCTTGTAGACGCGCGAGGGCGTCGAGGACGAGCCGATCGAACCGGGCTGCTTGATGTTGTGCGAGCCGTGGGTCACGGGGCCGCGGCCGAAGTGATGGCGCTTGTGCTGGCCGGAAAACCCCTTGCCTTTCGAGGTGCCGGTGACGTCGACCCACTCGCCGGCCGAAAAGAGATCGGCCTTGAGCGCCTGGCCCACTTCGTAGCTGGGGGCGTCCGCCTTGAGGCGGACCTCGCGCACGTGACGATGGGCAGCGACCCCGGCCTTCTTGAAGTGCCCGGCGGTGGGCTTGGTGAGCTTCTTCTCCTTGACCGCGCCGAAACCGAGCTGCACCGCGCCGTAGCCGTCTTTCTGCACCGCTCGCAGCGCGATGACGACGCAGGGCCCGGCCTCGAGCACGGTGACCGGCAGGAGCTCACCTTTCTCGGTGAACACCTGGGTCATCCCGACCTTCTTGGCCAGCAGTCCCTTCGTCGCCATGGCTTAGAGCTTGATCTCGATGTTGACGCCCGACGGCAAGTTGAGCCGCATCAGCGCGTCCACGACTTTCGGGTTCGGGTCGAGGATGTCGATGATCCGCTTGTGGGTGCGCATCTCGAACTGCTCGCGCGAGTCCTTGTCGATGAACGGCGAGCGGATCACCGTCCACTTGTTGACCTCAGTGGGCAGTGGGATGGGTCCAGCCGTCGACGCGTTGGTTCGCCGCGCGGTGTCCACGATCTTGTCCGCGGCCTGGTCCAGGACGCGGTGATCGTAGGCCTTCAGCCGGATGCGGATCTTCTGGGCCACGACCTTACTTGATCACCTTGATCGCCACGCCGGCTCCGACCGTGCGGCCACCTTCACGGATGGCGAAGCGCATCCCCTCCTCGACCGCGATCGGGGTGATGAGCTTGATCTTCATGTCGATGTTGTCGCCCGGCATCACCATCTCGGTGCCCTCGGGCAACTCGACCTCGCCGGTCACGTCCGTGGTGCGCACGTAGAACTGCGGCCGGTACCCCTTGAAGAACGGCGTGTGGCGGCCACCCTCTTCCTTGGTGAGGACGTAGACGCGCGAGTCGAACTCGGTGTGCGGCTTGATCGAGCCGGGCTTGGCCAGTACCTGGCCGCGCTCGACCTCCTCGCGCTTGATGCCGCGCAGCAGGCAGCCGACGTTGTCGCCCGCCTGGCCGGAATCCAACAGCTTGTGGAACATCTCCACGCCGGTCACCACCGTCTTGCGCGTGTCGTTGATGCCGACCATCTCGACCTCTTCGTTGACCTTGACCTGGCCACGCTCGATCCGGCCGGTGACGACCGTGCCACGACCTTCGATCGAGAAGACGTCCTCGATCGGCATCATGAACGGCTTGTCGAGGGCGCGCTCCGGAACCGGGATGTAGCTGTCGACGGCATCCATCAACTTCATGATCGAGTCTTCCCACTGGGCATCGCCCTCGAGCGCCTTGAGCGCCGAGACCTTGACGACCGGGATGTCGTCGCCGGGGAACTCGTACTTCGAGAGCAGCTCGCGGACCTCGAGCTCGACCAGCTCCAGGATCTCGGGGTCATCGACCGCGTCGACCTTGTTGAGGGCGACGACGATCCGCGGCACGCCGACCTGGCGCGCCAGCAGGATGTGCTCCCGGGTCTGGGGCATCGGGCCGTCGGTGGCGGCCACGACCAGGATCGCACCGTCCATCTGGGCGGCGCCGGTGATCATGTTCTTGATGTAGTCCGCGTGCCCTGGGCAGTCGACGTGGGCGTAGTGCCGCTTCTCGGTTTCGTACTCGACATGGGCGGTCGCGATCGTGATGCCGCGAGCCTTCTCCTCGGGAGCGTTGTCGATCGAATCGAAGGAGCGGAATTCAGCGAATCCCTTCTTTGACAGAACCTTCGTGATGGCCGCGGTCAGCGTGGTCTTGCCATGGTCGATGTGACCGATGGTTCCCACGTTCACGTGCGGCTTGGTGCGCTCGTACTTCTTCTTCGCCATTGTTACTCCTTCTTCGAATCCTCCTTAGGCTCTCGACTTCGCAACGATCTCTTCGGCGATCGACTTCGGGACTTCTTGATAGTGATGAAATTCCATGCTGTAGACGGCGCGACCCTGGGTCTTGGACCGCAGGTCGGTGGCGTAACCGAACATGTTGCCCAGCGGCACATAGGCGCGCACCACCTGCATCGTGGCCCGGCCTTCCATGCCCAGGATCTGGCCGCGCCGCGACGAGAGGTCGCCGAGGATCTCGCCCATGAATTCCTCGGGCATGACGACCTCGACCTTCATGATCGGCTCGAGCAGGGTCGGCTGACCCTTCTGCATGCCGTCCTTGGCCGCCATCGACCCAGCGATGGTGAAGGCCATCTCGTTGGAGTCGACCTCGTGGTAGGAGCCGTCGACCAGCGTTGCCTTGACGTCGACCACCGGGAAACCCGCCAGGACGCCGCTATTGAGCGCCTCGATGATGCCCTTCTCCACCGCGGAGTGATATTCCTTCGGGATCGAGCCACCCACGACCTTGTTGACGAACTCGAAGCCCTTGCCCGCCTCATTCGGTTCGATGTTGATCTCGGCGTGGCCGTACTGGCCGCGACCACCGGACTGGCGGATGAAGCGGCCGACCCCATGCGCCTTGCGCTTGATCGTCTCCCGGTAGGCAACCTGCGGCTTACCGACGTTGGCGTCGACCGCAAACTCGCGCAGCATTCGGTCGACGATGATCTCGAGGTGCAACTCGCCCATCCCGGAGATGATGGTCTGGGCGGTCTCCTCGTCGGTGCGCACCTTGAAGGTCGGGTCCTCCTCGGCCAGCTTGGCGAGCGCCTGCCCCATCTTCTCCTGGTCCACCTTGGTGCGCGGCTCGATCGCCACGCTGATGACCGGATCGGGGAAAACGATCGACTCGAGCAGGATCGGGTTGTTCTCGTCGGCGAGGGTGTCGCCCGTCGTCGTCTGCTTCAGGCCGATCGCGGCGGCGATATCGCCCGCGTAGACCTCGGGGATCTCCTCGCGATGGTTGGCGTGCATCTGCAGGATGCGGCCGACCCGCTCCTTGGTGCCGCGCGTCGCATTCCAGACGTAGGAGCCGGATTTGAGCGTGCCGGCGTACACCCGGAAGAACGTCAGCTTGCCGACGTAGGGATCAGTGGCGATCTTGAAGGCGAGGCCCGCGAAAGGCTGGTTGTCGGCCGGCGTGCGCACCTCGGGCGCGTTGCTCTTGGGGTTGACCCCTTCCACGCCGAGCTTGTCCAGCGGCGAGGGCAGGAAGTCGACGATGGCATCCAGCATCGGCTGCACCCCGCGGTTGCGGAGCGCCGCGCCGGCGAGCACCGGCACCAGCCGGTTGCTGATGGTGCCCTTGCGCAGGGCCGCTACGATCTCGGGGCCGGCGATCGGCTTGTCGTCCAGGTACTTCTGCAGCAGGGCGTCGTCGAACTCGGCGACCGCCTCGACCAGCTGCTTGTGGTAGAGCTCGACCTGGTCCTTCATCTCGGCCGGGACCTCTTCGGTCTCGATCGTGGTGCCCAGGTCGTCGGTATAGGTGATCGCGACCTTATTAATAAGGTCGACGACGCCCTCGAATTTCTCCTCGCTGCCGATCGGCAGCTGAATCGGGACGGCGTTCGCCCCCAACCGCTCGCGGATCGACTTCCACGCGGCGAAGAAGTCGGCGCCCATGCGGTCCATCTTGTTGATGAAGGCGATCCGGGGAACTTCGTAGCGGTCGGCCTGCCGCCAGACCGTCTCGGACTGCGGCTCGACCCCGGCGACGGCGTCGAAGACCGCGACCGCGCCGTCCAGGACGCGCAGGCTCCGCTCGACCTCGACCGTGAAGTCTACGTGCCCGGGTGTGTCGATGATGTTGATCCGGTGCCCGCGCCAGTTGGCGACCGTGGCGGCCGAGGTGATCGTGATGCCGCGCTCCTGCTCCTGCACCATCCAGTCCATGGTGGCGGCGCCGTCGTGGACCTCACCCATCTTGTGGATGCGGCCGGCATAGAAGAGGATGCGTTCGGTCGTGGTCGTCTTCCCGGCATCGATGTGGGCCATGATGCCGATGTTCCGAACTTTGTCCAGCGGGTAAGTGCGAGCCATTTTCGTTTCTGCCAATTTCCTAGTACCTGAAGTGGCTGAAGGCCTTGTTGCTCTCGGCCATCTTGTGCGTCTCTTCGCGGCGCTTGATGGTGGCGCCCACGCCGTTGGCGGCGTCCATCAGCTCTCCAGCCAGTTTCTCCTGCATAGATTTCCCCGAACGGGCCCGCGCGTAACGCACGATCCAGCGCCGGGCCAGCGCCGAGCGGCGGTCGGGCCGGATCTCGACCGGCACCTGGTAGGTGGCGCCGCCGATCCGGCGGGGCTTGACCTCGAGCACCGGTGTTGCATTCTTCAGGGCTGCGTCGAAGACCTCGATGGGGTCCTTCTTGGCGACCTTCTTGATGCGGTCCAGGGAGCCGTAGACCACCCGCTCGGCCGTGCTCCGCTTGCCCCGCTGCATCACAACGTTGACGAACTTAGCTACGCCCTCGTGTGTATACACTGGGTCAGGCAGGATGACACGCTTGCGAATCCGGGGACGCCGCGGCATTAGGCCTTCTTCGCCTTCTCGCGCTTGGCGCCGTACTTCGAGCGGCCCTGCTTGCGCCCCTTGGCGCCGGCCGTGTCGAGGGTGCCGCGGACCACGTGGTAGCGGACACCGGGAAGGTCCTTGACGCGGCCGCCGCGGATGAGGACCACCGAGTGCTCCTGGAGGTTGTGGCCGATCCCGGGGATATACGCGGTCACCTCCTGGCGGGAGGTGAGGCGGACTCGCGCGACCTTCCGAAGCGCCGAGTTGGGCTTCTTGGGCGTGGTCGTATAGACACGCACGCAGACACCCCGCCGCTGCGGGGAGCCTTGCAACGCCGGTGCCTTCGTCTTCTTCACCAGCGGCTTGCGGCCAGATCGGATCAGTTGTGAAATCGTGGGCATAAGGTGACCATGCGCCTGTTCAGGGCGCGAAGGCGTATTCTACGGCCGCTTCGAGCCGGCTGTCAAATCGCCCGCGCCGCGCCAGGACGCAACCGTACCTTCTTACCCGTATTGGGGCCGGCATAACCGTGTCACTCAGCACGGCAAGCTGGTGGTCTGCTTGGACAGCTCCGTCAGGCCGCCATCGGGATCGGCCGGGACATCGCGATCGTCGCCGCCGACGCCTGGCGCGCCGCCCCGGCCAGCACCGCCAGGTAGAGCAGGTCGGCGAGGTAGTTGTCGTTGACAAAACGCCCGGCCAGCAGCGAAAGCGTCAGTGCGAGCGTCCCCACACTCAGGACGGCCCCGAGCGACGGCGCCCGCCAGATCCGCCAGAGCCCGACGGCCAGCACCGGGGCCGCCACCGCCGCCTGGACGAGGCCGAAGGGGAAGCGGGCATCCGCCGAGGGGATGACGTGGAGGGCGAGGAGGAGGCTGGCCAGCGAGTAGCCCTGGATGCGATAGGCGCCCGGAATGGTCCCGGCCACGAAGCTCACCGTGTCCGTCCAATAGGCGGGCGCGTTCCAGAGGAGAAACGGGCCCATCGTGATCGCGGCCGGCGCGAGCAGGGCAGCCCCGAGGATGGCCAGGCGGCGCGCGCGATCGAGCAGCGGCCCGGAGCGGGGCCAGAGGGCGATGGCCACACATGGCAGGAAGAAAAGCGCGAACGGCTTGAACGCGAACGCGACCCCGAAGGCCAGCGCGGCCAGTCGCGGCGTGCCCCGGGCCCAGGCGAGCACACCCAGGGTGAGGGGGGCCAGAAAGAGGATGTCATTGCGACCCTGCGGAAAGTAAAAGAAGGGGTCGAGGAAGAGCGCGGCGAGGGCGACATACCGCAGCTCCCACCGCCAGGGAAGCCGCAGGAGACCACCGCCGGCGGCCAGCGCGGCCAGGATCAGAACGATGCGGAAGTCGAAGGGGATGGCGAGCAGGCGGGCGCCGACGAAGAACGGCACCCCGAGCAGGAACGTCAGCGGGGAGTAGACGTAGTGGAACAGGCACGATGAAGATCGAGAGCGCCCGGAGTTGATGCCGGCCACGGACGAGGCCGTAGGCCGCGTACCCGAACCCCAGCAACCCGGCGATCGTGAGCGCCAGGCCGGCCCGCTGTCCCAGAAAGATGCCGCTCCCGTACCACACCCAGTTCGAGGCGAGGATGGCGGCGCCGAGCACCAGGAGGCTGGGGCCGGGCCGCAACAGGGTGCGGCCGAAGAGCCGGCTCACGGCCGTCATGCTGGGCGCCACCGGCGAGCGGCCAGCCCCGCGAGCACCAGTTCGGCACCGAGGAGCAGGTGCGTGTCGTGGAAGTAGCGGCTGACGAAGAGCACGCTGGCAAAAACGAGTCCCAGCAGCACGAGCACGTCCGGGATCGCGGCGCCGCGCCGCAGCCACCGCCAGCCCACCACCCAGACCACCAGGGCGGTCAGCATTTCGAGCAGCGCAAAGGGAAACGCGTCGCGCGCGCCGTGGATCACACCAGCGGACAGCAGGATCGCCGAGAGGCCGAATCCATTGATCGGGTAAGCCTCGCTGCCGCCGCCGATGAGGAAGATGACCGTATCGCGGACGAAGGCCGCGCCGTCCCATAGGACGAAGGGCAGGAGGAACGCCGCCATTGCCACCGTGCCGGCCGCTGCGGCGCGGGTAATGGTCCGACGGTCGGCGCCCCGAGCCGTCGCGAAGACCGCGATCAGCGGGACGGCGAGCAGCGCGTGCTGCTTGGTCGCGATCGCGCATCCCAACAGCACGCCCATCAGCAGGAATCGCCGGTGTTGCGCAGCCAGGAGCGCCGCGAGCAGGAGCGCCACCACCGGAAGATCGTTGTCACCGAGGACGGCCAGCAGGCTGTGACCGGGGACGAGGAAGAGGGCGACGGCCGCCATCCGTCCCGGAATGCCTGGAACGAGCGAGCCGAGCAGGAGCCAGACCGCCGCTGCCGCTAGCAGGAGAAACACGCGCTCGTCCCACCAGCCGAAGACCAGCCGCGACAGCGCCTGCAGCGGAAGAGGAAAGAGGAACTGGCCGGGCCAGGTGACGAGGTGATGCAGTGCGGGGCTCGGGAAGCTCTCCCCCCAAGGCGCGGTCGCGAGGCCCGCGCGGCCGTAGTCGGCGCCGTAGGGATCGACGCCCTGGAGCACGAAGCCGCCGGCCAGCTGCGTCTGGTACGCCCCATCACCGATCAGCGCGCGCGGCGATGCCACCACGTGCCAGCGGACGATGGCGCCGACCACCGGCAGGGCGTAGAGCAGCGCGACCACCGCCGCGGTGGCGAACGGTTTCGCCCGCGGCCTGGCCAGCATGGTCACGATCAGGGCTGCGACGAGGCAGGCGCCGACCGCGGGCATCCAGGCGGGCAGCGCCCAGGTAACGGCGATCTGCCAGTCGATTGCGGCTGTCGGCAGCGCGAGGAGGATCAGCGCGAGCGCGTCACCCTGCTGGGCCACCAGCGAGGGCGACCGGATGGGAAGGCGGGCGGCGGCCAGCTGCACCCCGGTACAACGGACCGCACCGGCCAATCTCTCCCCGGCGCTTTGCTAGCCTGAAGCGTCGCCGTCATTGCATGGGAGGGTCCGAATGACACGTCGAATCGAGCCGGAAGACCTCTACGCCATCAAGCTGGTGGACGATCCACAGATCACGCCCGACGGCCAGCGGGTCGCCTATGTCGTTGTCGAGATCGACCGCAAGACCTATGAGTATCACCGAACGATCTGGGTGTCGGACACTATCCAGGGCCTGCCGCGGCGCTACACCGCGGGCGACAACGATACAGCCCCGCGCTGGTCGCCGGACGGCCGGTCGCTCGTCTTTGTGCGCGCCCCTGCGGGCGAGGTCAAGCCGAAGAACGAGGAAGAGCGCGATCGCGGAGTGGGAAAGGGCCAGCTCTGGTTGCTGCCCTCGGACGGCGGCGAGGCGCGCCAGCTCACCTGGGCGCGATGGGGCGCCGGTGATCCCGTCTGGTCACCCGAAGGCGCATCGATCATCTATACCGCGGAGGTGGGCCAGCCGGATGATCTCGAGGCCGAGGACGCCAGCCTGCACGAGAAGCGCGTGCCCGCCGTCCGGCGGATCGACCGCTTGTGGAACCGGCTGGACGGCGTGGGCTGGATCTACGAGCGCCGCTCGCATCTCTTCCGCATCCGGCCGGACGGCGGCGAGCCCGAGCAACTGACCGACGGAGATTGGGACGACGGTTCACCAGCGATTTCGCCAGACGACCGCCGCATCGCCTTCACCTCGGATCGCACGGCGGAGCGCTGGAGCTGGCCGGCGAACGACGTCTGGGTTCTCGATCTCGCCTCGAAAGGGCTCACGCGCCTGACCGACGAGACGGTGTACGCGGGGCCGCCCTCCTGGTCGCCCGACGGGCGCCAGGTGGCGTTTACCGCCGGACGGCGCCGCCATGAAGACGGCTACTCGGAGTTGATGGTGGCGGATGCCGGTTCCGCAGGTGCGGTGCGCAAGCTCACCGAAGATTTCTCGCCGACGTTCTCCGACACCGCCATCGACGATCAGCGCGCCGGTCATGGCGGGCCGCACCTGTTCTGGTCGACGGACGGGAAGGAGATCTATTCACAAGCGGCCGGCCGCGGCTCGACGCTCGTCTATGGCGTCCCCGCCGCCGGCGGGACGCCGCGCCTCGTCGTCGGAGGCCAGCGCCGTATCTACGCGATGAGCATGGACCGCGACCGTCGCCGCATCGCCCTGGCCAGTTCCGACCCATCGACCCCGGGCGACCTCTTTCTTCGGGACTCGGCCGGCGGCCGCGAGGTGCGCTTCACCGAATTGAATGCGTCACTCTTCCGCGAGGT
>WNGD01001210.1_pt1 | contig 28234 bp, 14 predicted proteins | sample 5400671 | NCBI WGS metagenome assembly WNGD01 (sample SAMN13153369, study PRJNA577476) | soil metagenome | isolation source: 40 cm soil or saprolite under grassland replicate 2 | place: USA:California | collected 2016-06-15
GGTCGCCTGCTCGTAGTCGTACTCGACGTCGAGCCCCTGCCCGCAACCCAGGCACTTGAACGTCGTATCGAGAAGCGGCAGGCGCCGCCCGCAATCGCGGCAGACGAGTTCCGTCGCGCAAGAGCGGGTTTGCTGCGCGAGGGTCATTGCGGCGGTATAACAGATGCAGAGCTGGCGATCAAGTTTTCCTGCGCATGTTCGAGGTCAGCCGATCCAGGCAGTGTAGAGCCAAGAAGCGATTACGGAAACCGCGGGCCCGGCCGGCGGGAACGCGGCTCCCGCCGGCCGGGCCCTGCGTCGGCCGTCGCCTCTCAGCGTCGACCGGAGCTACGGCTTGCGTCGGGGCTCCAGTCTGCTCCCCGGCGCGACCTTGCTCGTGACCACCGAGGTGGAAGGGTGAAGCGGCCGGGTTGCACCGCTGGCGTGAGGTGGGGCAGCGCCGGCGGCGACTTCGCCTCCCGAGTACACCCGTGAACACCGCTGTCTCGACTCATTCCTACGCACTCCCATGTATCGCAAGGAGAGCCGCCCCCGTTGGGAGGCCCCCTTCCACTCTGCTGGCGGTCGTCAGCAGAGGTATGTATAACAGAAACGTACCGGAGCAGTCAAGTGTTTCCGTCTAAAAACTTGGAAGCCTCTAATCTCGCGGCGGCTGCCAGTTGGGGCGCAGGTAGGCGGCCCTGAAGCCGGCCCGGACGATGTTGCGGTAGCTGATCGCGGCGGGGTCGGGAGTGCGCTCCCCCGCCTCGACGAAGAGCGTGTGGCAGCCCGCGTCGACGGCGTCGAGGATGCGGCGGCGCAGCAGCGCGGTCTGGCAGCCGCGTCCCCTCGCCGACTTCAGGGTGGCCGCTATGCCGAACTCGGCGATCCCTTCGTGCATGAACATCGCCCCGCATGCCTGGCTGATGCCGTCGACGACGGCGACGTAGCAGCGCCACCCCTCGCGCCCCGGCAGGTCGAAGAAGAACGTCCCCGCCCAGAGCGGCAGGCCGAACCCCTCCGCGGCGATCGTCGCCATGCCTTCCCCCTCGTCCTGCTCGACCTCGTAGACCGTGACGCCGGGCGGCTGGGGCAACTCGGGCGGCGAGGCGTCGCGGACGAACTTGGTCCAGTGGCTGGCCTGTTCGAAGCCGCTGCGGTTCAGCCAGTCTTCGGCGGTGAGGGCGCCCTCGGCGCCGGGCGTGACCGGCACGTAGTAGTCGACGCCGCAGGACTCGACCCACTCGATCGCCTCCTCGAGGTGCCCTTCCTCGACCGCGCCCCGCTCGTCGGCGCCGAGGACCAGGTTCATCATCTGAAGGTCGGGCAGGCCTGCGACGATCGACGCCTGGATCGGCCCGAACGTCTCCAGCTCGATGCCGCGCTCCTCGATCGCGTCCGGCGCCGCCGTTTCCCACAGCTCGCGCCAGAACAGGCGCTCGGTTCGGTCCAAGGCCGCGTGGTCGTAAGGGCAACCGCCCCCTGTTCCGTTTGCCATAGCCTCCCAAAGACTCCCGGGGCCGCTTTGCCATTAAGCGTCAGCGGAGCCGTATATTAACAGGAAGTTACATCAGTCAGCTCTCTCGCAGCGTCGAAGAGCTCGGCTTCCACGCCGGCCCCGGAGCGTCCGGCCCAATGGGCCCTGCGGCAATGAGTATGTGGATCTTTTGTCCGTAGAATTCCTGTTTCCAGTATCGGAAAATCCGCCGAGTGGAGCTGCGCCAACGTTTCGGCAAGAATTTACGCCAGGCCCGCAATGAACGGGGCCTGACCCAAGAAGAACTCGGCTTCCGCGCCGGCCTGGACCGGACCGAGATCTCCCTGCTCGAGTGAGGCGAGCGGGAGCCCCGCCTCGGAACCCTCGTAAAGCTCGCCGACGCCCTCGAGGTCGGCCCCGAGGAGCTCTCTAACGGGATCTGCTGGCTTCCAGAGGCCGATCAGTCAAGGTGAAGATCGAGGAGCCTTAATGTCGTGCTTGTGAGCGTGCTTCGCGCAGGCGCTTCGCATCGCCGGGTGCAGGGTTAGGGTCTTGCCGTTTTGGGCGGTGAACTTCGCTGTCGCACGGTTGGTCTTTGCGCATAGGCCGGTCGAGTTGATCAGGAGACCCTTCTTGCCGCCTTGCATGGTCAGGGTGAAGGTTTCGACCGGGGCGTCGGGCACCGTTTCGAAGGTGCTGCGGATGCCGCCGTTCACGGAGTCGAGCCGCCCGTCGAGATCGACCTCGACGGGCTGGGAGGCCGGGCCTTTGAGCACCGCCACCAGGTCGGGCAGCGGGTGACTCGAGGAGCGCAGGTAGACCGGGCCTTCCAGGGGGGTGTCGAAGAGAGGCGTCCTCGCCACCGCGTGGCCGTAGACCGAGCCCACCGGGCAGGCCTTGGCAGCGAACTGCACCCTGGTGCAGACGGTCTTGATGTGGCCCTGGTCGAGGAACTCCGAGCGGGGCAGAGCGACCGAGGCGGCGGCGATGTTGGCGCCGCCCTTGGGCATCTTCAGAACCGCGCGCAGCTTCGGGTGGCCGCCGCGCTTGGTGTCGCCGAAGAGGCGGAAGGAGAGCTTCGGCTTGAAGCCGAGGCTGGCGCAGCTGGCGGCCTGGAAGCGGTTGGCAAGATCCACCGCCGTGTCATCGGCAGTGGTGTTGACGTCACCGCCGGTGCCGGTGACGTGGGCGGCGATCTGCTTTTCCGCACAGCTGGTCGGGTTGAGGGTGAAGCCGGGTCGATCGAGATTCAGCCGGATGTCTCTGATCCTGACCGGGATCCCCTGGAAGATCTGCGGCAGGGGATCGCTGGTCGCAGAGCCCTGGGCGGTTTCGGGGTTGACGTTGAGGGCGGTCCTGACCGCGATCACACCGAGGTCGAAGGGACCGACCACGGCGGGGGTGATCACGACGATCGAGAGCGGCGCATCCTGGTAGGGACCGGCCAGGTAGACCTTGCCCGGCACGTAGGTGAGCGGCACGCCGACGCCCGTGCCGGCCTGGGTGGTCCCGATCTGTGAGGAAGCCGGGCAGGAGGGCTGGCTCTGCTCCAGAGCGCCATCGCCAGCGCCGCTACGCGAGATTGCCTGGGCGATGCCGGCGTCGGGGCACATCGTGACCCCGGCGAACTTCGCCGCCAGGCCGGGCGGCAGGGTGACGCCAAGCTGGGAGACCTCTTGGTCGTCGTCTGTCCTGGTCAGGCGGAAAATGAAGGGAGAGAAGTTGCCCCCCGTCGGGTTGAGCGTGCCGGCTTCCAGAGAGGGTTTGAAGGGCCTCTCGCCGAGGTTGTTGACGCAGGGGCTGCCGTCTGGCCGTTGCGTGACGTCGTAGGAGCTGTCGCTCGGGTGCGGGGTCGAGGGATCTTGCCAGGTGAAGAACTCGGCGTGGATTGTCTTGGTCCCACAGGTGCTCGGGTTGACCAGGCCGGCCCGCACGCCGCCCTTCAGGCTCATCTGCATGTCGGAGACCGGGAACTGGGGCAAGTCGTCGAAGGTGGTGGTGATCTGGCCCGTTTGCGGGTTCAGATCGACCCTTCCGGGCACCTTGACGAGGATGCCTCGATCCGGTTCTTCCACCACCAGGTAGAGAGAGATGAAGTTGTGGAAGGGGTTGTCGCCCTGCTTGGCGATGTAGATGAAGCCCCTCGGCGGGGCGTTCTCGGGCAGGATCGGGGTATGTACGGTGAGCGTGCCGTACTGGGAGTTGTCGGGGCAGGTGACCGGCTTGTCGGTGCCGAGGCCGATCTGCGCCGAGGAGCAGCTGCCGAGGCCCTGTGCCGCGGAGGGGTTGAGCGTCATCCCTTCGGGGAAGGTGACGACGGCCTTCTTGATCGGCGGCGTCGAGATCCCCTTGGCGAAGCCGTTCTGGGCGTAGAGTTCTTCGACGTTCTGTGCTTCGTCGTTTCGCTGCGGCACTTGCAAGTGCACGTCGAGTCCGGTCGGCGCGCCAGCGTGGCTGTCGGTCGGCTGCAGCGCGATCTTCGGTTCGAAGCGAAAGCGCGGGTCGTCGCAGCCTTCGGTGTTGAGCGGATTGCCGTACTCTTCCGGGAGCGTGAACTGGCCGGGCTGGTTGTAGGATTCGAGGCGGATGCGGGCGCCGCCGTTGTCGAAGCCGCAGTCCATCGGGGTGGTGAGCAGCGGCCTGATCGCAGCCCCTTCGAAGGAGGCGCCGAGTGCCTTTCCTTCGGTTTCTTTCGAGTAGTAGCGGAACTTGTTGTGCGCCGGGTCGCCAGGCACCCCCCAGAACGTCACTTCGCTGCCCCGCACGGTGACCAGGCTCGAGATGTTCGGCGTCAGCGTCTTGATCGCGTAGTCCTGCGTGGGGTCGAGCACCGGGTAGATATGGCCCTGGACAAAGCCGCCCGCGTTGAAGCCGAAGTCGGCCGGGACCCCTTTTGGGGGCTTCAGGTTGTAGATCGCGACCCGGGTGATGAGTTCGTCTGGGTTCGTGAAGCTGCCCCTGCCGTAGTCTGTCCCGCCTATTAGGAAGGGAGCGTTCAGATAGCCCACTTGGGTATTTGCCGGGCACCCGGTCGAGACTCCTTTTTCACCGCTTGAGCCGATTTGCGCGAAGTCGAGAGGGTCGCACTTGGGCACCGCCTCGGGGTTGCCGATCATCCCGCGCGGGAGGGTGACCTCGGCGGTCTTGAGGCTGGCGTTGGAGATGGATTCGCGGGTGCCGTCGTTCGCGCTGACCCCACTGCGGGCGTTGAGATCGAAGTTGACCCGCTGCTCGAAGGGGTGGTCGCCGGCCTGACGAGCGGGGCTGCCGAACGGGAAGGCATCGTCAAAGACATCGGCCTGGAAGCTGCCTGGCACGATCCCGAACGTCGACCGGGTCCCGTTGAACGGGACCCGGTCGACATCCTGCGCCGTGGGGCCGCTACCGCCCGAGACGGTCGCCGTGTTGGTTCCCGTTTCAGAGCCTACGGAACCCACGGCCACGTCGATGAACAGCATCGGCGCGTAGCCGCCGGGGTGGGGAGTGCCTATGTTGAATTCAGATGTTTCTGAGCCGGGCGGCGGGACGAGGAAGCTCAGGAAGCCCCCAGGCGCCTGAACTGTCGCCGTGTCGGTACCCACGCCCGAGCAGTGGAATCCAAATTCTTCGAATTCGCACAAGTTGACTTCCCCGAACATCCAGTGGATGCCCGTCATCGTCACGCTCGCCGGCAGCTCGTCGGTGATCGTGAGGTCTTCTTCTTCCGTGCCGGCGGCATCGCCGATGTTGCGGACCTGGACGGTGAACTGGCCTTCGCCGCCCGGCGGCAGGTTGGTGTCGCCCCAAGTGGCCTTGATGTCGTAGAGCGGGCCGGTGGCGGCCCGGGCCGCGGGGCCACCGAGGAGCGCGGCGAGGAGCGCGGCGAGGCCCACCAGCGTCCCGAGCCGGGCGAGCCGGCGCGTGCGGTGCTGGATCGTATTCCACGTCCTGCTCATCGTGATCTCCCCCCCGCCTTGCCCGAGTGCTTCTTGTGCCTGCGGATGCAGCGCCGCTTGGCCTTGCCGCGCTTGTGGGTGCAGCGGCCCTTCTTCTTGAAGCCGGCCTTCGCGTTGCCCGGCCCGCTCAGCGTGGCGCTGCCGGGCTGAGCCGCCCCCGGCGCAACCTGCAGCGGTCCCTGGCAGGATTCTTCTGTGCAGTGGGCCGCTGGCTGTGGCGGCACGAAGCCGCCGCCGATCCGTGCGTCGTAGAGGTTGGCGACCCCGTCTTGCTCGAAGCCGGTCAGACCCGGCTCCACGACCGAGAAGAGGATGTTGCTGCCGTCGGCGTCGACGCCCCGCACCTGCGGCGCCGCGAAGCCACTCGGGAACCTGCTCACCCCGTCGGTGAGCAGGCGTCGCGCACCGTTGCGCCATTCGTATATGTCGGTGCCCAGATTGATGTCGCGCGGCAGCAGCGCCTGCGCCGTCGCAAACGCGACGGTGGAGCCGTCCGCGGACATCTTGAAGGCGCCATCCGACGCAATCTGCGTGCCGACGCTGTTCGCTGTGACCGCGCCCTGCTCGCACGACAAGCATTCCAGGCTCCCGTCCCGGCCGTCGTAGCGATAGAGCTCTTCGCAAGCGTTACTTTCCCCAAAATTGACGCTGGCGACTTTCGGACATTCCCGTGCAACGCCATCCGCCGTCAGAACCCTCGACGCCGGTGCCTGGAAGATCAGCACGCTCCCATCCGGCGACAGCTTCGCGCTGGCGATGCCGTAGCGGAGCACGCCTCGATTCGCGTTGGGGTTGGCGACAAACCGGAGGGTCCCGCCGCTCAGCACGTAGAGGTTGGCGTCACCTGGCGTGCCCTCCCCCGGCACCAACTGGTTCCGCGACTCGAAGTAGACATGGGAGAAGTCGTCTGAGACCATGACATAATTAAGAACTCCGCCGTTTGTATCTAGGTTTGCGTCTGGGACAACGCAGGTCAGGCAGGTGGACTCGCCGGCTTCCTCGTCCCAGCGGTAGACGTCGGGGTCGGAGTTGGTGTCGGCCGATTCGAGCGATTCGCAAGTGAACGGACTCACCTGTTCGTATTTGCGGCACTTGCTATAGGTGGCGAAGTAGGCGTGCCGGCCATCCGGCGTCGCCCGGATGAACTCCGGGTCATGGCCGGATGCGCCAGGATCTATTAGCGTGGTTTTTCCCGCTTCGCGGTTGCGCTCGTAAATGCCAAACAGCCCACCGCATTCGCCATTGGGCGGGACCTGGAAGTAGGCCCTGGACGCGTTGGTCGTGGCGATCATGTGGTAGCCGGGCCGCCATTGCGCTCCCGCCCCAACGTTGTCACCCCCGCCGAAGCTCTTGGGGGCAAGGCCGCAGCTCGATTCCGTTCCATCGGGCATCAGGCTGAGAACCTGGGGTGCGCCACCACCAACGTCCACGAGCTGGCGCGTTTCTTTGCTTACGAAGCCACTCATCTGCACCACATGCGAGCCGTCGTCGGTGATCTCGACTTCAGATCCGGCTTGGGTCGAATCGTGAGTCAGGACTTCCTGGTTTTGAGCGTCATCGAGGCGAACCAGCGTATTCGCCACAACCGTGCCGACGGGACTTGACCTTCCGGTTATGAAGATGAACTTGTTGAAACTGGGAGTCGCATTGCCAAGGGCGTAAGCGAATCCACCTTCCCCGACCTGCTGATCGGCCGGCGGCTGCACGGTTCGCGAGCGCCAGCCGCCGGGACTTCTTTCGGCGAGGAAGAGGCTGCCCGTGCCGCTGTTGCCGCCCGGCGCACCGCCGGCGACACTCCAGAGCACCCTGTCGCCGTTCGAGGTTTGCTGCGGCGTATCCAGGGACACCGGCCAGGCTTCCACGTTCTGGTTGCCCTTGTCGGGGTTGTTGACAAGCTCATAGCCGCGAGGCTCGGGCAGAGTCATCTCTGCGGTTCTGCGCGTCGTGAAGGTCCGCTCTCCGCCCGTCGCCGGTGTAGACCCTTCGGCGTTTTCGGCAGACACGAGGCGGTAGTGGTAGGTCGTGTTGGGGATCAGGCTAGTGAGGTCGTCTCCCACGACGATCTGCTGCCTTGCGTCTACGGTCGATTCGCGATCAGGCAGTACGGTCCAGTTGACGCCGTCGGTGCTGAGTTCGAAGCGATAGGTGAAGTCAGCTTCGCCCTCGGGGTTGACGTAACCGTTGATCCGAGCCGTCGTGTCGGTCCGCGGCGCCGCGAAGGCGGTGGAGACTTCGTCGGGAGGGATCGGCGTAGTGCTAAATACTTTTTCGGCGGTCGCGGTGCCGCCGGCATTGGTGGCGCTGATCCTGACGCAGTAGGTCTGGGCGGGCAACAGGCCGGTCAGTTCTTCGGAGACCGCGACCGGAGTACTCGCTTCGGAGCCCAAGTTGTGGATGGGCAGATCGGAGAAACCTGTGCTGCAGGTCGGATCGGTACTGAGCCTGAGGCGCCAGGTTGTCCCAAAGTCTCCTTGCGGGTTTACGGTCCCGGTGGCGTCGGCCGTCGTCGTGGTGACCGGGAACGGAGTGTTGATCGAGACTGCCGGTGCCGAAGGTTGAGTGGTGGTGAAGGTGGTCGGGCTGGAGTACACGTTGAGACCGTTTTCGGTGTTGGTGCCGACTAGGCGCATCTGGTAGGTCGTGTTGCCCTTGAGGCCGGTGACATTGACCGAGACAGCGTGTTCGGCGCTGTCGGTGGGTTCGATGCTCGGATAGGGAGGGGGCTGGGACTTGGCCGATCCCCAGTTCGTGCCTTCGCCCTGCTTCCATTCGAAATGGTAGCTGTCGGGGACGCTCTGAGGGTTGATCTTGCCGTGGGCCGTCGCTTTGCTAACCCCAATTTCGGTTGCCGATTCGATCGTGACATCCGGGACCGTGCCGCTTGCTTTGGGCCCGAAGACCTTGACCGTGCCCGAGGCAACGTCCGATACGTAGACCCAGTCTTTGGCGGCGTTGTAGGCGATGCCGCGACTGTCGCCGAGGAGGTCACCGCCGAAGGACCCGATCTGGGTGTCGGAGGAGTCGAACTCCCTGAAGTTGTTGCTCTGGCTTCCGAAAAGGTGGCCGATCAGCTGAGTTTGATCCACCGCGATGTCTGTGAACCTCTGGTTGAAGAGGCTCGAAGAGAAGATGCCGCCAACGTATTTGTCGAGTTTGGTCCCGGCGACATAAAGGGCACCGGCTTTGCTGATCGCCGGACGACACGGGCTGGTGGTGGACGATAGTGTGACCGAGCCGATCTGGGCCGGCGGGCTGCCGGTGTTCGCGAACTCAAGGGCTTTCCCCGAAGCGACGGCCCAAAGGTGCCCTTCGTTGTCAACCGCGATGCCGCACGGTTCGACCGTCGCTCTGGGCAGTGTCCAAAGGTAGTTACCTCCGGGGCCGAAAGCGTGCACGGGGCCGGTTGCCTCACTGACGTAGAGCCGACCCTGTTCGCCTTCGCCGGGCCCACCCGAGCCGCCGGAGTTGTCGACGGCGACATCTGTGGTGAGTGATCCCGTGCCGAAAAAGCCCTGGACACCGAACGCCCCTCCTGGCGTCGCACTGCCGTTCAACGAGGATTTTCCGATCGCAGAGAAGTTCTGCGCTTCGCCTTCTGCGTTGAATTTGTCAATGACCCTTTTGGTTGGTTCTTGTTCGGAGCCCAGACCCTGTCCGGATCCGGCGGTGTTGAGGACATAGACGCTGCCAGTCGAGTCATCAACCGCGATGAACTCGGGTTGCGTGAACCGTCCGGCAGTGGTAGCGCTGCCGTCGAAACTGAAGAGGAACGGCCGTTCGTTGGTCACGGTACCGGCCACAGCAGTAGGAACGGAAACGATCAGGAAGGCCAGTGCGACGGCCGAAACACAGGCGAACCCGCGTGTGCTGCTCCATGGCCTAGCCCGGCGCCTCGAAAGCGGCTTTCCACCCGCAGCCGACCGCCGCGCATTACGTCTCATGCGTCTGATCCCTTCCCGCCTTATCCAATCCCTCTTGGTTCCTTGCCCGATCAAACTGCTCTCAAGCCCGTTCCCAAGTTGGCCGTGGGGCACCTTAATATACCTATCAGTCCTTGTCAAGGTACGTATCCAATTTTCGTAATCGCACCCGGCAGCCCGGAGCGGGGGCAGCGCGAGGTGGATGATTTCGCCGTGATGCGCCTGCGCCCCGCTCCTGCCAGAAATTCAGCTCGGATCAGCTCCCTGTGCAGCGCGGCGAGCACGTTGAGCATCGAGGGGTCGCGCTTTTGGGAGTACCAGGGCGCGATCCGTCTCGACGGCGGGACACACACCGCCCGCGACGTCGATCCGCCGCTGACCGCGTACCTGTTTGCATCTGCACAGGGACTTCATTGGCTTTGCACAGCGACACCGCTGCGGAGGCCGAGCATCTTTACGCACTTCATTGGCATCTCCAATGCTGTCCGATATTGCCACCGAGGTTGCGTTCAGTTTTGCTCCCCACTAGCGGTACGGCGCAGCGGGCGCTTCGCGCGCCACATGATGCGGCTGCCCCCGACGGGGCGGCCGCATCGCCTGCGGCTGCAAGAGCCGCATCAGTCAACACCGAACGCTATCTCAGGTGATGTAGAGTGGTTTCGGGGCTGTGACTAAGTAGGTGGCGTTCCACGTCGTGTTTCCGCATGTTCCCCCGAACGCCTCGTTTTCTGCGAAGACCCTCGCCATTTCATCGGGGGAGGGGAAGAATGAGCTGTCTTTTACTTTCAGGTTGACTTCCGCCGCCGTGACCGTGCATGGCAGTGGGACGCATCCTTTGATTTCGGCTCCAGGGTTCCCTTTTGCGAGCCCCGTTACTTTCATGTTGTTTGTGTGTGCTACGTTTTCAGTGAGTTCGGCTTTCCAGTTGAGGTGGATCGCCGTAACCGTGCATTCGGTTCCGGCTCCGTTTACGCATTCGGTCCACGTTGCCGAGGTGATTTCGCCTATCGGGTTTTCCGTGCCGTTGTTCAGGGTGACTTTCCCTTCGACCGTGGATTTTTTGCATTTGATGGTGATGGCACCTGTCAGAACGGCTTCGCCTACAGCTAGTTCTGATTTGATTGCGGTGCCAACCGCGTACCTGTTTACTTCTGCACAGGGGGGTTCGTTGACTTTGCACAGCGATACCGCCGCAGAGGCTGAACCAGCCCCGACGAGCGCCATCGCCGCGACCGCCGCGACCATGGCGAGGCCGAGCATCTTGATGAGTCTCACTTGATCTACTCCTTCCTCCGGCTGTTTGACAGTCGGAGTTGACTTACGGTTCGAGTTACCACTCGCGCCGAGGCAGTCTCCCTTGCGAGGTCCTGCCTAGTCGCTACGCCGGGTTGGCCGGCGCCGGGTAGCTATACCACAGCCGGGGTTGGCTAGTCAAGTAGTTTGGATTGATCGCCTACTGGCGAGGCGCAGTAGAGGCGGGCAATGCCCCGGGCTGAACCTTCAGAGCCGTGTACCCGAGTTGCTGCGTGGGATGCAGGCAGATTTGTAGCCGGTCAGTCCCCCCACCACAAACCGCGCGATCCAGCCTCGGCGACCGCGTGGCGCGGCGGTCGCCACTCGGGCCGCGTGAACGCCTGCGCGAAGCCGGCCCGCAGCAGATGCAGGCGGCTGGCGGAGGGCCGCTTGGGCTCGGGCTCCTTGGTCTCGGCGAAGATCGCGCTGCAGCCAGCGGCGGCCGCGTCTTCGATGCAGCGCCGCAGCACGGCGGCCTGGCCATCGCCGGCGCGCTTGGCCCTCGCTCCCGGCGCCGGCGCGAACAGGAGCTGGGCCACTTCGCCGTGGACCAGCATCGCCACGTAGGCCAGGGGGTCGTCGCCCGCGGCCGCGACGTAGCAGCACCACCCCTCCGTGCCCGGCAGGTCGAAGAAGAACGTCGCGCCCCAGTAGGGCATCCCGAGGCTCTCGGCCAGGGGGTCGGCGAAGCCGTCGTCTTCGTTGGGGGCGCCGCGGTCGAACACCTCGATCCCCGGCGGCTGCGCGAAGGCCGGCGGTGAGGCATCGCGGACGAACTTCGCCCAGCTGCCGCCCTGCTCCAGCCCCCGCTCCATCAGCCACCTCTCGGCGAGACCCGCGGCCGGGCGGCCCGGGGTGACCGGGACGCGGAAGTCGACCCCATGCGACTCGGCCCACTTAAGCGCGTCGGAGAGATGGCCCGCCTCGACCGCGCCCGGTATGCCGGCGCCGAGGACGAGGTTCAGCATCGGCTCCTCGGGCTCCGCGGGGACGATCCCCGCCTGGACCGGGCCGAACCTCGCCAGGTCGATCCGGTAGTCCTCGACCGCGTCGTAGACCGCCGTATCCCAGATGTCCCGCCAGTAGCGCCTCTCGAGCTCGTCCAGCGCCGCCGGGTCGTAGGCGACGCCGATCCCTGTCTTATCGTCTCCCATGAAGACCTCCCCCGTCCTCTTTGCTCTCGATTGGGATTTTCGCTTGACTGATTGGGAACCAGTCAAGTATTTGTTAGGAACGAGTATAGCCTCCAGATCGTTTCCACGAAATCGCTAGGGCTCGGCGACCACGAAGCTCGGAAGTCGCCAGTCGGGGCGCACGTAGGCCTCCTCGAACCCTGCCCGGAGAAGGCCGCAGCGGCTGGCCATGGGGCGCTCGGGACCGGTCTGGGCCGTAAGCGTGTGGCAGCCCGCGGCGGCGTCGGTTATGACCCTGTGCAGCAGCGCGACCTGGCCGACCCCGCCACCGGTGGCTTCCGGAGTTGTCGCGAAACCGATCTCCGCGACTCCCTCGTCGATTCGTATCGCCGCGCTGGCAACCAGGTATCCACTTGCGTCGTCGATGGCCCTGTAGCAGCGCCACCCTTCCAGGTCCCGAAGGTCGAAGAAGGACGTCATCGTCCAGTGTGGGGGCCCCATGCTCTCGGCCATCAGCTCGCTGAAAGTCAGGATCTCGCATTCGTCGTCGGTCTCGAGCTCATCGACTTCGATCCCTTCTGGCTCGGAGAATCTCGGCGGCGAGGTGTCACGGACGAGCTTCGCCCAACCCTCGCCCCGCTCGTAGCCATTCCGGTTCAGCCAGTCCTCGGCCGCGCCTGCTCCCGCCAGGCAGGGCGTGACGGAGACGCGGTAGTCGACGTCGTGGAAGTCGACCCACTCGATCGCGTCCGCGAGGTGTCCTCCCTCAACCGCCCCCGGGGTCGCCGCGCCGAGCAGGAAGTTGACCGCCGGCACTTCGGGTTCCCCCGAGACGATCGCCGCCTGGACCGGGCCGAACCTCGCCAGGTCGATCCGCTTTTCCACAACCGCGTCGTAGAGCGCCGTGCGCCAGATGTCCCGCCAGTATTGCTTCTCGATCTCGTCGAGCGCCGCCGGGTCGTAGGCGACGCCGGCCCCTGTTCTCGAGTCTTCCATCGATCCTCCCGTACCTCCGCTGGAGCCTTGCCGCTAAAAGGGAAATATAATAGTTCTACTCCGGAACAGTCAAGGTCTCTTGCACAAAAATCGGGTGTCTTGACACCGGCCGCACCCAGCTCTGCGGTGAGGCGCGAAGCTCCGCCCGAGGTTCCGCGTCAGATCAGGGTTCGCCAGCGCCACGGAGGCGCTCCGCGGGGGTCGACTTCTTCCTATCGGCGCATCAGCGGCGGTGCTTTTGGTGCTTCTTCCCGTGCTTGCCGCAGGAGCTCTGCATCGCCGGATGCAGGGTGAGCACCCTGCCGTTTTGCGCCGTGAACTTGGCGGTGGCGCGGTTTGTCTTCGCGCAGAGGTCGGTGCTGTTGACCAGGAGGCCCTTCTTGCCGCCCTGCATGGTCAGGGTGAAGGTCTGCACCGGGGCGTCGGGGACCACTTCGAAGGTGTTGCGGATGCCGCCGTTGACGGAGTCCACGCGGCCGTCGAGGTCAACCTCGACCGGCTCCGACGCGGGGCCCTTCAGCACCGCGACCAGGTCGGGCAGGTTGTGGGAGGAGGAGCGCAGGTAGACGGGGCCCTCCAGGGGGGTATCGAAGAGCGGGGTCTTGGCGACGGCATGGCCGTAGACCGAGCCCGCTGGGCACTGATGGGCAGTGAACTGCACACGGGTGCAGACGGTCTTGATGTGGCCCTGGTCGAGGAACTCCGATCTGGGCAGGGCGACCGAGGCGCCGGCGATGTTGGCGCCTCCCTTGGGCATCTTCACGACCGCCTTGAGCCTTGGATGAGAACCGCGGTTGGTGCCGCCGAAGAGGTGGAAGGAGAGCTTCGGCTTGAAGCCGAGCGAGGCGCAGTCGGCGGCCTGGAAGCGATTGGTCAGCTCGGCCGCGGTGTCATCGGCGGTGGATTTGAGGTCTCCCCCGGTCCCGGTGACGTGGGCTGCGATCCGCTTTTCGGCGCAGCTGGTCGGGTTGAGGGTGAAGTCTGGGCGATCGAGGTTGAGGCGGATGTCGCGGATCCGCACCGGGATCCCCTGGAAGATCTGGGGGAAGGGGTCCGATGTGGCGGAGCCCTGGGCGGTGACCGGGTTGACGTTCAGCGCCGTCCTGACCGCGATCACGCCGAGGTCGAAGGGGCCGACCACGGCGGGGCTGATCACGACGACCGAGAGCGGGGCGCCCCTGTAGGGGCCGGCGAGGTAAACCTTGCCCGGGACGTAGGTGAGCGGGACGCCCACTCCGGCGCCGGCCTGGGTGGCGCCGATCAGGCTCGAAGCCGGGCAAGAGGGCTGGTTTTGCTCTAGGGCGCCGTCGCCGGGGCGGGTGCGCGAGATGGCCTGGGCGATTCCAGTATCGGAGCACTGCGCAACCCCGGCGAACTTGGCGGCGAGGCCGGGCGGCAGGGTGACGCCCAGCTGGGAGAACTCCTGGTCGTCGTCGGCGCGGGTGAGGCGCATGACGAAAGGCGAGTAGGCGCCCGCGGTGTTGTTGAGCGTGCCCGCCGTCAAGGCGGGTTTGAAGGGCCGTTCGCCGAGGCTGTTGACGCAGGGCGAGCCGTCGGGTCTTTCGGTGATTTCGTAGGAGTTCTTGACTGTGTGGGGGGTCGATGGGTCCTGCCAGGTGAAGAATTCGGCGGTGATAGTCTTCTTTCCGCAGGTGCTCGGGTTGACCAGGCCGGCCCGCACGCCGCCCTTCAGGGACATCTGCATGTCGGAGACGACCGCAGTCTGGGGGATTTCGTCGAAGGTGGTGGTGATCTGACCCGTGTTCGGGTCGAGGTCGACTTTGCCCGGCACCTTGACGAGGATACCGCGATCGGGTTCTTCGACCACCAAATACAGGGAAAGGAAGTTGTTGTTGGGGTTTTCGCCCTGCTTGGCAATGTAGATGTGGCCCTTCAACGGCGCGTTGGGCGGGAAGAGCGGCGTGTGCACGGTGAGCGTCCCGTACTGGGAGCTATCGGGGCAGGTGACCGGGTTGTCATTGGGAACGCCCTGGGGCGAGATCCCGACCTGTTCGAGCGTGCAGCTTCCAAGACCCTGCGCGGCGGAGGGGTTGAGCGTCATCCCCTCGGGGAAGGTGACGACCGCCTTCTTGATCGGCGGCGTGGCGATCCCCTTGACGAAGCCGTTTTCGGGGTAGAGTTCTCCAGCTTCTGTGACTTCGTCGTTTCGCTGCGGCACTTCGAGGTGGACGTCGAGGCCGGTCGGGGCGCCGGCGTGGCGGTCGGTCGGTCGGAGGGCGATCTTCGGTTCGAAGCGAAAGCGCGGGTCTTCGCAACCTTCCACGTCGAGCGGGTTCGGCGACTCCTGCGCCGGGGTGAGCACGCCGGGCCGCTGGTAGCTTTCGACCCGGATGAGGGCGCCCCCGTTTCCTTCGCCGCAGTCGCTGGGATCGGTGATCAGCGGGCGGATCGCCGCCGAGCCGAAGGGGGTGCCGGTGGATTTGCCTTCGGTTATCTTCGGGTAGTAGCGGAATTTGTCGTGAGCGGGGTCCCCCGGCACCCCCCAGATGGTCACTTCCGAGGAGCGCACGGACCCTCCAAAGGCGGAGACTTCCGGCGTCACCGAGCGGATCGCGTAGTCCTGGGCGGGATCGAGCGTAAAGTAGATGTGGGCTTGCACCAGGCCGAGGACGTTGAGGGCGAAGTCCGCGGCCTGGCCCTTGGGCGGCACCAGGCTGTAGATCGGGATTCTGCTGAAGGCTGCGTTCGGATTGACGTAGGAATGCCCGCCGGATCGCCTCCCGTGGTCCAGCGTGCCGATGCCGAGCGGCACATTCAGGTAGCCGACCTGGGTGTCGGCTGGGCACGCCGTGGAGGCATTGCTGGAGCCTTTTTCGGCAAAGTTGACCGGGTCGCACTTCGGCGTCGCCTCGGGGTTGCCGATGGAGCCGCGCGGCAGCGTCGCTTCCACCGCCTTCAGCAGGCCGTTGGTGTTGACGTAGCGGGTGCCGTCAACTCCCACGGCGCTCAGCTGGTCGAGTTCGAACTCGACCCGCTGCTCGAAGGGGTGCCCGCCGGCCTGCCGGGCCGCAACACCTGCCGGGTAGGCGCCGGTGAAGACGTCCGCCTTGAAGGAGCCCGGCACGACGCCGAAGGGAGAGGGCGTCGGGCTGAAGGGGACCTGGTCTTCGTCTTCGAGGGGGGTTGGGTCGCCGCCGCCTTGCACGCGGGCGAGGTTGGTGCCGATTTCGGGGGCGCCTGCGGCGACTTTGACGTCGATGAAGATCTGCAGTAGATAGCCGGATTCCTCCAGGAAGGGCCTGGGTTCGCCGAATTTGGTCAGTTCGCTGCCTGACAGAACGCATTTCACGGTGCCGGTCCCCACGCCTGAGCAGACGGGCGTAGCGACATTTTCGGTCAGGTTCGGGCCCATGAAGATGCCGACGGCTTCGACGCCCGCCGATAGTTCGTCTTCGATCGTGAGATCCTGTTCGGCGAATTCGTCGCCCACGTTTCGAACCTGGAGCTGGAACTGGCCTTCGCCGCCGGGGGGCAGGTTGGTGTCGCCCCAGGTCGCCCTCACGTCCCAGAGGGGGCCGGTTGCGGCATGGGCGAATGATGCGCTCAAAAGCGCCGCGGCAAGGAGGGCGGCGAGGGGCAAGAGCAACAGCCGACGGTTCATTGGGCCTTCCCTCGGTTGGTACCGCCGGCTCGCTTATGGCGGCGCTTGTGCGGGTGGCGGCTCACGCAGCGGCCGTGGCGGCGTACCTTGCCCCTACGACAGCTTGGCCTGTGGGGGCCTTCTTTGACGTTGCCCGGGCCGCTGTAGGTGGAGCTGCCGGGCTGGCCCGCTGGCGGGGCGGCCTGGAGCGGTCCCTGGCAGGATTCTTCTGAGCAGTGTTCTTTTGGTTCGGGCGGTGGGAAGCCGCCGCCGATCCGCGCATCGTAGGCGTTGGCCAAGCCGTTGTGCTCGAAGCCGGTGAGCCCCGGCGCGGCGACGGTGAAGAAGATGTTACTGCCGTCACTGTCGACGGCGACCGCGTGCGTGTGTTCGGCGCTGCGGACGCTGACGCCGTCGGTGATCAGGCGCAGCGCCCCGTTGCGCCATTCGTAGAGGTCGCTGTCGCGGTTCACGTCGCGCGGCACGAGCGCCTCGGGGGTCGTGAAGGCGACGGTGCTGCCGTCGGCCGAGAGCCTGGCATTGTCGAAGTAGCCGGCGTGCGAGCTGAGGCCCCCGTGGACGCAGTCGAGGCATTCGAGGCTGCCGTCGCGATCGTCGTAGCGGTAGAGCTTGCGGCATGCGATGGATCCGCCATCGGGTCGGGTGCATTTGGAGGCGACCGCGTCGGCCGTCAGGGCCGGCTGTGGCACGGCGCGGAAGACGAGCACATTGCCGTCCGCCGAGAGCTCGCTTTCCTGGAGGGCGCCATTGACAGTTGCGCTTTGGCTGACGTTGGCGACGAAGCGGAGCGCGGCCCCACTGAGGGCGTAGATGTTGAGCCCGCCCGCGAGGGCCCCCGGGGCGAGCGCTTCTTTGGATTCGAAGTAGACGTGGGAGAAGTCGCCTGAGACGACGACTCCCTTTTGGGCGCTCGACAGGTCGGCGTCGACTGCTGCTTCACAGGTGAGGCAGCGCGATTTGCCCGCTTTCTCTTCCCACAGGTAGACGTCTTCGTGGTTGTTTTCATCTACGGGGTCGAGTTTGCTCGCCGTCACGAAATAGGCGCCGCGCCCGTCCGTGGTCGCCCTGATGAAGTGGGGTTCGCTCGAGGCCGTGCCGGGGTCGATCAGTGTCGTTTTCCCTTTCCCTTTGCCGGCTTCGCGGTTGCGAACGTAGAGCGCCAGGGGCACGCCCGCCCCGCAGCCGCTGCCGTTCGGCTTGACCTGGAAGTAGACCCGGGAGGCGTCGGTGGTCGCGATCATGTGGTAGCCGGGCCGCCAGTAGCGCCCCGCTCCCCGGCCGGAGTTGTCCGTCCCGACAAAGCTCGCACCTTCGGGGCCCATGTGGCATTCGGATTCGGTTCCGTCGGGCATCAGGCTGACCACTTCAGGCGCACCGCCGTCGTCGTCCTCGATCTGGCCGGTTTCTTCGTTCTGGACCAGGACGTGGGCGCCGTCGTCGGTCATGTCGACCGCCTTTCCGTTGAAACTTGCTTGTCTGCTAACTCCTAGGTTGGGAAAGAGCTTGAGCAGGTGCTGGTTGCGGCTCTGGTCGAAGCGGGTGAGCGCCGATTCGAACTCGCCCCCGAACACCGCGACGAATTGTGAGAGGTCCGGCGTCGCGGCAAAAATTGTGGGGGTCACACCGCCGCCACCGTACTGCTGTTCGGCCGGAGGCGCGATCGGCCTCGAGCTCCACCCGTTCGGGGCGGATTCGGTGGATCCCATGCGTTCGGCCAGGAACCAGTTTTCCGCGCCGTTGGGGGCGCCGGGCGCCCCCGAGAGCACTTCCCAGACGGCCTTTTCCCCGTCGGGCGAGATCGCGGTATACCCTTCGCCGTAGAGGGTGCCGAGCATCCGGACGTGCACGTTGCCGTCGTCGGGGTTGTTGACTAGCTCGATGCCGCGCTTTTCGGGTTCGCCGAGGGCGTTGGGGGGGAGGGCCATCTCGGCGGTGGTGCGGGTGGTGAAAGTACGCTCTTCGCCCGGCCCTGCCGCTGACCCGGCTTCGTTGCCGGCGGAGGCGAGGCGGTAGTGATAGGTCGTGTTGGGGGTGAGGTTTTTGAGCTCGTCGGCGACGACGATCGGTTCCCAGGCGGCGACGGCCGATTCGTGGGGAGACAGGGGCGTCCAGTTGACCCCGTCGCCGCTCAGTTCGAAGCGGTAGGTGGGCGGTTCCTCGCCTTCGGGGTTTATGCGGGCGTTGATGCGGGCGGCGGTGTCGGTGCGGGGCGCCGCGAAGGCGGTTTCGAGTTCGCTGGGGGGAACCGCTTCGGTGCGGAAGGAGAGGTCTGCCTTGCCGGGGCCGCCGGCGTTGGTGGCGATCACCCGCACGCAGTTGGTCTGTGCGGGCAGGAGCCCCGTCAGGTCGGCTTCGATTTCGACGGAGCCGGGTTCTCCGGTAGGGATCGTGCCTTCTTTGACTGTTTTGAATTCAGAATCGGCGCGGGCTTTGCATTCCGCTTCGGTCGCACCCGGCTGGGCGCTCCGCAGGACGCGCCATGCCGCCTGGTCTTCCTGGGGGTCGACCGCGCAGGCAAGATGGGCCGAGGAGGTGGTGATTGCCGAGATCGGGGCGCAGGCGACGGTAGGCACCGGCGGCGGCAACGTTTTGAAGGTGTCGGGCGTCGAGTAGGCGCTGAGGAGGTTCTTGCCCGGTTCGGTGTTGGTGCCGACCAGGCGGACCTGATAGGTGAAGTTGCGGCTCAGCCCTTCGAGTTGAATGGAGACAGCATGCGGGATGCCGTCGGTCGGTTCGATGCTCTGCGGGGCCGAGGATTTGGCGGTGGCCCAGCGCGTGTTGACGTCGCGGGAGCCGCTGCATGTTTCGTTTTCGCAGCGCCTGTATTCGAAGCGGTATGCGTTGGGGAGGCCCTGTGGGTTGATCGTGCCGTGGGCGGTCGCTTCATTCTGGGTGATTTCGCCCGTTTCCCCCGTCGTCACGTCGGGGACGGCGCCACTCGTCACCGGGCCGAAGACCTTGACCGTCTCGGATTCGAGGTCGGAGACATAGACCCAATCCTTGGTGGGATTGTAGGCGATGCCGCGGCGGACTCGGCTGAGCAGGTCGCCGCCAAAGGGGCTGCCGGCAACGGCTGTGCCGGGGCAGTTTGGTGTTTCGCAGGGTTCGTACTCGGCGAAGGTGTCCCCTGAAAGTGCGAAGACGTGGCCGGACAATTTCGACTGGTCGATCGTGAGGTCCACGGATTCGTCGTTGGCGAGGGTTGAGTCGTAGACGCCTGCGACGTACTTGTCGATGGCGCGCCGTGAGTTTCCACGGACACCCACGTAGGTGTCCTGGCCGTTCTTGTCGATCGCAAGCCGGCAGGGTTCGCCGCCCTGCGTCGTTTTGAATCCACCGATCGGAGTGCTCGGAGGCGGCCCGGCGCCGGTGGTGTCAAACTCGAGCACCTTTTCGCCGGCTTCGCCGATGTCGAAGCCGTTGCCGACCCAGAGGTGTCCTGCGGCGTCCACGGCGATGCCGCAGGGCCTAGCGGTTGTGCGGGGCAGGGTCCAGAGGTATGCGCCACTGGGAGCGAAGGCGTGGATCGGGCCGTCTTCCTCGCTGACGTAGAGGCGGCCCTGTTCGCCTTCCCCCGGCCCGCCGGAGCCGCCGGAGTTGTCGACGGCGACGTCGGCGGTGAAGGATCCTGTCCCGAAGAAGCCTTCGACGCCGAAGGCGTGTCCCATCGCGGTTTCACGAGGGTCCAAGCAGGACTTGCCGGTGGCGGAGAAAGCCTGTGCTTTGCCTTCGGCGTCGAATTTGCAGACGACCCGCTTGGCCGGTTCCTGTTCGGGACCTTCGCCTTTTCCTTCCCCGGCCAGGTTGATCACGTAGACGTCGCCGGTCACTTCGTCGGTGGCAACCGCGCCTGTGTAGGTGAACGGGCCAATGGACGAGTCGCTGCCATCGAAGCTGAAGAGTAGAGGGCGGTCGTTGGTGACGGTGCCGGCGAGGGCAGGAGAGACAGAGAAGATGAACAGGAGACCCAGGACCAGGGCGGAGAGGGCCAGCCCGAGGGCGCCGGGGCGGCGCCGGGGCGCAGACGGGTCGGTCGTGCCGGGTTTCATGCTCAGTGGCTCTTCAGTGAGGTGAGCGAGGATGGCCCGGACGGCTTAGCAGCCGTCCGGGCCATAGACGCGAATCCGTTCCCTACGGAGTCGTCACCTGGTCACCGCCCAGGTTCCGTATGCGTTTGCGCCATTTTCTAGTAGAACGAGAAGGAGCCAACCGCCATACTTAAATGCGCGGCCGTTGGCCAGAATGGCTTTCGACACTCCTTCTACTTTAGTTTCTTCTGTGACGTAGAAGCACAGATTGCCAGAGGTTGCTTTCGGTTCTTCTGCGGTTCCGCCGCATGCCGCCGGGGCAGCTTCTCCTTGTTTGATGTAGTTCAATTCAGGAACGGTTGGCAGTGCAAGGCCGAAAGAGATCGAGGGGATCGTCGCCCCCGAGGAGGTCCCAGGGGTGGCCCACACGCCCCGCAGGGTCACGCCGCTGGGCAGTTCGCCGGTGATCGGTCCCGGGGGGCCTTCAGCGCCGTTGCAGGCAAAGGTCTGCGCGCCGGACCCTTCGACTTCGAATTCGGAGCCGCCAAGTCCTTCGCATTCGGGTTCACCGGTGGGGTATTCGTTGGCGAGGACAGATTTGCCGCTGGCGCCATTCGTTCCGTTAGCGCCGGCTTTGCCGTTGGCGCCCGCCGCTCCTGCGAGTCCCACGGCTCCTGCCGGTCCGGTCGCCCCGGTTTTGCCTTTCAGCTTCTTCAGCACTGAAGGGCTGATCTGGCTGGTCGAGGTGATCAGGTATTTCTTCGCCGCCCAGGCGCCGCCGCTCATGGCGAAGACGAGCGCCAAGGTGGCGACCAAGCCGGCGAAGGAACAATGCCTTCGCATCATCGAGAACATCGGATTGCTCCTCCCGTTGGGTTGACGTGCCTCTTCTCGCCTGGTCACGTCCCCACGGTCCCTGGCCCACCCAGCGGTCCCTGGTCCTGAGTCCCTTCCCTGCGACTATGGGAAACCTTAATATATGCCTACGTCCCTGTCAAGGAACGCTTCAGGTGCCAAATGTTGAGATACGGAAGGGGCCGCACGGACCAGTGCGACCCCTTTCCGCTTTCTAATGACCTAAGCTGAACCTCTGCTTATGGTTTCATCGCCGGGAAGCATCCTACGCGCGTCAGTGCTGGTTTTAAGCATTTGACTAAGTAGGTGGCTTTCCATGTCGATTTCGCGGGGCAGAAGACGCCGCCTTCGCGTTCGAGTTCTTGTGCCACCGATAGGTGAACATCCACTGGGGGTGTACCTAACGGTAATAGTCCAAATAACACTTCTTCTTTCCCGAAGGTGCAACTGCCTGCGGGGCATGTGACTTTCGCTTGTGGTCTTCCGTTGGTTCCCTTTTTCTCGACCACTACATGCCATTTCGGGGCTGGCGCCGGTTCGCCCGTTAATAACACTAACACTAAGTATGGCTTGTGTTCAGATTCAACTGTACAGGTTTCGGCTCCATGCGTGCATTTACCGAATGTCAGTTTTGTGATTTCACCCATTAGCGAGAGTTCGGTGCTTCCTTCTGCGACGGTGTTGCCTTCCGACGCCGATTCTTCACATTCGATGTTGCCGAAGAGCCCACCTCCTTCGAGGACGGCTTTCGTTCCCGCTGCCAGTTCCGCGTGGAGTGTGGTAGGGACGGCAAACCTCTTCGCTGCGGGGCATTCTGCGCCGCCTTCTTCGGCGGTTAATTCTTCACACAGCGTTACGGCTGAGGCCGAGCTGGCGCCGATGAAGGCCATCGTGGCCAACGCGGCGACCATGGCGAGGCCGAGCATCTTGACTAGTCTCACTTGATCTGCTCCTTCTTCCGGCGTTGAGAGCCGGAGTTGACTTACGGTCGAGTACAACTCGCTCCGGAGGAGATCTCCCCGCGAGGGGGCCACCCGCCTCGTCGCTGCGCCAGGTTGGCTGGCGCGCGGGTAGCTATACCACAACTGGGGTCTGCTAGTCAACTAATTTGGAGCATTTGCTCGCTGGGCCAGGGGGAAAGGAGGTCCGGGCCCTCCTCGCGGCCCGAGGCGAGCAGCAGCGTCTCGGCGGCGTGGGGCGCGAAGGGCGCCAGCGCCTTGGCAAGCAGCTCGAGGGCCGCCAGCTGGGCCTCGGCGTCGGCGCGGCTGAGCTGGCCGCGGCGCTGAACGACGCGCTTCTCGAAGTCCTGGATGCGCTCGAAGAGGCGGGTGACGTTGCGGACCGCCTTGTGCATCTGGAGGTCCTCGAGGTCGGCGGTGATGCGGGCGAGGCCGTTGTCGCACCACTTGCGCAGACGCTCGCGCAGGAACTCGGTGTCTGTCGCGGCCTCCTCGTCCTCGGGCGCCTGTGAGGCAGTGGCGAAGCGCTCGTGCGAGTACTCCCAAACGTTGTGGAGGAAGCGGCTGGCGAAGCGTAGGGCGCCGTCGTTCCAGTTGAGCGTCTTGGCGGGCCCGGCGGCGTAGAGGATGGCAAGGCGCACGGTGTCGGCGCCGTAGCGCTCGACCAGCTCGTCGGGGTCGACGACGTTGCGGAGGTGCTTGCTCATCTTGCGACCCTCGGCGATCACCATCTCGTGGAAGAGGCAACCGAAGAAGGGCTCGCCGGCCTCGATGAAGGAGAGCGGGCCGATCTCGCGCAGCGCCTTGGTGACGATGCGCTGGTCGAAGACGAAGCCGCCGCTGTCGGCGCCGGCGACGAGGCGCTCCGCGGGCAGCCACTTGCGCAGGTCCGGGTGGCTGAACATCTCCTCCGCGCGGGCATCGGGCGGGACTGCGGCGGGGATCCAGAGCCAGAGCGCGTCGAAGTGGCAGTCGAGCGTGTCGGTCTCGCGCCTGGCAGGCTTGCCGCAGCGCGGGCAGGCGACCTCGACGAAGTCGGGGCGCTCGGCGAGCGGGTTGCCCTCCCCCGTGGGCTCGATGTCGCGGGGCAGGACCACAGGCAGGTTCTGCTGCGGCACCGGGACGGCCCCGCAATCCTCGCAGTGAACAACCGGGATCGGCGTGCCCCAGAAGCGCTGGCGGGAGATCGAGAAGTCCGCGGCGCGGTAGCGGACCGCGGGCCTGAACTGAGGCTCAGGGCTAGGTTGAGGGTTGGTCTCGGGCGATGGCTCGCTCCCCGCCCGCTCGTTTGGTGCGCCAGCTGCGGCATCGACCTTCTCCACACGCTCAACCCTGTCCGCGATCGTCGTGTCGGCCTCGTCGACCGTGGGAATGCCGAGCACCGCGGTGGGGCCGTAACGCGCGTCGACGATTGGGGAGACGAGGATGGGCAGCTCCCCCCCGCCCCACGGCGACGCCACCGAAGCGCCGGTGTCGATCAGCGGCACCGACTTGGCGTCGCGGGCGCTGCGCTCCCAGCCGCCCGAGCGGAGCTCGTCGAGCTGTGCTCGCACGGCCGGCTCGCTCGCCCAGCGGTCGAGATCGGGATGGCGGGGCGATAGCAGGACGAAACGAGCGTCGGCGATCGCGTTCGCGTGGGGGGTGAAGACGGTTAGATGGTTCAGGTCGACCTCCACCCCATCGCCTGGGACCAGGTTCAGATCGACATCCACACCAGCGCCCCGATCCAGGTTCAGGTCGACCTCCACCCCGTCCGTGCGGCCGAGGATGTAGCGCTGGGTGGCGAGCGAGATCTCGTCCCAGCCGGTGAGCTCGGCGAGGCGGCGGTCGTTCTCCTCCAGGTAGGGCGTTATCCGGAGGAACCAGGTCGGGCGCCGGATCAGGCGGACCTCGTTGTGGCAGCGCCAGCAGCGGCCGTCCTCGACCTGGAGCGCGGCGAGCGTCGTCTGGCAGTGGTCGCACCAGTCGACGGTCGCGTCGTCGCGGTAGATCAACCCCGCCTCGAGCAGGGTGATGAAGAGCCACTGCGACCAGCGGTACTGCGCCTCGTCGGAGCTGTAGAAGACGCGGTCGTAGTCGAAGGAGAAGCCGAGGCGCCTCATCTGGACGAGCATTCGCTCGCCGCAGCGCTCGACCCACTCGGCCGGCGGCTCCTTGCTCTCGATCGCGGCCATCTCTGCCGGCAGGCCGAAGGCGTCGAAGCCGAAGCCGAAGAGGACGGCATCGCCGCGGGCGCGGCGGAAGCGCGCGTAGGCGTCGCCGATCGCGTAGTCGCGGACGTGGCCCATGTGGAGCTTGCCCGAGGTGAAGGGACTGGACGGCTTGACGTAGACGCCGCGCTGGCCCTCGGCTGGGACCGGGGTGGCGAAGGCGTCGCGCTTGGCCCAGGCGGCCTGGCGGGCGGCCTCGACCGCCGCCGCGTCGTAGCTCGGTTTCGGGCTGCTCATCCGCTTGGCCTTCCATCCGCCCCGTGCCCCGGCTCATCATGCACGAAAAGATTTGACCAAAGAGCGGCGGGCGCTTATCTTCCTCTGTCGAGTCTACATTCGAGTCTTCTCAGTCGCGACTGTGTGACGATTCAGCGACGATTGGGGAACAAAGCAAGCCAGGGGCGAAAAAGGGGTATTTCCAGCCCCCTCGGTGTCCGGGGGCGATCCTAAGTTCGACATCGAGGACAGATCGGCCCCGGCGGCGCTCACGACACCCCGGGGCCCGGCCAAGACCTGAAGGGAGGTCCCAAACAATGAGAGAGGGCAGAGAGTCCACGGCGGTGATCGAGGCGCGTGTGGACGAGCGGCTGCTGGAGCGAGTGCTCGAAGCCGCGGCCGACGGCCCGCACGGGGAGCGGATCGGCAACGGGCTGGAGGCGGCGATCGAGTTCGCCGAGATCGACCCGGAGGGGGCGCGGGAGGCGCTCTGGACCCTGCACGGCGATCGCGCCACGCTGGAGCGGTTGGAGGGGTGCATGGGCGCCGCCACCGAGCGGGCGACCCTCGCCCTCGGCGCGGCGATCCAGATCGCCCGTGGCGAGCTCGCCTCCCCCAACCCAGACCTGCGCAGCCGCCTGCCCGAGCTGCTGCGCTGGCTGGAGGGCGACTGGTGAGGCTTCCGCTCAGCCGGGCAGCGCCTCGATCCAGTCCCACGCCCTGCCGCAGAGACTTCGCGCCTTCGGGGCCGGGACGCTGGTGAGGTGGGGGTCGTCGCCGGGCTGGGCGACGATCAGGGGCCCGATCGGGCCTTCCGAGCCGGCGCTGCCGGGATGGAGGTCGGGGCCGCCGATCGTCACGGCGAAGGTGTGGGCACCGCGCTCCAGCCTTGGGGGGCCGAAGTCGACGTAGTTGCCGGAGGTGTTGAGCAGCTGGCGGACTTCGCCAGCCGGCCGCCCGTCGACGAAGAGCGTCGCGGCGGGCCTGATCGAGCCGCCAAGCCAGACTTCGTAGGTGCCTGTGCGGGGTAGCTGGGCTTCGACGGCGAATTCCCCCGCCCCCTTCGGCTCCAGGAAGGTGCCGCCGGCGGGCGAGGGAACGACGTCGCCGTTGCGCGGCGCCGTGCCCAGCGGCAGCGCCACGGGCCGGCTCGCCCCGGCGGCGACCAGGCGTCCCCCCGTCCCCGCCTCCCGCGCCAGGCTCAGCACGTCGGCACAGCCCGGCACGCCGGCCGGATCGACTTCGGAGCCCAGGGCCAGGTGGTCGAGCGGCGCCTCTGCGTCCGCCCGCTTCACCCAGACGTCGTAGTAGCGCCCCCGCCAGGCGAGGCGGTACGGCTCGGGCGGGCGGCTCTCGGCGGGCGAGCGGCGGATCACCAGCGCCCGGTAGGTGAGGATGGCCGGCAGCGAGAAGCGGTCGAGGTCCGCCGTTTCGCCCTTTTCCAGGGTCGTGCCGTCGCTCAGCTGCACCTGGCGGCGGCGCAGCTCCGAGGCCGCTTCGGGCGCCATCCCGCGCAGGAAGTGACGCACCCCGTAGGGCTGGTACTCGGTCATCAGCGCCGGTTCGACGCCCGCGAAGCGCTTGCCGATCGTCTCCAGCTCGGCGAGCTGACCATGGGGGGCGAGGCTGACGCCGCCGTAGCCGAGGGCGTTCGACCAGAGGACCCCCGCGGCGAGGAGCCCCGCCGCGGCCACGGCAGGCCAGCGGGTCCCGGCCCGCGCCAGCCCGGCGAGTCCGGCGAAGGCGAAGAGCAGCGCGAAGGGCGAGACGATCGCGTAGGACTTCGCCGCGACCCAGGCGGAGCCGAAGACGGCGATCAGCCCGCAGCCGACCGCGGCGCCGCCGAGCGCCACCAGCAGCCCGGGGTCACGGGTCTTGAAGGCCCGCCAGGCGCCGGCAAGCGCCGCCGCGATCGCGAGGCCGATCAGGGCGCCGCCGAGGAGGGGCGAGACGAGGTCGACGCGGAAATCGTGCGCCGGCCAGATCCCCAGGAGGTGGGCGGGGCTGATCGGGCCGGAGAGGTTGCCGAGATCGGTGCTGTTGCTGAGCAGGAATTTGGTCGAGCTAGGGAGCAGCGGGTGCCCGACCAGCCCGATCGCGACGAGCGGGACCAGCAAGACCAGGAACCGCCAGCCGGTGGCGACGAGGGCCGCGAACCCGCGCCGTCCGACCAGGATGAGCGCGGCCGCGCCGAGCAGGCCTAGCAGCCAGGGCCCGGCGCCGAAGCTGACCACGCCGATCAGCGCTGCGCAGGCGACCGCGAGCGGCAGCAGGCTCCTGGCGGAAGGCGAGTCGTCCTCGATCGCCTGCGGCGCGAGCGCGGCGATCGTGCCCAGCAGGACCGCGGTCGCGAGCTCCTTGATCCCGCCCCACATCGCGTAGGCGAAGAGAAGCGCCGCCTGGGTGGCGAGGAAGACGATCGCGGCCCGGATCGCGGGCCTGGCGCGGAGGCCCGCCAGGAGCTGCCAGAGCGCCAGCGCGGTGAAGCTGGCGAGCAGCGCCAGGTAGGGCTGGAACGCCCAGGCCAGCTCCTGGCCGGAGAGCTTGGCCCCGACCCCGAAGGGGACGAAGGCGCCGACCGGGTACCAGGCGGCGAGGTTGAAGTAGAGCGTCGCCTCGTAGCTCGACGGGGGCAGGCCGGAGATGCTGCGGCCGTGGTCCATCAGCCGGTCGGTGAGCGCGAACCAGGTGGCGGTGTCGTCGAGCTTGATGTAGCCGGCGAAGGTCGGCTCGCCGGAGAGGACGACGGGAGCGGCGAAGACGCAGAAGACGGCGAGGGCCGCGATCGTCGCCCAGCGGTCGGGGCGCAGGTTCCGCCCCCGCCCCCCGGCGACGAAGCCCGCCAGCGCGAGGACCGCCGCCAGCGGCGCGGTGAGCGAGGCCGTGCCCGGGCTCGCGGTCGTGCCGAGCCCGACCACGGTGAGCGTCGCCATGCCCAGCGGCGGCAGCAGGGCGCCCGGCACGCGGCGCCCGGCGAGGGCCTCGGTCAGCAGGCCGAGGCCGAGGCAGACGGCTAGCAGGATCGCCGGGAAGATGACCCAGGCGGCGAACACGACCGATCAGCGGCGGGGCCGCAAGCCTCTCACGCGCGGGCCTAGGCGAAGGTCCAGAGCTTGTTGCCGAGGAAGTTGAAGGGCATCGCCACGGCGACGGCGATCGCCTGGGCGGTCAGGTCGCCCGCCGAGGTGCCGGCGATCAGCGCCTCGAGCACGGCGAGGTTGATCGTCAGGGCGGCGACGCTGATCGTGAAGAAGCGGGCCGCCTGGAAGGCCGGGTGGCCGTCGCCGGGGCCGAAGGTCCAGTAGCGGTTCCAGAGGAAGTTGTTGGCAACGGCGACGCAGAAGGCACCGACCGCGGCGAGCGAGTGGTGCAGGCCGAGATCGCCCGAGAGCCAGGCGAAGACGACCAGGTTGATCAGGTAGCCGCCGCCCCCGACGATCCCGAACCGCAGCAGCTGAAGCCAGTTCGCCGGTCGCCGCGCGGCCGCGCCGAGACGGTAGGCGAGCTCCGCGGCGCTCACCGCCGCGCCTCTTCGCGGGGAGAGGGTGCCGGGCCGTCGGCCACGACCGCGTTGCGGCCGAAGCCGGTGGGGACGTCGCGCAACACGTAGA